>ERZ791908.167-NODE-167-length-88898-cov-51.275959_pt1 | contig 88898 bp, 82 predicted proteins | sample MGYA00510144_ERZ791908 | MGnify/ENA primary metagenome ERZ791908 (study PRJEB30046, sample SAMN00792105) | human gut metagenome | study: EMG produced TPA metagenomics assembly of the A metagenome-wide association study of gut microbiota in type 2...
CGCAAGCGCAGAAACCGAAAATCGGATAAGCGCAGAAATCGGTTTCGGCGCTTGGCGTCCCCGGTCCCGCCGGCCCGCGCGTAGGCTCCCGTGCATTTTGCGTAGGAACCGCGGGACACATTGGGGCGGAACGTCCCATCCGGCCGGCCTGGCCGATGGACGACGCACGGGAAACGGTTTCTGCGCTTGACCGTTCGACGGAATCTGCGCTTGTGCCCGCGGCGGCGACGGGGGCGGCCGCGCACCGCATGCGAGCCTCGGCTCCGCGTCAGCCCCCTCGGTTCCCTTGCGTCACGCATGGGAACCGTGATTTTGGCACGCAAGGGTTCCGGAATCCATGCGTTTGCAAGGGCGGAATCCTTGCGTTCGGGCTCGCAGGGACCGCTTTTCGGACGGTTCCCATGCGCCACGCAGGGGAACCGTCGGACCGAACGCATGGGAAACGGAATCCTTGCGTCGCTTTTTCACGGTATCCATGCGCCACGCATGGGAACCGCGCCGCGCCGGGGCCTCGTCTGGTACCAACCTCCGACCCGTCCGCTCGTGCGCCGCAACGGCTGGTCTGGTGCCGTATGGGATACCGTCCGGTAGGCAACAACCCAACGCACGGACTAGCAAGTTGAACGGCTGGCTGGTCTCGCCCTGCCGCTCAACGCAAAGCTCGGCAGCGGCATTTGGCATACAAGTGTCAGCCCCGTCGGCGTGGAAAAGATAATCGCAAGGTATTTCCGCAGGTAGATATGGGTACCAGACCATCATCCCAACGGCACCTTCGTGCTGGCGGCGCCTCCCTGCTACATAAGGAGGCACAGTCTATGGAACTTGTGATCGCGCTCGTCAACCTGGCCACCGCGGTGGTCGGGCTAGTCAGCAAAGTTGTCAAGCCCACGTCCAAAGCTCGAAGGAGGCGACCGAAAAAGCGCCGGTAGCTGGAACTACCGGCGTTAACATAAGCGGCGCCGCCTGATCCACACCGAAGGCACGCCGTTGGGGACATGATACCCCACGAAGGAAGCGTTCATACCAGGAGCGGCGTTGTGTCTTCGATCCTCTTTTCTAGACTTTACAGACGTGCGCGACACCATACGTCTTGACCCATCGCGCCACGACTCGAGCTTACCCTCGTCGCAGAATTGCGTGACGCGACCACGCATGATGCCGAGCTCGCAGTCCGCATTTGCGGACGTAGAGCACAGTCCCCCAGTGATATGGCGGGCAGACGCAGATCCTGCCGTATGGAAAAGTTAACTGCAAGGCATTATCGCAGGTAGATATGGGTATCAGGCCATCATCCCAACGGCACCTTCGTGCTGGCGGCGCCTCCCTGCAACATAAGGAGGCACAGTCTATGGAACTTGTGATCGCGCTCGTCAACCTGGCCACCGCGGTGGTCGGACTGCTCAGCAAGGTCGTAAGGCCCAGGTCCAAAGCTCGAAGGAGGCGACACAAAAGGCGCCGGTAGCGGCAACTACCGGCGTTAGAGTAAACGGCGCCGCCTAGCCCATATCGAAGGCACGCCGTTGGGTACATGATACCCCACACCAGAGACTTCCAAACCGATAACAGGATCGCCATTCGTATTCTGCTCGCACGCCTCGCAAATTCGATGGCGAATCTCCCGCCGGGACCAAAGATGCAATGCGCATGGTGGTTGTGCTCCGCCTACGAGCCTGGGGAGCAAGACCCCGGGGCCGGCCCTCAGCGGGAGCTACGGAGCCTTGCCCCGCCGTTGCGAAACTGCACCGGCGTCATACCCCTGCCCTTGCGGAACTGCCGCGCAAAGTAGCCGGGGTCCCGGTAGCCGCAGCGGGCCGCGACCTCCGTCACCGTCAGGTCCGTGCCGGTCAGGAGCTCGCAGGCCTTTGACAGCCTCACCTCGCCAACGTAGCGCATGGGCGTCGAGCCCGTGAGCGTGCGAAAGCAGCGCAGGCACTCGCTGGTGCTTATGTGCGCGCTGGCCGCGATGTCCTCCAGCCTGATGGGGTCCATGTAGTGCGCCTCCACAAAGGCGAGCATCTGCCTCAGGCGGAGCTCCTCGCGATGCGTCCGCTTGGAGGCGTCCGCCGCCACCGTCGCGGGGGCGCTCTCCAGCAGGTACAGGAGGACGTTCGTGTAGTCGTCGCGGACCGTGACCTCGTGGTGCCTGGCGTTGGAGGCGCCCGCGTCCCAGGCGCGCTCGATGCGACGGATGGCGTCCTTCTCGCCCTCGCCCCGCGGACGGATGACGCAGCCGGGGAGGTCGCCCCTGGCCATCAGCGGCAGCACGTAGCGCTGGTAGATGGCGGAGTCCTCGCCGGCGATCAGCCTGGCGTTGAACACGCACGCCTTCTGGATGGCGCCGCGGCAGAGCGGCTCGGCGGAGTGCATGACGGAGGCGTTCACGAAGTAGGCGTCCCCGGCAGACACATCAAAGGCAGCGCCGCCCGCCCGCACGCGGAGCGATCCGCGCACCATGTAGGTGAGCTCGAACTCCTCGTGCCAGTGCCATGGCACGGTGACCACATCCAGGTCGTCATAGAAGAAGGCCGCCGGGAACTCGCGGGTCCCGTATTCCAGCCGTTCCCTGCCGCGCTCGTCCGTCTGGTCGGTCGACTGCTGTAACATGGCGATATTCTCCCATTCACATGAGGATTACGTCCTAATCGTATACGATTTGTGACGATATAATCCGTGGAGAAGAACAACCGCCTTGATTGAAGGGAAAGCGGAATGAAGGCTGACTACCACCTGCACAGCGAGTTTTCGGACGACTCCACGGAGCCGATGGAGAACCAGGTCGAGCGCGCCATCGAGATCGGCCTCGACGAGCTGTGCTTTACCGACCATGTGGACTACGGCATCAAGCGCGACTGGGACGACCCCAGGGGAATCGAGTACCGGGGTGGCGACGGCGTGAACTCCTCCGCGGACGACCGGGAGCCGCTGGCCAACGTGGACTACCCGAAGTACTTCGCAAAGGCCAGGCGCATGCGCGAGGAGTATGCGGGCAGGGTCAGCGTGAAGGCCGGCCTCGAGTTTGGCATCCAGACCTGCACCCTCGGCGAGTACCGCACGCTCTTCTCCACGTATCGCGACGATTTGGACTTCGTCCTGCTCTCCATGCACCAGGTGGACAACCAGGAGTTCTGGAACGGCGAGTACTTCAAGGGCCGCACGCAGCAGGAGTACAACGACGCCTACTACGACGAGATCTACCGCGTCCAGCAGCAGTTCAAGGACTACTCCGTGCTGGCGCACCTCGACCTTCTGGCACGCGACGACCCGGCGGGCCCCTATCCGTTCGACAGGGTGAGGGACCAGGTTGCCGAGATCCTGAAGCTGGCCATCCGCGACGGCAAGGGAATCGAGATCAACACGTCCTCCTGGCACTACGGGCTGGCGGACACGCAGCCGTCGAGGAAGATACTCGCGCTCTACAAGGACCTGGGCGGCAAGGTCTTCACCTTTGGCTCCGACGCCCACAAGACGGCGTTCTTGGGCGACCACTTTGCCGACGCCCGCAGGATCGTGCGCGACGAGATCGGTCTGACCGAGTTCTGCACCTTCGACCACATGGAGCCGGTGTTCCACAAGATCGAGGACTAAGGGGTCCAATGATTTCGCTCTTGCTTGCAGTCATATACGTGTCGTTCATATCGCTGGGCCTGCCGGACTCCCTCCTGGGAAGCGCGTGGCCCGTGATGTACGAGGGCATGCATGCCACGGTCTCGGACGCGGGCACGCTGGCCATGATCATCAGCATCTGCACCATCGTCTCGTCGCTGCTGTCCGACCGGCTGATCCGCGCGTTCGGCACCGGGAAGGTGACCGCCGTCTCCGTCCTGACGACGGCGGTCGCCCTGTTCGGCTTCTCCATCAGCGGCGCGTATTGGCACCTGGTCCTGTGGTGCATCCCGTACGGGCTGGGTGCGGGGGCCGTGGACGCCGCGCTCAACAACTACGTGAGCCTTCACTTCAAGGCGCGGCACATGTCGTGGCTGCACTGCATGTGGGGCATCGGCGCCAGCACCGGTCCCGTCATCATGGGCGCCGCCATACGGCACGCCTCCTGGCATGCGGGGTACCGCGCCATCGGCATCATCCAGATCGTGCTGAGCTCCGTGATCTTCCTGTCCCTGCCGCTCTGGAAGGGCGAGAAGGACGCGCATGCTCAGGAGACGCGCAACGTCGTGCCGCTGAAGGACGCCGTCAGGCTTCCCGGCGCCGCCTCCATCCTCGTGGCCTTCTTCTGCTACTGCGCGCTGGAGTCCTCCACGGGGCTTTGGGCCGCCAGCTGGATGGTCGCGGAGCGCTCGGTTGCGGCCCAGACGGCGGCATCGCTGGCCTCGCTCTTCTACCTGGGCATTACGGCGGGAAGGGCCATCTCGGGCTTCGTCTCGGAGAGGCTTGGCGACCAGAACATGATTCGCCTGGGGGAGGGCATAGCCCTTCTCGGCATCCTGTGCCTGTTCCCGCGGATCGAGGCCCTCTCGTTCCTCGGTCTCGTCTGCATCGGCCTTGGCTGCGCCCCCATATACCCGTCCATCATCCACTCCACGCCGGCCCGCTTCGGAGCAGAGAACTCCCAGTCCCTCACGGGCATCGAGATGGCCTGCGCGTACGTGGGAAGCACGCTTGGGCCGAAGGTCCTCGGCATGCTATCCGACGTCCTGAGCCTGCGGATTTACCCCATCTACCTGCTTGTCTTTGTGGTCGTGATGTCCCTCATGACCGAGAGGTCGGGCAAAAGCCTGGCGAAAGCATAAGGAGGGGAGAAGAGCCGCCCTCATGCCAGCCCTGTCTTTCCGGGCTGGATGTCGCCCGAGGCGATGGCCTCTTTCCTTAATGTTTTGATGCAGTCCGCGAGGGTGATCGATTGGAGGGCCCCTTCGGTTGCCGAATCGATTATCGTGTACGTTTCCCCGAGCGTCTGCTGGATGTGTCTGCCGACGATGCACTCGTCCGAGGGGTTGCAGTGCACGTCGAACACGTGGACCTCGTCCGCGTCGCAGGCCGCGCGGTAGACGTCGAGCAGCGTGAGCTGCCTGGGGTCCACCTCGAGCGTGAATCCGGTGACGCCCCTCCTGCCGGAGATGATGCCGCCCTTGTGCAGGGACGAGGCGAGCCGCCTCACCGCCGCCGCGCTCGTTCCGATGCTGGTCGCGATCTGTGCCGAGGACATTGGTGCTTCCGCCTCGGATACGAGGATGAGCATGTGGATTGCGGAGGAGAGCCTTGTGTCGTGCATTGTCGTCCCTTTCATGTATCAATGACTGTCACAATATAAGGAATGGGAAGTCCGATGTCAACGGTGCGATCTCGCCTTTACCCTTAAGGGGAGTCCCCGCGCCTCCTGGCAGAGTGCCGCGGCAAGCTCCACAAACCACAACCTGGGCGGAAGACCGCCCACCCGCGTATGCGATCGACAAAGCGTTCGAACTCCGGCATCAGCGTCTCGACGTCCGGGCGGGGACGCTTCCTTGCTAGTCGCCGCAATCCTCGGAGTCCGCTCGCATCCTGTTGCGCAGTCCGGCAAGGCGGCGCAGGATCTCGTCCGCGCAGGCAACGTAGCCTTCGCGCGGTCCGCCCATGGGGTCCGCAAGCCCCCAGTCCTCGCGGTGCGCGCAGGGAAGCGAGGGGCAGCTGACGCCGCAACCCATGGTCACCAGCCAGTCGACGTGCCCGGGCAGCTCGGAGAGGCGCTTCGGGCGCAGCTCCACGAGGATTTTCCGTGGCACGCTGCGGCGCCCGAGCTCCTCCAGGGCGCCCGCGTCAACGCCGCAGGCAGGATTGGTTCCGGCGGAGAAGAACGCGGCCTCCCCGGGCATGACCCGCTCGGCCAGCGCCTGTGCCATCTGGCTGCGGCACGCGTTGTGCGTGCAGACGAACGCGACGGTCGGCATTCCCATCTACCGCACGCCCTCCACGGCGATCCACGTAGTGCCGTCCTTGAGGTGCGCCTTCGCGGCTGAGAAACCCGCCTCCCTCAGCAGCTGCTCGTACTCTTCCGGCGTGAGCACCGTCAGGTCGTAGCGCTCGATGTTCTGGAGCACGTCCTCCGCGAGGTCGGGGCGGCGGTAGACGTCCGCCACCAGAAGGAAGCGCCCGCCCGGCCTCACCACGCGTGCGACCTCCGCGAGGCAGCGCTCGGGGTCGGGCCAGAAGTAGAAGCTCTCGACCGTGGTGACTATGTCGAAGCTCCCGTCGGCAAACGGGAGCGACTCCACGGAGGCCTGGGTCACGTCCATCCTGCCGGCGCGAATCGCCTCCTCGTTGTTGCGGCGTGAGGTCTCGCAGGACACCGTGGATATGTCGACGCCGCTCACGTGTCCCATGCCGCCCGCGGCCTCGATGCGGCTCGCGAGGCGTCCCATGGTGGCGCCCCCTCCGCAGCCGATGTCGAGCGCGCGGTCACCGGCCTTGAATTCCAGCTGGTCAAGCGCCCAGTTGGTGACCTCGGCGTGGCTCCGGTTCATGCGCTCGAGCATCTGCTCGCCAAACTCGCCGTGCGGGTTGCCGGGGTTTCCCGCCTGTGTGACCGCGAGCTCGTCCATCGTGCCGTCGGTGTCTGCCATGGAGTCCTCCTTGCGTGAAAAAGCCTCGCCGCCCGCGCGCGACGTGTGCCCGAACGACGAGACGATTCTAAGCCAATGGTGGCGTGGCGGCGTCCTGTCGGTAGTCGCTACTTGCGGACCACGGAGATGCGCTGCCGGATGTGGTCGCCCTTCTCCACCTCGTCGACCATGGCCAGCGCGTAGTCGGCGTAGCTGATGACGGACTCGCCACGATCGTTCAGGGTGAGCTCCTCGCCAGCCAGGATGTACGTGCCGGTGCGCTCGCCGTCGGCCTGGAAGTCGCCGGCGGGGGAGACGAAGGTCCACTTCACGTCGTCACGCTTTCGCAGCTCGGCAAGCTCGTCGGCCTGGGCGGACGCCGTGGGGACGTAGGCCTCGGGGAAGTCCGGGGTCTGGTAGAGCTGCGTGGTGTGCTCGGGATCAACGTAGAGCGAGCCGGCGCCGCCCACGATCAGCAGGCGCGTGTCGGTGCCGCTGAGCACGTCCGCCAGGTGCTGCGAGGTCGTGGTGTGCAGCGGCAGGGTCTCGGGCGTCCAGGCGCCAAAGGCGTCCACAACCGCCTCGAAGCCGGCCAGGTCCTCGGCGGTGATGTCCATGATGTCCTTCTGGACAAAGTGCTGCGCGGCGGACTTGTTGGCGCTGCGGGCAAAGCCGGTCACGTCGAAGCCGCGGTCCACGGCCTCCTTCACGATGAGCTGGCCCGTACGGCCGTTGGACGCGACGACTGCGATCTTCCTTGCTTCGGTCATTTCGATCTCCTTCTTTTTTGGGCGAGAAGTGCGGCCACGGTGGCCGTCCTTCTCACATAACTGCGGTTTGGCTGGTGGTTGCTGGTGTCAGTCCAGCACGGTAAGCGTGCCCTTGTGCAATAGCTCCGCGCGCTTGCCGCGGGCGCTGTCGTCCGGCCAGGTCATGAACGCGAATACCTTGCCGTTGGCAAAGTCCGCCACCTGTGACACGACGAGCCCCGACTCCTCGATCCAGTTGACCATGTAGCGGTCGCCGCCCAGCTCCAGGCTGGAGTACGGCTCGGTCTCGTGGTCGGGCGCGCCCTCGGCGGTCTTGGAGAGCGCCGTCCAGGCGAGCTCGCCCTCGCTCAGGTACTCGATCACAAAGTGGTAGCCGGTCTCGTAGTCGACGTCGACCCTCTTGCCCTTGGTCCTCTCATAGATGCTCATGGCGGTTCCTCCCGTCGTGTGACGATGCCCTGATATCATTTCAAGTTCTGGACTAAGTCAGAAATTTGAACTAACATCAGAATACGGAACGCAAACGGAGCGTCAACTAGGATTTTTCTGGTTACCAGGTCACTTTTACATGACCTGCCCGTCGGGGCGGCGCACGTCCGCCACGCCGGCAGGCTTGAAGGGGGAGAGAGGAACATGGACATCGGGCAGGCGCAGGAAACCGTCAGAAAGCAGGGCAAGGAGCTCTTTGGCATCTGCCCCTACGTCACGACGCAGACCGTGCTGCAGGGCAAGTGGGCCATCATCATCCTCTACCAGCTCTCAGGCGGGCCGCTGCGCTTCAACGAGCTCATGCGCAGGATCGAGATCGCGCAGGGCACGCTCTCCAACCAGCTCAAGTACCTCGAGAAGGAGGGCATGATCAGCCGCCACGTGAGCACGGAGGGCACGCTGCGCGTGGAGTACGAGCTCACGCCCATCGGCCGCAGGTTCAAGAGGGTGCTCGACGCCATCGAGGAGTGGGGCGACGAGTACATCGACTACCTCAGGGATGCCAGGGGAGAAGATCGGGCTCCCGCGCTGCGCGGCTGACCTTGGGCGCTAGAGCCAGTCGCCCTCGGCCACGACGCGGACGCCGCCGCCGACCTCTACCGAATACGCGTCTGGCCCATCCCCGAGCGAGCGCTGGACGGACGCGCGCACGCGGAGCACGCTGCGCCTGCCCATGTCCTCGCCCTGGATGACGGCGTACTCGGCCTCGTCCGAGCCAAGGCAGTCGTGATGCAGCAGGTAGGCGGCCAAGTCTCCGTTGGCACTGCCCGTTGCCGGGTCCTCCACGAGGTCCTCCATCAGGCACCGCGCGCTGAGGCGGCCGTCGCCGTCGGGTACGTAGAACAGGTGGTTGCAGTAGCAGGCGGGGAGCTCGCGGGTGTAGGCGGAAAACGCGTCGCGGTCCCAGTCGGCGCGTGCGAGCGCCTTGCGGCTGGCGAGTGGGACGATCACGGCCTCGAGCCCGGTCGAGACCCACTGGACGGGCATGTCCGCGCGGATGTCGGCGGGGGAGAGGCCGAAGGCGCCCGCGATAATCGCCGGGTCAATCGTGGGGCCAAACTCCGGCTGGTTCTGGGTCATGTACAGGACGTCGTCGCGCACGCGAACGGGAATCTGGCCCACGGCGAGGTTGAGCGTCACCTGGTCCGCGCTGCCGCCCTCGAGCACCTCGCGGATCACGTGCGCCGTGCCCAGCGTGGGATGCCCGGCAAAGGGGACCTCGCGGTGCGGCGTCCAGATGCGCACGTCGTACCCGCCGTTGGGCCGCCTACCGCCAAACACGAACGCGGTCTCGGAGAAGTTGATCTCGCGGGCGATGGCCTGCTGCTCGCGGTCGCTCACGGGCCGATCCGCAAGAAGGACCAGCAGCTCGTTGCCCTCGTACTTCTCCTCCGCAAAGCAATCAACTATGAAGAACCTCATGTGTGCCTCTTTCTTTATGGCGGCGCTGCGGGGCGTTATCTCTTGCTCCTCACGCGTTGTGGAAGCGCCTGACTGGCTCGTGCGCGTCCCAAGTCCGTCAGATAGGGGTCCGTCGCATCGACCACCGCGTCGAGGGTTTGAAGCGTACGACATGCGTTGAGGAACGTCTCGAGGCTGACGGATGGGTCGCCGTTTTCCAAACGCGAGATTGTTGCGCGGGAAACGTTGGCCTTGTCCGCAAGCTCCTGCGAGGTCAGGCCGTATAGCTTGCGCCATGCAGCGATGTTCTCGCCGATGCTCTTGGCTGCCAGCCTCGTTTTTGCAGACCTAGGTCGCTTCATACCGTCACATGTCGTATATAGAAGACGCAATTTGATATTACGTATCATATAATTGACGTTAATGTCTCGTCAACCAACTACTGGCAGAGCACCAATTATACGAACAAATGTTTGCATTTACGTACGCCAGCTGCTAAGATTGACCAACATCAGGTAACTCGACGCGAAGGCGGCAATGCACGACATCTGGAATCCCTGGCACGGCTGTACCAAGATCAGTGAGGGGTGTGCGCGATGCTACATGTTCCACCTGGACAAGACCCGCGGGCTGAACGGCGGCGTGGTGCGGCGCAACAAGACCACGTTCGACTACCCGCTGCAGCGCGACCGTTCTGGCGCATATAAGGTGAAGAGCGGCGAGCTCATCCGTGTATGCATGAACTCGGACTTCTTCGTGCCAGAGGCGGACCCGTGGCGCGACGAGGCGTGGAGCATCATCCACGCGCGCCCGGACGTGAGGTTCTATCTGCTGACAAAGCGTCCGGAGCGCATGGCACAGTGCCTACCTGCCGACTGGGGCGAAGGATGGGACAATGTGATGCTCAACGTCACGTGCGAGAACCAGCGTCGCGCGGACGAGCGCATACCGATTCTGCTGACAACGCCCGCCGCCCACAAGGGCATCATGTGCGCGCCGTACATCGGTCCCGTCGACATCGGGCGCTACCTGCAGGCCTCCGACCAGGCCAAGGAGGCCAACGCCGCTGGCCAGCCTTACCGGACCGCCGACGGCCTGACGGTGCGGCGCCGTGGCATAGAGCAGGTCATTTGCGGGGGCGAGAATTACGAGGACCCTCGACCGTGTCACTTCCGTTGGGTGCAGAGGCTGTCCCGGCAGTGCCGCGCGCACGACGTGACGTTCGCCTTCATCGAGACGGGGAGCCGCTTCGTCGTTGGGGAGCGCGAGTACCACATCCCCAGGAAGGACGTGCAGGCGCAGCAGGCGTACCGCTCCAGCGTCGAGCACGTGGGCACGCCGCTCGAGTGGCACCTGACCGACCCGCTGGGCCTGCCGCTGCCACCCGAGTGCCTGTACCAACCGCGCTACCGCACGCGCTGCATGTCGTGCGGCAGCCACCTCATCTGCAACGGCTGTTGCAACTGCGGCCTCTGCGGCGAGCCACCCGAGCGGCTGCGCCCCTGGTGCGGCGTGCGCTCTTCTCGCCCGCGGCCGTGATCATGCGCGCCTCTTTGTCCTGACGGACTTGATGATGCCGCCCACGTCGGACTCCTGGTAGCCGACCGACTCAGCCCATTCCCGCGCCTCGTCCAACCTGACGCAGAACTCCCCGGGGTTGGACGGCTGAACCTTCTTGAGCATGATGGCGTTGCCAGAGACGAAGGCGGCAAGTTTGTCTCCGCTCTTGATCGAGAGCTCCTTGCAAAGCTTCGCGGGTAGCGCTATCTGGCCTTCGGAAGAGACGGTGACGACGGTTATGCTCATGATGGCTCCCCAGGTAAGAAGGTACCGTACTCCACGTGCACTTATCGTCTTGCGCTCATATCGCTAGTCGCATCAGGGAAGCTGACGGCCTGCCGCCAGATAGAGCCGATACCAGTCCTCGCGGCTCAGGTCGACGTCCGCGCCCGCGGCCAGGTCGGCCAGGTGCTGCGGGTTCATCGTGCCCACGATGGCCTGCACCTTTGCGGGGTATCGCAGGTTCCATGCCACGCACAGCGCCGCCTTGGAGACACCGTACTTTGGCGCCAGTTCGTCCAGGGTGTCGTTAAGCTGCTGGTAGCAGGGGTTGTTCAGGAACGTCCCCTCGAAGTAGCCATACTGGAACGTGGACCACGTCTGGATGACCTGGTCATTCAGAGCGGCGTACTCGAAGATTCCGCCGTCGCGCATGCAGGCGGACTGGTTCTCCATGTTCGCGTTGACGACGGCCTCGTACGCGGGCGCGAACGCGATGGAGAGCTGTACCTGGTTGGCGCACAGCGGCAGGGGGAGTGCCGACTGCAGGCGCCTCATGGTGGCGGGGTTCTGGTTGCTCACGCCAAAGTCGCGCACCAGCCCCTGGGCGTGGAGCTCCTGGAACGCGCCCGCAACCTCGGAGGGCTCCATCAGGATGTCGGGGCGGTGCAGCAGCAGCGAGTCCACGTAGGGAAGGCCCAGTCGCTCGAGCGACGCCTTGGTGGCGCTCACGATGTAGTCGTGCGAGAAGTCGAAGTACGTGAGCTTCTCCGTGCGGTGGATTCCCACCTTGGTCTGCAGGAAGAACTTGTCTCGCAGTCCCGGCTCCGCGGAAAAGACCTCGCCCAGCAGCCGCTCCGACTTGCCCCCGGCATATATGTCCGCGGTGTCAAGGGCGTTTATCCCCAGGTCGAGGGCGGTGTGCAGGAAGCTAGAAAGCCTCTTCGCGTCGACGTCGTCCACGCGCATGAGGCCCAGCATCACGGTGGAGACCTTGCGGCGGTCCGGTCCAAAGGCTACGTAGCGCATGATGCTCCTTTCATCGATAGTGCAATTATAAGAATTGCAACGCTAGAATGGAGGGCATGAGCTAGGGCTCGCGCAGTCAGCCAGTCAAGCGAGCCCTGCTGACCCAGCAAGATGTGCCTGCTGCCACAAGGGAAGTGAGGTCTCCGTGACGCTGCCAAACAGGCTCGGCATAACCGATGACGTGGAGCTCGCCCACGAGGAGGAGCGCATCTCGAAGCTGGCGGCGCTCTCCCTCTACCGCGACGGGACGCTCGACGGGCTGGAGCCCGGCACGTTCGAGACCCTGCGGCAGATCCACGTCGCCCTGTTTGGCTCCATCTACGGGTTCGCGGGCCAGGTGCGCACAGCCGACCTCGTCAAGGGCAGCTGCCGCTTTGTCTCCACGTTGTACCTGGGCTCCGCCCTGGATGCCATCAAGGCCATGCCCCAGGACACCTTCGACCACATAGTGGAGAAGTACGTGGAGATGAACGTCGCGCACCCCTTCCGGGAGGGCAACGGCCGCTCTGGTCGCATCTGGCTCGACCACATGCTCCGCCACGAGCTTGGCCTGACCGTGGACTGGGGTCGCGTTGGGCGCGAGGACTACCTCCTGGCTATGGAGCGCAGCCCCGTGCGTGACGTTGAGATCAAGGCGCTGCTGCGGGAGGCTCTCTCTGATCAGCTAGACAGCTTCGTTCTTCTCGCCCGTGGGGTTGACGCCTCCTACGCCTACGAGGGATACGCCGCCTACCGCGCGGAGGACCTGGCGCGGGAGGACCTCGCGTGTGGCGACTGACGTGCCACGCCGTAATACCTTCGGGAGCGAAACGGAGGAGGTTGCGGCAGACGCTGGGTGCAGATCGAGGCAATGGAGCCAAGCCCTGGGCTCGGGGAGATTGGTCTCTGGACGGCAGGCTCGTTGCGACGGCAATCTGCAAATGTGGGCAGATCGGCGTTGCGGAACTTTTTGCCGACTGCTTGCAGCCAAAGGGGGTTTGTGTGTGATTCTGTAGTTCAGATGCTTATGAAATCTGTCCTCAGTTGCCCCATAGGCTCCCGTAAAGCACACACAAGCCCCCTCGCGTTGCATACGAGCCAAATAAACTTTGGATGAGCTCTGCGGTGGTGCCTCGGGTGCCGTGTCTCGCGCCTGGGGCTTACGCCTTGCCGCTCAGGTTTCCCCACACGTGCGCGAGGCAGGCCTTCTCCCATGCGTCTGATGCCGAGAAGGGCGTGGCGTCCCCGCGGACGACGAACACCATCAGCAGGATTCCCGGAGTCCAGAGGCCGAGGTACTGGTCCCCAAACAGTCTTGCCCAGTGCAACATGGCGCCTCGCCTTCACGCGGCTACGCAAATGGCCGAACTCTAATCCCCCGAAGGAATAAAAGCCCGGCCAAGGCAATTGTAGCGTAGCGGGGTTGGAAGGTCACTGCATGGCGTACGGCTGTCCCGTCAGTCATGCGCAAGGGAGGAGCCCGTCGCCACGTGGCGACGGGCTCCTTCGCTAAATGGGAGTATGTTCCGGCCGATGCGTCCGGTCCTTCTCGCCCGAAGGCGGAGGTGCTAAGCGGCCTGCTGGCGGAGCATCCAGAGCGTCTTGGAGAGGCTCGCGATGTACTCGTCCATCTTGGAGCTCACAAGGTGGTTGGACTCGGCGTCCGCGGCCTCCTTGATTGCAGTTACCTGCACGAGGATCGCCTCGAGGTCGGCCCGGACGTTCGCGAACGCGTCGGCGCTGGAAAGCGGCTCGTCCGCGCGCTCGGCGATGGTGGCCTGCTGCAGGACCTCTGCCAGCGACGCGATGGGCTTGCCGCCCAGCGTCAGGATCAGCTCCGCGACGTCGTCGATTGCGGGGAGGAGCTCGTCGTACAGCGACTCGAGCTGCGCGTGCGCCTGGAAGAAGTCGGATCCGGAAACGTACCAGTGCTGGTTCTGGAGCTTGTGGTACTCGACGGCGAGGTTGGCGAGAAGTGCGTTGAGCTTGGCGTTCATGGTTCGTTCCCTTCTGTCAGGTCCTAACGTGTTCTTGCGTTTCTCTTATTAGGACTCTTTCTTGTTAGTGGAATTATACCCGATGCAACGCCTTTTCTTAACAAGAATCTATCCTAATAGTGTCTCCACACGTCCTCCACAGGTCGCAGGCCAGGGCATCGCTAGCGGCCGCCCGCCTCGCCCTTCTTCTGCAGCATGATGCGCAGGATCTGCTCGTCCACGTCCGCCATGCCAACGTTTGCGACCTGCGCGACGTTAGCGATGCACTGCTCCGGCGTGTCGGCGCAGATGCCGTCGCTCACGCGCAGGGAGGAGCCGCCCACGGCCATCCGCGCGGAAAGGTATGCGGCAGAGGTCGCCATGGCCAGCTTCATGGCGCAGCCGGTCTTGCCGCCGTCGCATATCATTCCCGAAACCGTTCCCGTCATGTTGCGGATGGCGAGGCCCATCTGCTCCTCCGTGCCGCCCCACAGCTTGACCAGCGCGGCCGATGCCGCCGTGGACGCGGCGGTGGCGCAGGTGCACACGGCGGAGAGCTTCCCGACCACCGCGTTGATGTAGCTGTTGACCAGGTGCCCAAACGCCAGCGCGCGGGCAAGCTCCAGGGGGGAAGAGCCCGCGTGCCGCGCCGCCACGCCCAGCGGGATCGTGAGCGCGAGACCCTTGCTGCCCGCCCCGGCGCTGCTCGTGACGGAGCGCGGGCAGCCGTCCAGGCGGGACTCGATGGCCGCGCCCACGGCGCGCATCATCTGGTCGGCCTCGCCGGTGCCCAGGTCCGTCTGCAGGGTGGACGCGATGCCCACGGGGCTGGGGTGCTCCGTGCCGTACTCGGCCACGGCGTCGTTCACGCCGATTCCCTCCAGGAGCCAGTCCAGCTCCGCGAGGCCCATGCCGTCCACCAGGCGGCTGATCTGCGCGATGGTCATCTGCCGCAGGTCGGCGGTGGGGTCCGCGCCTTTGGAAGCGCCGTCCTTCTCCCCCTGGAAGCTGACCGTGCCGTTGTGGCTCACCATCACCACGTTCGTGTGGGCGCCCCGGATCACGGCCTCGGCAACCTCGCCCTCGGCCGCGACCTCGCAGTGGGCGTAGATGCCCCTCTGCCCGCGGTCAACGTCCACGCGGACGCGCCCGGAGTCCACAAGCCCGCGCGCCCGCTCCGCGACCTCCGGCGTGATGCCCTCAAATATCTGCAGCTCGGCGGCCGTGGAACCGATGAGCGCGCCAAGCGCGGCGGCGTAGTCCATCCCCACGCAGTCGAAGCCGGGGATGGCGACGGACATCCCGTTCTTGTACAGGCCGGGGTTGACGGTCAGCGCGACGCCGCGGACGTCCCCGCGCAGCTCCTGGGCGGCGGCCGCGGCGCACAGCGCGGCGCAGGCGGGCTCCGTGCAGCCAAGCGACGGCTTTACCGTGCTGCGCAAAAAGGCCAGGGCCTCGTCCTTGTTCATGCGTGTCATCCCCAACGGTCACGTTTGTATGATTACGAGTAGTATAATCGTATGCATACAAACGCAAATCCGCTGGTAAACGCGTTGAAACGCGTTGGGCGAGAAGAACGTGGCCCCTTTGTTGCCGCCGTCGGCGGCGAGGGTGCGTTCTTCTCGCCCTTAATTCGCTTGGGCTTGATGCCTTTGCGGCCTACAGCTCGAGCGTGCCCTGGGGCCTTTCGAGCACGGTGCCCACCGGGAAGGCGCGGCGGAACAGGTAGCGGCTGACGGGGCCTGCGACCAGCAGGTTCCAGGGCAGCGCCATCACGAGGTTCCTGGGGATGTTGGCAAGCCACATCAGGGGCACCATCCTCAGGTTGGCGAGCACGCCGCCGGCCATGTGGGTGGTGCCCTCGGCCACGCCGTAGAGCGACATGACGACGACCATCACGACGGCCATGCAGGAGCTGATGGCCAGGATCATGGCGCGGGGCGAGCTCTTGCCCGGCGTGACCAGGTGCCTGAAGGCAAAGCCCTTGGCCAGCGGGGATGCGACGAACCAGTCGCAGAGCATGGCGAACACGTAGGCCAGCGGGAAGCCGAGCCACGCGGCGGACACCACCTGACCGTTGAGGCCGCCGTGCTGCAGCGCCACGTTGTAGATGCTCATCCAGAGCACCATGCAGAAGCACATGATGACGGTGAAGACCAGGGACTCTCGCTTGTTGGTTGGCATGGGGGCGTTCATTCCTTTCCGTTTGGTCGCGGCGCAAAAAAGGCGGGCGAGGCAAACCCTAGAGTTCGTCTCGCCCGCCTTGCGCATGCATTTACGTCTGCGACTACTTATGTGGTGAACCCACCCTAGCACGAAGCGCGGCCCGCGCGTAAGCGCAAAGTTTGTGGAGAAGAACAAGGCAACTGCCTCGCGCACCGTCTCGTGGGCGGCAGGCCCCTCGTGCCCTTCGCAGAGGCTCCATGCATCGGGTCCCGCCACGGCCCACGCTACAATGACTCCAGGCGAGAAGGACGTGCCCCGCGGGAAGGAGCGTTGGCCTTGGACCAGCGGCAATGCGACAGACGGATCATCGTGGCCAGCCACGGCACCACGTACGCCGACGCCCGCGCGCACGACATTGGCGCCGTCGAGCGGGCGGTCCAGGCCGCGTACCCCGGCTGGGCCGTGCGCCGCGCGTTCACGTCGCAGCCCATCATCGATCGCATCCAGGCTCACGGGGGCGAGAAGGTCGACAACCTCGGGCAGGCGCTCCAACGTGCCGTGGACGAGGGCGTGCGGACGCTCGTCATCCTGCCGACGCACCTGCTGCATGGGGCAGAGTACGAGCGGCTCGTCGCGACTGCGGACCGGTTCCGCAATGTGATGGCCATCGCCATTGCCGAGCCGCTCCTGGGCACGGCGGCCTCCAACGCCGGTGTCGCCAGTTCCAGCCTGTGCGCCGTTACCGAAGCGGTTGCAACCGCGACCGCAAGGGACGCCGGCTACGGCAGCGCCTTGGCTGCGGCACAGGACGGCTGCGCCCTCGTGCTCGTGGGTCACGGGTCCGCGCACGAGGCCGGCGCGGTGTATGACCAGATGCAGGCCGAGGCAGCGCGGCTTGGCTACGGCAACGTCTTTGTCGGAACGATCGAGGGCGAGCCGGCTGATAACAGTTGCGAGGCAGTTATCTGCAAGGTGCTTGCCGCTGGCTACACAAAGGTCCAGCTCAGACCCCTCATGCTCGTGGCAGGCGCCCATGCCAACAAGGACATGGCGGGCAGCACGCCCGACTCTTGGAAGAGCCGGTTCGAGGCTGCTGGCATAACGGCAACCGCCCAGGCCAAGGGACTGGGCCAGATTGCTGCTGTGCAGCAGGTCTACGTGCACCACATTGCCGACGCGATGCAACGCATTATGTAACAACAGTTCTGTTAGCAAGTACTTTTAAGTTGAAAAATAATTGTATGCTTACGAGTAGTATAACCCAAAGCATACAAATGAGAACCATTGACAGGTAGCTCATAGGCTTTGCTTCTACTCTGGTGGCTCCAGCCCGGCGTCGACAAATGCCTGCTCGAGTCGGCGGATTCCTTCTGGTCCTTCTTCCCGAAGGATTTGCTCGGCGAGCTCGCATTCAAGTTCGTAAGCCGCTCGTTGGTTCTCGTCCAATTCGCTCAATGCCTGAGTAAAGTACTCTTGAATCTCGTCGTTTTTCCCGTTGGCAAGTTCCTTGAATCGCTTACCCACTTGCTCAAATACGCTCATGCTCTTCTCGCCAACCCATCGCATTGTCCGATGCCTCATTGTCACACAATTGGTTTAATCGGGTTTGGCAGTCGAAAGGCGTGACGATGAGGGCGTACATCCACAGCATGCGTGGCGAACCGTGGAACGAGGAGTGTGCCACGGCGCAGCGCGGCTTTGAGGAGCTTGGGATCCAATGCGTGCCCTTCTCCAGCAATGACGTTCTTGACCAGGGCAGGCGTGAGGACGTAGTCGTCGGCGGGCTCCTTGTCACGGGGCACGCCCTCGCGATGCGCGGCGTCAAGCCACCCTCGATCGACTATCCCAAGTCGCTGTCCCGCTTCCTGGGCCGGCGGGTGTGGAACACTACGGTTGGCAAGATCAAGCCTGCGGACCTTCCTGTGTTCATAAAGCCGTTGGAGGAGAAGGAACTCCCCGGGACCGTGGTCCGGGACATGTCTGACCTTGGCGACTACCTCGCGCGCGGCGAGGACTACCCCGCGCTCTGCAGCGAGCCCGTCAGGTTCGTGTCCGAGAAGCGCCTCTTCATCCGCTACGGTGAGCTTGCAGGCGTGCGTCACTACCGCGGCGATCCTGACGTCCAATGCGATAGCGCCGTCGTGAACGACATCGTGGCCGCCTACGCTGCCGACCCCAGCGAGCCCGCTGGATGCTCCATAGACCTTGGTGTGACGGATGACAGGCGGACGCTCCTCGTAGAGGTAAACGACGGCTATGCCCTGGGATGCTATGGCGTGGACTGCGTTGCCTACGCGCTTCTCCTTGCGGCGCGCTGGGCAGAGCTCGTTGGTGTTGAGGATGAGCTTGCGGGGCTCGACCTGCGCGGCCTCCCGCGGGAGCGCAAGATCACGCTTGGCAACGAGCAACTATCTAAGCTGTTGGGGGCCTTACCGGGCGCAACGCTGGGCTTTGTCAGCCATGCCCACGCAGTCGCGGAATGGCAAGGTGCCGAGAAGGACCTCATGGTCCTGCTGGAGGCTGGCCACGCTAGCACCAAAGAGGTGTGGCGATGGCTGGCCAAGTGCCAAGGTTCTGCTGAGGAGGTCGGTCCTGACGGAGGGAGCTATCTGTTCCTTCGTGCGGCATGGACGCGCGTTGCTGTGAGGCTGGGAGTCGCGGAGCCAGTGGGTGTCTGCAGTCTGAAGCGATACGACCTGCACAGCGGCGTTGTGATTCCCTGGTCTGAGGAGCTGCGCACGGCTGATGCCACCTCGACTTGGCTGTTCAAGACACTAGCGAGCTGCTGTGAACGCGATGCAAAGGAGTCTGGCCTGGAGAGCGTCATCGTACTTGTGGATGACTCTGACGAGTTTCCCGACGAGGACTTCTACAGATGTATGGGCTATGCAAGGGCTGCCAACAAGGACGGTGACGCCCTTGCGCGTGCCCTAGGCGCCAACGTTTCCTACGGCTTCACCATGGAGAAGCGGCTGTGCTAGGCTGCATCACTCTTTGGACCGCCCCTGAATTCAATCTGTCTCGAGCTTTGCACCAAACAGATGGCGTACGCGCGTGGCGCCGCATCGTCCCGCCTGGTTGGGTACGTTCACTACACGCAACTCGAGAGGGGAGGCGATCCAGATGCTACTGCTCGTTATCGTTTTCGCACTGCTGCTCGTGGTGGGGCTCCAGCTCGTGCGCGGCCTCCTCTTCCGCGGCATGGGCGGATGGGGATGGGGACGTTCCCTGTGGGGCGGCTGGCATCGCCCGTGGGGCTGGGGCCCTGGCTGGAGAGGCTATGGCATGCGCGGCTACAGCTGGCCTCCAGATGGTCCCCGCGGCCCCCGCTACGCTGGCCCGCGCGGGGGATTCGACGGCCCCGGCGGTCCCGACGGCCGCGGTGGTCCCGGCGCACACGGCATGCGCCCCTGACCTGGGGTCAGGCCCAACGGCATGAGGCAGCGGCAACACGTGCGCGGATGGGAGGACACGATGAGCATGATGGAGCCCGAGGTCTTTATCGACGAGCTTGACGGCATGACGTATCAGCAGATGATGGCGACGCGCGAGGGCCTCGTCCGCGAGCTGCGGCGCCTGGAGGGCGAGTTCTCCAACTCGGACGCCGGTGCGGGCGCCGTCGCCAGTCGCACCGACCCGTCTCCGGCCCTCGTCTACCGCATGGACCTCATCTACCTGTCCGAGCTGCTGCAGCTCATGGAGGTCCGCGTGCAGGAGGCCATGGGGGCTGTCGCACAGGCGTAGCGGTAGGGGAGAAGAACAGCTTCCGCAGCGGCGGCATAGATTTGAAGTTTGATTCTCGTTTACATGATGCTGGCTTGCATGGCCAGGTACGGCCAGGGCGCCTCGGAGGATTTCCTCCGAGGCGCCTTTTCATGTTCCGATGGGGGAGAAGAACGCGCGCCCACTCCCCGGATGTCGTTACGTGACTGCAATCGCAGCCGAGCCCGTACGCCTCGTCCTTCTCGCCCGCAGTAGCATCCCAAACGGCGCGCCGCAAGCGTCGTCCGGCGAGTGGTATTCCCTCGTAGTGCACGTTGTCATTCGGGCATCATTTTGCACGATTAAGACACATTCGTGGTACCTGAACAACCACACATGAATATTCGTGATACGTTCAGCTTGTGGCAAGGTTTCGACGGAAGGGGAATGATGAGCAGCACTAATATTCACAAGCTGACGGGCAAGGTTTGCAATTCCCACAAGCGTGCGCTGGCCTACGTTGCGGCGACGGCGCTTGCGACGGCCGCGATTTCGGTACCTGTCACGGCCCTTGCGGAGGAGGCGCCGTCGACTCCCGCGACCGACGATGCCAAGCAGGCCACGAGCAACACCCAGCAGCAGGCTCCCACCGACTCCTACAAAGTCACGCAGACCGTGGAGAAGGACGAGAAGACCTTCGACATGCAGGCCGACGCCCAGAAGTACCTGGACGACGCCACCCAGAAGGCCACCGACATGGGCAAGGCCGACACCAAGTCCACGTACGACATCAAGACCACCGGTCCCACGCAGGTCCAGAAGGACACGACGCACGAGGAGACCTCGGTCGTCGAAAAGGGCTAGCAGACCTTTGACAACGAGGCCGACGCCAACAAGTACGTTGCGGACAAGACCTCCGGATACAAGGACACCACCGACACCAAGTACAACACCACGGGTACCGTGACGCAGAACGAGGCGGGCTCCAAGGTCCAGACAACCGAGGACGTCCACAGCGGCTCGCAGGACGGCTTTGCGACCCAGAAGGATGCCGAGGACTGGGTAAAGGACCAGACGAAGGGCTACAAGGACACGGACGACACCACCTACACGGTGCATCCCAGCTACCAGAACAACCCCACGACCGAGCCCGACGGCGACCCGGTGCAGGTCGATTCTAAGACGACCACCTCACAGGAGTTTGACAGCAAGGCAGATGCCGAGGCCGCGCTCCAGAAGGACAAGGACGCCGACCCCAGCACGGACCTGCACGAGGTCAGCTTCTCTGACGTGGAGGGGACGACCACGGTCGTGAAGCCCGAGACCACGGAGACCGACACCTATCAGAGTGACGACTACATGACGGCAAAGAACCGCGACGCTGCCATGAAGTACGAGATTAAGAAGCTCGAGGATGAAGGCTGGACGGTCGTTGCAACCACATCCGACAAGGATCCCTCCGCTACCATCGGCAGGTGCTTCACCAAGATCGACCGCTCTTGGCCTAAGTATCGGATTCCTGCCGGTACGTACGTCATCGTAAAGCAAGCGACTTGGTACGCGCTGTGGACGCCCGAACCCGTCAGCGATGATGTCACGAGCCAGATTAAGGATCTTATCAACTGGGGCGACCCCAGCACGAGAGGTAAGTCCTTCCACTCTGGCAACTACGGCTTCGACTCTTACTTCCAGAACATCGGAACCCAGGGTGCAGGCAGCTACTGGGTGCACGACAACGGCGACGGCACCTATACTGTGCACGCATCGTGCTCCAAGATCTCCCACCTGGACTACGGCTGCATCCAGTACCAGCCCGGCTCCTACTCCTTCAATCTGGACCTAAGCCGCAAGGTGCCTGCGGTCACTAAGACCACGTACCACTACACAAAGAGCGTCACGGACTACACCCAGCCCATGAAGACCGTGGACCACTGGAAGGCCTCGTACTCCGTGGACGAGACCACGGTGAAGCCCGTGTACGAATACGTTGCCAGTTATCAGGTCAACCAGACCAAGACCGTGCATGACACGGGCTGGAAGGCCGGCTACGAGATCACGAAGACGACCGAGTATGCCCCGAAGCCAGACACGCCCACGCCCGACAAGCCGACTCCTGAGACCCCGAAGACTCCTGAGACCCCGGCTCCCAAGCCTGCTGCCGCGACCACGAAGGCTGCTCCCGCTGCAAAGCCAGCTGTGAAGGCCGCACCCGCCGCGCAGGCAAGCGTGAAGACCGCCCAGGCAAAGTCCGAGGCTAAGGCCGCCCTGCCCAAGACGGGCGACTACTCCGCAAGCACCGCTGCAGCTGCCGCCGCTGCAGGCATCGCCATTGCAGCCCTGGGTCTGAGCCTGCGCCGCAAGGACCAGAGGAACTAGCGGCTAGGCGCTACGGGTAGTTGCGCGCATCCTCGCGATAGCTAGCACCGCTCATCACGTGCAGGCGGGTCTCCGACAACAGCATCGGAGACCCGCTTACTATATGGCGAGACACGGCGGGGGGGGGAAGGACTTAGGAGCTCTTCGGAGGCTTAACCTTGGGCTCCACGTGTAATCGCGCTTCATTCGCTCCGTCTTGCTACACATTCCATCCCGTTACTTCCAACCCGGGAGCCGCTTTCGCCCGTATCGGCTCGTTGCAGAGTAGCCTGCCAAGGGCGCCGTCATGCGCAAGCCCTCTGAGGGTCGTTTGCCCAGTGTCGTCGTGGTCGATAACGTAGCCCAGTGCACCAACGAGCTCGCCAGCAGTCCTACGCCATGCGTCGCCATTGTGAACATCAGCCATAACCTCGGCGAAGTGCTCTCCATCTAGGACTACGTAGTCGAGGGCCGTTCTTCTCGTCCTCCTGTAGAGCAGCAGGTCTTGCCTGACTGCCGTGCAAACATCCCGCGTCCACTCCTCGTCTTCCGCGCCCATAGCCAGGGCGTATCCGTGTCTGTACAGGTGAGCGATTTTCGTTCTGCCCTCGTCGCCGTCCTCCTCGTGCCATTCGGCTGCGGGCGATGTATGACCTTCGCTCTGCGTATTGGCCGGGTAGCCAAGCAGCAAGTGGCAGATGGCAGCACGTGCCTCGTCCCAGCCGTGTGGGTAGGCGTTGAGCCCATCCCACTGCCAAGCGTAGCCATCGCGGGTCCCGATAGAGAGACCCCAACCCCCTCCGTCACACACGCAATGATTTGCATAGTAGGAGTAGGTGCTTGCAAGCCCCAACCCCATGAGGGTGTCGATGAGATGTTCCATGTCATTGCAGGACATGCGTTCCGGTACGTGGATTCGTGACGCCTGTTCTCTGGTAAGAGGGCCGCTGGCAGGATCGCTGTGAGTGTGCCAGAAGCGGGTGTGGTAGCAGCCCTCATCCGGTACGTACCATGCCTCCACCCGCGAGTAGCCATCGAAGAAGCTGCCCTCCGAGCAGCTGAGGTAGCGGATGTCGTCACCGCGAATCTCGGTTGCTTCGCGTTTGGATGGCAGCTCACGTTCCGTCGGGGCGAGAAGTTCGCGGAGGTTTGGCTCGGGCTCTCCCTCGTATTCCGTATCAGTATCCTCGCCGTCAACGCTTCCACGCTCGCCAGTCCAGACACCCTTGTTGGATGCGTCCATGTCAAACTTCGCGCTCGATAGCGAGATAACCCAGAACGAAGCGTGATCGTCGTTGATGCCTGTGTACTGCCCGTCTGGCACGATGCCCTCATAGAGCACTTCGCCGCCAAGTGCATTTCTGGTGACCCTCAGCGCAAAGCCATCGTCCTTCTCGCGCGCCCTTATGACGATTGTCTTGTCGTCCAACGTGAACCTGCGGGCACTGGCCATAGGGCGTGCGTCCGAGGCAATACGACCGACTTTATCGCGTGGGCGGTCAAAATGGATGACTCCAATGTACATTGCAACCTCCCAACCTCAATGGCCACTGCCTTTGGCACCGATTATTCTACGAGCGCATGACAAAATTTGATTGCGCAAGCGGGCGTATCGATTACCGCCGTCGTGGCTTAACATCTGGGGAGAAGAACGTGTCATCTTCGCAGCTAGGGGAGGCGCAAACATGCCATGCATATTCGTGCAGTCCGTCAACGGCGTTCCCTGGGGCGCGAGTCCAGCCTGCCTAGAGGACTTCCTCGGTCGCAGGGTGTGGAGGATGACCATCGATTAAATTAGTAGCCGCGCGTATTAGGGAAATAAAAATGACCCCGCCTGGTGCGCTGCGTTGCCGCTCGCGTGCGGGGTACTGTCGGCTTCTACTATACCCTAGGCTGGCCTTTTCGCGGCACGCCATTCGTTCTCCTCTGTTGGCGCTCCGACCAATGCGATAAAACTAGGGGAGAAGTACGCTCGCCTCCTGCCAGCGGCGTGTACGCAGATGCCTGTCCGCCTCGCGTGCATCCTCATATAAAATGTCGTAACAACACAACGCAATGGGAGCGGAGGAGCGATGGCAGCAGCGGAGGGCGTGATGGCAACTGCAGAGGGCGCGGCGCACGCGGGCGAGAAGAACTACGACCTCGAGCCCGAGGTCCGCGTGTCAGGGTTCGACGGCGACGCGTTTGCTGGTCGCGATGCCGCCGTGCGCGAGCTCGCGTCCGGGCTCACGGCTCTGCTCGTGGTCGCTGAGTGCTACCCGGGCGTCGCGCCCGAGGTCCGCGGCATGCTCGAGGCAGCCTGCAGCCCAAGCCTCACCGTCACGGCAGAGGAGACCTACCTCGACCCAACCACGATAAACACGATCCTGCGCCCCCACGTGACGGAGGACCGCGTCCGTGGTGTCATGTTCTACGGCACGCTTGCAGACCTGGTGGACCCGAGGCGGCTGCAGAGTGCCGTCCGGCGCTGCCGCCAGACGCTTCAGGCGGGAGGTCGCGTTCTTCTCTACGGCTTTGGTGCGAGCCTCATAGCGGAGGCCATCGCTGCCATCGGGCCGGACGTCCCCAGCCAGCTGGTCTACTGCGACCTCGCGCGGTGGCAGATCCAGCTCAGGTACCGCGGCGGCATGCCCAACCACTTTTGGGACAACCCGCAGGAGGACGTCCTGCGCAAGTTCAAGCGCGGCTACTTTATAGAGTGGCGCCTGGCAGACAAGCTCAAGGCGGGCCTGCTCGGCCGCATCGACTACCTGCTGGACACCAACGCGCCTGAGCCCAGGCTCCTGCGCGGTGGGGCGTTCCGCGCTGGGCTGCGGCAGGTGGTCCGCCGCCCCTTCAGGCTCGTGCCGTACTTTGACCCGGGCGTCTGGGGCGGCCAGTGGATGAAGCAGCACTTTTGCCTGGACCCCAGCAAGCCCAACTACGCCTGGAGCTTCGACGGCGTGCCGGAGGAGAACAGCATCTACCTGCGCTACGGCTCCGTCCGCGTGGAGGTCCCCGCGATGGACGTGGTCCTTTCCCACCCTGTGGAGCTGTTGGGCCGCAAGAACTACAGCCGCTTTGGCGCGGAGTTCCCCATCAGGTTCGACCTGCTCGACACCATGGGAGGACAGAACCTGAGCCTGCAGGTCCACCCGCTGACGGAGTACATCAGGTCCCACTACGGCATGGCCTACACGCAGGACGAGAGCTACTACATCCTGGACGCGGCGCCCGACGCCAGCGTCTACCTGGGCCTTCGCGAGGGCGTGGACCGCGACGCCATGGCGCGCGACCTGCGCGCCGCGCAGCGCGGCGGCCGCCCGTTTGATGCCGACCGCTACGTCAACCGCTTTCCCGCGCGCCCGCACGACCACTTCCTCATACCGGCCGGCACCGTGCACTGCTCGGCAGCCAACTGCATGGTTCTGGAGATCAGCGCCACGCCGTACATCTTCACGTACAAGCTTTGGGACTGGGACCGCCTGGGGCTCGACGGCCGCCCGCGCCCTGTGCACGTGGAGGACGGCCTCAACAACATCCAGTGGGACCGCACTACCGGCTGGGTCCGCCGCAACCTCGTGAACCGCGTGCGACTCCTGCGAAACGCGGACGGCGTGCGCGAGGAGCGCACCGGCCTACACGAGCTGGAGTTCATCGAGTCCCGCCGCTACGCCGTCACCACGGCCTGCACGCACGACGCCTCCGCCGGCGTCCACGTGCTCAACCTGGTGGGCGGCACCGCGGCCACCGTCACGAGCCCCACCGGCGCCTTCGCCCCGTTCCACGTCCACTACGCGGAGACGTTCATAATCCCCAGCGCGGCCGGCGCCTACACCGTCGCGCCCGCGACCCCGGGTGAGAAGATCACCTACGTGCAGGCATCCGTCCGCAATTAGCCAGCATTGGAGGTTCCTACATGAAGCTGACGGACGACGAGCTTGACTGGATGCTGGGCGAGGCTGACCTCGAACTAGCGCAGCCTTACGCCAAGAACGGCAAGTATCGCAAGGACGAGTATTTCCTCACGCGCTGCAAGATATGTGGTACCGTCGCACACTATCGCCTCAAGTACATCCTTGACAAGAACGAGGTGGGGGAACGGGTCTGCCGTGCATGCTACTGGTCGCAGTGGTATGGCGACACACGTGCGCTCGTGCATTCTGCAATCAAGCACCTGCTCGACAAGGGTGCCAACCTCGATGACCTCGTGGACCAAGGCGTCGTCACCGCACGGGAGGCCACGTCCTTCTCCGATGCCAAGCGCCTTGCCAACGAGCATGGCTACGAGCTTGTGGACCTGCTGACGGGCGAGCGCCCTGGCGAGGAGCTCCTGGTCGTGCGGTGCAAGGCGTGCGGGAGGCAGACGGTCGAGCGGCCGGAAGACGTCACGTTTGGCTGCAGCTGCAGAGGCAAAGCAAAGGGCGTCCTGATTGGGGAGGAGAAGGTCAAGGTCCAGAGAAGCGCGACTCCCGTGGCTTCGGGGCGCTACCAGGACGGAACCGAGCGGCTGCTCGTGCGCTCTGGCGCAGAGTGCCTTGGTTGGTGGGACATCGAGGCCAACGGCGAGGTGCCAGAGGATCTGACGTGTCTTTCCCGCCGTGAGTACCAGTGGAAGTGCCCGGAGTGTGGCTGCCGCTTCAGGGCGCCCGTGTACATAGCCTATTCGTACCTGTTCTGCCCCAACTGCGTTGCATGGAGCATCGCGGAGTCCGATGCCGCTTGGGAGATTCTCTCGCGCATGACTGCCATGGACTTTCCGGACTTGCTTGCGGCGTGGGATGACGTGCGCGATCCAAGGACGGTGCCACTGACCAGCGACCAAATCGTCCACCTGCGGTGTCCCGAGGGCCATCACACCGCACAGACGCTCTATAGCCACCTCACGCGCGGCTGCGGAATATGCGAGGGCCTTGCGACCAGGCAGCTGCGCGACAAGGATAGGCAGTACCTCGCCACGACGGACCCGGAGCTCGCGGCGGAGTGGGTCCGGCCCCGGGACGGCGGCAACTGGACACCGTACAACGTGGGTGACGGCAGCAAGCGGACCATCGTGTGGCGCTGCATTGCCTGCGGCCACATGTGGGAGGCCACCGTGCACGCAAGGCAGCTGCGCATGAACAACCGCTGCCCCGCCTGTGACAAGGTTATGGGCTCGCTCGCCTGGAAGTACCCGCAGCTAGCTGCGGAGTGGAGCCCAAACAACCCAATCAGCCCGTGGAACATCAAGCCCTTCAGCAAGCTCGACTTCACGCCGGAATGGGTCTGCTCCAAGAATCCCGAGCACGTCTGGCGCATGACGACGAACACCAGGATCAACAAGGGCCGCGGCTGCCCGTTTTGCGAGAAGGAGAAGAACGGGCAGTCCTGATTCGATACCGAGATTTATCTGCTTGTTTCTGCCAACGCCTGGCGTCAAGAAGAGCGAAGTGGACGAGAAGGACGAGCCACAACCAAGGCGACTCGTCCTTCTCTGCTAGTTACGCTTTGCCCTGACCGTGCCTACTCCACAACGTTCCCGTTCGCGTCGTACTTGTAGAAGCCCTCGCCCGCGGCGATGCCGGTCTTGCCCGCGTCGACGTAGCGCCGCAGCAGCGCGACCTCCTTGCCCGTGGGGGTCGAGGGGTCGTCCGCGCCGGGCATCATGGACGTGATCTTGAGCGCCAGCGGCAGGCCCACCTTGTCGATCTTGCGGAACGGCGTCTGGTCGGGGCGGGCGCCGGTGTCCAGGATCCAGCACTCGTCGACGGTGGCGGGGTCGGTCACGCCGTTGGCCACCAGGTACATGGCCGCCTGGAACCAGGGGATGAGCAGCGTGTTGAGGATGTAGCCCGGCTGCTCCTTGTTGAGCTTGAGCGGCACCATGCCGATGGCGCGCGAGAACTTCTCCGCCAGGGCAAAGGACTCGTCGCTCGTGCGGTCGTGGCGCATGAGCTCCGTCAGGTTGTTGCGCCAGATCTGGTTGGCGAAGTGCAGCGTCATGTAGCGGTCGGGCCGGCCGGTCGCGTCCGCAAAGGTGCTGGGCAGGAACGTGGAGGAGTCGGTGAGAAGAACGGTCCTCTGGGGCATGTGGCTTGCTGCCTTCTGGTAGAACGCGCGCTTCTGGTCGGGGTCCTCGTTGATGCACTCGATCACCACGTCGGCGTCGCCAAAGGCCTCGTCCATGTCCGTGGTCAGGCGGATGCGCGGCAGGCGCTCGGACGCCTGGGCCTTGAGCTGCTCTATCTGATCCGCGCTCAGGTCGCGGTCGTCGGAAAGGCCGCGGCAGTATTCCGCCGGGTCCTTCTCCCACGCGTCGAGCGCCGCCAGGATCTGCTTGCGGACGGTCTCGAGCCGCGGCTTGGCGCGCTCGATCGAGCCCTCGCTGCGCAGCCAGACCGTGGTCTGGAAGCCCTTGTACGCGACCATCGACGATATCTGGCTGCCCTCGGTCCCGCAGCCTGCGATGGCCACCTTCCGCACGTCTCCAATGTCCATGTGAGTCGCATCCCTTCGTGTCTCGCTACTAGCATTCGTCCTGGCTGCACTATAGGTCTGCGTGTGACAGACGACTTGAGGTTTAGATTGACGGCACGTATCTACGTGTTCGGCGTTGTGATTACAGCTACGAGCCCTTCGAAAGAGGTGCTGGAAACGGCCTCCATGCTCTTCTCGGGAGAGAGGAAGAGGTCGATTATCAGGTCGAGCACATCTTGGAAGTAGCGTACATCCTGTGCGCTGAGGCCTATGAGCATGACGAGGTTGACCGAGTGGTCGCCCCAGGGGATGGGGTCATCATTGTGCAGCACGGCGACAAAGGAGCGGAGGGCGAACTTGTTGATAGCATGCGGAACGGCAAGGATGTCCGTAAACGCGGTGTTCGACATCTGCTCCCTCAGGAGCACGTCATCCACGAAGTCGCTCGTAATGTAGCCCTTGTCAAGACAGATGGAGCTGAGCAACCGGATGGCCTCTTCGGGACCAGAGACCGGCGTGTTGCGGAGGTAGAGCTCTGGGGAGAGATACTTCTGCAGGTAGGTCCGCGCGGAGTCGGCGCGACGCTCCTTACGGATGTCGTCTATCTCGTCGCGGATTTTCCTGACGTTGCGGTTTGAAAGCAAAGGGCTCACCAGCACCGTGTGGGGGCGCAATTTTGGGAGGCCGATGGTGGTGATGAGCATGTCGGCGCTGGGCTTCGTTTCCAAGTAGTCGTTTGCGTCGAGAATCGCAGTGATCTCCACGTCGTCCCCAAGGGCCTTTTTCAGCCGAGCGACAAACGCGTCTGCATAGTCATGATAGTTTTCGAAAACGACTACGCACGTCGTGCTGGCATTTCCTCCCTTGTGCGATTCGAGGTACGCGCCCAAGTGATACGCCACAAAGCCGATCTCGTCCTCACTGAAGGAGAGGCTGAGCTCCTGGGAGAGCTGGTGCACGAAGAAGACCGACATGTCGTACACGGGGGCGTAATCCTGCTTGAGCTGCGAGGCGATCGGGTTGGGACAGGAGACTCCGTACTCGATCCTCTGCCGTGCGTTGTGCAGGTGCAGGACAAACTGGAACACGAAGTCCTCGTCAAACTCCTCTAGCCTGTACCTGCTTCGGAGGGCCTCTATGGCAGAGATCACCATGTTGAAGAAGTCCTCGCCGACGATGGAAATCAGCCGGGCGTGTGTGAGCTTGCCGTTGGAATATGGGTCCGCGGAAAGCGATATGAGTGCGACGATTTGGCGGTAATCCTCCTTGCTGGGCTTAACGCCAAAGCTCTTCTCTGCGTAGCTTACAATCTGGTCGACGCACGTGATGATTGCCTCTTGGTGATCGAGGTCCCTTACGATCTCCGACGTGTGCAAGTTCGTGGAGTACGAGACCAGCGCATTGCCAGAGCGGAGCCGTACAAGGATGACGATGAGGTGCATCAGCAGGTTGTTGAACGCATAGTTGTTGAGGAAGAGCCCAGAATTCTGGCAGATCTCGACCAAACTCTCGAGCATCTGGTCGACATCGTAGCTGGGAAACATGTCCTTTAGTGCTTGAACGGACGAGAAGTACGCATTCCTGTTATGCGTAGCCGTGTACCCGACCAACCTGCGAACGTTCTCCTCACTACCCGAGACAGAGATGTTGAAGTCGGATACCTCGAGTGAGATGTCAAATCGCGCCAGGAGCTTGCGCAATGAGGGCAAAGTCGTGTTTGCTAGGGTACTCTCGCTTACCGAGAGCTCGTCAGCAAGGTCAAAGAGCGAGAGGGGCTCCTTGGCGTTCATCAATCTTGAGATGATGAAGAACTTCCGGTCTAGCTGGGACTTCTGAGTTGCTTGTTTTTTGCCGGAGTTGGACCCATTGGATTCCGATCTAGGTGCGATGCGATACCCATACTTGGAGGATTCGATTGCTGCCATGCCGCGCGCATTGGCTTCGCGGACATAGTTTCGTACCGTTCTCTCCGTAGTCCCGATTCTCTTGGAGAGAGTGGCGGCAGAGACCCAGGAGCCTGCCGCTTCCAGGGTTGAGATAAGCCGGGATATGCGGTCCGCCTTCACAATGCCCCCTAACAATAAGTCTAATAATTAGACCATATGCCAGATTTACCTGCAACTTTTCCGGTATCTAGGAAAATTAGTGCTTCCTTGGTGGCGGAAGAAGTCATTTTCCTCTTGGCGGAAGGAAGTCTGTTCGAGAATTCCGCGTTCCCCTGTAATGATGAGCATGTGTAAGGGGTGCCAACAGCGACGGCACCAACAGTGCGATGAGACGTCGGGCCCATGTCTCGTCGAAGTAGGGAGTGATTAGGATGGCAACAAAGCATAACGTACTGCTTGTCTGTGGATCTGGAGCTTCGTCGGGATTCATGGCGGCGAACATTCGCAAGGCTGCAAAGAAGCGCGGTATCGAGATCTCCGTGAACGCGCGCAGCGAAGCGACCGTTGAGGATTACGTTGACGAGATTGACTGCCTCATGATTGGCCCACACCTCGCGAGCATCCTTGATGACATGCAGGAGATTTGCGAAGGGTATCCCATCAAGGTCGCAGTCATGAAGCCCGAGTACTATTCGCACCTCGATGGCGACAAGGCCCTCGACCACATCCTCTCGCTCTTTGGCGAGGAATAGTCCGCCTTAAGACACGATTCTCAGAGGAGAACCATGGATACGATGATTAGCTGGCTCGAGAACTCCTTCGCGCCAAAACTTCAGAAGGTTGCAAACCTCACTTGGATCGTCATCATCAAAGACTCGCTGATGCAGATCCTCCCGTTCATTCTCTCGGGCTCCATCTTCTGCTGCCTCGCCATTCTGAACGACTATGTGCCTTGGCTTCCCAGCTTCTGGACCCCGTTTGGCTGGACCATGGGAAAGATTTCCCTCATGGTCGCATTCCTGATTCCCTTCAACTACTGCGAGAAGAAGCGCTTCCGCAAGCAGCGCATCATCGCGGGCATCTCCGGCCTGATCCTGTTCATGATCATGGTCAACCCCGAAGTCGTTGCGGACGGAATCACCGCCGCCAAGGCATTCGCTAAGGATTCGACCGCGACGTCGGCATTCGGCCAGGCACACAACGCATATGGTGCCGGCGGAATGTTCGCTGCCATCTTCGCGGGCATCATCTCTGGACTGATTTTCGGTGCGTTCTCCAAGTTCTCGTTCTTCAAGGAGGACAGCGCCATCCCCGACTTCGTCCGCCAGTGGTTCGACGCCCTGCTTCCTATCATCATCACGGTTAGCCTCGGCTGGGTGTGCGTCGACGTTATCGGCATTGACATCTACCAGATCATCGTCAGCATCTTTATGCCTCTCCAGTCCTTCGCTGACACCTGGTATGGTCTGACGATCATCATGTTCCTGTACTGCGTCATCTACTCCATGGGCATCTCCACCTGGGTCCTTACCCCTGTGATCGAGCCTGTGAAACTTCAGCTGATTGCCGCCAACCTCTCCATGGTCGCCGCTGGCACCGCCACTCAGGCGAACCTCCACGTCTTCACCGAGACCTTCATCTACACCACCTACATGTGGATCGGCGGCGTCGGTGCCACGCTTTCCCTCGTTGTGCTGATGTGCTTCTCCAAGTCCAGCGAGCTCAAGGCACTTGGCCGTGCCTGCCTGGTTCCCGGCATCTTCAACATCAACGAGCCCGTCGTGTTCGGCGCCATCGCTTGGAACCCTCTCCTCATGCTTCCCATGTGGATTCAGGGCATCGTTATCCCGCTGTTCACCTGGCTCTTCACGAAGGTCATTCCCTTCGCCCCGATTCCCCGCATCCAGTTCGAACTCTGGTACTGCCCGTATCCCATCTCCACCTTCATCTCCACTCAGGGTTCCATCGCTGGTGTTATCTTCGCGGTCGCAACCTTCGTCCTCTCTGGAATCATCTGGTTCCCGTTCCTCAAGGCCTATGAGGACAGGCTGCTGAAGGACGAGCAGAAGGAGCTTGAGGGTCAGAAGGCTTAGCGAGTCAAAAATCAACGAGCACTGCAGACCAATAATGGGGGGCGGCGCAGACACGGTCGCCGTGATGCACCACCCCCATTGCTTTAACTAGATCGAAGGGACCGGAATGGACGAAGAGACGAGCCCCATGGTGGGCATGACCCCCGAGGAAAAGGAACAGTACATTGCCGAGCAGGCCATGCAGATAATCCTCAACTCGGGTGACGCAAGGACCCTTGCATGCAAGGCTTTCGACAAGATTTGCGAGCGTGACTTCGACGAGGCTCGCAAGCTTCTGAAGGAAGCGGACAAGACCCAGGTCAAGGCCCACAACATCCAGACCGCGATGATTCAGGGCGACGTCCGTGGTGACGAGGAGAAGATCGGATACTACGTCCTCTTCACCCATGCCCAAGACACGCTGATGACCATTCAGACGGAGCTCAACCTCACGAAGAGCATCCTGAAGCTCGCAGAAGCAACGGATGCGCGCTTTGCCGATCTGGAGGCAAAGCTCGAGCGCTAAGTCAGTGTGAGACAAGTTTAGTGAACTAACAATACATGACATCAAGAGGAGCGACCACATGTCAATGAGCAAGGTTACCGGCCTTCCCGACGACTTCATCTGGGGCGGAGCGCTCGCAGCAAACCAGATGGAGGGCGCGTGGCGCGAGGGTGGCAAGGGATGGTGCCTGGCGGACATCAACCGCGCACAGTACGACCTGCCGCCCGACCAGCGCTACAACATGGAGATCGATACCGTCTACATCAAGCGCGCCATGGAAGAGGGCGACCAGATGTATCCCAAGCGCAGGGGTATCGATTTCTACCACACCTATCCGCAGGACATCGCCCTGCTGGCGGGTACGGGTATGAAGAGCCTCCGCACGTCCATCAACTGGGCGCGCATCTTCCCGAACGGTGACGACGCCGAACCCAACGAGGAGGGCCTCGCCTACTACGACCGGCTCATCGACTGCATGATCGAGAACGGTCTGGAGCCCATGATTACGGTCAGCCACTACGAAATGCCCCTGAACCTGACTCTCAAGTACACGGGTTGGTACAGCCGCGAGCTCGTTGACTTCTTCGTGCGTTACTGCGAGGTGCTGTTTGACCGCTTCGGCGACCGCGTCCACAAGTGGATCCTCGTCAACCAGATCAACCTCATCGTGCACGAGAGCTTTAACTCGCTTGGCATCGCAAGCGACAAGGTGGACAACCTGCTCGAGGCCAAGTACCAGGGCCTCCACAACGAGTTCGTCGCCTGTGCCAAGGCCACTAAGATCTCGCACGAGAAGTACCCCGATAACCAGATTGGCATGATGTTCTGCTCGAACCTCACCTATCCCTGCTCTTACGAGCCAGATGACGTCTTCTGGAACATGCGCCACAACCAGATGGAGTACCTGTGCGGCGACGTCATGGTGCGCGGCGAGTACCCTGGCTACGCACTGCGCTGGTTCGACGACAACAACGTCAACGTCAAGTTCTACTCTGGTGACGAGGAGGCCCTCCGCGAGGGAACGGTGGACTTCGTCTCGCTCAGCTACTACTACTCGCGTCTGTCCGGCAAGAAGCCGTACCTCGAGACCGAGCTCGGACAGATTCCCAATCCCAAGCTCAAGGCGAGCGAGTGGGGCTGGTCGTTTGACCCCACGGGTCTGCGCATCGCGCTCAACGAGTACTGGGATAGGTATCATCTGCCGCTCTATATCACGGAGAACGGTCTGGGCGCCTACGACAAGGTCGAGCCCGACGGCACCATTCACGACCAGTACCGCATCGACTACCTGCGTGACCACATCAAGGCGATGATCGAGGCGGTAAAGGACGGCGTCGACCTGCGTGGCTACTATCCCTGGGGCCCCATCGACATCATCAGCTGCTCCTCCTCCGAGATAGAGAAGCGCTACGGCTTCATCTACGTCGACTACGACAACGAGGGCAAGGGTACTGGCAAGCGCTCCAAGAAGGACTCGTACTACTGGTACCAGAGGGTCACCGCGTCCAACGGCAGGGACTTGGACTAGGTACGTCGCATCACAACTCAGGGGGCCGGCAGTCCTGAGGCTACCGGCCCCAATACTAGGGGAGAAGAGACGGACGCATGGGTAGACGGCACACTCGTGGAACGGATGAGCTTGCGGGCTGCCTCATGGTTCTCCTCGCCGCCACGCTCTGGGGAGGAAGTGGCCTGTTCGTTGGCTTCCTCTCTTCGGCGGGGCTTACTGCGACTCAGTACACCATGGTGCGGTCGATTTGCGCCTATGCGACCATACTTGTGGTGGTCTTGGCGCGGGATTGGCACAGTATTCGTGTCGAGATGAAAGACGTTCCCTGGTTCATCTTGAACGGCGCAATAGGCATCTTCGCCTTCACGCTGCTCTATGCGACGACGATCCAGCTCACTGGAATGGCAACGGCCGCCGTCCTCATCTACCTCATGCCCAGCATCGTGTTCGTGTACCAGGTCCTGCGTCACCGCGAGCGCGTGAGTGCGCTTCGGCTCGTGTGCCTAGCGTTGAGCCTTGCCGGATGCGCGCTGGTTTCCGGCGTTCTCTCGCCAGGCACGAAGGTCGTTGCTGGCGGAATCGTCATGGGCGTCATTGCAGCGATCACGTACGCCGTGTGCAACCTCACGCAGGCGGGTCCGCTCAGCAAGTATCCGACCTCCATCGTGGTGCTTCACTCGCTGGGGATTGCCATGGTGCTGTCCATCGTGTACGCGCTGCTTACGGACGACATGTCAGCAGCATTTGCCATTTACGCTCGTAATCCTTCCGTCCTAGTGGTGAATGCCGCATTCGGAATCCTGTGCAGCGTAGTAACTTACCTGCTCTATAACGGTGCGCTCCGGAAGATTCCCGCATCGCAGGCGGCTCTCTTGGCAACGTTTGAGCCGGTTGCAGCCGCTCTTCTCGGTGCGGCGTTTCTCGGTCAACGGCTTGACTTCGCCACCGTGGCCGGAATTGCCTGCGAGGTCGTAGCCCTCATTCTCACGCAGTATGCGGGACAAAGATCATCCCTTAACGCAGAGGGGGAGACGGAATGAGAACCTGTTCGCTAACCCTGGGAATCCCCGTTGGCCTGCATGCCAGGCCTGCCGCCCAGTTCGTGGCCATGGCTCAGCAGTTTGAGAGTGACGTGCTCATCGGCTACGCTGGGGAGGAGGACTCTCTGGTCGATGCCAAGCGTCCAATTGACGTGTTGGGCCTCGACGCCAACCAGGGCGATCAATTGGTGCTGGAAACGGAAGGTCCCGATGAGCAAAGTGCGCTTGAGGAGCTCTCGAAGTTCCTGGTGGGGAAGGAGAGGTAGTGAGCAAGGGCAAGACAATGTCTGGCGTAAAGGCCTCTGGTGACTACAAAGAGACCAGGACCTACCGTAACGCCAACGCAGAGACGAAGAAGCTGATCTCTCGTTACCGCAAGGAGAACGTCATAGGCGACGAACAGGCATTTCTCCTCCTGTACCTCAACGATCTGAAGCACGAGATAACCCAGGATGAGAAAAAGAAGGCCAATGGTCCAGGTGAGACCATGGTGGTGCTTGCAATCATCTGTGATTTGATTGCGGTCTCCTCTGGGCAGCCCATTCCAATCTTTATCTGCACGGGACTTCTCCTGCTCATGACGATTCTCTACCTCACGGGTCGCTTCAACTCGTATGAGACCGAGAAGCGTCGGGTCAGGAAGCTCCTCAAGCAGAAGTTTGACGAGAAGCCCGAGTTTGATAAATGGACGGCCTCGCAGAACTCTGATGCACTCTCTGGCGGCAAGGACAAATAATCAATCCGGTGCCAGTCGCTCAACCTCATTGAGACGTGCGGGGTAGGAGTAGCGTCAACCGATAGGGGACCACCATGCTTGCCGACTACCACGTGCACTCCGGCTACTCGGACGACTCCGACTACCCGATGGAGCAGGTCGTCCGCGACACCATCCGCCTCAACCTGGACGAGCTCTGCTTCACCGAGCACGTTGACTACGGCGTCAAGCCAGACTGGGACAAGCCGGCAACCGCCCGCTTCGAGAACGGCCACCCCGTCACCAACTGCCCATACCCCGCGTACTTCGCGGAGCTTGAGCGCATGCGCGAGGCCTACGGAAGCCAGATCTGCATCGCGCGCGGGCTCGAGTTCGGCGTGCAGCACCATACCATGGACGCCTTCAACCGCGTGTACGAGACCTACGCCGATCGTCTCGACTTCATCCTCCTCTCCATCCACCAGGTGGGGGACAGGGAGTTCTGGACCGGAGACATCCAGAGCGGCCACACCCAGCGGGAGTTCACGCTCGCCTACTACGAGGAGCTCCTGCGCGTCGCGCGCGACTACGACCACTGGTCGGTCATTGCGCACCTCGATCTCATCCGCCGCTACGACCCCACGACGACGGGACCCGTGCCCTTCGGGGACGTGCGCGACATCACGGCAGAGATCCTCAAGGTTGCCATCTCGCGTGGCCGCGGCATAGAGGTCAACACCTCCGGCTGGCGCTACGGGCTCAACGGCCCCCAGCCTGCCGAGGACGTCCTCAGGCTCTACCGCGACCTCGGCGGCACGATCGTGACCATCGGCTCCGACTCGCACAAGCCCTCACACCTGGGTTCCTACCTGCGCGTTGCGAAGGACCTCCTGCGCTCAGTCGGCTTCGAGCGTTTCTGCACCTACGAGCTCATGGAACCCCGCTTCAACGAGCTGTAGTCAGTCTCGGCTTCTTTGATCTGTTCGCTCGAATCAAAGCATTCCCGGTTAGTTCCAGTAGACGCCGCTTCGTTTGGCCGTGCCCAGTCGACAGGGGCGCGGTCATTTTGTGTTTCCTGGACATGGCATTGCGAAGCTTCCTTGCGACGGGGTGCGATTACATCCAAGACGAGGCTTGCGACGTCATCATCCGGACCAGGCGAGGAAAGACTCCCGTTCATCCTCCGAAATGATGCCGTTCGGTCCACGTAACATATTGTGCACAATCCATAATATATAATTTGAGCCGTCAGAAAGGCACGCGTCCCAAAGATGGACCAAACAAGATGGAGGAAGAAATGAAGAAGTTCAGCCACGTCATCGTCCGCCGCCCCGCGCACTCGCTGCTTGACGGAATCACCTCCGCCCCCGAGCTTGGCAAGCCCGACTACAAGCGCGCCATCGAGGAGCACAACGACTACATCGACGCGCTGAGCAGGTGCGGCGTGGACGTCACCGTCCTTCCCGCGCTCGAGGAGTACCCCGACAGCTGCTTCGTCGAGGACCCTGCGGTCATCACCCGCTGTGGCGCCGTCATCACCAACCCGGGCGCAAAGTCCCGCAATGGCGAGAAGACCGAGATCGAGCCGATCATCCACAGGTTCTTCGACGACGACCACATCGCATACATCGAGGGCCCCGGCACCCTCGAGGGTGGCGACGTCATGATGGTTGGCGACCACTTCTACGTCGGTCGCTCCGCGCGTACCAACGAGGAGGGCATCAAGCAGTTAGCCAAGATTCTGGGCGGCTGGGGCCTCGAGGTAAGCGAGGTGCCCCTCGAGAAGGTCCTGCACCTCAAGACCGGCGTCAACTACATCGAGAACAACAACATGCTGGTCTCCGGCGAGTTCATCGACAAGCCCGACTTTGCCAAGTACAACAAGATCGTCGTCCCCGAGGAGGAGGCATACGGTGCCAACTGCATCTGGGTCAACGACACGGTCATCGTCGCGGAGGGCTACCCCACCGTCCTGAAGGCGGTGCAGGACCTCGGTTACAAGACCCTGGTGGTCGACACCTCGGAGTACCGCAAGATCGACGGCGGGCTCTCCTGCCTGTCACTTCGCTTCTAGATAAGCGATAGCCGCTGAGTCACGGGGCACGAGGGATTCACCTCGTGCCCCGTCGTCAACAGGAGGTCCCAATGGACACACAAGCCACGATGGAACAGGCGCCCGGCACGAAGCTTGCGAGCGAGGACATAATCGACCCTAACGGCCTCGACCTGTTCCGACTCACCATGATGGTGATAACCGCGACCATCTGCGCGGGCATATTCTCGCTCGCCGGAGACATGGCGGCCGGCGGCGCAAACACCGGCGCCGTCATCATCAGCTGGGCAATCTGCTTCATCGGCGTGTTCGCGCTGATGGAGGCCTTCCAGGGGCTCTCGCAGGCAAGGCCCGAGCTCACGGGCGGAATCTACGCGTATGCGGCCGCCGGCTTTGGCGACTACGTGGGCTTCAACTCCGCCTGGGGCTACTGGATCAGCGCCTGCCTCTCCAACGTCAGCTTCCTCATCATGCTTTTCGGCTCGCTCGGATACTTCTTCCCCGTGTTCGGAAAGGGTAACAACGTAGTCTCACTCATCTGCGCATCGGTCCTCCTCTGGCTCTTCACCCTGCTGGTGGCACGTGGCGTTAAGGAGGCAGCAGGCATCAACGTGATCGTGACCCTTGCCAAGCTGGTGCCGCTCGGCCTGTTCGTGCTGGCGATTGTCCTGCTTGGCAAGTTCAACCCCTCCACGTTCATGCACAACTTCTGGGGTGAGGCAGGGGGACCCGACCTCGGCACCCAGATTGTCTCGACCATGATCGCCCTCGTGTGGGTCTTCACGGGTATTGAGGGCTCGGTTGTCATCTCGGGTCGCGCCAAGTACGTTAAGGACGTCGGTCGCGCGACGGCGATCGGCTTCATCAGCGTGTTCGTCCTCTACTTCATCATCTCGATGCTGAGCATGGGCATCCTGCCGCGCGAGCAGATGGCCAAGCTCGCCACGCCCTCCATGGCTGGCATCCTCGCTGCGGCGATAGGCCCCGTTGGCGCCGCCATCGTCAACCTCGGAGTGATCCTTTCCCTCACGGGAGCACTGCTCGGCTATGTGATCATCGCGTCGGAGACGCCGTACGAGGCGGCGGTGCAGGGCGTGTTCCCCAAGTCGTTCGCAAAGATCAACTCGCACGACGCCCCCATCACGACGATCCTCGTGAGCTCCGCGATCATGCAGGTCTTCCTGCTCATCGCAATCTACGCCAACAGCACGTACCAGTTCTTCTATACCTGCGCCGTCAACACCATCCTCGTCCCGTACGTGTGCTCTGCCGCCTACTACATGGTCATCGGTTGGAAGAAGGAGCACCTCGACGGCAAGTATGCCCCGAGCATCGGAAAAGCACGGTTCTTCGGAACGCTCTCGTTCATCTACACGCTCTTCCTGGTGTGGACGTGTGGGCTCCAAGGCGTCATGATCACCACGATCCTGTTCGCGCCGGCTATCCTCGTCTACTGGTTTGGCGAGAAGGGCCGTGGCAAGAAGCCGTTCCCGCTCAAGCGTGACAAGGTCATCGCGGTCGTGGTCATCGTTGTTGCCATAATTTCCCTCTACCTGCACTTCTCGGGCATCATGCCCATCGTCTAGTGCTACGAAAATACGTCCGTTCGGTTCGGCCGTCCCTCCCTGTGGGGCGGCCGAACTGTTAGCATGACGGGTGGTTCCCTTCGTCTAGCAGGAGCTCAAGCAATGGAGAAGTACAAGTCCCTCAAGGATCACGTCTATGACTACATCGCAACCCTCATCAACGAGGGCGGCATGTCGGCGGGTGACAGAATCAGCGAGCAGTCTGTCTGCGATGCGATTGGCGTCTCGCATACTCCCGTGAGGGAGGCCCTCATCCAGCTGGCCAGCGACGGATACCTAGACAATGAGCCCCGCAAGGGATTTAGGGTCAAGGGCTTCGACGAGGACTCCGCGCGTGAGATCTTTGAGACAATCGGTCCGCTCGACGGCCAGGCGGCACGGCTCGCATGCCCAAAGCTCCAGGCTGACGATATAAAGGAGCTCAAGTTTCTTGTTGGCTCGATGGACTTGGCGATAGAGCAGGGGCTGCTCAACAACTACGATGAGCTCCAGCGCAACTTCCACGAGTACTATGCCAGTCGCTGCGGGAACGAGAGGCTCCATCAGCTAATAAACCAGCTGAACAGGCATTTCATCAGGCATGACTACGCAAAGTCCAGCCGTGAAGAAGCGCAGCGGCTCGTTGGCAAGGCTAACGACGAGCATCGTAAAATCGTTGAGCTCTTTGAGCAGAGTAAGGCAAACGAGCTGAGCGATTACATCAGGGACGTACATTGGAACCCAGAGAACGCGAAGTTCACCACTTGGTAGATTTTCTGGGTGTGCCGCCCTACTTGACCTTATCAAAGATGTATTGCCAAAGTGGAGAAGGGCGAGCTGCGACTAAGGTGACCCGTCCTTCTTAGTAATTGGAAGCGATGCGAGCTGACCGCACCTACTTCACCACGTTGTCGTTCGCGTCGTGCTTGTAGAAGCCCCCGTCCGCGATGACGTAGTGTTAAGCGGGGCATCATGCTAATGGCGCGAGAACTTTTCTGTTAGGTCAGAGGGCTCGTCGCTTGTGCGGTCGAGGCGAATGAGCTCCTTTGGATTGGGTTTGAACTGGCTGAGTCTGTTCGACACGAATTAGCGTTTTCTACCGAAAGCCCTTGCCTGATGGTGTTCCCAGCTTAGCTGTTCTTGCCCTTTCCTATGCCGCCCTCTGGTTGATTCCCGAGAAGTACCAGCTCGCCGGGGTCTCGTATCCCAGCGACTGGTGGATGCGGCGGTTGTTGTAGTAGCCCACGAACTCCGAGACCAGCCGCTCGAGCTCCCTCGGCGTCGAGTACTCGCGCGTCCTCAGCCACTCCGACTTGAGCGTTCTGAACCACCTCTCCATCAGCACGTTGTCCCTCCAGCGGGCCCTGCCGTCCATGCTCTGCGTCACGTGGCTGGCCGCCAGCAGGCCGACGTACTGCTCCGACCCGAAGACCGAGCCCTGGTCGGAGTTCATGATGGACGGCGTCCCGTGATCGGCGAAGGCCCGCCCGACGCACCTCACGACTTCCTCCGCCCTCATGGTGTCGGAGAGCCTCCAGCCCACCACGTAGCGGCTGTGCCAGTCGATCACGGCCGTGAGGTACATGTGGCGGCCCCCGATCTGGACGTACGTGATGTCTGTCGACCACACCTGGTTGGGGAAGTCCACCCGCTTGCCGCGCAGCAGGTACGGGAACCTGCGGGACCCCTTCGACGGCCTCGAGAGCGAGGGCAGCGGGCAGCACGGCCTCACGTTCATCTCGCGCATCAGCCTCGTCACGCGCCAGCGGGTGGCGTCCCCCATCCCCTCCGAGCGCAGGACCCTCGCGATCTTGCGCGCCCCGTAGGCGGGGTTGTCCACGTGGACGCGGTCGATCCCGGCCATGAGGCGCTCGTCGTCCGCGGAGGCCGCGCTGCCGCGGCCCCTGCGCTCGTAGTACGTCGAGCTCCTGGCGACGCCCAGCAGCTCCGAGGCGCGCTTCCTGGTGACGCCCTCGTGCTCACCCGCGGCCGCCCGGCATCTCTCCCGGGTCGTAGCCGTACTCGTCGCAAAACCGCTGGAGGAAGTCGCGCTCGACGGTGAGCTGCCCGATCGTCCTCAGCAGCTCGTCGTGCTCCTTCGCAGCGGCTTCCTCCCTGGCCCTTCTCTCGCGATCCTGCTTGGTCTTCCCGAACACGTCGGCGGCGCCCTCGCTCAGCAGCTGGTCCCTCCACTCCGCCGCGAGCGACGGCGCGATGCCGTTCTCGCTCGCCACCTGGGAGAGCGTCTTCTCGCCCCTGTACACCTCGAGCGCGACCCGCATCTTGAACTGCGGGTCGTACCTTCTCCTCGTCGTCCTGCTCATGGTCCGAAAGCTCCCTTCGTGCCTCTCGGCACATTGTCGGGCTTTCGGTAGCTCCGGCTCAAGCGTGTCTAGGATTGGCCAGCCACATCAAGTATAGACAAGATACCCTTGCTGCAATTAACAAGGTTCGTGACACTGAGGTCCAAAAACGTCTTGATAAGCTTGACATCGACGTGTTGGCGCAGGGCGGTGCGAGGATTGGCAGTCTCAAATCGGCGGGATTCAACAGCGTCGGCGATCTCGTGGGCCTATCGGCTTATGACCTATTGGATTATACGAGGGTGAGCGTAAATACTGCTCATATGGTTAGCCTGGCCGTAAGCAACATCATGGCCAGCATGCGAAAGTCCACTAGCGTCCACTTCTATATCGATTCCAGGACTGCTGACCAGACGGAACTGCTTCGATTCCTATACGGATGGAGCAGATGGCATGAGTTGAGATCGGGGGCGGAGAGCGTCTGTACAGATGCCGTCAACCTGGAGAAGACGACATTCGACTTGCGCGTTGTCCAGACCGCTTGGCTTGATTCACTGGCGATGGTTCCGGGCCGCGCAGAAAAGTTAAGCAATCTTATTAGCAGCAACGATTATTCTCTGACATCTCTCGAAGAGCGTCAGGCAAAGCTTGCCGGGGACTGTGACAGGCTTGCTGCAGTAACGGACGATGACGTATGGGATGATTTCAGTCATCATGTGGCTGACTACTACACGTTGCTCGAGCAGCTGGGCGGTATGGCAACGGAGCAGCCAGCCGGCGAGCTCCCCAAGGAGCTGGTCGAGCAGGTTGCATCGCTTGATCTTGACCTCTCGCAGATGAAGAAGCCGATACGCCCGTACCAGAAATTTGGTGCGCAGTATGCCCTGCATCAAAGGATGGTCTTGATTGGTGACGAGATGGGTCTTGGCAAGACCGTGGAGACGATTACGGCGATGGCGCACCTCAGTGCCAAGGGGGAGAGGTACTTCGTCGTCGTATGTTCTCTTTCTGTATTGATAAATTGGGCCAGAGAGATTGAGCAATTCTCTACGCTACGCGCAGTAGTACTGCATGGTAACGACAGAGACTCGGCGATGCGCTATTGGATCTACAGGGGTGGAGTTGGCGTAACGACTTTCGGGACCGCATCCAAGCTACCTTGGCACCTGCTCGACGGGAGGAAAATTGGCCTGCTTGCCATAGACGAGGCACAAAACATCAAGAACCCAAAGGCCAAACGTACCCAGGCGCTCACGCATACGGTCATGCCACTTGCAGAGGACGTAGTCCTTCTCTCGGGGACGCCTCTTGAAAACAGAGTCGAGGAAATGAACGCGCTCGTATCGTATTTGAATCCGAACGTGGCCGACGAGGTCAGCTCTGAGGAGGTGCTAACGAACCCAATTGAATACAGAAAGAGGCTGGCGCCCGTATATCTGCGCAGAAGGCGAGATGATGTGCTGAGCGACCTTCCCGACAAGATCGAAAAGGAAGAGTGGTGCACCATGACTGACGAGGACGAGCGAGATTATCATGAGGCGCTCGAGCAAGGCAGCTTTTCCGCTATGCGGCGAGTCGGGTGGCGCCATCCTGATATGAACCACTCCGCAAAGGCGGCACGCCTGCTGGAAATCTGCAATGAGGCACGTGAAAGCAACAACAAGATTCTTATCTTTTCCTTCTATCTGGACACGATTAAGAAGGTCGCTAAACTGGTCGGCGATCAGTGTGCTGGCATGATATATGGAGGAGTGCCTGGCCCGGTGCGCCAGATGATTGTCGACAAGTTCTCGTCCTCGGACAAGTCGGTTCTTGTGGCACAGGTAATCGCCGGAGGCGTTGGGCTCAACATACAGGCGGCAAACGTTGTCGTCTTTTGCGAACCGCAGATCAAACCCTCGATAGAGGACCAGGCGATAAGTCGTGCCTACCGCATGGGCCAACCGAAAGCAGTGATGGTGCATCGCTTGTATATGGACCAGACGGTTGACGAGAGAATCAAGGAGATACTCGCTAGGAAGCGCAGGGACTTCGACATTTATGCGGACAAGTCTGAGATCGGCCAGCAATCGCTTAAGGTCATCGATCCGGATGCCATTCTCGAAATCATCAAAGAGGAGCGCAAACGTCATGGCATTGACCCGAGCCTGCCGGTGAACGCGAAGGACTCTGCGAAGAGCGACGCGTAAGCTGAGCTCTTTCTATATATAAACAATTGATTCTACCTGCTTGTTGATGGAGCAACTTGACTGTTCGTCACAGGCTCACACTCGTGCTAAAGTGTTCCTGAAGAAACGGGGGCTGGTGCACGCTGGCTGAGAATGGGTCCATCGCGACCCTGACCGTAAACCTGATCCGGGTAATGCCGGCGTAGGGACCAGGGCGGACGTTCGGGCACCTACGGAAGCGTGGGTGCCTTTTTTGGTGCCCGGAAGGGAGGGCGCATGAACTGTTCCGTCGCGATACAGTTTTTGCCCATGGACGCGCAGACCGACGACGAGGTCTGCCGCGTGGTCGACGCGGTGATCGCCTACATCGACTCCACGGGGGTCGACTACTTTGTGGGACCGTTCGAGACCGCCATCGAGGCCGACTACGACACCTGCATGGAGATCGTCAAGAACTGCCAGCTGGTGGGCGCCAAGGCGGGCTGCAGGAAGATGGCAACGTACGTGAAGATCGACTACCGCCCCGACGGCGACGTCATGTCCACGGACCACAAGATCGGCAAGTACCACCCCACGGACAGCGAGTTTGCCCACAAGAAGGGCCAGGTGGCCTAGGTGGCAACCGAGCCAACGGGGGAGAAGGACGGCGCGTCGCAGGTTGGAACGCCGGCGGAGGCGCGGCCAACGGCAGGGCACGCGGGGCAGGAGGACCGTTCTTCTCGCCGTAAAGCGGCCCTCAGGCGCGCGAAGAGGCGCAGGGTCGTGGTGCCCCTGGTGACCGCGGCCGTGATCATTGGCGTGTGGCAAGCCGTGGTGGCGTTTGGCATCGTGCCCAACTTCCTGCTGCCGAGTCCCGTGCAGGTGGTGTACGCGCTGGTGGCGGACGCGTCCCTTTTGGCCATGCACAGCGTGGCCACGCTGACGGAGGCGGCGCTGGGCCTGGTCATAGGCACGGCCGTGGGCTTTGTGGTTGCCGTCTTGATGGACCGGTTTGAGACCGTGAGCCTGGCGCTGGACCCCATCGTGACCGTGAGCCAGACCATCCCGACCGTGGCCATCGCGCCGCTCCTGGTGCTGTGGTTTGGCTATGGCCTGGCGCCCAAGGTGGTGCTGGTGGTCATATCCACGTTCTTCCCGATCACGGTGAGCCTGGTGAGCGGGTTCCGCAGCGTGGACCCGGACCTGATCGACCTCATGCGCACCATGAACGCCACCCGTTGGCAGATCTTCTGGAAGGTCAAGCTGCCCGCCGCGCTGGACCAGTTCTTTAGCGGCCTGCGCATCAGCGCGACCTACGCCATCGTGGGCGCGGTCATCGCGGAGTGGCTGGGCGGCTTCAGCGGGCTGGGCGTGTACATGACGCGCGTCCGCAAGTCTTTTGCATACGACCGCATGTTTGCGGTCATCATACTGATCTCCGTTCTGTCCCTGGCCCTGATGGGGCTGGTGGACTGGCTCCAGCGCATCGCGATGCCCTGGAAGCGTGCGGAAAGAAAGGAAGGCCGTTGATGGCTGGCAAGTTTGGTTTTGGCTCTTCTCGTCCGTATACCATGGCGGAGCACAGGGCCGCCTTCGAGCGCGACATGAGCCGCCGCGGGTTTGTGAAGGCGGCGGGCGTGCTGGCCGCGACGGCGGCGCTGGCAGGCTGCGGCGCGTACAGCAACAAGGGCGCGGACTCCGGCACGAGCGGATCCGCCTCCACCGCGGACAAGAAGGTCTCTGGTTCGGCGGCCAAGATCACGTTCTGCCTGGACTACACGCCCAACACCAACCACACGGGCCTGTACGTGGCGCAGGAGAAGGGCTACTTCAAGGACGAGGGGCTCACGGTCAAGATCGTGCAGCCGGCGGACGGCACGGCCGAGGCCATGATCGGGTCTGGCCAGGCGCAGCTGGGCGTGAGCTACCAGGACTACATCGCCAACGCGCTGAGCTCCAAGAACCCCGTGGCCATCGAGGCCGTGGCGGCCATCATCCAGCACAACACGAGCGGCATCATGAGCCGCAAGGCTGACGGCATCACCAGCGCCAAGAAGATGGAGGGCCACACCTACGCCACGTGGGACATGCCCGTGGAGCAGGCCACCATCAAGCAGGTGATGGAATCCGACGGCGGCGACTACTCCAAGCTCAAGCAGGTGCCGTACGAGGTGGACGACGAGGTGGCGGGCCTGAAGGCCAACATGTTCGACTGCGTGTGGGTGTACGAGGGCTGGGCCGTGCAGAACGCGAAGGTCCAGAACTACCCCGTCAACTACTTCAGCTTTGTGAGCATGGACAAGGTGTTCGACTTCTACACGCCGGTCATCGCGGCGAACGACGCCTTTGCCAAGAAGCACCCGGAGGTCGTGAAGGCCTTTGTGCGCGCGGCCAAGCGCGGCTATGAGTACGCCATCAAGCACCCGCAGGCCGCCGGCGAGATCCTGCTGAAGGAGGCGCCGGAGCTTTCCGACAAGCTGGTGCAGGCATCCGCCAAGTACCTGGCAAAGCAGTACCAGTCCGACGCCAAGACCTGGGGCGTTATCGACAAGTCCCGCTGGGCGCGCTACTTTGAGTGGCTGAACGACAAGAACCTGGTCGAGAACAAGCTGGACGTGAACTCCGGCTGGACCATGGACTACCTGGAGGCTTAGCGCGCATGGCTGACGCGGGGGAGAAGGACGTGGACGCCGTGGCTGGCGCCGGTGCGGGCGCTGGCGGCGCCGCGGTGCCGGCGCTGGAGGCGCGGGGGCTCACCCTGAGCTGGGACGAGGGCGAGCACATCGTGGTAGAGGACGTGTCGCTCACGCTGGGCGCCGGCGAGGTGGTGTGCCTCGTCGGCCGCTCCGGCTGCGGCAAGACGACCATCCTCCACGCGCTGTCCGGACTCACCACGCCGCTGAGGGGGCGCGTCCTTCTCCACGGCACGGACGTGACGGGCCAGCCGGGGCACGTGAGCTACATGCTCCAGAAGGACCTGCTGCTGCCCAACAAGCGGATCGTGGACAACGTGTGCCTGCCGCTGGTGCTGGCGGGCATGCCGGCTGCGGACGCCCGCACCAAGGCCGAGCCGCTGTTCGAGCGCTTTGGCCTGGCCGGGACGGAGCGCATGTGGCCGAGCGAGCTTTCCGGCGGCATGCGCCAGCGCGCGGCGTTCCTTCGCACGTACCTGATGGGTAACGACGTGACGCTGCTGGACGAGCCGTTCAGCGCGCTGGACGCCCTGACCCGCACGGACATGCGCAGCTGGTACTGCCAGATGTCGCGCGAGCTGGGCATGGCGACGATCGCCATCACGCACGACGTGGACGAGGCCGTCACCATGGCGGACCGCATCTACGTGCTGCAGGGCGACCCCCGCGCGGGCGTTCCCAGCCGCGTGGAGGCCGAGCTGGCCGTGCCCCGCCCGGACGACGGGACCTCCCCGGCGGACTTTGCGCTGACGCCGGCGTTTTTGGACTGCAAGCGCAAGGTGCTGGAGCTGCTGGGGTAGCGGCGCGCGGCGCGAGCGAGGTGCAACGCGCTTGAGATTTGCACGCAGGATGGCACAGTTAGGCCTGGTTTGAGGGGCTTAACCGTGCCGTTTTGCGTAGTAGTGGGGTGCGGGGCGTGACGGGCGCGTCACCGTACCTGCGCATTACGTACCTGGCGGACGGGGCGCTCACCCTCAAGTGCTAGCATGCATTCGTTTGCAACGGGGATTCAGGAGGCTCCAATGCAGCTAGACAAGGCGGATTCGGCCAGTGCGCGCAGGGCGCCGGGCCAGCGGTTTGCGCAGGTGATGAACAACCTGGCCGTGGTGCTGGGCGCGATCGTGACGGCGCTGCTGACCGTTGCGTCCCTGGTGACGTCGTACCGCGTGGGCAACACGCGTGCGGAGCTCGTGCGAAACTTCCCGCTGGCTGCGCTCGCTTCGGGCGTGTGCGCGGTCGCGGTGGTCGCGCTGATCGCGTACGTGGGGCGCAGGCGTGCCCGTGCCAAGGCGGGGTCTGCGGCTGAGCCGATGGCGGCACACGCACCGCGCTCCGAGCGCTGGTACGACGGTGTGCTCTTCCTTGTGGTCACGGCGCTAGGACTCCTGTGGGTGGCGCTCATGTACGCGCCTGCGCGCGGGGACTCCGGCACCATCATGGGCCTCGCGGACGACATGGCGAGCGGCCGGGCTCTGCGCAACCTCACCTACCTGCAGCGATACCCCCACCAGATTGGCTACACGCTCTACGCGGCGGTGTTCTATCGCGTGCTTGGCGGAAAGCTTGCCGTCGCGGGCATCCGAGTGGTCAACGCCCTCATGTGCGGCGGCATCGCGGTGCTGATGCGCCGCTTTTGCTCGCGAATCTTTGCGGGCGCGCGCACGTCGCGCGTCTGCGCGGTCCTGCTTGCCGTCTTTCTGCCGCTGCCCGTGTACGCGGGTTTTGCCTATGGCACCGTACCGAGTCTGTTTCTGGCGCTGCTTGGCATCTATCTGCTGCTGTATGACGCCCCCGCGGCGGGGGAGAAGGACGCGGCCCCCGCGGCCGCAACCGTGACCGCGCCGCGCATCGCACGGCTGGCCCTGGGCTTTGTGGCCATGTTCTTCTCGCTCGTGGTAAAGCTCAACTCGCTCATCTTTGTGTTGGGGGTCGTGGCCGTGTGCGTGGTGCGCGCGTTTGCCGGCCGCGGGGCGCGCGCCAAGGCGCTTCGGCTGGTGCCGGCGGTGGCGTGCGTGCTGGCGTATGCGCTGGCGGCCAAGGTCCCGACGGCGGTGCTGGAGGCCCAGCAGGGCGTGACGATTGGCGAGGGCACACCCAAGGTGGCGTGGATCGCCATGGGCATGCACGGTGACTCGTCGCGCGCGCCCGGCTGGTACGACGGCTACGTGCGCGATCTGTACCTGCGCGAACATGGCAGCCAGCGCGCCATGACCGCGGCCGCCCAGCGCAACGCGCGGCAGAGCGCCCATGCGCTGTGGTCCAGCCCGGTCCGTGCGGCCAGCTTTTATGCGGGCAAGGTAGCCTCGCAGTGGGCCGAGCCCACGTTCGAGGCGTTCTGGACCACGCTGGACTTTGGTGCTGGCAACCTGGGGTCCCATCCCGGGGAGACGAAGGCCCAGCTTCACGAGCGCGCGCTCGCGTCCGTGCGCGAGGGTGCGGCGCGCCATCCGCTGGTTGCGGGCATGTACCATGGCGCGGCGTCGGACGTGGTCTACTTCCTTCTGGACGTGTACCAGTCTGTCATCTACCTTGCGGCCGTGGCGGGCATCTGGGCGCTGTGGGGAGATGGTGACACGCGGAAACTCACCCTTCTGGTTATCTTTCTGGGAGGGTTCCTGTTCCACCTGGTGTGGGAGGCAAAGTCGCAGTACACCGTCGTGTATTTCCTCTTGCTGCTGCCGTATGCGGCGCGCGGGTTGGGCGTGATTGCGGGCGTGCGTGGCGGAAGTGACGGCGCCAGGCGGTAACGGCTGCAGAGTTGCACTTGCAGATGTCTGCGCACAAGAGCGGGCGCGCCGGGTTCAACACCCAGCGCGCCCGCTGCTTAGCTTGCACATTTCTGCCAAGGGAGCCGTTCTTCTCGCCCACGTGCGCGGGATGGGCCGAGCTTAGCGCTCCTGGTCCACGATGTAGACGGGGCGCTGCTTGACCTCGCCCATGACCTTGCCCACGTACTTGCCCACGACGCCCGTGAACTCCAGGTTGAGGCCGCCCGCAAACAGGATGAGCATGCCCAGCGCGGTGTGGCCGGTGTGCGCCACGGGGCCCAGCACAATCCAGCGCACGATCAGGAAGATGATTCCCAAGAACGCGAGGAGCGAGAGCACCAGGCCCACCGTGAACGCTATATCCAGCGGCGCGGTCGAGAAGTTGATGATTCCCTCAAAGGAGTATTGCACGAGGCTGCGCAGGTTCCAGCTGGAGGTGCCGGCCACGCGCTCGCGATTGTGGTAGGGGATGTACATTGTCTTGAAGCCGACCCAGCTGAAGAGGCCCTTGCTGAAGCGGTTGCGCTCGGACATCTGCAGCACCGCGTCGACCATGCGGCGGGTCATAAGGCGGAAGTCGCGCGCGCCGTCCACGATCTCGGTCTCAGATATCTTGTTGATGAGCTTGTAGAACTGGCGGCTCAGGAACGAGCGCAGCGGCGGCTCGCCGGAGCGGTCCGAGCGGCGCGTGCCCACGCAGTCGTACCCCTGGTCGATGTACTCGAACATCTTGGGCAGCAGGTCGGGCGGGTCCTGCAGGTCCGCGTCCATAACAGTGACGTAGTCGCCGGTGGCGCGCTGCAGGCCGCAGTACATTGCGGCCTCCTTCCCAAAGTTGCGCGAGAAGGACACGTAGTGCACGTGCTGGGGGTCACGCTCCTGCAGCTTCTGCATCTGGAACAGCGTTCCGTCCGTGGAGCCGTCGTTCACGAACCAGTATTCCAGCTCGATTCCCTTGAGCTGCGGCGCGACGGCCTGCATGGCCTCGTAGAACTTGGGAACGCACTCCTGCTCAAAATAGCACGGCACGACGACCGAAAGGACCTTGCTCATGGGTTTATCTCCTCAGCTGGCGACTGGCTGCCAGCGCCAGGCTTGGGTGCGGCCGTCCCTCGGCTACGCACCATTACGAATAGGCATACAACCTTTAAGCATCCGTATGGTAGCGCCAACGGCCAGCGCCACCCACGATGCCATAGAAACCACAATCGCTATGCGGGTAAACCTGCTGGGCGAGAAGCGCAGGACCAGCGTGTTGGCACCCTTGCGGCCCCGCACCGTGGGCATGCCGATGCGGTCCGTTTTGAGCTCGCCTGCCTCGAGACGCCTGCCGTTTACCGTGATCTGGCTCTGGGCGTAAGTGATGACGGGCACGCGCACGCGGGCGGCGGCGTCCTGCCGCCACGTGACCTGGAGCGCGCCATCCCTCAGCACGCGGTGGCCAAAGTTGCCAAACACGTGCGTGACCAGGACCTCCTGCTCGTACTGGGCGGAGAGGCCGTGGGCGTCTTGCGTGTTGTGGTTGGGCAGGTAGTCCGGCGTGCGCTTTGAGATCATGCCCATGAGCCGGCCCGGCTCCTGCGTGGCGGCTGCGCGGCCGAGCTCTGCGGGGGAGGCGTCCGTAAGGTACATGACATGTGCGGCGCACGTGAAGCCCTCGTGGAACGCACGGCATGACCACAGCACGCCGGTGGCCTGGGTTGCGACGGCGGCGCAGGCAAGTGCGAGGGCCGTCGCAAGGGGGAGGGCAGTGCGCCAGGCGGGCGTGGGCCGCTGCGTGGCAAGGCTGCCCAGCGCCACTGCGAGCGCTGCAAACAGCAGCGGGTACGCCAAGGCCGTGAGCCGCACGGGGGACTGGATGGTGTGCGTGAGCGCGGGCACGGCCAGGCCGATGGCGTCCCATGGCACCAGGCGGCTGGACAGCACAAGCAGCACGGCGCCCACGCCCGCGAGCGGCAGTGCCACCGCGTCGTGCCGGCGCCACGCCCAGACAAGTGCTAGGACCAGCAGCGCAAGCGGCAGGATGCCGATGGCCAGCTTGCTTATGAGCCCCAGGTCGAGGCCGAGCGCGCCCGCGCCCAGCGGCATGCCCACGGGCTGTGCGGTGTGGTTGTGGAGCATCAGCTCCGCCAGGCCGGCCCACACGTCCGCAGTCAGCACGAGCGCGACGCCCGCCGCGGCCAGGGTGCGCAGCAGCATGCCGCGACGCTCCCCGGGCCGTGTGGCGCGCACCATGCCCACGACCCAAAACGGCACCAGCACCAGCAGGAACATGGCACAGCTCATCAGGTGTATTTGTGCCATGACCGAAACCACCAGCGCCAGGCTCCACACGCCCACGCGGGGACGGCGGCCCGGCACCAGCATCCGCACGCAGACAAGCCCAAGGTAGGGGGCCAGGATCGCTCCCCAGGCGCCCATGTTGGAGTTGGTCTGCCAGCGGGCCTGCCAGCCCACGCACATGTACGCGATGGCGACGGCACAAGCCACCACGCGCCGCATGGTCACGGTGCGCGGGGCAAGGGGGCCGTCCTTCTCACCCGTGCCTGACGCGGAACCCACACCATCCGACGCGCAGGCTGCCGCAAGGCTCGCCACCTGCGCGCGACGGCAGAAGGCGTACATGCCCAGCCCGCACAGCAGGTACGCGACCGCGTTCACCACGATCTGGAAGCGCAGCCACGTGCCAGAAACCAGCAGCACGGCGCCCATCAGGTACGCGAAGAGCGGCCCGTACACGGCGTTGACCACGCGCCCGCACTGCTGAAAGCCAAAGTTCATCTGCCACCAGCTGAACCTGCCCGTGCGCAGCTGCATGTACGCGTCATAAAAGCGCTGGAAGTGGAACGTTGTGTCCGAGCCGATGAGCACGCTCTTCTCGCCCGCCTGGATGCCCACCAAAAGCGCGGTCACCGCCACGATGGCCAGGTACGGCGCGATGTGGGGGAGAAGATCGGCCCTAACGGCACGGGCCGCCCCCCGCACGCGCTTCTGCACGCGGGGGGCGGCCTTACGCTGCGTGTCCGTTGTGTCCGTTGCGGACGTCATTTTGCGCTTTTCTTTCTGCGGCTGTGGCGGGGGCTAGTGCTTGACCTTGGAGCCGAACTCCAGGTACTGCACCATGTCGAGGTCGCGGTAGGCCTTGGCCGCGTCCGAGCTGCCGCTCACGGTCGCGTCCGTGAGGTCCGTGGAGGTCTCCTTCCAGTTGCCGTTGGTGTCCTCGTAGCCCATCAGCGTGAGGGAGGGGATCTTGAGCTCGGTCTGGAGGTTGGCCTTTTGGTGGTTGGTCAGCGGCGCGCCGATCAGCTCCATCATGTAGCTGCTCAGGTAGCTGAGGCTGATCTCCTTGTTGGTGCTGGTGGCGGGGGTGCCGGCCACGTCGTAGTTGGCCCAGATGAAGTACTGGGTCTTGAACTCGCGCAGCTGGTGCGAGAGCGAGCTGGAGTCCTCGTTGGGGTAGACGGCGTCGTTGAGGTAGTTGGAGCTGATGTTGGGCTGGTGGTCGCCGTAGAACACGAGCACGACGGGCTTGTCCAGCTGGCGCAGCTCCTGCATGAAGACCTTGAGGTCCTCGTCGGACGCCTTGATGCAGGAGACGTACTCGTTGAACTCTGCGTTCTCGTACGCGCTCACGTTCTTGAGCTGGTAGTTGGTCAGACGGTCGGCCGGGATGTTGCCGGTGTCGTAGCCGGTGTGGTTCTGCATCGTGATGTCGGTCAGGAAGAGTGGCTTGTCGGATGCCTTTATGAGGTCGAGCATCTTCTGGTACGTGGAGAGGTCCGTCACGCCGTTGTGGAACACGGGCGCGCCCTCGAAGTCGCTGATGCTCAGGAACTGGTCAAAGCCGAGCTGCGGGTACACCTTGTCGCGGTTCCAGTTGGTGGGGACGTTGGGGTGGATGGCGATGGTGCCGTAGCCCAGCGCCTTGAACTGCTTGGCCAGGCTGTTGACGTTGCTGAAGTTGTACAGGTTGTACGGGTACTTGCCGGTGCCCACGTACGCCATGGAGTTGCCGGTCAGGAACTCGAACTCGGAGTTGCAGGTGCCGCCGCCCACCACGGACACGTCAAGCGTGCCGCGCGAGAGCGCGTCGCTGATGGAGTTGAAGTACTCCGGGCCGGTGTAGCCGGTGTAGCCCAGGTCGTAAAACTTCGACAGGTCCGAGAACGTCTCGTTCTGCACGAAGATGACGGTTGGCTTTACCTGGCTGAACTGCTTGCTGGCCGTCTTGTACGTCTTGGCGGCGTCGGAGCTGTCGTACTCCTTGGCGAGGGTCTTCTCGATCTTTTTGGCCTTGGCCGTGGTGTAGCCCTTGGGGACCTCGATCGGCATGCCGTACCACATGCTGAAGAAGCTGGTCAGGAAGCCGTGGTCCGAGTACGCGATGACCGGCTGCCAGAACTTGGTGCCCAGAAGCTGCGTCCACGCGTACGCCAGGTGCGTGGACCCCCACGCGCCCGTCGCGCACACCACGGCGAGAAGTACGTTGATGGTCACGCGCGCGACCCTTCGGGGCTTGCGGGCGGCCTTGGGGCTGCCGGCGGTTGCGGCGTCCTGGCTGGCAGATGCCTGCTGCGACGGGGCCGCGTTCTTCTCGCCCGCGTCATCCGCGGAGTCGAGGCCGGCTGCGGCGTTGCTCACGCGCGGGCTGATGCGGCCGAGCGCGAGGAGCGACAGGTCGAGCGCCGCGGCGCCCAGGAGCACCGTGCCGCCAAAGTCGAAGCGCAGGCCGTCCGAGACCGCAGCCGCCGTGCCCAGTGCGTAGATGTCGCCCGCCTGGATGACGGAGCCCTTGAGCACCACGACGAAGTACTCGACAACGCCCAGGACAAAGCACGCGACGGCCACCGCGACGGCGCCCCAGCTGCGACGCTGGAACAGGAAGTACAACGCGCCCATCGCGAACAGGATCATGGCCCAGTCGATCAGGCGGCTCAGGAAGTTCATGGTAAGAAGGTTGATGTGCCAACAGATCTCGAGCGAGATGAAGGCAAACAGCGCCGCCACGCACAGGCGCGCGAAGTCGGTCTTGGCCCACGGCGCGAGCGTCTGGTGCGCCCAGGTAGAGAGGCGGCTGGGCTGCTTGCCAGCGGACGCCGCGGCCTCGGCATTCTTGCGCTTGGCTTCCGCGCGCGCCTCGCGACGCTCACGGTGCTTGGCGGCGTGCTTGGACATGAACTTGGGGGCCTTGGGCCAGTGCGGCCTGGTGCCCCTGGGAGCGTACGCACCCACAAAGTCGCGCACCGTGCGCAGGAACGTCTTGCCGTTCTCGCGGTGCAGCGTGCCCATCACGCACACGAACACGGCCGCTGCCAGCAAAAACGGTGCGAGCGGGCTTCCCTTGTAGTAGCCCATCAGGCACAGCACGCCCAGCGCGATGGGAAGAATTGCATAGGAGAGGGCCCAGACATAGGTACTGGCGGAGAGCCTCCGGTACCCCTCCGTGGCACTTAGACGCCGCCAGCGTATGCACAGACAGATCACTGCGATGGCGGTTGCGAACGAGACCACCGCAAACAGAACGCTTGATGCAGACATGATTCTCCTAGACGACACGTAAACATACAGGGTGCAGTATACGTACGGGCAAGTTTGGGTTCATGCGGAGCGCTAATATCAACAGACAAACGATACGAAACTGTGGCCCAACTACGCAGGATTGGGCTTCTCGCCCGCGAGGTCCTGCGCATTCAGGAACGGGGGATATGCACATGAGCACCAAGGACACCACCACAAGCGAGGCGTCGCGCACGGCCGGCGCGCCCGCGCCGCGCATTCGCGAGGGCTACGTGCCGTTTGCCGGCTACCAGACCTATTACCGGATCGTGGGCGAGTGCGAGCCGGGCAAGCTGCCGCTGCTCGCGATCCACGGTGGCCCCGGCGCGGCGCACTATTACATAACGTCGCTCGATGGCATTGCGGAGAAGTACGGGCGCGCCGTCATCTACTACGACGCGCTGGGCTGCGGAAAGTCGCCGTGCCCGCCGCTGTACGACAAGTGGAGCGCGGAGTTTGCGGAGGAGGAGCTCGTCTGCGTGCGCGAGGCGCTGGGGCTCGACCACGTGCACCTGCTTGGGCAGTCGTGGGGCGGCATGCTCGCAATGCAGTACGCGACCCACCTGCCGGCGGGCGTCGCGAGCATAGTCGTAGCGTCGGGACCGGCTTCGCTTGACCTGTGGCTGGAGGAGGCGATCCGTCTGCGCAGCTACCTGCCCAAGGAGATGCGCGAGGCCCTGGAGCAAGCCGACCGCGACGGCGACTACACGCGCCCCGAGGTGGTCGCGGCGTCCAACGAGTACTACCGCCGCCACGTGCAGAAGCAGCTCGACAGCGAGCTCGACCCCAAGTATGTGCGCCCCGCGGACGAGCCTGGCGACGAGCTCTACCACTTCATGCAGGGCAAGAGCGAGTTCGTGGTGACCGGCAAGCTCAGCCACTGGGACATAACGGACGACCTCTACAGGATCGAGATTCCGACGCTCTATACCTCGGGTGGAGCGGACGAGTGCACGCCCTACATCGCCAAGCAGGTGGTCGACCGCATCTCCAACTGCGAGTGGGAGCTCTTCAAGGGTGCGACGCACAACGCCCACGTGGAGTGCAAGGACGAGTACAACGCGCGCGTGGAGCGGTTCCTGGAGCAGCACGAGTAGGGGGTGTCCACGACCGCGGCGGTCGGCGGTGCAACGCGCGCTGGGTCGCCGTGCGAGGCGAGCGGCACAGAACCCGACAGCCCTGACGGCGGTGGTAACGTTCGGCAGGTTCTGTGCATGTGCGACCGTGGCGTTCGTCCGCGTTGGTACAGAACCCAATGCTGTTTGCGATACGGCGCAAGGTGGCACGAGTTCTGTGCGGCAGCGGGCAACTCGTTGGCGAGTCGACTGGGTTCTGTACCGCGACTCCGCAAGGATCCAAGGGTCCTGTACCAGGGGCCGTGGTTAAGAAACGTATGACCGCAGGTAGGACGACCGCGCCAGGGCCGCCACCGAGCGCTGACTGGTACAGAACCCCACTGGGCCGGCATCGTCCCCTTCCGGCACGCACAGAACCCTATGCTCCTTGCGAATCGCGGTAACGATGAGAGGGTTCTGTGCGCTGGTCGAGGAGGGGGATGTACAGAACCCGGTGATCCTTGCCACATGTCGCGAGAATCGGTGTGTTCTGTGCCACTCCGGAGACCTCGTTGCCGGATGAGGGCGGTTCTGTATCACCGCTTTGCAAGGTCGTTGGGGTTCTGTACCAGGCCTCATGGTTGAGAAACATATGATCGCAGGTGGGGCGGTTGCCTCGTCGGACCCGTGCCTGCCGTTTGGTACAGAACCCCTCTGAACCTGCGTCAGGTTGTTCCCGCGCGCACAGAACCCCTCGCTCTTCGCGAGGGGCCGCAACGTGGGGCGGGTTCTGTGTGCCAATCCTGGGGAGGGGTGCACAGAACCCGATGATCTTCTCTGCACGATGCGAGGTCTCTTGGGTTCTGTGTCGCCGCAGAGGTCCGCTATCCGGAATCGAGCGGTTCTGTACCACCACCCCGCAAGGTTGTCGGGGTTCTGTGCCATGCCGCCTGATTAAGAAACATATGATCGCAGGTGGAGCGGGCGCGTCCGAAGCCACTACGGCTGCAGGTTGGTACAGAACCCGTCTGAACTCGTGCCGGGTCCAGTGACCGCGCACAGAACCCTGCGTTCGTTGCCAAGCTTTGCGATGAGCCCGGGGTTCTGTACCTGATGGACCTGTGGCCCCATACAGAACCCATGGTTCCTCGCGGACCTTCGCAGGGTCGGCTGGGTTCTGTACCGCTTGGGGCGGCGTACGGCCAGGACTGGGCGGTCCTGTACCACATCCACGTAATGTGGCCCGGGTTCTGTGCCGTGCATGCCCGAGCCCAGTCGCGCGCGTCGTATTGTCAGCCTCAAACAGGAAGGGCGCGCGGCCCCATCGGGAGGCCGCGCGCCACTGGCTCGCAGCTATGTCGGAACCGCAGCTAGTCCAGCTGCAAAAACGCCTTGTACCCGCGGTACGCCTCGTACACGTCGGCCTTGCTCGTGGCCTCCCACGGCGCGTGCATCGACAGCACCGGCACGCCGCAGTCAATCACGTCCATGCCGTACTTCGCCAGGATGTAGGCGATGGTTCCGCCGCCGCCCGCGTCGACCTTGCCCAGCTCGGCGGTCTGGAAGTGCACGCCCGCATCGTCCATGCAACGGCGGATCAGCGCCACGTACTCGGCATTCGCGTCGTTGGAGCCGGACTTGCCGCGGCTGCCCGTGTACTTGTTGAACGTGAGGCCGTGCCCCAGGTAGCAGGAGTTCTTTGGTTCGAAGACTGATGCGTAGCTCGGGTCGTACGCTGCGCTCACGTCGGAGCTCAGCATGCGTGACCTGCGCAGGCAGCGACGCAGCGCCAGCTCGCCGCCCTCGCCGGCCAGCTCCATGACCTCGGCAATCGCGTCCTCAAAGAACCTGCTGGTCATGCCCGTGGCACCCACGGAGCCGATCTCCTCCTTGTCCACCAGGATCGTGACGGCCGTGCGCCGCGGCGCCTCGCACTCGAGCTGCGCCACGAGGCTGGGGTAGGAGCACGAGCTGTCGTCCTGCCCGTAGCCCAGGATGAGCGAGCGGTCAAAGCCCAAGTCGCGCGCGGGGCCGGCCGGCACGACCTCGAGCTCGGCGGAGAGGAAGTCCTCCTCGTCGATGCCCAGCTCGCGGGCGAGAAGGTCGAGCACTCCCGCCTTCACGGCCTCCTTTGCGGCTGCCTTTCCGTCGGCGGAGCCGTCCTTCTCGGCCGCGGCATCGTCGGTGCCCGCGCCGGCCGCGGGCTTGTTCACCTTGACGGGGCGGTTGCCTACGATCACGTCGAGCAGCTCGCCCTCGATCACGTCCGCGGCGGTCTTGGCAAGCTGCTCCTTGGAGAGGTGAATCAGCAGGTCAGACACGCAGAACACGGGGTCGTCCGGCGCCTCGCCCACGCACACGGGCACGGTCGTGCCGTCCTTCTTGCAGATGACGCCGTGGATTGCCAGCGGGATGGTGACCCACTGATACTTCTTGATGCCGCCGTAGTAGTGCGTGTCCAGCGTGGCTAGCTCGCTCTTCTCTTCCAGCGGGTTCTGCTTCACGTCGAGGCGCGGCGAGTCGATGTGCGCGCCCAGGATGTTGAGGCCGCGCGAGAGGGGCTCCGTGCCCAGCTCGATCAGGAGCAGGCCCTTGCCGTGGTTGGAGCAGTAGATCCTGTCACCTGGCTTTAGCGCAGTGCCCTGCGCGACGAGCTCCGCCAGGTCGCGGTAGCCGGCCTCGCGGGCCTGGGCCACGGCGGCCGCGCAGAACTCTCGCTCCGTCTTGTTTGCGCTGATGAAGCCCTTGTAGCCGTCGCAGATGCGCGCGAGGTCGTCCAGCTGCGTGTCTGTGTAGTCGAGCCATGCGTTGGGTCGTTCCATGTGGGGTCCTTTCGTGTCGCGTGCGGTGTGGCGTCTGTCTTGCGGTTGTCTGCGTCGCGCCGGTGGCCGGCGCGTGCGGGGGAGAAGAACTAGTTCGTGCTCGAGGTCGTGCTCGTGGTGCCGGTGGACTTGGCGGAGTTGCCGCTCGTGCTGGTTCCGGAGTTGGACGTGGTGCTCGAGTCGCTGTCGCTGGAGCCGGAGTTGGTGCCGGTGCCTGAGCTGGTGTTGCCGCTGTCCGTGGAGCCGGAGTTGCCGGAGTTGGAGCTGGTGCCAGAGCCCGAGGTGGAGTTGGAGCCGGTGCCGCTGCCGCTGGTCGAGCTGGTGCCGGAGGTGGAGCTCGTGCCGCTGCCGCTGGTGGAGCTGGTGCCAGAGTTGGATGACGCGCCGGTGCCGGAGTCCGTGCTGCTCGTGCCAGAGGTGCCGTTGGAGGACTTGGAGTCGCCCTTCTCGTCCTTCTGCTTGTTAGCGTCAGACTTGGCGTTGGCGTCCGTACTCTTCTGGTTGTCTGCCGTGGAGTCGGTCTGGTTGTTGTCCGTGGTCTGCGTCTGGGTCGTGGTGGAGGTGGTGGGGCCGATGCCCTGGCCCGCCGTCGCGAGGTTCACGATGAGCGCGTACACGAGGACCGCCGCAACCGCCGCGGCCGCCAGCACAATGGCCATGCGGCGCTTGACGACCTTGTTTTGCCTGGTCTGGGCCGCGTTGCGCATGCTCTGCGGCGCGATGGGCGTGCCGGAATCCGCCACGCCCTCGGTCTGGGCAGCGTCGTCGAGCGAGACAGGCGTGGCCCACGCCTGCGTGGTGCCTGCGTCAGAGCGCAGGTCGCGCGTGAGGTTGTTTGCGTCGTCGGCGGGGGAGTCGTTGGAGAGTCCCTTGAGCTTCTCTGCGGACGCGCTCAGCATGCCCTTGTAGACCTGCGACGCGATGGTCGTTGCGGCGGCGGCCACGCCCACGCCGATGAGCGAGCCGGCGAGGCCGATCTTGGATTGCAGCGCAAAGGACGTGACGGACGCGAGCGCACTCGCGATGACCGCCGAGCCGGAAAACTCGGACAGGATGCCCTTCTTACCGTCTTGCGGCTGGCTGCCGTCGTCCTGGCCCTGCGCCGCGGGCGCCACCTGCGTGCGGTCCGCCTGGTAGGCGTCGCGATACGCGTCGCGCGCGATCACCGTCGTCCTGCCGGGGCGCCGGCCCGTCTGAGCGGCCGGGGCCACCGTCGTCTTGTCTGCCGCATAGCTTTGCTGGCGCGTCTGGTAGCCGTAGCCCTGCGGCTGGTAGGTACCACCAGCCTGGCCCGCCTGCCGTGCGCCGCCCGCCTGGTACGAGCCCCTGGGCTGCACGGTCGTCTTGTCCGTCGAAGCCGCGTCGTACTGGCGATTCATGTGGTCGAAAGCCAATCGAAAGACCAACCCTTCCTGTGTTTGGCCCCGCCGCGCGTGGCCGCGCCCGCCATGCCGGCGGGCATCCCTCAAGAATTGCTTACCCGACTATAGGCATCGGCCCCCGCGGCGCCACAACTTCATGAAGTCAATGTAAGCCGTAAGGTTCGTTAAGCCGCGCGCGCCGTGGGGACCATGCAGGTTGCGGCGCCGCCCGCTTCCCGAAGGGGCCGCGACCTGGGGTGCCGTCCTTCTCGCCCGCGGCACCCGCGCGGCAAATGCATACAAATCGGGGACAAGTGGACGAGAAGGGCAAAATTCCGCATAAGCTTTCGCCCCGGGGATTAGGCGGGAAATTTCGCGGTAATATATCTGAAGTGAGAACGTCCATCACGTCAAATGGAGGTACACATGCTCGTTAACGCTGCTCACATGCTTCAGGCGGCAAAGGCTGGCCATTACGGAATCGCAGCCTTCAACACCAACGACCTCGAGTGGACCCGCTCCATCCTCACCGCGGCCGAGGAGACCCAGTCCCCGGTCATCATCCAGTGCACGTCCGGCGCAGCCAAGTGGCAGAAGGGCTTCAAGACCGTCGCCGACGTCGTCCGTGACATGCTTGACTCCATGAACATTACCGTCCCCGTCGCGCTGCATCTTGACCACGGCTCCTATGAGGACTGCTTCAAGTGCATCGACGCCGGCTTCACCTCCATCATGTACGACGGCTCCCACGAGGCCGAGTTCCAGACCAACATCGACCACACCAAGGAGCTCGTGAAGCTCGCCCACTCCAAGGGCCTGTCCATCGAGGCTGAGGTCGGCGGCATCGGCGGCACCGAGGACGGCGTGACCGCCGAGGGCGAGCTGGCCGATCCCGAGCAGTGCGCTGCCATCGCGGACCTGGGCGTCGACTTCCTGGCCTGCGGCATCGGCAACATCCACGGTCCCTACCCCGCAAACTGGAAGGGCCTGAACTTTGACCGTCTGGCCGCCATCCAGGCCAAGACCGGCGACCTGCCGCTCGTCCTCCACGGTGGCTCCGGCATCCCCAAGGAGCAGGTGCTCAAGGCCGTCAGCCTCGGCGTCGCCAAGATCAACATCAACACCGAGCTGCAGCTTGCCTTCCACGCCGCGATGCGCAAGTACGTCGAGAGCGGCAAGGACCTCGAGGGCAAGAACTACGATCCTCGCAAGTTCCTGAAGCCGGGCTTCGACGCCATCGTCGACACCGCCGAGGGCCTCATCAAGGACTTCGGCTCCGACGGCAAGGGCTGGGCATAAGCCTCACCTCCCGTTAGGGGTTCGATAGGGGAGAAGATCTTCTCCCTTGCTTTAGAGCGTTTAGGGGCTGGCCGCGAGGCTGGCCCCTTTCTTTTTGGCGCGAGGTTGCGGACCGCGCGCCGAATGCGACGCAACGCTGGCGCGCCGCTGGGTCATACTTCTTGCAAAGGACCTGAAAGTCGCTGCGGGTGTGGTCCGCCCGCGTGACGCATGCGGAGGGCAAGATGTTCTGTCCCAACTGCGGCAGCGAGCTGCCAGACGACACGAAGTTCTGCACGCAATGCGGGTTCGACTTGAGCGAAGTGCGGTCGCGGGCTGGCGATGCTGCGGACGCCTCGGGCGACGGGGTAGCGGCGGGCCCCATGCCGCCGACCAGCGTGGATGCTGCGGAAGAGCCAGCTGGCGGAGGAGACGCCCATGGCGGCAAGCCGAAGGGCTCGGTTCCCAAGTGGCTGGTCGTGACGGCGATCGTGCTCGCCGTCGTGGTAGCCGGCCTGGGTGTGTATGCGATAGCGACGTCCACGACGGGCAGGGGGCAGACTGCGGCGCAGAAGGTCGTAAAGAAGCCGAAGGCGAAGGGGAAGTCCGGCAAGTCCGCGGGCGACGCGAAGGCAAACGACTCGGACAAGTCGGATTCCGATGGGGCCGCTGACAAGTCGAACCAGACGAATGGAACCTCGAACACCACGAACGGATCGAACGACTCGGGCGGTGGGTCTGCGACGACGAGCGACTCGGCCTACGTGGTGGAGGCGGAGCATTTCAGGTGCACGCTGCCTTCCTACTGGCGCGACAAGGTGGACGTCGTGAAGGTCGCTGACGGCCTCGTCATTTATGCTAAGGGATACGAGAACGCCTCCGCGTCCTACAAGGGCGAGCTGGCCGAGCTGTACTACATGGACGGCACGGAGCCGGACGTGGCGGGAGACGTCGGCTACGCCATGATGTACAGCCAGGCGATAGGCGACCACCATGTCGAGGTCTGGGCTCCCAACTGGCCATGGCTCGTGGCGGACGCCAATGCGAACAGCAGTCTGGACAGCTTTGGGGTTTCCACGCAGGGGCTGAGGACGTTGATCGACCTTTCCACTGGCGGGAAAATTGGTTACGACCAGGTCCTGCAACTGGGTGAGGATGACGAGCAGGTCTCGATGGCGTGCTACAACTTCATCAGCAACCATGCCTGGGACGTTCAGGCTGTGGAGGAGTAGGGGCTGTGGCGGCTGGGTGTGCTGCCTGAGGCGCCTGGCCGAACGGCGCGGTTTGAGCCTGTCCATTCCCGAGAGCTGTCTGCGGAAGGAATTTCCGACTGCGTTGCACGCGGCCGGGGTTTGAGGGTGCTTTGGCGGGCGGAATTTGGAGCTCGAGACCCAATTTGGGCGACTGATGGTGACTTGCTCCGCGGCATCTGGTACGAATGACTAATTGACATGACTGAACGCCGGTTGTCCCGTATTGGCTTGGTGTCTGGGGCGGGCAAAAGTACCCTCAAACCCCCTTCAAGTGCACGAGGTCCAAAAATTCTTGTCGGGGGGCTTCAGACGCTCGCCCAGCCCGTGGCGCTAGATAGGAAAGGGGGTCGCCATGCCGTGTGACATGGCGACCCCTTGCTGGTGCGTCGTTCTTGTTGGCGCACGGTGCGTTCGCTAGTGCGCAGGGCTCGCAGGCTCCTCCGCAGCGCCGTCCGCGCGCTCGTGCATCTGGTCCACGATGTCCTGGAGTGTCTTGCTGTCCAGGTACGACGCGGTCACCTTGCCCAGGTCACGCCACATCGTGACCGTGGGGCAGGTCTCGAACTGGGGACAGATGTGGTCGTTGGTGCAGTCCAGGCAGTCGACCGGAGCCAGGGAACCCTCCGCCGCGCGCAGGATTGCGCCAAGCGTGTACTCGCGAGGCTCGCGCGTGAGCCGGTAGCCGCCGCCCTTGCCGCGCAGGCTCTCCACGAAGCCCGCCTTGTGCATGAGCGAGACGACCTGCTCCAGGTACTTGCGCGAGATGCCCTGGCGCTTCGCGACGTCGCCGAGCGAGACCCAACCGGGGTGAGTGGCCAGGTCACCCATGATCCTGAGGGCGTAGCGCCCCTTTGTGGAGAACATGGAAGCCATGGCGCCTACTCCTGCCCGTCGTGGGTGTGGGGCGGCATCGTGCAGCTGGCGGTCGCGGTGGAGCCGGGCTCGCTCGAGCCGTTCTCGAGCATCTCCTCGAGGGTGCGCCACGCGAGCTCCGCGCACTTCACGCGCGCGGGCATGTGGCTCACGTCCTTGAGGGACGCGGCCTCGTCCAGGGCCGCGAGCTTTGAGTCGTCCGTCTCTTCTCCCCTGACCATGCGGCCGAAGAGCTTGCAGAGCTCGATGGCCTCCTGGGGGGTCTTGTCCACCATGAGGTCGCTCATCATGTCGGCCGAGGCCTGACTCACGGCGCAGCCGTGGCCCTGGTAGGCGGCCTCCTCGATGCGGCCGTCGTCCCCGATCTTGACGGAGAACGTGAGCTCGTCCCCGCAGGAGGGGTTGACGCCGTAGTGGGTGTAGGTTGGGTCGTCCATCTTGTACTTGTAGTCGGGGTGGGCGACGTGGTCCATGAACTGCGCGTTGTACAGGCTTGCCGGTGTGGAGCGGTCCATGCTACGCCTCCTTCGTGTCGACTGCGCCGCCAAAGATGGACCAGACCTTGTCCAGCCCCTCGACCAGGCGGTCGATGTCGGCCTTGTCGTTATAGAACGCCACGCTCGCGCGGCAGGTGGCGCGGTTCTCCACCTCGAGGTAGTTGAGCAGCGGCTGCGCGCAGTGGTGGCCGGCGCGGATGCAGACGTTGGACATGTCCAGGATCGAGGCCACGTCGTGCGGGTGCACGCCGCGCACGTTGAACGCGACCGCGCTCACGTGCCTGCTGCCGTCCTTGGGGCCGATGACGTCCACGTAGGGGAGGTCGTTCAGGCGGTCGGTAAGGTAGGTGGCAAGCTCGCGCTCGCGCGCCTCGAGCTTGGCCATGTCCTTGCTCGCCAGGTAGTCGATGGCGGCCTTGGTCGCGAAGGAGCCCGCGGCGTCCTGCGTGCCGGCCTCGAACTTCTGCGGCACGGGCGCCCAGACGGCGTCCGTCTCCGTCACGGAGTCGATCATCTCGCCACCCGTGAGGAACGGCGGCATGGCGTCGAGCACCTCGCTCTTTCCCCACAGCACGCCGATGCCCATCGGGCCGCCCAGCTTATGGGCCGAGAAGGCCATGAGGTCGCAGTCGAGGTCCCGCACGTTGACTGGGGCGTGGGGCACGGACTGCGCGCCGTCGACCACCATGTAGGCGCCGACCTCGTGCGCGCGCCGCGCGATGGCCTTGACGTCGTTCTGGACGCCCAGGACGTTGCTGACCTGCGTGACGGACACGATCTTGGTGTGCGGGCCGATCTTGGAGGCGACCTCCTCCGGCGTGATGCGGAAGTCATCGTCAAGGCGCAGGTACGTGAGCTTGGCGCCCGTGGCGCGGCAGAGCTGCTGCCACGGGATCAGGTTGGAGTGGTGCTCCATGATGCTGATGACGACCTCGTCGTCCGGGCCGAGCACGACCTTGGGGCCCAGCGTGCGCGCCACGAGGTTTAGCGACTCGGAGGCGTTGCGGGTGAAGACGATCTGGTTGCCCTGGGGGTCGCCCTTCTCGTCCACCGCGCCGATGAAGCGCGCGATGGTCTTGCGGGCCTCGTCGATGGCCTCGGTCGCCTCGACGGAGAGGCGGTACAGGCCGCGCAGGGGGTTGGCGTTCATCGTGGTGTAGAACGTGCGCTCCGCGTCGAGCACGACCTCCGGGCGCTGCGCCGTGGCGGCGCTGTCCAGGAACGTGAGGTCGGGGTTCTGTGCGAGCAGCGGGAAGTCCGCCTTGTAGGGGTTCTGCTCGATGTCTGCAAGCTGTTGGGTGGTTAGCATCAGTCCGCGCTCTCCTTCGTGGCCGTTGCGGTTGCCTGTGCGTCCGCGTCCTTCTCGCCCGCGTCTGCCGCGGTTGCCGCCGGCGCGTCTGCCGCGAGCTCGAGGCCCAGGGTGTCGAGAAGATCCCGGGCGACCTCGGCCCCAAGCACCTGCTGGGCGCGCTCGAAGACGGCCCTGCGGGCCAGGGGATGGTCGGCCTCGATCAGGGCGTCGTCGAACAGCGCGCGGACGAAGAGGTTGGTGGCCTCGTCGCGGGAGAGGCCGCGGTCCATGAGGTAGTCGATCTGCTCGGGCTCGACGGAACCGATCGTGGCGCCGTGGTTGCCCTGGACGTCGTCCTCGTCGCAGAGGATGACGGGCATGGTCTTGTTGACGACGCCGTCGCCGTTGACGAGCACGGTCTCGGCCTCGTTGCCCTTGGAGCCGGAGCCGCCGTGGATCAGGTCGATCGTGGCGCGCAGCGACTTGTGGGCGCTGTCGTTGAGGATGCCGTTCTCGTGCACTTCGGCGCGGCCGTTCTTGCCGGCCATGCGCACGACGTGGTTGATGTCGAGTGTCTGCTCGTGCTCGCCCAGGTAGTGGGTCTGCAGGTCGACGCGGCCGTTGTCGCCGGCGAGCGTCGCGCACGTGCCGAGCGCCGTGACGCCGGCGCCCAGCAGGAACTGGCGGATGTCGAGCGTGGCGCCCGCGTCCGCGCGGATGCCGACGGACTCGAGGTGCTGGTGCGCGTCCGTGGTGGCGACGACCTCCACGAGCGAGAGGTGCGCGCCCTCCTCCACGACGATCCTCACGAGCGCGGCGGACGTCTGGGGCTCCGCGGAGGTGCCGTGGGCGACCACGACGACCGTGGCGCTCGCGCCCTGGCGGATGAGGATGCCCGCGTCCTGCACGGTGCCCGCGTTGGAGTCAACGTCCACGACGATGGGGGCATGGTTCTTCTCGCCCGCCTTGACCTCGACGTAGGTGGAGTCCGCGGCTTGGGAGGTGACCCAGTCGGTAACCTTGGGGCCCATGCCCGTCTCGACCTTGTCGAACAGGCGGGGAAGCGCGAAGTAGACGTCTCCCTTGCGCGAGAGCTTGGGGACGGTGAGCGTTATGTCGTTTGTCTTGAGGTAGTTCCAGGTCTGCGCGGGCGGCGTGTTGACGCGCTCGAGGGTGACCGTGGGCTCCTCGGCGGTGTAGCTTGCCATTAGCCGATCGCCCCTTCCATCTCGATCTTGATCAGGTTGTTCATCTCGACGGCGTACTCGAGCGGGAGCTCCTTGGAGACCGGGTCGGCGAAGCCGTTGACGACCATGGTCCTGGCCTCGGCCTCGGAGCAGCCGCGGCTCATGAGGTAGAGGATCGTGTCGTCGGAGATGCGGCCGATGGTGGCCTCGTGGCCGACCTGCGCCGTGTTGTTGCGGATGTCCATCTGGGGGATGGTGTCGGAGCGGCTGATGTCGTCGAGCATGAGCGACGAGCAGCTGACCGTGGCGCGGGCGTTGGTGGCGTCCTTGCCGACGAAGACCGACGAGCGGAACGTGTTGACGCCGCCGTCCTTGCTGATGGACTTGGCGTCCGCGGAGACGTTGGTGTCCTTGCCGAGCAGGATGAACTTGCAGCCCGTGTCGAGGTCCTGCGTGGCGCCGGAGAACGTGATGCCCGTGTACTCGCAGCTCGCGCGGTCACCCTTGAGGATCGTGGTGGGGTAGAGGTAGCTGACGTGGCTGCCGAAGCTGCCCGAGACCCACTCCATCTTGGAGTCCTCGCCGACCGTGGCGCGCTTGGTGTTGAGGTTGTACATGTTCTTGGACCAGTTCTCGATCGTGGAGTAGCGCAGGCGCGCGTGGTCCTTCACGAAGAGCTCCACGGCGCCGGCGTGGAGGTTGGCCTCGTAGTACTTGGGGGCGGAGCAACCCTCGATGAAGTGCAGGTCGGCGCCCGGCTCGACGATGATGAGCGTGTGCTCGAACTGGCCGGCGCCCTGCGCGTTGAGGCGGAAGTAGCTCTGCAGCGGGTAGTCGAGGTGCACGCCCTCGGGCACGTAGACGAACGAGCCGCCCGACCACACCGCGTAGTGCAGCGCCGCGAACTTGTGGTCCGTGGGCGGGATGAGCGTGCCGAAGTACTCGCGCACGACGGGCTCCCACTTTGGGTCGTGGATGGCGTCCTCGATCGTAGTGTAGACGACGCCCTGCTTGGCGACCTCCTCGCGCATGTTGTGGTAGACGATCTCGGAGTCGTACTGGGCGCCGACGCCGGCGAGGCTCTCGCGCTCGGCCTCGGGGATGCCGAGGCGCTCGAACGTGTCCTTGATGTCCTTGGGGACGTCGTTCCAGTCCTTGGCCTGCTTGGTCTTGGGGCTCACGTACGTGGAGATGTGGTCCATGTCGAGGCCCGCGATGCTGGGACCCCAGTTGGGGGCCATCTGCTTGTCCTGGTAGATCTCGAGCGCCTTCAGGCGGAGGTCGAGCATCCACTGGGGCTCGTCCTTCTTGGCGCTGATGGCGCGGACGATGTCGGGCGTGAGACCGTCGGCGTAGCGCTCGTAGCCCTCCTCCGACTTCACGAAGTCATAGAGGGAGCGGTCGACGTCCTCGACCTGGGTCCTCTTGCTCTTCTCGGCCATCGCTACGCCTCTGCCTTCTGGGCGGCCGCGCCGTCCTGCTCGAAGCGCGCGAAGCCGTTCTGGTCGATGTCGTCGATCAGGGACGCGGGGCCCTCGGCCACGAGGCGGCCCTTGACCATGACGTGGGTGCGGTCGACGTCGAGCTTCTCGAGGATGCGCGTGTTGTGCGTGATCATGAGGAGCGCGCCGTCGCACTCGCGGCGGTAGGCCTCGATGCCGCGGCTGACGACGGAGAGGGCGTCGACGTCCAGGCCGGAGTCGGTCTCGTCGAGGATGGCCAGCTTGGGCTTGAGGAGCAGGAGCTGGAGCATCTCGACCTTCTTCTTCTCGCCGCCGGAGAAGCCGACGTTGAGCTCGCGGGTGAGGAAGCCCTGGTCCATGTCGAGTTGGTCGCAGATCTCGCCGACGCGCTGGCGGAACTTGCGCGCGGTCATCTTGAGCTCGGGGCGCATCTGGGTGATGGTGCGCAGGAAGCTGTACAGGGGGACGCCGGGGACCTCGACGGGGGCCTGGTAGGAAAGGAAGATTCCCGCAAGCGAGCGCTTGTCGGGGGTCTTGTCAGTGATGTCCTGGCCGTCGAACGTGACGGTGCCGCCGGAGAGCTTGTACACGGGGTCACCCATGATGACGTGGCCGAGCGTGGACTTGCCCGCGCCGTTGGGGCCCATGAGGACGTGGGTCTCGCCCGCGCCCACGGAAAGGTTTATGTCATGGAGGATGGGTTTCTCCTCCGTGCCTGCCGAAAGACCGGAGATGTTGAGTAGCTGTGACATGGCGCCTCTCTCTTTGCCGGGACTCGCGATGGGCGGGTCCCTGGTCACTCGTGCCGGGGTGGCAGCGCGTCTGGCGCGTCGCCCTGACGTAAATCCTACTTACGAAGGGGGATTTTACCCCGACATGTGTGATGTTTTCAATCTTCCAGGGAGGATTTTCTGCCGTCACAGGCAATTCATAGTTGGGCGGTGGCAATTTGGGGTGGGAGGTGGCTGGCGCGAGGTGCGGGTTCTGTGTGGGGCGGAGGGGCGGCGTGCACAGAACCCGCAGGAGGTTTGCGGGGTGGTGGATGTGGGTGGGGTTCTGTGTGGCGAGCTTGAGGGGGCCGGCACAGAACCAGGCTGAGGTTGCAACGCATGGCAAGGTGGCGGGGGATCTGTGTGGCGGCCGCCTTGAGCCCGGTACAAATCTCCGTTCACTTTGCGAGCCTACGTAAGAAGACTGGGAAACTGTGCCATCCCTGGGTGGTCGCTTACGGGTGAGGTGGGTTCTGTACCATCCGTGCGGTAGGACCAGCGGGTTCTGTGCGAGGCGTGGTCGTTCAAAAACGTATAGCTGCAGGTAACAGCCTACATCAAGTCTGCAACTAGAATCTTTGTTGGTACAGAACCCCGTCGAACTGGATGCGCCGATTGCCAGGTCGCACAGAAGCCGCTCGTTGTTGCGCGGCTGTGCAACGTCCAGTGGGTTCTGTGCCAGCTTGTCCGAAGTGGCCGGCACAGAACCTGAGGATTCTTGCGTTGTAGCAAGGTCGTTAGGGTTCTGTGTGCGCGGCGCCAACGTTGGCGGGGCGATAGGGCTGGCTGGGACGGGGGTTCTTCGCAGTGTTTCAGCCGAAAAGTGCGCGCCGCCCTCTGATGGTCGGCGCGCTAGATACTAATAAGTTGTTTGTGCCGTGAGCGGTCCGCGGCGGAACCGCGGCGTTGGCAGATCCGCCCGCCGCCAGTCGAGCTAGGTTGCGAGCTCTGCCGGGAGTGCCCACGCGGGCTTCTCCCACGTGACGCTCCCATCCGGGGAGATCTGCGACGGGTGGGGGAGGATTCGGTTCAGCAGGTCGTTGCGGCGCTCGCGGATGCGCGGCGTCCCCTTCCTGAGGCGATAGCCAATCTCGTGCGCGATGTCGCCAACGAGCTGGTTGCGCAGGTCGCTTCGGACGATCTGACTGATCGTGACGTCGACCACGGGGCATCCCGCCCGCTTGAGCAGGAGTTCGCGGGTGATGTCGCGCGCGACGTCCTTGTGATAGGCGCGCCCAAGGTACTCGATGGCGACGCCGCTGGGCTTGCCAGCACGCTGGTAGAAGAGGTCCACCGTGAAGTGGCCCGTGCCCGCCACCGCGGCGACGTCCCTGGGAAGCTCGATGCGGTGGTTGAGTTGCGGCTTTGGGAGGCCGTATCCCCCGCGGCGCCTGCTCATCGAGAGGAGCATCGCCGTCGTGGTCTCCATGGGCGACCGCGCGTGGTCGTGGGCGCATCGCAGGGCCCGCCGCGCCTTCGTGACGTTCCTCGTTCCGCGCAGCTTTGCCAGGAAGCCGTCGATCCGCTCGATCGAGGTGAGCGGTTGCCGGTCAACAAAGCCCCTCTCGTCCGCGCTGGGAAAGTACCCGCCGCACAGGCTGCATGCAAGTTGCGCCAGCTCGATCACGTCGAGGTACTCCGCCATCTGCAGAAACGCCAGCTCGGGGGATGCGACCGCCACCCCGTCGCAGAGGCTCAGCAGCGCACCCTCGGGAAGCGGGCGCGTCCAGGCGTGCGGGTATGCCAGCTGCGTCTTGCGCCGGTTCGTGCTCGGCCGGACCAGGATGTCGATTGCCCTGCAACCAGCGGCGTTCCAACCTAGCACCTTGCAAATGTTTGGCAGGCGGTCCGCAAGCTCGCGCGGCGTGCCCAGCGTCACGACCCCGCGACAGGCGCCAAGCGCCGCGCGCAGCCGTGGGCTGCACAGGATCCAGAGCGCCGTGGTATGTGAGATGAGCACCGTCATTGCCGCATCATGGCACGGGCGGCTTGCACTTGGCTCGCGCATGCCTTGCCCCAGTCTTTTATATGTGTCGCGTACGGTCACGGGGGCGTGGTCCGCGCAGGCACCGCGGGCGGGCGAGAAGAGCCGCCCATCAATCCCGCATTCATCCCTCCAGGCGCGGTTCATCCCTTCTCCACAGATTCGCGCCTGCGCGCCGGCCGTCACCCGTCATCTGCGTAGTCGGCGGCGTCTGCTACGATTGACCGCACGGGTGCGGCCGGCTGTGGCTGACAGTCAGCGGCCGACAGCCGGCGTCCAGCCGGCATGCGGCGCCCGCGTGAGGGGGAGAAGAGCATCGTGACCACGTGGCAGGCGTTTGGTAGGTTCATTGGGGCGCACATGGCGCCCATCGCCATCGGCTGCGTCGTGGCGGCGTGCCTCTTCCCGGCGCAGCTGTCGTGCCTGAAGCCCGCGGTGCCGTGGCTGTTCGCGCTCGTGTCGTTCCAGGGGGCGCTCACCAACGGGCTGGGCAACCTGGTTCATGCCGTGCGCCACCCGCTGCCCATGGTCGCGACCATAATCTTGGCGTCCGTCGTGATGCCGGTCGTGGCGTTTGTGCTGGCAGAGGCCCTGTTTGGAAGCAGTCCCAACCTCGTGACGGGCCTTGTGCTGGAGTACAGCGTGCCCGTGGCGGCCATATCCACCATGTGGATTGCGATGTACGGCGGAGACGTGGCCCAGGGCCTCGCGACGCTCATGGTGTCGTCGCTTTTGGCGCCGGCGACCATCCCGGCCACGCTGCAGATCCTGCTGGGACACGCCGTCCACGTGGACGCCGGTCCCATGATGCTTTCGGTCGTGATGACCGTCGCGCTGCCGGCCCTGTGCGGGATGCTGCTCAACGACCTCACCCGCGGCTGGGCGGGCTCGTCCCTCTCGCCCGTCGTCATGCCGGCGGCGCGCGTGGCCATCGTGCTCGTGATCGCGTCCAACGCCACGGGGGCCGCGCCGTACCTCACGCACCTGACGCCACAGCTCGTGGGCGTGCTCGCGTTCATCCTGGTGTTCGCGTCCACGGGGTACCTGGCCGGGCTCGCGCTGGCGAGGCGCATGGGGCAGAGCGTGCCGTCCACCGTCGCGATGGTGTTCCAGTGCGGCATGCGCAACATATCCTGCGGGGCAGTCATCGCGGCGCAGTTCTTTCCCGCGCAGGTCATGTTCCCCGTGGTGGCGGGCACGCTGTTTCAGCAGGTGCTCGCGGCCACGTACGGAAAGCTGATGGGCCGGCTCCTCGGCGTGGCGCCCGACGCCCCGGTGCGGTCATGACGGCGGGCAAGAGGGACGCGGCGGGCGAGAAGAACGCCCGCTCCGGAGCCGCGGCCCGGATCGTGGCCGCGAGCTTCTTCATGCAGCTCGGCTTCCAGGCTACGTACTTCGTGGGGATCATCGGGTGCGCCACGTACGTGCTCGACGCGGACGCGTTCGCCGTGTCCGGCATGGTGCTCGTCCTCAACATGGCGCTCGTGGTCGCGGGGCTAGCCGCGGGCCCGCTGATAGACGCCGTGGGACCGCGACGGACGCTGCTCTTCTCCCTTGCGCTCATGTCCGCGGCGGGCCTCGCGGGATGGCTCCTGCCCGTCAGCTACCTGCTGCTCTACGTGGTCGCGGCACTGCTGGGTTCGCTGTTTGGCCTGTCCACCACGGCCATGGACGCGTACCCGCGCTTCGTCAGCGCCGACGACCGGTTCCTGCTGCGTGCCAACAGCCTCGTGAGCTCGGCCGCGAGCGTCGCCGTCGTCGCGGGGCCGGCGCTCGGCGGGCTCATCGTGTCCGCCTTTCCAACGCAGGCGGACTTCGCGGTGCTCGCGTTTGCCCCGCTGCCCGCGCTGGCGCTCGTGCGTGCCACGGGCGAGAAGGTCGTGCCCAACCGCTCGCAGGCTGCTGCCAACGGCGATCCCGATGCGGCTCCCGGCGCCCCCGCCGCGGGCGAGGCGGACGGCGCCCCCGCACTCGCATCCGCCGGCTTCTGGTCGTCCCTTGCCGAGGGCGTGCGCGCCACGTTTGCCAACAAGAGCCTCAGGCTGCTCTTCCTGGTGGGCTTCCTGGGATTCTTCGCGTACGGCGCGTTCGACTCGCTCGAGTCGCTCTTCTATCGCGACGTGCTGCACGCGAGCGCGCAGTGGATGGGCTGGCTCTCGGCCATCGTGGGCGTGGGCGGCACGGCGGGGTCGCTTCTGGCCATGCGCGTGCCGGCCAAGCGGCTCAGCGTCACGCTGCTTTCCGCGATGCTCCTGGTCACGGGCGTGGGCTCCATGATCTACGTGGGAACGGGCTCCATCGCGTGGGCGTGCGTGGGGCAGCTGGTCACGGGCCTGGGCTTTGGCGCCATGGGGCCCATCCGCACCACGCTCACGCAGCGCTATGCCAGCTTCGAGCAGGTGGGCCGCGTCATTTCCGTCATGCGCGTCGGCATGAACAGCGCCGGCACGCTGCCGCTTTTGGTGGCGCCCTTTTTGGCAGACGCCTTCGGCGTGCAGGCCGTGCTCTTCTCGGCCTCCGCCATGGTCGCGGTCATCGCGGCGGGCTTCGTGGTCGGCACGAGCCGCGGGCGGCACTCGGGCGACGGCGTCCCGACCGGCCGCGGCTAGCGTCCGTACCGACCGCCGCCAGCCCCGCAACGTAACGGTGCGGTTGCGCGAGCGCCTGCGCGCCCTCCCGCGCGGGCCGCGTTTGCGTATGATGGGTCGCATGCAAACCGCGGCGTGCACCCAACGCACGCCAACCGCATGCAACCGCAAGCAAGCCGCAAGCAAGCCGCAAGGAGGGCTGCCATGGCACTGTCCCAGGACGACGTGGCGCAGATCGCGGACTACGCGCGCATAGCGCTCACGCCCTCGGAGCTCGAGCAGATGACGACGTACATGAACGAGGCCGTCGATCTTCTCGAACCAATCACCCACTATGACCTCGACGGCGTCGAGCCAACGTTCCATCCCATCGGAGACCTGTCCAACGTGATGGGGGAGGACGTGGTGGACGATTCCGTCCGCGCGCTGCCCATCGACGTCGCGCTCCACAACGCCGGCTCCACGCACGACCGCTACTTCCGCGTGCCCTCCATCCTGGGCGACTCAGAGGAGGACTTCTGATGGCTAGCCTCGACTCACTCTCCGCGGCGCAGATCGCCGCGGGCGTCGCGCATGGCGACTTTACGGCCACGGAGGTGGCCCAGGCCGCGCTCGACGCAATAGATTCGCGCGAGAAGGACGTCCAGGCCTTCCTGCAGGTATCGGCGGACCTGGCGCTCGCGGCGGCCAAGCGCACGGACGCGCGCCGCGCGGCGGGGCAGGAGCTTGGCCCCCTGGCCGGCGTGCCCGTGGCCTTTAAGGACAACATGCACCTGGTAGGCACGCGCACGACCTGCGCGTCCAAGATGCTCGCAAACTACGACTCCGTGTTCACGGCCACGTGCGTGCAGCGCCTGCTGGACGCCGGCGCCACGCCCGTGGGCAAGACCAACATGGACGAGTTCGCCTTTGGCAGCACCACGGAGTCCAGCGCGTTCCACCGCACCAACAACCCGTGGGACACGGGCCGCGTGCCCGGCGGCTCCTCGGGCGGGTCGGCCGCCGCGGTGGCCGCGGGCGAGGCCACGCTCGCGCTCGGGTCGGACACGGGCGGGTCCATCCGCCAGCCGGCCAGCTTCTGCGGCGTCGTGGGCATGAAGCCGACCTACGGCGCGGTCAGCCGCTACGGCGTTGTCGCGTTTGGTTCGTCGCTCGACCAGGTGGGGCCCTTTGGCCGCCGGGTCGAGGACGTGGCCCTGGCCATGAACGCCCTCACAGCCGAGGGGGCCGATCCTCTCGACAGCACGAGCCAGAACTGCGCGGTCGACTTCCTGGAGCACCTGGACGATCCCGTTGAGGGCCTCACGGTGGGCGTGGTTCCGCAGCTCATGGAGGCAAAGGGCCTTTCGCAGGAGGTGCGCGACGCCCTGACGGCGGCCGTGGCCTCGCTCGCGTCGCAGGGCGCGCGCGTGGTGGAGGTCGAGCTCCCCAACATCGCCTCCGCCATCGCGGCGTACTACGTGATCGCCCCGTGCGAGGCCTTCAGCAACCTCGCGCGCTTCGACGGCGTGCGCTACGGCTACCAGGAGCCCGACTGCCAGACGCTGGCCGAGCAGACCTCGCTCAGCCGCGCGCACGGCTTTGGCGAGGAGGCCAAGCGCCGCCAGATGCTCGGCGCGTACCTGCTCTCCAGCGGAGTGTACGAGAAGTACTACTATCCGGCGCAGCAGGTCCGCACGCTCATCACGCAGGACTACGCCCGCGCGTACCAGAAGTGCGACGTCATCCTGCTGCCGAGCGCGCCCACCACGGCGTGGCGCTTTGGCGACGTGAGCGACCCCACGCAGATGTACGCGTCGGACATGTTCACCATCAGCAACAACATCTGCGGCAACGGCGGCATATCCGTCCCGCTGGGCCTCGCGACGCAATCGCACATGCCCGTCTCCGCGCAGCTGCAGGGCCCCGCGTTTAGCGACCGCCGCCTGCTGCGCTTTGCCCGCGCCATCGAGCGCGGCGTGGACCAGGGCCTGGGCCTGGGCGGCGGCGCCCCCGTCGCGCCCGACTTTGCCGGAAGGGGAGGTGACCTGTAGTGAAGAAGCTCCAGGAGGTCCTTAAGGACTGGGAGGCCGTCATCGGCCTGGAGGTCCATACCGAGCTCACCACGCTCGACACCAAGATGTTCTGCAACTGCCGCCTCTCCCACGACGACCCGCCCAACACCAACGTGTGCCCCGTGTGCCTGGGCATGCCGGGCGCGCTGCCCGTGCCCAACCGCAAGGCCATCCAGTCCATCGTGATGGCGGGCCTGGCCACGAACTGCCAGATCATGAAGCACTCCATGTTCTACCGCAAGCACTACTTCTATCCCGACATGGCCAAGAACTTCCAGACCACGCAGGGTCCGGTCGCGTTCTGCATGCACGGCCACCTTGACCTGGCCGTGGAGGGCGAGGGCGCCGCGGAGCGCCCGGAGTGGGAGTCCACCGCCGGCGACGGCACGCCCGTCGAGCGCGCGGCCGACGGCTCCTACACCGTGCCCATCAGGATCCTGCGCATCCACATGGAGGAGGACGCCGCCAAGATGGTCCACTCCGGCGGAACGGAGGGCCGCATCACCGGCGCGTCGGAATCCTTTATCGACTACAACCGCTGCGGCACGCCGCTGATCGAGCTCGTGACGGAGCCCGACCTGCGCACGCCCGAGGAGGCCCGCCTCTTCATGGAGGACCTGCAGCAGACGTTCCGCACGCTCGGCATTAGCGACTGCTCGCTCGAGAGCGGCTCCATGCGCTGCGACGGCAACATCAGCCTGCGTCGCCGCGGCGAGACCCGCCTGGGCACCAAGGCCGAGATGAAGAACATCAACTCGTTCAAGAGCCTGCACGACGCCCTGGAGTACGAGATCTGCCGCCAGGCCGAGGTGCTGGAGGAGGGCGGCATCATCTACCAGGAGACCCGCCACTGGGAGCCCAGCCACCACCGCACCGTGGTCATGCGCGTCAAGGAGACCGCGGACGACTACCGGCTCTTCCCGGACCCGGACCTCGCGCCCTTCGACCTGACGGACGACTTCATCAACGAGGCCCGCGCCCGCATCCCGGAGCTGCCGCACGCCAAGCGCGACCGCTACGTGCGCGACTTTGGCCTCAAGCCCGCCGACGCGCGCCAGCTCGCCGGCGACCCCGCGACCGCGGCGCTCTTCGAGTCCGCCGTGGCGCTCGTCAAGCCGGGCGAGAAGGACGCGGCCAAGGTCCAGGCGACCGTCGCCAACGTGATGGTCAACCTGCTGCCCGGACACGACGGCGTCTCCGCCGAGCAGGTCTTCTCGCTCGCGAGGCTCCTCGCCACGGACGCGATCACGTTTGCCCAGGCGCGCGAGGTGCTCGAGGCCGTTGACGGCACGGACGACGACCCGGAGCACGTGGTGGACGAGCGCGGCATGCGCCAGGTGAGCGACACGTCGGCCCTCGCGCCCATTGTGGAGGAGGTGCTCGCGCGCTGCCAGGACCAGGTGAACCAGTACCACGACGGCAACAAGAAGGTCGTGGGCTACCTGGTGGGCCAGTGCATGAAGGCGAGCAAGGGCAAGGGCAACCCCAAGCTCTTCAACCAGATGCTGCGCGAGGCCCTGGAGGCGTAGCCAGGGTCCGGGCCGTGGGTGGCCCAAGGCCCGGGCTGAGGCCCGGTCTCGACGCGTGGGGGAGTCCTTCTCGCCCGGCCGATCCGCCTTTGCGGACGGCCCGCGGAGGGGCTCCCCGTTTGCGTCGCGTGGCGCTACTTGAGGGTAACGTGAGGGTTTAGCTGCGGATTCGTGAGGACCTGCCCATGATTTCTGCAAATTCACACTTCTGCCACGTGACCAAACGGGACGTTTAGGAAGCCAAAACGCCCTTGCCATCTGCAGAAAGTCCGCTGGCACACGGGAAGGACATCTGGGACAGCCCTGCCCGGAGGCGTCCGAACGGGGGCAATTTGGCCCGTTGGGTCCGTACGATGCTAGAATTGTCGGGACATGTTGTCCACGACGAAGTAGGAAAGAGGCGGGTTTTGAAGCATAATAAAGCCCAAAAAGCCATTGCTGCCGCGCTCTCCGCGACACTCGTTTTTTCTGGCGCGACCGTTCCCGCGCTAGCGACTCCGTCCAGCTCCGAGCTCAAGAGCGAGCTCGCGACGGCACAGTCCAAGCTTGATAGCCTGTACTCCAAGGCAGAGCAGGCCTCCGAGGATCTGAACCAGACCCAGGTCGAGCTCGACCAGACCAACTCCAAGATCGACTCCCTCAACTCGGACATCACCAAGACGCAGTCCGAGCTGAAGGAGAAGCAGGCCGTGCTGAGCAAGCGCGTTGCCGCCAACTACAAGGACGGCGACACCGACCTGCTGAGCATCCTCCTCGGCTCCGACTCCTTCGAGACGCTCACGAGCAACATCACGTACGCCAACAAGGTGAGCGAGAAGGACACCCAGGCGATCAACGAGGTCAAGACCCTGCAGACCCAGCTGTCCGACCAGAAGTCCCAGCTCGAGAAGCAGAAGGCCTCCCAGGAGAAGCTCGTTGCCGACAAGAAGGCCCAGAGCGAGTCTCTGAACGAGCAGTCCAAGAAGGCCCAGGAGTACGTCAACAGCCTGAGCTCTGAGGTGCAGAAGGCACTGCAGGAGGAGCAGGCCGCGGCCCAGGAGAAGGCACGCCAGGAGGCTGCCGCGCAGCAGGCCAAGGCTGCCCAGAACGGCGGCAACTACATCGCCGCTGACAACGGCGCCACGAGCACCAACTCCAGCAGCACCAGCGCGAACAGCAACTCCAGCTCGAAGAGCGCCACGAACTCGAGCTCCAGCTCGACCAAGAGCAACACGAGCTCCAACAGTGGCACCAAGTCGAACTCGAGCTTCAGCTCGAACTCGAACAAGAGCAACACGTCCACCAACGGTGGTTCCAAGTCGAACTCCAGCTCCAACTCGAACAAGGGCAACTCGAGCTCCAACAACAGCTCGAACTCCGGCAGCAAGACGTCCGTCTCTGGCAACTGGCGCAACACCGTCATCGCTGCTGCCACCTCCATGGTCGGCGGCAACTACGTGTGGGCCGCCTGCAGCCCCTCCACGCGCACGTTCGACTGCTCCGGCCTGACGTCGTATGCCTACTCGGTCGCGGGCATCAGCATCAACCACAGCTCCGCCTCCCAGGCGTCGTTCTGCACCAAGCCCATCTCCCAGGCGCAGCCTGGCGATGTGGTCTGGCGTCCGGGTCACGTGGGCATCTACATCGGCGGTGGCGTCACCATCGAGGCGTTCTCCCCGAGCCAAGGCATCGGCTATGGCTCCGTGAGCAGCTTCTCCAGGTGCGGCTCTCCCGTCTAGCCACAGAGACAGAATCCGCTCATATGGACTATCAAGCGCGCGTCCCAACTGGGGCGCGCGTTTTTTGTCTGGAACGCAAACGATCCAGCGGGTCGTGGCAACCAGAGGGGCTCGGGCCGCCAAGGGCGGTACAGAACTCCTCGATGTTCGTAGGCGCCAAGGCGGCCCGCTGCGATAACGAGCCGCCCACTGGTACAGAAGCCTCGTGACGTTACGGCGATGTGAGAAAGGGTGGGTTCTGTACCGGCCATGCAGCGCAGGGCGGCACAGAACCCAGAGGTTCTTGCTCCATCACGCAAGAAGCCCTTGGTTCTGTGCCACCTGGAACGACTGCTCTCCAGCTCTGCGGGGTTCTGTACCAAGGCGGCGATCTCGGGAAAAATGAGGCACGTCTTATACCTCTGGTTATATGTGATTGAACTAAATCGGTGCCACACAGAACCCTTCAATTCTTGCAAAACGTGGTACAGAACCCTTCGCACTCGGTTTCGGCTGTGCTCGGATGGTACATAACCCGGCGTTGCTTGCGACCTCGGGTTAGGTGGGGCGGGTTCTGTGCGTGGCCTTGGCGAGCTCGGCACAGTTCTCGCTCGAGTTTGCGAGCATTCAGAAAGTGCAGTGGGTTCTGTGCCAGGGCCACATGTCGATTCGTAACAGATCCCACGTCAGTCGCCGGGACCTGCGCGGAACGTTGGGTTCTGTGCCGGAGCCTCCTGTTGTTGGCCCCGCGTCGTGCGCTCGACTAGGCCCGATGCGCCTTCGTGGCCAGACCAAGCCATGCGCCACGGCGAGTCAGCTGGCGTCGCTTGCTACTAAGGCCGGATTGCTCGTATTAGCAATCTTGCGAATTCTTCCGCAAATTCCCAGCAACGCGATATCCGTTGGGCGAGAAGAGCGTCATTTTCTGAATCGCGCCAGGCGTATTGGGTAACAATGGGTCTGGCGTCCGCGGGGCGGGCGCCCCTCATCGGCACGTAAACTTCGACAAGAAGGAGTATGGCATGGCTGAGCGTTTTGTCCTCAACGGCATCTCGTACCACGGCTCTGGTTCGATCAAGGAGATCCCGGGCGAGCTGTCCCGCCGCGGGTACGACCACGTCTTCGTGAGCTCCGACCCCGACCTCGTCAAGTTCAAGGTCACGAACAAGGTCACCGACCTGCTCGACCAGGCCGGCATCAAGTGGGACCTCTACGACGAGGTCAAGCCCAACCCGACCATCCAGAACGTGCAGGACGGCGTCAAGGCGTTCAAGGCCTCCGGCGCCAACGCGATCGTCGCCATCGGTGGCGGCTCCGCGATGGACACGGCCAAGGCCATCGGCATCATCGCCAACAACCCCGAGTTCGCGGACGTCAGGTCCCTCGAGGGAGTGGCCCCCACCAAGAAGCACGCCGTCTTCACCATCGCCGTCCCGACGACCGCCGGCACCGCGGCCGAGGTCACGATCAACTACGTGATCACCGACCCCGAGAAGCAGCGCAAGTTCGTCTGCGTCGACACCAACGACATCCCCGAGGTCGCCGTCGTCGACCCCGACATGATGGCATCCATGCCCGTCGGCCTGACCGCCGCGACCGGTATGGACGCTCTCACGCACGCCATCGAGGGCTACACCACCAAGGGCGCCTGGGAGCTCTCCGACATGTTCCACTACAAGGCCATCGAGATCATCTCGCACAACCTGCGCGACGCCGTCGCGGAGGCCAAGTCCGGCGAGCCCGGCACCGGCCGCAAGGAGATGGCGCTCGGCCAGTACGTCGCCGGCATGGGCTTCTCCAACGTCGGCCTCGGCATCGACCACTCCATGGCGCACACGCTCTCCGCGCACTACGACACGCCGCACGGCGTCGCCTGCGCCATGCTGCTCCCGATCTCCATGGAGTTCAACAAGCCGGTCGCCGCGCACAAGCAGGCGCAGATTGCCGTCGCCATGGGCGTCGACACCAAGGGCATGTCCGACGAGGAGGCCGCGGACGCCGCGATCGCTGCCGTGCGCAAGCTCGGCGAGGACGTGGGCATCCCCAAGACCTGCAAGGGCCTCGTGGAGGAGGACCTCGACCAGCTCGCAAAGGACGCCCTCGCGGACGCCTGCTACCCCGGCAACCCGCGCGAGGCCACGCCCGAGCAGGTAAAGGACATGTTCCGCCAGATCATGGCCTAGCCAGAGCGGCTTAGCTTACCTAGCCAGGCGGTGTTCTTCTCGCCCAACGCGGGCGATGCCCATGCGGGTGAGAAGAACGTGTCGCCTTCGTTGGCCCTCCCTCGTCACGGCGGGGGAGGGCCCTCGCGTATCATGTCCACAACGGCGATGCGGCCGTGCGCACTGGCGCGCGGCCAGGGAGGCGACGGGGGAGAGATGGCAGCTGGCGACGGAATCGGGAACCTCACGGACTACCTCCTGTGGCGCGGCGACATGAGCCTGCGCGAGCGGCCGCTTACGGAGGTCGACGCGCTCGTGCTCGCGACGCTGAGCTACGTGGACCTCGCGGGCATCGTGCCGAGCGAGGCGGAGGGCGGCAGCGTGACCGTGGCGCAGGCGCTGGGGAACCTGCTCGAGCAGTCGGGCGGCGACGTGGCTCCGTACCTGCGCTCGCTCGCCACGATAGATGCCGGATACCTGCGGGCGCTTGCTGACTCGCGGCGCTTTGGCGAGCTCGCCGTCGGCTCGTACGTGGACGTGATGGACGCCGAGCGCTCCGTGCAGTTTGCCGCGCTCGAGGTGGCGCTGCCCGCGGGCTGCCTTGGCGGGTGGCAGAAGTGCGTGCGCTACGTGTCGTACCGCGGCACGGACCTCACGCTCGCCGGCTGGCGCGAGGACTTCATGCTGAGCTTCGAGGTCACGGGCGCGCAGCTACTCGCAAGGGACTTCCTGGAGCGCGCGCTGACGCGAGCGGCGCGCTCGGATGCCGCCGTGCTCGTGGGCGGCCACTCCAAGGGCGGAAACCTCGCCTCGTACGCCGTCGCCAATGTGCCGGCGGACCTCGCGAAGCGCGTGCTGCGCTGCTACGCCTTTGACGCGCCGAGCGTGGACGCGCGCGTGGCCAGCCGCGACGCCCGCGACGTCCTGGGTGCGGACTACGTGCGCATCCAGCCGGAGTACAGCGTGATCGGCCAGCTGTTCGACCGGCTGGACGAGCCGCGCTCCTACGTGCGGAGCCTCGCCTCCGGCCTCATGCAGCACGACCCGCTCTCGTGGCAGGTAACCGCAAGCGGCTTCGTGCGCGCGGACGGGCTCGACCCAGACGCCCGCGCCTTCGACGAGGCGCTGGACGACTGGATGTCGCCCGTCGGGCCGGAGGACCGCCGCAGCTTCATACAGGAGCTGTTCGAGGTCCTGGGCGCCGGCGGCCCGCTGCTTTCCGACGTCACGTCGCTCGAGGGGCTGCCCAAGGTGGTCTCCGCGGCAAGCGCCGCGAGCGAGAAGAACAAGCGCCTTGCCCTCAACCTCGTCGGGTCCGTCGTGTCAAAGCAGGTCGACAGGACACATGCCGCAGTGCGCGGCGCGTACGCGGACGCGGTCAAGGCCGCACGCAAGGCTGCCCGCAACGCCGCGGCGGGCGCGGCGGAAAGCATCGCCGGCGCGCTGCCACGCCGGCGCGAGGGCGACGCGCGCACCGGCGAGTGACGCGTCCGTCGCGATCCGGATTCGCGCCGACCCTACGCAAATCCCGCGTCCGTAACACAACGGTTGCTTTATTGCGGTAAAGTATCTGCCAGAACGGAAGGGCGACCGCAGGGAGGCGACCATGGACGAGGGGCAGCAACGGAGGCTTCGCGCGGAGGAGCAGAGGCTCTTCTCGGCCTTTGGGACCATTCGTGACGCGGACGAGGCGCGGGCCTTCCTGCTGGATGTCTGCAGCCCCAAGGAGATTGCGGACCTGGCGCAGCGGCTGCAGGTGGCGACGCTTCTGGCGGACGGCGCGTCGTACGTGTCCGTCTCGCGGCAGACGGGTGCCTCGTCCACCACGGTCAGCCGCGTGTCCAAGTGTCTGAACGGCCCCGCGGGCGGCTACCGCCTCGTGCTCGGGCGCATCGGCACGCAGGATGGTGCAAACGGTACGGGCGCAGCTGCTGCCGGCACCAGCGCCGCGGACCCCGCGGCGGAGTAGCGCCACAACCTGCCGCTTGCCTGCCCCGCGCCGGCGCCGCACCTTTGCGTGCGCGCAAACCAAACGTTACGTGCTTGTAGCTTTTATGGTCAGGGTGTGGCCACAAGCAGCGGTTTCCCTCACTATAAGGTAAGGCAAAGCCAGGCATGGCACGTCGCGCGGGCACGCTGCCAGCGCTGACCGACCGTGCCGGGGCGCCGCCATGCCGCACGCGGCGGGGGCGCGGCGCCAAGCCACATAAAGAATGGAACGTGTTGCAATGCCGGCGCGCCCATGCGCGGCCGGACGGGGCCGCGCGGCCCGCACCGCAGAAAGGAGCAGATGCCATGCCCAACATGATCGACATCGTGCATCTGGACAAGTACTTTGGCGACCTGCACGTGCTCAAGGACGTGAACCTCTCCGTCAAGGAGGGCGAGAAGGTCGTGCTCATCGGGCCGTCGGGCTCCGGCAAGTCCACGCTCATCCGCTCCATCAACTGGCTGGAGGAGCCCTCGGGCGGCGAGGTGCGCATCAACGGCGAGCTGATGACCAAGAAGAACCACCTGGAGCTCACGCGAAAGTACACCTCCATGGTGTTCCAGCAGTTCAACCTCTATCCCAACATGACGGTCATGGGCAACCTCACGCTCGCGCCCATCAAGCTCCAGAAGGTGAGCCGCGAGGAGGCGGAGGAGACCGCGCTCGCGAGCCTCAAGCGCGTCGGCCTGGCGCACAAGGCGGACGAGTATCCGCAGAACCTCTCCGGCGGCCAGCAGCAGCGCGTCGCCATCGCGCGCGCCCTCTGCACCAAGCAGCCCATCATGCTGCTGGACGAGCCCACCTCCGCCCTCGACCCCGAGATGGTGAGCGAGGTCCTCAACGTCATGATCGAGCTCGCGCAAGAGAACATCACCATGATCTGCGTCACGCACGAGATGGGCTTCGCGCGCCAGGTGGCCGACCGCGTCGTCTTCATGGAGGACGGCCAGATCCTGGAGCAGGGCACGCCGGAGCACTTCTTCACGCACCCCGACAACCCGAGGTGCCAGGCGTTTCTCGACAAGATCCTGTAGGAGTGGGTATGAGAAGAACGCACATTCCCGCACCCGGCGTCACCGGGGCATGCGACAGCCCCGCCGCTGGCGGCCCCGCTGCGGACACCTCCGCCGCTGCCGGCCGCGGCATCACGAGGCGCGGCTTCGTGTCGCTGGCGGGCGCCCTCGCGCTGGGCGCCGCGGCATCGTCCACGCTCGCGCTCGCGGGCTGGTCGGGCTCAGGCTCCTCGTCGGGGCAGGGCCTCAAGGCCATCAAGAGCCGCGGCTACCTCAACTGCGGCGTCAAGACCGACGTCATGGGCTACGGCTACCAGGACACCGCGACCGGCAAGTTCACCGGTATGGAGATCGACATCTGCTACGCCATCGCGGCCAAGGTGTTTGGCGTGAGCTCCGCCACGGCGCGCAGGCGCGACCTGGTCAAGTTCACGGGCGTGACCGCCAAGACGCGCGGCCCGCTGGTCGATTCCGGCCAGGTGGACCTGGTATGCGCCACCTACACGATCACGCCCGAGCGCAAGCAGTCGTGGAACTTCTCGGACCCGTACTACACGGACTCCATCGGCATGCTCGTGCTCAAGAGCTCGGGCATCAAGAGCGTGGCCGACCTTGATGGCAAGATCGTGGGCGTGGGCGAGGGTGCCGACACCAAGCAGCAGGTCCAGGCCATGCTCAAGAGCCAGGGCCACGGCGACTTCAAGGTGAGCTACCCGCAGTACCTTGACTATCCCACGCTCGCGGCGGCGCTCGCCTCGGGCAACATCGACGTCTTCGCGATTGACCGCTCGATCATCCGCACGTACGTGAACGACTCCAACGAGCTGCTCGAGCCAAAGCTCGTGTTTGGCAAGCAGCAGTACGGCGTGTGCACGGCCAAGTCGTCAACGGAGCTCACAAGACTCGTCAACGGCGTCGTGGGCACGCTCGTCTCGTCCGGCGACATCAAGCGCTGGGCCAAGAAGTACAAGCTCCTGTAGGAGGTCGCATGGAACTCTTCGATCCTGGGCGCTGGGCCCAGACGCTTTCCAACTCGGACCTGCTGTGGCAGGGCTTCTTCTTCACGATCCAGGTGTCGCTCGCGGGACTTCTGGTCTCGCTCGTGATGGGCACGCTGCTGGGCGTGTTCTCCACCACGCGCTCGCGCGTGCTGCGCGGCATCGCCCGCGTGTACGTGGAGTTCTTCCAGAACACGCCCATCGTGGTGCAGGTCTTCTTCGTCTACACGGCCGGCCCCATGGTGCTGCAGGCCATTACCGGCGCGGCGCACGTGGTGAGGATCGCACCGTTTGTCCTGGTGGTCATCTGCGTGGGCCTCTACCACGGCGCGTACGTGGCCGAGGTCATCCGCACCGGCATCGAGGCCATCCCTCGCGGCCAGATGGAGGCCACGCAGTCGCAGGGCTTCACGCGCGTGCAGGCCTACCGCTACGTGATCCTGCCGCAGACGTTCCGCATCATCCTGCCGCCGCTGGCCAACCAGGCGCTCAACCTTGTGAAGAACACCTCGGTCCTCGCGCTCATCGCGGGCGGCGACCTCATGTACCAGGCCGACATCATCGTGGCCGACAGCGGCTACCTGCAGGGCTACATCGTGTGCTGCGCCATGTACTTCCTGATCTGCTTCCCGCTCGCCATGCTCGTCACCTGGCTCGAGAAGCGCTCCAAGTCGCCCCGCAAGGCAAAGGCCACGCACGCCGTGCCCGCCGCGACCGCGGACGGGGAGGTGTAGCGCATGCAGGTCTTCACCCCAAGCAACGTCGCCTTCATGATGCAGGGCTTCCTCAACACCATCATCATCTCCGCGGCGTCCATCGTGCTCTCCATCATCTTCGGCACGCTGCTGGCGCTCGCCAAGTCGTACTGCCGCGGCCGTTGGGCCTGGCTCAAGTGGCTCGTGACCGCCTACATCGAGCTCTTCCGCTGCACGCCCAACCTGCTGTGGATCCTCATCTTCCGCTTCACGGTGCAGGGCGACAACATCCTCGTGTCGATCCTCACGTTCACGGTCTTCACGTCGGCCGTCATGGCCGAGATCGTCCGCGGCGGCCTGAACGCCCTGCCCAAGGGCCAGTTCGAGGCGGCGCAGTCCCAAGGCTTCGGCTTCGTGGACACGATGCGCCTCGTCGTGCTGCCGCAGGCGTTCAAGATGATCGTCCCGGCGCTGTTCAGCCAGTGCACCACGGTCATCAAGGACACCTCCTACCTGCGCGGCATCGACGTCCACGAGTTCATGCGCAACTCCGCCGTCGTCATGGGCCAGGCCTCCACGCTGGCACAGATCCTGCTGCTCTATGGGTTCGTCCTTCTCACCTACTTCGTGCTGAACTTCGCGATCTCCCTCATGGTCAGGGCGTACCAGCGCAAGACCGCCGCGGCGTAGCGGCTGAGGCCGCCGTGGCGTAGCGGCGAGCGGCACACCAAGCGGCCGAGAAGGGCTACCCTGTGTGGTGGCGGCCCTTCTCGGCCGCAATAAAATCGCTATCGACACCAGACTTGGACACTATCGAAAGGCAAGCATGCCAACCACGAACGCATACGACGCCAGGCACAGCACGGACGTCGCCGGCTCCGCCAACCCCGCAAACCAGGAGCCCATCGTCATATCGATCGCGCGCGACTACGGCGCGGAGGGACACGAGGTGGGCAAGCTCCTCAGCGTGATGCTGGGGATCCCCCTGTACGACAACGAGCTGCTGGTGCGCTCGGCGCAGCGCACGGGGGTCGACGTGGACCAGCTCGCCGCGGTGGACGAGCGCCCGCAGCACGGGCCGCTCGCGTTCCTTCCCGACAGCATGGACCAGCGCTCCGGTGCGGACCGGGCGTTCCAGGCGATCCGCCAGGTCATCCTGGACCTGGGCAGCACGCGCCCGTGCATCATCGAGGGGCGGCTTTCCGACTACATCCTGCGCCGCAACCCCAACCTCATATCCGTGCTGGTCACGGCCCCGCTCGACGTGCGCGTCGAGATCGTGCGCGCCAAGCACGGCATGACCACGCACGACGCGAGCGCCTTCGTGCGCAAGCGCCAGCACGAGCGCGAGCGCTTCTACACGCGCTACAGCAACGGCAAGTGGGACATGTACACGGACAAGGACCTGGTGGTGGACCGCTCCGTGTTCGGGCGCGAGGGCGCGGCAAAGATCATCGCTGCGGCGTACCACCTCAAGGAGGAGCAGCTCGGCAGGGCGTAGCGGCCTGCGACGATAACGCGGTTTCGGACTGATGCCCAGGTTCTGTGCTGGTGACGCCGGCACAGAACCTGGGCTTTTTGCGGGCGGACTGGCGGCGGGGCTGGGTTCTGTACCACGATGCGGCTGCCGCCCGCACAGAACCCGTGGGACCTTCTGACCTGAGCGGGGTAACGACGGGCTCTGTGCAACGACGTGGCCGACCCCTGCACAGAACCCCTTGAACCTTGCCCGATCGAGCAATGACGACTGGGTTCTGTGACATGCCAGGACGGCCGGAGCGAGTTGTGGCCGGTTCTGTGCCAAGTCATAAACTTCTTAACATATGGCGCAGGGCGCCTACCTTTGGTCATGTGTTTCTTAACCAGTCGGCCTTGTACAGAACCCCGAGCTTCTTACCGCAGGGTGGTACAGAACCCAGTGCTTTCGGTTGGGGGCGGGGCGAAGCCGCACAGATCCCAATGAATTTCCCCGACCCCTGCAACATGAGTTGGGTTCTGTGCTAGGGGCCGATGGTCAGGCGTACAGAACCCTGCGAACCTTGCTCGGAGCCGCAAGGACGTTGGGGTTCTGTGTCGCAAGCAGGGCGCGCGTGTGAGTATTGTGCGGTTCTGTACCACGTCATAAACATTTTAAATTGTGCCGCGGAATCGCTACCTAGTGACATACATTTTTGAATTAGATGCGGAGGCACAGAACCCCACCGAGTTTGCGGATTGGTGGTACAGAACCCCGCCCTTGCGATCTGGGATGTCACTCGAACGCACAGAACCCCCTCGAGTCTCACAAGCCGCGCCAACAGGTTGGGGTTCTGTGTCGTGATCACCTGGGCATGTGGTACAGAACCAAGGCGACCTTGCGGGCGATGCGGGAATGCGGGGTTCTGTGTCATGTTGGTGCTCGCGTATGGTACAGAACCCAGGAGACCTTCGTGACCCGCGCAAGGTGCGTAGGGTTCTGTGCGGGGCCGATGGTACAGAACCAGTTCGATTTGGCAACGGGCGAGAAGCGCGGGTTCTGTGCCACCCGCCCGCCGCGGTCTGGCGGCTCCCGCGACGAGCGCAAATTGTGTCCGCATCCCGCGCTACGATAGATGCCGTCAATGGAAGGGGAGGACTCATGCCGCTCAACATCGTCACCACGGAGGACCAGAGGCTCGTTGGCGCGCCCGCGCTGGCGGCGTTGCGAAAGGCCGTGGGCGAGAAGGGCCGCGCGACGCTGCTGGTGCCGGACTTTGACAGGCAGCTCGACGCATGCCGGGAGCTCGCGGCGCAGGGCCTCTCGCTCGGCGTGACTGTGACCACGCCCGGTGCCTGGGTGCGCGAGCGTTGGCAGGTGTGGGGCGACGGCACCAACGTCGTGGAGCCGCTCGCGCGCACCGTCGCGCTGCAGTCGTCGCTGGCCGCCGCGGCGCGCGAGGACGCTCCCGACGCA
>ERZ791908.175-NODE-175-length-86086-cov-5.040462_pt1 | contig 86086 bp, 68 predicted proteins | sample MGYA00510144_ERZ791908 | MGnify/ENA primary metagenome ERZ791908 (study PRJEB30046, sample SAMN00792105) | human gut metagenome | study: EMG produced TPA metagenomics assembly of the A metagenome-wide association study of gut microbiota in type 2...
CACTGGTCAAAAATATTATATTTTTTCACTGTCTTCTTGACGGGGAGCAGTTCATCGTGGAAGGGTGGGGTTCTTATTTTACAGCAGCTCGCTGTCCACTTCAAACGGATGTTTTGCATAAGAATGCCTTCCCACCAGGAAGTACACGATACCGCCGGCCGCAAGGCCCAGGACGATTTCATGGATGTGAAATGGCGCGATCTTCACACGGTTGAAGAAGATGAAGACGGACAGGCTTGCGATCATGGAAGCGATGCAGGCTGTGGCGTTCCCCTTCTTCCAGTACAGTCCGCCGATCATCGGCCAGAAGAAGGCAGCTTCCAGTCCGCCGAAGGCGAAGAGGTTGATCCAGACGATAATGTCTGGCGGGTTCATGGCGATGATGCAAGTGATGACGCCCAGCAGCAGGGTGATGCCGAAGCTGTATTTCTGGACGCGGGACTCGGCTTTCTTTTCGCGCTCCGGATTGTTTCCGACGATATAGTGCAGGTAGAGGTCCTTGATGATGGTCGCGGAGGCGAGGATCAGCAGGGAATCAACGGTGGACATGACGGCGGCAAGCGGCGCCGCCAGGAAGAGTCCGGCTGCCCAGGTTGGCATATAATGAAGAACGACATACGGAATGACGGAGTCAGTCGTCTTGATGGCGCCCTTTGGAATCAGCGGCGCCGCGATCGTTCCTGCGAAGTGCATGCCGATCATCAGGATGCCGACGACGACCGTTCCGTAGACCATGGCCCGGTGCATGGAACGCGTGTCTTTGAAGCCCATGCAGCGAACGGCTGTCTGCGGAAGTCCCAGTGTCGCGATGCCGACCAGTACCCAGAAGGAAATCAGGTAGCCAGGCTGCAGGGCGAGAATTCCCTTGCCATAGTGGCCTTTGCCCATGAGATTCCAGCCCGGGTTGATCTGGTTGAGCTGAGCAGTCAGATGGTGCATGCCGCCGCCTGTTTTCAAAATGAAGAAGAGCAGCAGGAAGGTGCCGCAGGTCATGATGATGCCCTGGATCATGTCGGTGACGACAACGGCGCGGAATCCGCCGACGGAGGTGTAGATGATGACGACCGCGGCGAACAGCAGCAGGGACCACATGTATGGCAGACCAGTAACCGTCTGCATCAGGGTGGCGCCGCCGATGAACTGGGCGACCATCTGGGTGGTAAAGAACACGATCAGGGCGATACCGCTGATGATGACCACAGGCGCTGATTTATAGCGGGCGCGGAGGTAGTCCGTGACGGTGACCGCGTCGATTCTGCGGGAGATCAGCGCGAATTTTTTTCCAAGAACACCCAGGGTCAGGAAAGTCGTCGCGATCTGAATACCCGCTTCCCAGGACTGGCTGAGGCCGAAGCTTGCGGCCAGGCCAGGGCCTCCGAGGAAGGAGCTGGCGCTTGTATAGGTTGCCACCAGCGTCATGGCGAGGATGAATCCGCCCATCCCGCGGCCGCCGGCGAAGTAGTTATCAAGAAATCCCTGGGAAGAATGCTGTCTCGCGGACACGCGGCTCTGCCAGATGCCGATGACCATGGTGAAGACCATGTATACAGCGAGGATTCCCAGAATTACAGCTTGTTTACCGGTCATGGCGTCCTCCTTCCTCAGAAGAAGTGATGTCCTGCTTTTCATCATCGTCCTCAAGGCTGAAGTTGATGAATACTTTCTTCAGCAGGATGGCCAGCCCGACCAGAGCCACCACAAAAACGCCCGGCGTGCTGAGCAGCCACCACAGAGGGAGCCCTCCGATCTGCAGCCCGCTTCCGGACAGTCCGTACGCAAACCCGACGTGCCAGATAAAACAGATGACGAACAGCACGAGCGTCGCCCTGGCTTCCTTGCGGATCTGCCTTTCTTTCTCTTTTCTTGTCATAATTCAATCCTTTCTGTGGTGCCGCATCGCCGCGGCTCCCATGAAACGTAAGCTCCCCGCCCGTTGGCGGGTACTTGTATATTATATATATATTTCCATGAGATTCCAGTCTTTTCGACAAAACTCACCCGCCCAAGGAGAAATCCTGTCAGCAGCCGCCCCGGCAGCCGGCTGTTTTTTACAAACAAAATACTGCTCTGACAGGATTTATCCACTCATGCGTGAATCTTTGGAAGAATTAAGAATTGTTTTATTGAAATAGTGGTAAAATGTAATAAGTGAGCAGGGAAATAAAAGATGAGGCTATCATCTTAAAAAAATGAAAGGAGTAAAAAGAAATGAATAAGAAAACATTGTCCAAACTGACCAGCCTCCTGCTGGCAGCGGCTATGGTACTGGCATTCATGCCGGCGCTGACCTTCAGTTCACACGCAGCCACGAAGAAGGCAAAAACTTCTATTACACGCGTTGCTCCTAAGGCAGCCAAAACTTCCGTTCAGGTTGGAAAGAACCTGACCTTCAAGGTAAAGGTCCTTCCTTCCAAGCTCCAGAAGAAGGTCGCTTTCACATCCAGCAACACGAAGGTTCTGACGGTAAATAAGAAGACCGGAAAGGCTTCCGCAAAGAAGGCCGGCACTGCAAAGGTTACCGCCAAGGCCGGCAAGCTGTCCGCATCCTGGACCGTAAAGGTTACCAAGGCTGCAAAGACAGAGAGAGCCACAGAAGCTGCGACAACACTGCAGAAAGAACTGGATCAGTTCAAAGGCAAGACTGCAGCTGACATCGCAGGTATGACCACAGAGCAGAAACTTGCGCTTCTCAGCCAGTATGGGGCCATTATTCCGGCTAACATCACAATCGATCCATCTGTTGTTACATCCCTGACGGCAGATCAGCAGAAGATGCTGGCCCAGGATCTGGAAGTTCTGTCCAACTATGACGCAACGGTCACAGCAGGAACAAAGAGCGGAAAGAACGCAACAGTAAATGTAAAGGTGACTACATATAAGTACAGCACAGTCAACAAGAAACTGGTTGATAATGTAGCAAGGGATTTCGGCCTCGACAACCTGAAGGCTCTGTATAAGGATCCAACAAACAAAGAACTCGGTGCAAAACTCGTTGCTGTCGTCATCAAGGATCTCAACGACCAGATTCCGGCAATCAAGGATGCAGGAAAGACAACAACTACCGTTACTGTACCGATGACACTGAAGAACGGTGTATGGCAGACAACCAAGACAGCTGATCTGACTAAGGCTTCCAATACCGGCGCATTCAAGCTGGCTGACGCCATGACCGACCGTCTCTGCACAGTTGTTGCAGGTGTAGCAGCAAAGGCAGCAGCTCTGATTAAGTAAGAGTGTAACTGCGGCACTTTACATGTAATGACCATATAATATGGAAGGTTATACCCCCGCGTGGACGGAAATTCCGCGCGGGGGTTTCTGTATGCAGAGGAAAATTCCCTTCAAACCCCCGGTTTAAAAGATTTATTTGTATACATGCAAAAAACAGGGTAAAAGTTGTTGACAGGGATGAAGAAAAAGGGTATAGTAAGTGCATAAGTTAAATCACATTAAATCAGTATGTTAATAGAGTTAATAAAGCCACGGAACAGCAGAAGCATGGTGCCGGGTGAAAGGAGAAAAACTTGGGTATCATATTTGAAGAGCTGGTTCGCAGGAACTACAGATTCGGGCGAATGTTATAACATCGGAAACAGATTGTTTTCCGGCCCCGGAGAAGCAGCCGCGGACAGCAGCCGGAAACATCGATATAAATAAGTATAAAGCATTCGAACAGAAATTATCAAACCCATAAATATAAATCAGATAGAATAATAAAGAGGTTGGCAGTGCCCGAAACTGCAGAAAGAGGAAATAAAATGGCAGAGCATAAGTTTGGATTCAATACACTTCAGCTTCACGTAGGACAGGAAGAGGCAGATCCGGTTACGGATTCCAGAGCCGTTCCTATTTATCAGACAACATCATACGTTTTCCATAACTGCCAGCATGCGGCAGACCGTTTTGGCCTGAGAGACGCCGGCAACATTTACGGAAGACTGACCAACTCCACACAGGACGTTCTCGAAAAGAGAGTTGCCGCACTGGAAGGCGGCGTTGCAGGACTGGCGCTCGCATCCGGAGCTGCAGCAGTAACTTACTCCATCCTGGCACTCGCATCCGGCGGAGATCACGTTGTCGCACAGAAGACCATTTACGGCGGAAGTTCCAACCTGCTGGAGCACACACTCCGTCCATACGGAATCGATACAACATTCGTAAATGCGCATGATCTGAATGAGGTTGAAGGTGCAATCAAGGAAAACACCAAGGTTGTTTACCTGGAGACTCTGGGAAACCCGAACTCCGATATTCCGGACATTGATGCAATCGCAGAAATTGCTCACAAGCACGGCATTCCGGTTGTCGTAGATAACACATTCGGCACACCGTACCTCTTCCGTCCGCTGGAGCACGGCGCAGACGTAGTCGTACATTCTGCAACCAAGTTCATCGGCGGCCACGGAACAACACTGGGCGGCATCATCGTAGACGGAGACAGCTTCGACTGGAATAAGTCCGATAAGTATCCGCAGTTCACAGAGCCGAACGCAAGCTACCATGGCGTCAAGTTCGCAGACGTTCCGGGAACTGTTGCGACATATGTAAGAGCAATCCTGCTCAGAGATACCGGTGCTACACTTTCTCCGTTCAATGCCTTCCTCCTGCTGCAAGGCCTGGAGACACTGTCCCTGAGACTGGACCGTCACATTGAGAATACAAAGAAGGTTATCGAATACCTGAAGACACAGCCGCTGGTTGAGTCCATCAACCATCCGTCCCTGCCGGATCATCCGGATCACGCCCTGTATGAGAAGTACTTCCCGAACGGCGGAGCTTCCATCTTCACCTTCAACATCAAGGGCGGACAGAAGGAAGCCTTCGAGTTCATCGACCACCTGAAGATCTTCTCCCTGCTGGCTAACGTCGCAGACGTGAAGTCCCTCGTCATTCACCCGGCTACAACAACACATGCCGAGCTGAACGAGCAGGAACTTGAAGCAGCAGGAATTCACCAGAATACAATCCGTCTGTCCATCGGAACAGAAGACGCTGAGGACATCATCTGGGATCTGGATCAGGCATTCCAGGCAGTCGGAAAGTAATTTTACGACAAAAATACCCGCGCCGCGGCAGTCCATCCGCGGCGCTTTCGCAAGAAGACTCCTTTATATCTGCAAACGGGCAGAATAGTAAAACCTGACATTGGCATCTGCAGAGATGCAGAATCTCAAAGCCAATAAACTGTAAATCTGTAAATCCGGCCGCAGGAGCTGCCGCCGGACAGAAAATGTGTATGTGTATGAAAGAGGACCGCAGCTCGGAGATGATGAATGATTGATCCGATCTGCGGTCCTTTTGTCTATCCGTCAGACGACAACAAGGTTCTCAGGACATGCAGCGTCGTGTCGTGGAAAGGTGGAGTTTCTGTTTTTATTTCATGGATGCAGAGGCATGAATCAGCAGAACCGGGAACCTATGTGTATACAATGTACATAGCGAACCTTGAATGGATGGGTACAGAGATACAGGATTCACACAGGCATAAATTGGAATCGTTGTATTTCAAACACAAAATAACAGAAAGCTATGTGCCAAAAAATTGTGATTTTAATGAATAGGCGCTTAATGAACTTGAAACTTCCTGATTGTACTGGTAAACTATACCATAGATTATGTTCTTTTTTAAGAACTCATACCCGTTAACTTGATAATTTTTTGGATGTGGTGTATAACTATTGTTGCAGAAATTTATCTGTTTGCACAAAACGGGTATGGATTGGTATTTGTCGAAAGGAGAAAAACCATGGAGAAGAAAAATCTTGACTGGGGAAAACTTACATTTTCCTATCAGCCGACTGATTATCGTTATGTAGCTAACTGGGAAAACGGAAGCTGGGATGACGGAGAGCTGTCCACAGAGCCGACCGTAACAATGAGCGAGTGCGCAGGCGTTCTGCAGTACGCACAGGCTGTATTCGAAGGTCTGAAGGCATATACAACAAAAGACGGCAGAATCGTTACATTCCGTCCTGACCTGAACGGCGAGCGTATCGAGAGATCCGCAAAGCGTCTGGTTATGCCGGTATTCCCGAAGGAAAGATTCGTAGACGCTGTAAAGAAGGTTGTTAAGGCCAATGAAGCATGGGTACCGCCATTTGGTTCCGGAGCAACTCTTTATCTGAGACCGTTCCTGTTCGGAATCGGACCAGTCATCGGCGTAGCACCGGCTCCTTCTTATCAGTTCCGTATGTTTGCTACTCCGGTAGGACCATACTTCCCGGGTGGAGCAGTTAAGCCGATCAGAGTTAAGGTTTCTGACTATGACAGAGCAGCGCCGGTAGGAACAGGCGACATCAAGGCAGGTCTGAACTACGCAATGTCCCTGCGCGCAATCGACGAGGCACATAGAGAAGGATTCAACGAGAACTTCTACCTGGATTCCAAGACCAGAACAAACCTGGAGGAGACAGGCGGAGCCAACATCATCTGCATCAAGGGCAACAAGTTCATCACACCGAAGTCAAATACAATTCTGCCTTCCGTTACACGTCGTTCCCTGGAAGTCGTTGCTAAGGACTACCTGGGCATGGAAGTCGAGGAAAGAGTCATTCCGTTCACAGAGCTGAAGGAAATGGACGAGATCGGAGTCTGCGGAACAGCTGCAGTAATCGCTCCGGTTGGAGAGATCAACGATCACGGAAATGTCATCAAGGTTCCGACAGGCATGGAGAAGTGCGGACCAGTCCTGAAGAAGCTGAGAGACACACTGACAGGAATTCAGATGTGCGAGATCGAGGCACCGGAAGGCTGGATCGTCGAGATCAAGTAATTTTCTTCTCTCGTTTTGGCAAACGTTTGAACAGAACATATACACGGCACGGCCATCTGGCTGTGCCGTTTTTTCGTGCTGATTTTCCACTGATGGGAGGTTAACAAATCTTGATTTATTATACCAGGCTGAGTCCGCAGTATCCCATGCAGCTGTTCGCTGCATGGAGATATAGCGCTGGTGCGGCATCGGAAAGATTGCAGAATGAAGATCAGAACGCATTTTTCCGTTACGTGGGGAAACAGATCGTGGTACATTATATAGGTATGTACGAGCTTGAAAAAGAACAGGGAAGAAGGAAGAATTATGGACTGGGAAACTGCAGACCACGGATTTGGTCCGGAGTACGATGAACATTCAAGAATACTGATATTAGGAAGCTTTCCGTCAGTGAAATCCCGGGAGCAGGCCTTCTACTACGGCCATCCGCAGAACCGCTTCTGGAAAGTACTGGCGGCGCTGGCAGGGGCAGAAGTGCCGGCTGGTGTAGAGGAAAAGAAGGCCTTTCTTCACGCTCATCACATTGCCGTTTACGATGCAATTGAATCCTGCACTATTAAAGGTTCCTCAGACAGTTCCATCCGGGACGTGGTTCCAGCAGATATCCGGCCTATTCTCGCCGGTTCAGAGATCGGCAGCCGTATTTTCACAAATGGCCGGAAAGCCGGACAGATGTATAAGAAGTACATTTTCCCGGAAACCGGAATTCCGTCCCATGACCTTCCGTCCAGCAGTCCGGCCAACGCCGCCTGGACTCTGGATAAGCTGATCGCCGAATGGGGAAAATGGATCAGGCCGGAGTGGGTAGAGATCTAGAGAAACAGCTCATTACGTCCATATAAAGGGGGTGTCCGGCGTTTTCTGCCACTGCTATCATGGCCATGAGCCCGAACGTGTTATTTTCCAACATGCTTCTTCTGCGTAAGATGCGCATTCTGTTTCCTGTTCTGAGCATGATGCTTAAAGCGCGGTTTTCCCGCTGACGCATCGCGGCTCATTTTTGCTGCCGATTTCTTCTGCTTTTTCTTTGCGGCTGACTCTCTGCGCTTTTTCTTTTTTGTCCGGTCTTTCATGACGGAGAAGCCGAACTGGCCCAGCGGGCGGCCGAGAGCGTAATAGGTTCCGTGGGAGTAGGCGATCGGGCGGGCATACTCGAGATGGAAGCTGTTGTTCTCGTCCATGTATGCTTCGTCGGCCTGAACACAGACGACTTCTGCCAGGAACATGACGTGGCTTCCCAGGTCGATGGACTGGGTTACGCGGCACTCGATGCTGACCGGAGATTCATCGATAGCAGGGGCCTTGACCTTGCAGCTTTTTCCCGGGGTGAGTCCGAGAGTCTCGAATTTATCGATGTCCCGTCCGGAGCGGACACCGCAGAAATCGGCCGCGGCGGCCAGGGCTTCCGTGGTCAGGTTGATAACGAATTCGCCGGTTTTCTCGATGATGCCGAAGGAATAACGTTCGCGGCGGACGGAGATGGAGACCATCGGCGGATCGGAACAGATGGTGCCGGTCCAGGCAACGGTGAAGATATTCGGTTTTCCGGTGTCGGGATTCAGCGTGCTGACCATGACGGCCGGAATCGGGTAAAGCTGGTTGCCGGGCTTGGCGAATGGGATCTTGTGATGCGGGCGGCGCCGGCGTTTTTTGGTGCGGTTATCTGTTTTCTTCATTGCTTTCTCTTTCTGTGTTTTTATCGTCTATTTCTGCAGCCGTACTGTCCGCCGCAGCGGGAACAGTGTCGTTTTATAGATGGGTTATTTAACTCTGATTAAAATAAAAGAACGAAAACTGTATAGTTTGTTATTTGACAATCAGTCATCGGTAATTTTCTTTTTTTCCAGAATAATATTTTATCATAATTCTTCACTACAGGGCAGGAAAAAGCGAATTAACCTATCCATTCTCTGCGAAACTGGATGCAATCACGGGAATATTACAGATTGTATGCAGTATTTTTGTTGAAAAGATACAGGAAAGGTTGAAAATTGTATTATCGGTGATACAATGATAGACATAGTCAATGAAACAGTGTGTCCGGTATAGATAATTATATTATGTCGGAATTGTTTACCGATTGTTTTTCGTATAGGTGCAGGCGGGAATCCCCTTGCGGTATTCTTTTTGTCTGAAGGGAATGCGAAAAGCTGAGGCCGGACTTCTGCTGATGAAACTGAGTAAAAGAAGGGTTGAAGTATGAGCAGATTAACTATGGTGACTGAGAGCACCGCCCAGAAAACGGTAGAGGGCTTATACAAGGATATCGAGCGCAGGATCACTGCCAGCCAGCCGGGAATCTGTCCGGTGAATCTGTCTGTGGCCTTCCTGCATATCTGCCGGTCGCAGTCATGCGGAAAGTGCGTGCCGTGCCGTGTCGGGCTGATGCGTCTGGAGGAGCTGATTCAGAAGGTGCTGAATGGATGCGGGGAACTCTCCGATCTGGACACGATTGAAACCACAGCACAGGGAATTTTTGACTCTGCTGACTGTGCCATCGGCGTGGAAGCGGCGAGAATGGTCCTCAAGGGACTGAAGGGTTTCCGCGATGATTATGAGGAGCACATCAAGCACGGCAGATGTTCTCTGACGCAGGTGAAGTCGGTTCCGTGCGTGGAGCTGTGTCCTGCACATGTCGATATTCCAGGTTATATCGGCCTGATCAGAGAGGGAAAATATACGGAGGCGGTAGAACTGATCCGCAAGGATAATCCGCTGCCTTCTGTCTGCGGCATGATCTGCGAGCATCCTTGTGAAGCGCGCTGCAGAAGAACGCTGGTGGATGACGCGATTAATATCAGAGGGCTGAAGCTCTATGCGGTAGAGCATGAGGGAGAGATTCCTGCACCGAAGTGTGCGCCGCCGACCGGAAAGAAGGTCGCCATTGTCGGAGGCGGTCCGGGAGGACTGTCCGCTGCCTATTATCTGGCCAGAATGGGTCATGATGTAACCATTTACGAGCAGAGAAAGCATCTCGGCGGCATGCTCCGCTATGGTATTCCGAGTTATCGTCTGCCAAAGGATATTCTGGACCATGAGATTGACGGCATTCTGAAAGCCGGCATTCACGTAAAGAAAAACGTCAGAATCGGAAAGGACATCGATGTAAACACGCTGAGAAAGAGCTGTGATGCCATGTATATCTGCATCGGCGCCCATGTCGGCAGAACCATCGGAATTGAAGGCGAGGACGCGAAGGGAGTCGTTCTGGCGGTTGATATGCTCCGCGGAATCGGCGACGGCGAGATGCCGGATTACACCGGAAAGAATGTCGTCGTTGTCGGCGGCGGAAACGTCGCTATGGATGCTGCACGTTCTGCGATCCGGCTTCATGCAAATTCCGTAAAGATTGTCTACAGAAGAAGACAGGCGGACATGACCGCGCTGAAAGAGGAAATTGAAGGCGCGATCGGCGACGGCTGTGAGATTATGGAGCTGAATTCGCCAAAAAGAATCGAGAAAGATGAAAACGGAAATCTGGCTGCACTGATCGTTCAGCCGCAGATCGTCGGTGAAGTGAAGGGCGGCCGCCCGAGTCCGAGAAATGCGGAAGCAGGAGAAGAAAGAATCCCTTGCGACATCCTGATTGAAGCCATCGGACAGGGAATCGACTATACGGTATTCGCAGAAGAAGCCGGTGTTCACGTTCACCGTGGAACAATCGACGCTTTCGACTGGGGCGGCGTAAAAGATCAGGACGGCATTTTTGCCGGCGGTGACTGTGTAACCGGACCAGCCACTGTAATCCGCGCCATTGCGGCAGGAAAAGTTGCCGCGGCCAACATTGACGATTATCTCGGTTTTGATCATCAGATTACATCGGATGTGGAAATTCCGCCGGTCCGCCTGGATGATACAGAGGCCTGCGGCAGAGTAAACATGAAGATGAGAGATCCTCGAGAGAGAGTCAAGGACTTTGATATTATGGAAATCTGTATGAGTGATGAAGAGGCGAAGCAGGAAGCATCCAGATGCCTGAGATGCGACCACTTCGGCTATGGAATATTCAAGGGAGGCAGAGAAGAAAAATGGTAAAGGTTATGATCGATGAGCGTCCGGTAACCGTACCGAACGGCACGACAATCCTGGAGGCGGCAACCAAGGCCGGCATCCATATTCCGACGCTCTGTTTCTTAAAGGATATCAATGAAATCGGCGCCTGCCGCGTCTGCGTGGTTGAGGTAGAAGGCCACAGAAGGCTGTTTACCGCCTGCAACAATGTTGTAGAAGACGGCATGGTCATCTGGACCCACAGCAAGAGAGCCCGTGAAGCCCGCAAGAAGAATGTAGAGCTGATCATCAGCGAGCATCACATGAACTGCGCGATCTGCGCCAGAAACAACAACTGCAAACTGCAGGATGTTGCCTCCGATCTGAACATCAGTGAACTTCCGTTCAAGAAGAAGATCGACTACCGTTTCCGCAACAGGAAGTCTGATTTCCCGCTGATTCACGACTTCAGCAAGTGCATCAAGTGCATGCGCTGCGTGCAGATCTGTGACAAGGTGCAGAATTCCCATATCTGGGATGTTGTCAGCCTGGGCTATGATATCACCGTGGACACCCTGGATACGCTGGATCTGGAGCATTCTGACTGCGCTCTCTGCGGTCAGTGCATCACCCACTGTCCGGTCAATGCCCTCCATGAAAGAGACGATACACAGAAGATGCTGGATGCCCTCGATGATCCGAAGAAGGTTACGGTCGTCCAGATTGCTCCGTCTGTCCGCGCAGCCTGGGGCGAGGAATTCGGCCTGGATCCGGAATTCGCGAGCGTAAAGAGACTGGCACAGGCCCTGCATCAGGTCGGATTTGATTATATCTATGACACCGATTTTTCCGCGGACCTGACCATCATGGAAGAGGCGAGTGAATTCCTGGAAAAAGTCAAGAACCCGAAGAAGGCAAAATTCCCGATGTTCACCAGCTGCTGTCCGGGATGGGTCCGCTTCTGCAAAGCGCATTACCCGCAGTTCGTGGATCAGGTTTCCACATCCAAGTCCCCGCAGCAGATGTTCGGCGCCATCGCAAAAAGTTACCTGGCTGAGCAGATCGGCGTAGATCCGGATAAGATCTTCTCGGTTTCCATTATGCCTTGCATCGCAAAGAAGCACGAGTGTGCGCTTCCGAACATGAACGACGCGGGACACGGACAGGACGTCGATCTGGCTCTGACCACCAGAGAAGTCGTCCGCCTGATCAGAGGAACCCATATCGACCCGAGAACCCTGGAAGAGCGTGAACTCGATCAGCCACTTGGTATCGGCAGCGGTGCCGGAGTTATTTTTGGCGCAACCGGAGGTGTTATGGAAGCGGCCCTCAGAACCGCTTACTACATGGTTTACGGAAAGAATCCGAAGCCGGATGCCTTCCGCGACGTCCGCGGCATGAAGGGCTGGAAGGAAGCGAAATTCAAGCTCGGTGGAAATGAACTGCGTGTTGCGGTAGTCAGCGGACTGGGAAATGCGTCGCGCCTTCTGGACGCGCTGGACAATGGCTCCGCCCATTACGATTTCGTCGAAGTCATGGCCTGTCCGGGCGGATGTTCCGGCGGCGGCGGCCAGCCGATCCGCGACGGCGTGGAGAAGGCAGAAGACCGCGCGGATGTTCTGTACAGACTGGATCGTCACGACCAGCTCCGTTTCTCCCACGAGAACCCGGCAATTATCCACTGCTATGAGAGCTTCCTGAAGAAGCCGCTTTCCCCGAAGGCAGAAAAACTTCTTCACACCGATCAGCACGCATGGCAGATGCCGAACGAGCAGTAAAAGAGCTTCCGGCCGGCCTGCGCAGATTGAAAATTTATGAATGTCGAGTAGAATGAACCAGTGAGGTGTATACTAGATGTATACACGTTAAAGACTGGCAGCTTAGTTTATCCGGGCCGGCGTCACCTTTTGCGCCGGCCCTTGCTGTAGACAGAATCAGAGAAGAAGGAGCATACGTTTGATCGGACAAAAATTAACTGCGCAAGAGGCCGCCGGGCAGCTTCGGAAAACGGACTGCCGGCTTCTGGACCTTATCGGAAAACTGGAAAATGAACACGCGCTTCAGAAAGAAGAATATGTTTATCTGCTCGATCACATGAGCGATGCGGCAGAAAGCCTGCTGGCAGAAAAAGCCCGCCGCGTCCGTGAAGAAATTTACGGAAAGGACGTCTTCGTCCGCGGCATCATCGAGTTCAGCAACGTCTGTAAAAATGACTGCTATTACTGCGGAATCAGAAAAGATAATGAGAAGGTAAAACGCTACCGTCTGACCGATGAGCAGATCATGGAATGCTGCAAGATCGGCTATGAATCCGGCTACCGGACCTACGTCCTTCAGAGCGGAGAAGACGGCTACTATAGCGATGAAGTCCTGGGAAATCTGCTTTCAAAAATCCACCAGACTTACCCGGACTGCGCGATTACACTTTCCGTCGGGGAACGGAGCAGGGAGAGTTATCAATACCTGTTTGACGCGGGAGCTGACCGTTATCTGCTGCGTCATGAAACCGCCGACGAAGCCCATTACGGAAAACTTCATCCGGCTGAAATGAGCTGGAAACACAGGATGAACTGCCTGCAGGAACTCCGGGACATCGGATACGATGTGGGCGCCGGCATGATGGTGGGATCACCATACCAGACCAGTGAGGACCTTGCTGAGGACCTTTTGTTCATCGGAGACTTCAAGCCGGAAATGTGCGGAATCGGGCCCTTCATCCCGCACCGCGATACGCCGTTCAGAGATCAGAAGGCCGGAACGCTGGAGCAGACTCTGTACCTGCTTTCCATCATCCGCCTGATTCACCCGCACGTTTTGCTTCCGTCGACCACTGCGCTGGGAACCATTGATCCGCTGGGCCGCGAAAAGGGCGTGCTGGCAGGGGCCAATGTCGTTATGCCGAACCTGTCGCCGGGGAAGACGCGCCGCCAGTATGAGCTCTACGATAATAAGATCTGCATGGATGATGACGCCGTGCAGTGCAGAAGCTGCATGGATCTCAGGATGAAGTCCATCGGCTACAGACTGGTGGTTGACCGCGGTGATTACCGGAAATAGAGGGAAAATCGTCAGAACTGCATCGTCTGCCGGAAACAGAAAAGGTCCGTCAACATCACGAAGCGTATCAGAAATGCCATCAATCCGCCGGCAGTGCGGGATTTCAGGAATGTTCAGGTACAGGCCTGGAACAGAGAATGGGGAATGATTCCTCTGGCCTGTCTGGACAGTCTCCGGGCTGAATGTTCGGAGCTGCTGTCTGAAATGCCCCGCATCAGCCGGTGCAGCAGTAAAATAAAAATATAAAAGGGGATTACCAAATGGGATTAAATGAGACACAGTCCGCAGAACGCGTGCATATCGGTTTCTTCGGACGCAGAAATGTTGGAAAATCAAGTGTAGTAAACGCCGTAACCAATCAGGAGCTGGCCGTTGTTTCCGATGTAAAAGGTACGACGACCGACCCGGTCAGGAAATCCATGGAGCTCCTTCCGCTCGGCCCAGTGCTGATCATCGACACACCGGGATTCGATGACGAAGGTATGCTCGGCCAGAAGCGCGTGCAGAAGACCCGCCAGGTCATCCGCGAGACCGACATCGCCGTCCTGGTTGCCGACAGCACAGAAGGCCTGCAGGAAGCGGATTACCAGCTCCTCGCAGAATTCCGCGAGAACAAGGTTCCTTGTCTTCTGGTCCTGAATAAGGCCGACCTCCTTCCCGACGGTAAAGAAAAGCTGGCAAGGGGTGCATTCGACTGGACAGCGGCAGCGGATGACGGCAGCGTCAAAGCAGGAGCAGAAGCTTCAACGGCGGGCCAGGCAGGTTCAGCAAGGGGCATGGCATCCGCGTATACAGAATCCAAGAGTGTGCAGGATGTTCCGCCGGTCCGCGCAATTTACGTCAGCGCGCAGGGAAAAGCCAATATTACACAGCTGAAGGAAGCTATGGGCCACATGAAAAAAGCTTCCGCGGAAATTTCCGGTCTGCTGGACGGCCTCGTTACACGCGGCGACACAATCATTCTGGTCATCCCGATCGACAAGGCCGCTCCAAAGGGCCGTCTGATCCTGCCGGAACAGCAGATGGTCCGCGCCGGCCTGGACCTGGGCGCATCCGTCATGGTCACCGGAAACGACCGCCTGAAAGAAACACTGGACTCCCTGAAAGAGCCGCCGCGCCTTGTAATCACAGACTCACAGGCCTTCAAGCAGGTCGACGCCATTGTCCCGGACGACATTCTGATGACGTCCTTTTCCATCCTGTTTGCCCGCTATAAAGGGACACTGAAGAGGCAGCTTGCAGGAATTCATCGTCTGAAAAACCTCCCTTCTGATGCAAAAATTCTTATCTCTGAAGGCTGCAGCCATCACCGTCAGTGCGGCGACATCGGAACAGAAAAAATCCCGGCTCTCCTGAAACAGTACGTCAAGAAGCCGTTTACTTTCGAGACCAGTTCCGGAAAGGGTTACCCGGAAGACCTGACCAGGTACGATCTCATCATTCACTGCGGCGGCTGCATGCTCAACGATAAAGAAATGCAGTACCGCGTCCGTCACGCCGATGAGCAGGGTGTTCCGATCACGAATTACGGCGTCGCTCTCGCAGAAATGAATGGAATACTGGATCGGGCGTTGAAGCCGTTAATGGCGCTTGCTCCCATGAACCCGAAACGACAGGCGAAGGGGGAATGATGAGAAGGCCTTATGCTGGTTCCGCCTGAGAGAGCAAGTGCGAATGCACGCCGCTCGATCAGCTGGCGGAATGTCGTATATATTGGTTCTGAAATAGAGAGAATGTAATATTATTGTGCGAAGGCTGAACAGTAGTCAGGCTGTTCAGCAGGCGCAGGCATAAGAAAGAGAAGCCGCATTGTTTCAGCTCAGCACTTGCGGCTTCTCTACTTGTCTGTTCTTGTCTGTTCGTCAGACGACAACAGGGTTTCCATGCACCCATCTGACACTTCAGTGTCAGGGAAGTATGGGTTTCTTGTTATTCTCTGGCGTTTTCCCTTCCAGCCGAATCAGAGCGGTTCATGGATTCCGGCTGCTGTTTTATCTGGTCTTGCAGCTGATGATCAGCCGCTCTGCTTGAGAAATTTACAGCTCGATCAGATCGCGGGTGAAGTCATCCGTCATGTTCTCGAAGCCGTCTTCTGTGATCAGGATCTGGTCTTCGATGCGGACGCCGCCCCAGCCCGGAATGTAGAGGCCCGGCTCGATTGTGCGGACGTTTCCAACAGGGAACGGGGTCTTGTCCGTGATGGAGTTGAATGGACCTTCGTGAACAAAGAGTCCGATTCCGTGACCGATGTTGTTGTATTCATATCCCTTGTATTTTGAGCCTTCCAGGACTTTCATCTGTGCGTTGTAAATGTCGCAGCCCATGGTTCCGGCTTTTGTGATCTTGTTGCATTCGTCGAACATCTTCTGGACCGTCTTATAGACTTCCTTCTGCTCAGCAGTTGCTTTTCCGACGACTACAGTTCTGGTCATGTCGGACATGTAGCCGTGAACCTGGCATCCGAAGTCCATCAGGACGAAGTCGCCATAGGCAACGGCTTTTTCAGAAGGAACGCCGTGGAGCAGGGAAGTGCGTGCGCCGGAAATCAGGATGTTTCCGTATGGCATTGTGTCAGCGCCGTTCATAACCATGTACAGGGACAGTTTTGCGGCAAGTTCTTTTTCGGTAACGCCCGGCTGAATCTCCGGCAGGAGATCTTCCAGTGCACGGCAGGCAATCTCGCAGGCCTGACGCTGGTAGGCGATCTCTTCCTCATTTTTGACCATTCTGATGTCGGAAATTACATTGAATGTCGGGATTTTCTCTGCTTCGACGATTTTATTGAAGTCCATAAAGAAATCATAGGAGAAATCGTCGCCTTCAAAGGCTACGTTCTTGCAGTTTGTTTTTGTCAGAAGTTCCTGAACGCTGTCTGCGACAGTTTTTCCCGGGAGGCGCCAGATGACGACTTCATAGTCCGGGCACTCAAGTGCGGCATCTTCTGTGTAACGCAGGTCTGTGATGAAGAACTGCTTCCCGCCCTTGGTGAACAGCAGCCACTGTGCGCCGTCACTTGCGGTGAAGCCGCTGATGTAGCGGATGTTCGTCGGGCTGGAAATGAAGAAGGCGTCGAGCTTGTTCTCCTTCATATAATCGAAAACTTTGCTTTCATTTGTCTGCATGGTAATTTCCTCCTTTGCAGTAAAAGACAGACGGCGGAACGGGTCACGGGCGATTCATTTCCGAAACAGGGCGTTCGGCCGCGTTTGATTCAAAAGGCAATACTTCTTCAGACCAGAGAACGGTGGATACAGGACAGTCTGCGGCCGTGAGCTGGTGGCCGTGCGTCTTGCTTCAGGGCAGGCGGTTTCCACCGATAAAAGCCTGTCAGAAGTGCATACGCCTGTACAGAATGCTGAAATACTGAACTCTGGTTTATACTTTATTCTATTTAAAAATTATACATATTTACGTATTTTCTGTCAATAATTTATCATTCATCTTTGATGACGCTATACAAGCATACTGTGTGCAGGATACCCGGACTGCCCGTCCTGCCACTACAGCCTGGCTGTCCAGCGGCTTCCGACCACGGCTGGCTGCAGCAGCATATGTCCGCTCTTCTTGTCTGCCGCTGCAGAAGTCCGCTTTCCTTACAGCCTTCCCTCCTGCCGCGCCCGCTGGAATTTTTCCTTGTTCTCGTCGACGATCGTGAATCCTCTGCCGTTGACCTCCTGCACCATGCTGATCGTCACGAATGCCGTCGGGTCGATGTCCAGAATCAGCCTCTTTACGCGGTTCATGTTCTGCAGGGTGGTAACGCTGCTGATCATCTCCATGTCCTGTTTCAGCATGCCGGACCGGCCGTGAAGCAGGGTTGCGCCGATGCCAAGGTTGAGCAGTTCGTCCAGAACCTCCTGCGTCTTCGAGGAGTAAATCTGAAACTGCACAAGACCGCTGCCCATGAGGATGATTTTCTGTGAAACCATAGAGTAAATGAACACCATGAGAATGGCCAGAATCAGATCGGTTACGTTGGCATTGAAGAACTGCAGAAGCAGAATGATGGAGTCCTGAATGTACATGACCGGACCGATTTTGCTTCCGATTTTCTTATGCAGAATCAGCGGCAGAACATCGCTTCCGCCCATGCTCCGGCCCGCGCGCAGAATAATGCCGAGGCCGACACCCATCAGCGCACCGCCGGCAATTGCCGCAATCAGAGGATCCTGCACCATATGGGAACCCTTGAATCCCATGCGCGTAAACAATGCCAGAAACATCGGATAGCTCAGACTTCCCAGCACGATCGAGGCGGCATATCTTTTCCCCAGACAAAAGAAAGCAGCAAGGAGAAGCACGACGTTAAAAAATAAAACCAATGCGGAAAGCGGAATCTGCGGGAGAAAGTGATTGGTAATCACACCGAGCCCGGTTGACCCGCCGACCAGAATATGGTAAGGCAGTGCAAAGGCAATCGTCGCAAACGTTGTCACTGCAACTCCTGCGAGGATCACGGCGATCGTTCCGATCTCTTTCAGGATTCTGTCTTTTTTCGGTAACTGTACGGCCTGAATTTTATCTCCCATTGCCTGCCCCTTTTCCTGTTCATTTCGTCTCGTATGTTAATAATTATACAACGGGGGAGAGAGCGGGAAAAGAGAAAGCAGGGAAGCAGAATAAATATTTTTGATCGCTGCGATCGGTTATTGTGCGTTTTATATATCTGTCTGCAGATAAAAAAAGAGGCCGCTGCAGCAGGTAATTTTTCATAACCTAGTGCAGCGGTCTCCGCAGCTTTAACAGTCCGGCAGTTTCAACGGCTCGAAGGCGGCGGCAGTCTCAGCAGTCCCAGCAGCCCTGGCAGCCGCAGCCCCGATTATTTGATAAACAGCTTAATAATGGATTTTACCTTACTGGAGCGGTCGTATTTCAGGATGATCTTGATGAAATCCTGTGTAGTGGCCTGCTTTAGGCAGTAAGTGCTGTAGTACTCCTGCAGGGCGCTGTAGAACTTCTGAGGCCCCATGGTCACGTAAAGATAACGGAGAAAATTGCCGCCGTAATCATATGGAACCATGGAAGAAGGCTCGTCTTTCGGAAATTTATTTACCGGAATGTTGATGTAAGTCTTCTTGTTCTTCTTCAGCTGGGCATGCATCTCCTTAATGGTGTCTTGTTTATAGTATTTGCGGAGCTTTGCGGTCTGGCCCGGCCTGTTCTCAAGTCTGTCGACGTAAGAGGTGCTCGGGGCGCCGCTCATTCCGTAAGTACCGTCCTCCAGGAAGCTTGCAAATCCTTCATCCAGCCAGGCTTCGTTGTATTCGTCGTTTCCGACTGCTGCGTAGAACCACTGGTGACCGATTTCATGAGAAACGTCATCCTGAATGGCGTAGAAGTCGCACATGATCTGCTTTTTCGCCTGATATTCCGATGATCCGTTGATCATGATCAAGCCTGGATATTCCATTCCGCCGAATCCGACACCAAAAAGACATTCCATCATGTCCAGTTCGTCGTATGGATAGGCGCCGATGTTTTTCGTGTACTGGTCGATGCTGTCCTGCGCCACCATCTTGCAGACTTTGTTGTACAGAGTCATATATTTCGTTTTCCTGTACTTATTCGGGAAGTAGTAGTTGTTTACCGTAATTCCATTGATTTTATAACTCTGCTTCTTATAGGCGTTGCTCAGGCAGATCCCCATGTCGCGGACCTTCTCCGCATGGATTGTCGTAACGCCGTCTTTCGTATTGCTTTTTCCTGTGGCCGCGACGACATAATCGGATGGTGCGCGGAAGCTGACATCATAGTCGGTAACGGCGCTGTTGCGGTTTTCTCCGTCGTCGTAATACGGATGAGTGATCCATTTACCATGGCGGTAGTCACTCAGGTAAGGAAAGCAGAAGGAAAGGTTGTAGAGCCTTTTCCCATGGGCCAGATTCGTGTAGCCGAACCGGTCCTCACGCTTCGGGACAGAGGTTTTCACCCGGACCGTCACATCCGCAGAATCCCCTTGCGATAATTTTTTGTCCCCGAGATCAACGTAGAGGTCGCTGGCATCGCTGCCTTTCTTATACGACAAAGCCTGACCGCCAAGGGAAATATTCTGTACGATGGTCTGCGCACTCTTCTTCACATCCGCGGAGTAATTCTTCCGGTCGAATTTCAGATAGCCGTCCGCGATGTTGACGATGCAGAGCTGGGAAATCGTCCTGCTGCTGTTGTTGACTACGTGCATGGTGACGGTTTCCGTGAGGGTCTTCGACTTCGTGTTCAGAGATGCATTGATGGTATAGTGGCTGGCCTTCACCTGCGGGTCCGTGTCCAGGGAAGAGGCGGAATCTCCTGTCTTTCCCGGGTTCGCCGTGTTTACCGTAAGCCCTGCAGAAGAGCCGCCTTTCTCCGCCGCCGTGACATTCAGCGTCTGCGTGGAAGCGGAAGACGAAGATGCGGATGACGAAGATTCAGTATCCGCAAATGCTGCCAGCGGCGCCGCCATCAGTCCTGCCGACAGGGTAAATGCCAGCAGTGCCGGGAGAAGGCGGTGTTTATTATTGTTCTTGATCATGGTTCATTTCCTTTCATGAAACAAAGCAGATGTGCGATTTTCTGATGGACTAAGTATAATGGATTTTCGCGGGAGGGGAAGGATCATTAAGGAAATATAAGAGGGAAATAAGAAATGTTAAGAAATAACGGGGAGTCGGAAGCGTGAGCATGCGCGAAGGGAGCCGGGAGGCGTTCCGGACACAGGCTGCGTACAGCTCACAGTAAAATTCTTAGAGAGTTGTCAACACTTCCACAGCCACTTGACACCATCCGGAAACGGGAATTCACTGTGTCATGCAGGGAATACGTGGTATAATAGAAGCACATGAATGAAGAGCCTGACTGTAAAGCAGCATTTCTGAGCGGAAAGGTTTGCAGCGCAGATTGCGCATGCAGGGAGAATAAAAATGTGAAGCAGCTCTTTCAGCAGACCGCAGGGACAGAAACCTGCGAAGTTCAGGCAGAAAGGGCTTTTTGTTTGCCGGCAGGGCTGGTTTCCGGTCTGTGACCGGCTGATAGACCGCGCAGGATTGCGCAGAAAGGCAGGAAAGAAATGGAAGACACGAAGAGACTGGGAATCGTAGGAATCGTTGTATCGGATCTTGCAAGTGCGGATCAGGTAAATGAAGTGATTCACGATCATAACGACATCGTGGTTGCGAGAATGGGAATTCCGTATAAGGAGAGAAATGTTTCCGTCATTTCTCTTTTGATCGACGGCGGTCAGGACGCAATCAATGCGCTGACCGGCGAACTTGGAAAGATCAAGGATGTAAGCGCCAAGGCGATGCTGAATAAGATAAAATAACAGGTAAACGGGGAGGATCAGGATATGTTGAAAATTGCAGTGTATGGAAAGGGCGGAATCGGAAAGTCAACGATGACGAGCAACCTGTCGGCGGCTTTTTCCGTGCTGGGAAAGCGGGTGATTCAGATCGGCTGCGACCCGAAGGCAGATTCCACGATTGACCTGCTCGGCGGAAAGCCGCTGGAGCCGGTCATGAATTTCATGCGCGCTTATGATCAGGATCCTTCCCTGGATCAGATCATGAAAATCGGCTTCGGCGGCGTGCGCTGCCTGGAAACGGGCGGGCCGACACCGGGCCTGGGATGCGCGGGCCGGGGAATTATTTCCACCTTCAAGCTCCTGGAAGATCTGGAGCTTTTTGAGAAAGAGAAGCCGGACATCGTTATGTTCGACGTCCTGGGAGACGTGGTCTGCGGCGGTTTTGCTGCGCCAATCCGTGAAGGTTACGCAGATGAGATTCTGATTGTAACTTCCGGTGAGAAGATGGCTCTTTATGCCGCCAACAACATCAACCAGGCGGTGAAGAATTTTGAGGACAGAAGTTACGCCAAGGTCCGCGGCATCATTTTAAACCGCAGAAACGTTCCGGATGAGGAGAAGAAAGTCCGGAAATTCGCCGATGAGAACCATCTTCCGATCGTTGCCGATATCCCGAGAAGCGATGAGATCAACATGTTTGAGGAGGAAGGAAAGACCGTCATCGAGGGCGACCGGACACTTCCGATTTCCAGGAAATTCCTGGATCTGGCTGAGCTTCTTCTTAAGGATGAGTCGGCAAAAACGGACGCGCAAGAGGGAGGACTGTTTTAATGATTCAGCTTACGGAAAAGGCAGCCCAGAAAGCGGGCTGCTGTCATGCAAAAGAACAGAAACCCTTCTCCATCACCGCAAAAGAACTGGCGGAGCGTGGAAAGGACAACATCCCGGACGCCTTCATCCCGAACTGCCATCTGATTTACAGCAGTCCGGAGACACTGGCATATAACTCACCGGGCGCCATCGGTTTTGGAACCAAGCGTGCGGGACTGGTCATTCCGGAATCCGTCATGCTCCTGGTTTCCCCGTCATGCTGCGGCAGAAATTCAACGATTCTGAGCCAGACAGAAGGCTATGCGGAGCGGATGTTCTACCTTCTCCAGAGTGAAACCGATCTGGTCACCGGACGCCATCTGAAGAAGATTCCGGAGGCGATCCGGGAAATCCTCAAAGTCTGTGATCCGAAGCCAAAAGTCGTCCTGATCTGCATTACCTGCACAGACGCGCTTCTGGGCACGGATCTTGAACGGATCTGCCGGCAGGCCCAGGAGGAAACCGGTGTTCTGGTTGTTCCAAGCTACATGTATGCCCTGGAGCGTGAAGGAGTCCGGCCGCCGATGGTGGCTATCCGGAAGACGATCTATTCTCTTCTTGAGAGAAAGAAAGTCCAGCCGGACATGGTCAATCTGATGGGATTTTTCTCTCCGATTGATCCGGAATCCGAGATTTTCCCCTTGTTAAAGAATGCGGGAATCCACACCATCAACCAGGTCAGCACCATGAAGACGCTGAAAGAATATGGTGAGATGGGCGCGGCCAATTTCAACCTTGTGCTTGATCCTTTGTCCAGATACGCGGCGGAAGATCTGCGGAAACGGCTGAACATGCCGTACGTTGAGCTGGCAAGGCTCTACGATCCGGACCGGATTCACCATCAGTATCAGCTCTTTGCCGGTGCGCTGGGGATCAAAATGGATGATCAGGCCTGGTATGAGAAGGCGGCGGAGCGCAGGGACGCCTTTGCGAAGAAGTATAAGGGAAAGCGGCTTGTGGTCGGCGAGATGGCCAATGCCAATCCGTTTGAGCTGGCCGGTGCGCTGGTCCGCATGGGCATGGAAGTTCCGATGATCGTCTCCAATCTGACGGAGGCGGAATTCCCTTACATCCGCCAGCTGGCGGCAGATTCTCCGGATACGAGGATCTGCACGGGAATTTCTCCGAGCATGGTGCATTTCCAGGCGCCGGAAAATATCGACGCGGCGATCGGAAAGGATGCGGCGGCTTACTGTCCTGACGCGGCGGGCCTGGAATGGAACGGTGAAAAACAGCCCTACGGTCATAAGGCAGTGATTGACCTTCTGGACGCGCTGGACCAGGCCCTTCAGGAGGGCGGACATACGGCTCAGGCAAGAAATGAAAAGGCCTTTTACGGAAGCGGGCTGCGCGGTAAAGGTGCGGACAAGAGAACTTCCGCAGATGGTCAGCAGGCATAGAAATCAGAAAGGAGAGCGGATATGAAAGGTTTATTCCGGTATTTATCGCCGTTTTCACCAGATCAGTCCGGCGCGGTTTCTGTGCTGTTTGAGCTGGGCGGAATCATCGTCATACTGGACGCGGGTGGCTGCACGGGAAACATCTGCGGTTTTGACGAGCCGCGCTGGTTTTCCAAGAAGAGCGCGGTTTATTCTGCGGGACTTCGCGACATCGACGCAATTCTGGGCCGGGACGACAAGCTGCTTGGCAAGCTGAACGATGCGGCAGACACTGTTGATGCGGATTTTATCGCCCTGGTGGGGACGCCAGTTCCGTCGGTCATCGCCACGGATTACGGTGCCGTCTGCCGTCTTGCGGAAAAGCAGTATGGAATTCCGGCTGTGTACATTGAAACGACCGGCATGGATGATTACGATAAGGGGCAGAAGCTCGCCTGTGAGCAGATTTTGAAGCTTTTGAAGCGCTGCAGGGACGACCGGAAGAAAGGACTGGACACACCGGCGGCAGGTCTTGCGGCAAAACTCGAGGCGCAAGGGATAAAGTCAGCGGACGGAAAGCCGGTATCCGGAAACGAAAACGCGGCGTCTGGAAATGAAAAACAGGCTGACGGGAATGCCGGCGGCGGGGACTGGCCGGCTGCAGAAAGTTCCTTGTCTGAACATAAATTTATCGGCATCTGGGGTGCGACTCCGCTGGATCTTCCGGCAGAGGACAGCGCGCAGGCTCTGCGATCTCGTATCGCGGAGCGGTATCCGGGAACGATTCCCGTCAGCTACGGCATGGACAGCGGCCTTGCAGAATTATTTTCTGCCCAGAATGCGGTCAGGAATGCGGTCTGCTCGGTGTCTGGACTGGAAGCGGCCAGAGCACTGGAGAAGATGGGTATTCCGATGGATACTGGCTTCTTCCTGGATGGTGAAGAGGAAGAATCTGGGAAGAAGGTCACTGGAAAACGCGTCCTTCTGGTGCATCAGCAGATTATGGCCTGCAGCATCCGGGACTGGATGCGGAAAAAATGGCCGGGCCTTCAGATCGACTGCGCGTCCTTTTTCCAGATGGATAAGGCCTTCATGGAGGAAAACGACGTGAAGATGGACTCGGAAAATGACTGGATCCAACGGATTAAAGATAGAGATTACGATATCATTGTTGGAGACCCGATCTTCAGGCGTGCGATTTCCTTCTGGGATGGAGATTACATTCCTGCGCCGCAGTATGCGGTTTCCGGCGGCATGTACGCGCCGGAGTCGGATGAGGCCTACTGGGGAAATCTGAAGAAAGGTCTTACGGAAGCTGTGGAAAAGTAACTCCGAAGACGTCGGAATGAGAGGAATAGAAAAACGGAGAAAGGACATGTCATGCAGCAGAATGCAGAACAATTGAATAAGGAGCGGCGCTGCGTTCTGGTGTACGGCATCGTGCAGGGCGTCGGATTCCGGCCTTTTGTGGACCGGATTGCGGCCAAGAGCGGCGTATGCGGGGATGTCTGTAATAAGGGGTCCTTTGTGGAAATCCATATTGAAGGAGAGCATGAAAAGCTGGAGAGCTTCATGCGCCTTCTGAAGGAGACGGCGCCGGAGCGGTCGCAGATCCTGAAGATTACGCAGAAACAGGAGCCCTGCAGAGGGGACGGGGAATTCATTATCCTTCCGAGTAAGAAGGTAGAAGGAAATGTTTTTGTTTCGCCGGATATCGCGATCTGCGAGAAATGTAAAAAGGAGATGTATGATCCCCATGATCGCCGATACCTGCACCCATTTATCAACTGCACGGCCTGCGGCCCGCGGCTGACGATTCTGGATTCTATGCCTTATGACCGGGTGCGGACCAGCATGGGAGCATTCCCGATGTGCGAGGCCTGTGAAACAGAATATACGCATCCGCAGACCCGCCGCTATCACGCCCAGCCGGTCTGCTGCAACGACTGCGGCCCGCGGCTTTATCTTCTGAAATCGCCTGGAGAGGGCGGGAAGCCGGTTTATCGAAGTGAAGAGGAAGCCCTTTCCGACCCCCGTCCAAAAACGAAAACAGACCGTTTGGCGCTTAGAGAAGCGCGGAATGTGCTCCGCTCCGGCGGAATCCTTGCGGTCAAGGGAATCGGAGGTTTTCACCTCTGCTGCGACGCGAAAAATGAAGAGACAGTCCGACAGCTCCGGGAGCTGAAACAGAGACCTTTCAAGCCTTTTGCGCTGATGATGAAGGACATGGATGCCGTGATAAGAGAATGCCTTCTGCTGGATGGTCAGCAGAAAATGCTGGAAGGACCGCAGAAACCGATTCTTCTTCTACGGAAAAAGTCAAAAGAGGAAGGCGCGGAAGTCTCTTCTCTGGCGGCACCGGAAAATCCATACATCGGCGTCATGCTGCCCTATGCGCCGGTACAGCTTCTGCTGTTTGACGATCCGGATGATCCGCTGCAGAATATGACGGACTGCCTGATCATGACCAGCGCCAACCCTAAGGGGGCGCCGATCTGCAGAACCGATGAGGATATCCTGAACTCCGTCGGGAAATGGTGCGATGCCATTCTCTCCAATAACAGGATCATCAGGACCAGAGCAGATGACAGCGTGATGAACTGGCTGGACGGAAAACCGGCTATGATCCGCCGCTCCAGAGGGTTTGCCCCGCTTCCTCTCATGCTGGACGAGGAGGATGAAGAAAATGGAGAATCTGCAGCCTTTTTAACCGCTGAAGCGGAGCAGAACACTTCAGAAAGTGCGGGGAGAACAGCTGAGCCCGGGCATCCGGAAAACTCTGCTGTATCCGGCATGGCAGCAGCTTCTGCGGATCCGGAAAGGACAGGAGACCTGTGCGTCCTCGGAATCGGCGGCGAGCTGAAGAACACCTTCTGCCTGGCAAAAGGAAATCTGTATTATCCATCTGCCTACGTCGGAGATCTCACGGATATCCGCACGGTGGACGCCCTGAAAGAGACAGAAGAGCGAATGGAGCGGCTTCTTCAGATCCAGCCGGATCTGATCGTCTGCGACCTGCATCCTGCCTACCGTTCATCGATGACGGCGGAGGAACTTGCAGAAAAGAAACAGATTCCGCTGCTGAAAATCCAGCACCACTACGCTCACGTCCTCTCCTGCATGGCGGAAAACCAGTATCTGGATCCGGTCATCGGAGTGTCTCTGGATGGAACCGGGTACGGCACAGACGAAAGCGTCTGGGGCGGCGAATTCCTGCTGGCGGACCGGACCGGCTTTACCCGGCTGGGAAGCATTGGGACCTTTCAGCAGGCCGGCGGCGATCTGGCCAGCCGGCAGGGCTGGAGAATCGCAGCGGCGCTTCTGAAACAGGCAGACGAGGGAAAATTTATGGAACGTTCACGAGCTCTCGGCCTTGGAGAAAAGACCGAACTTTCCATTCTTTCCCAGATGATCGATAAGGGAATCAATACGGCCAGGTCGACCAGTATGGGAAGGCTGTTTGATGCCGCCAGCGCCGTTCTGGGTTTCCGAAGAGAAGCGACCTGCGAAGGGGAAGCCTCCATGGTTCTTCAGTTTGCGGCAGAGCGGGCGGCGCAGAAAATACGGGAGGAACAGAAGGCCGCGTCGTCAGATCCTGCCAGTGCCGGCGGCGGGAGTACTGCAGGCATACAGCTGAGCCGAATAAAACCGTTTCTGGACTGGCGTCCGGAAATCCGGGAAGAGAAATCAGAAGATAAATCCATTGGCGGTGAGCGCACGGCGGAGACTCTGTTCAGGATTCCTGTCGAAGAACTGATTTCGGAGCTCTCGGAGAGGAAGCTCGACGGAGAGAATCCGGACCGGCTTGCCCTTGGATTCCACCAGTGCATTGCGGAGCTGATTCTCGCAGGCTGTCTGAAGAGCCGTGAAATCAGCAGAATTCAGACTGCCGCTCTCAGCGGCGGCGTCTTGCAGAATCTGCTTTTGTCTCGACTGACAATAGAAAAACTCAAGGAAAATCACTTTAAAGTGCTGACGCACAGCATGATTCCGGCCAATGACGGTGGAATCGCGACAGGTCAGGCGCTTTACGGCATGCAGATGCTGAGAAGGAAAAAATAGAAAAAAGGTTACAGTGAAGATGGAAGGAGTATGGATATGTGTGTTGGACTGCCAGCTAAGGTAACAGAAATGAAGGATGGAATGGCTGTTGTAGACGCGACAGGGGCAAAGCGTACCGTTACGGCGGAGCTTCTGGATGATCTTCAGCCGGGAGATTATGTGATGATTCACGCCGGCGCGGCGATTGCAAAGATCAGCGGTGATGACCAGGATGAGACAGATGAGATCATGGAGGCGTTGCAGTAATGAAGGCAGCAGAACAGGCAGCGGAAATTATCCGCAATTATGACGGGAGGAAACTCCGCATCATGGAAGTCTGCGGCACGCATACCCATGAGATTTTCCGCCAGGGCATCCGGAAGATGCTTCCGGAGAATATTCAGCTGATTTCCGGACCGGGATGTCCGGTCTGCGTGACGCCGGTTGGATATATCGATGAGGCGGTATATCTGGCGCTGGAAAAGGGATGCACGATTACGACTTTTGGCGACCTGGTCCGTGTGCCGGGGTCTGAGAAAAGTCTGGCTTCTGCCCGGGCGGAGGGAGCAAAGGTAAAACCGGTCTACTCCCCGTTGGACGCGCTGGAATACGCAGAGAATCACCCGGAGGAGCAGCTTGTGTTCCTGTCCGTTGGTTTTGAGACCACGACACCGCCGAGTCTGATGGCGGTCCGCCAGGCAAAGAAAGAAGGACTTCAGAACTTCTCGATCCTGACGGCCAACAAGACGATGGATAACGCCTACCTGGCGTTGAAGGATTCCGCGGACGCATTCCTGTATCCGGGCCATGTCAGCACGATTACGGGAACGAAGATTTATTATGACCTGATGAAAGAGGGTATTTCCGGGGTCGTTACGGGATTCACGGGGCCGGAGCTTCTGACGGCGCTGGCAGTCATCGTGAAGAAGTCGCAGGAAGGAAAGCCTTTCTTCATGAACTGCTATCCGAGAGTCGTCACGGATGAGGGAAGTCCGTCGGCCAGAAAACTGGCGGCGGAAATGACGGATCCGATCGATTCTGAGTGGCGCGGCATCGGAATTATTCCTAAGTCCGGCATTCAGCTGAAAGAGGAGTATGCAGACTATGATGCGCGGAAGAAATACGATGTTCCAAAAATGCAGGGACATGCCAATCCGGCCTGCCGCTGCGGATCGGTGCTGAAGGGCGAGATCACGCCGCAGGAATGCAGGGTGTTCGGCAAGGGCTGCACACCGGAGCATCCGATCGGAGCCTGCATGGTGTCCGGCGAGGGCGCCTGCGCAGCATTCTATAAATACGGAAGAGACTTTTAGAGAATATTTGTTACCGGCCCGCCAGTCCTGGAAGAAAATACCAGACTCGGCCGGGCCGCATTACAGCAGATAAGATAACCAGGAATGGGAGAGGAAGATGGAGAAAACAGTAACTCTGGCGCAGGGAGCCGGCGGAAAGCAGACCTCTGAGCTGATTGAACAGATTTTTGCAAAGTATTTTAATAATCCATATCTGACAGCGGATGACGCGGCGGTTCTGCCGGTTCCGCAGGGGAAGATGGCGATGACGACGGACGGATTCATCGTTTCACCGTCCGAATTCCCGGGAGGAAATATCGGCAAGCTGGCCGTCTGCGGCACGGTCAATGACCTGTCCTGCATGGGCGCCCGTCCTCTCTACCTCACCTGTTCTTTTGTTCTGGAAGAGGGATTTCCGATGGACAAAGTCGACCGAGCGGCGGAAGCAATGGCAAAAACAGCGAAAGAAGCCGGTGTTCACATTGTTGCCGGAGACACCAAGGTAGCCGGAAAAGGCCAGGTTGACGGCATGTTCATTACCACAACCGGTGTCGGTGAAATCACGGAAGGCGTAAAGACCGGGGGAGCCCTGGCCCGTCCGGGTGACGCGGTTATCGTAACGGGAGATGTCGGCCGCCACGGCTGCGCAATTCTTCTGTCCAGAAATGAGTTTCAGATCGAGGCCGATGTGAAGAGCGACTGTGCCCCGCTCTGGGGAACCGTAAAGGCCGTTCTGGATACTGTAAAAGATAAGACGGGAAGCTATAAAGATCTCCACGTTGTCCGCGACGCAACCAGAGGCGGCGTCGGAACTGTGCTTTATGAAATTGCCGGACAGAGCAGCGTCGGCATCCATCTGCAGCAGGATCAGGTTCCGGTTGATCCGGCCGTTTCCGGAGTCTGCGGAATGCTGGGCCTTGAGCCCCTGTATCTGGCTAACGAAGGACGTCTCGTGATCTTCACGCCGAAGGAAAACGCGGATGCTGTACTGGAAACTCTGCACGGCCTTCCATATTCCGGAAACGCCGCAGTGATCGGTGAAGTCACGGAAGAAAACCCGGGAAAGGTCGTCATGCACACTCCGATCGGAGGCGAAACCCTGCTTCCTCAGCCGGGCGGAGAGCTGCTGCCGAGAATCTGCTAAAGCTCAGGCCGCGGCGGATTTCAGCCGGGAGCATCCTTGCAGGATTATTTTTTGTCCAGAGGTCCTGCACACAGTAATTTCAGAAATTCAGGAGTAATTTATGTATAAATTAGCATTTTATGGCAAAGGTGGAATCGGCAAGTCAACGACGGTTTCCAATATCGCGGCCGCGCTGGCACAGAAGGGTATGACGGTGCTTCAGATCGGCTGTGACCCGAAGGCGGACTCGACCATGCTGCTTCTGCACGGACAGGAAAAGAAACCGGTCATCGATCTGCTCCGGGAGAAAAACCAGCAGACGACGCTGGAAGACATGGTTACAGAAGGTTACGCGGGCGTACTCTGTGTGGAGGCCGGGGGCCCGAAGCCGGGTCTTGGCTGCGCGGGAAGAGGTATTATCGCTGCGCTGGAATATCTGAAGAGAAGAAAAGCCTATGAGACCTATAAGCCGGACGTCGTTCTGTTCGACGTTCTGGGCGATGTGGTCTGCGGCGGATTTTCCATGCCGATCCGTGAAGGTTATGCGGATCAGGTGTTTATTCTGACTTCCGGAGAGGCCATGGCCATCCACGCGGCAAAAAACATCGCGCTGGCGGTGGATACCTTCCAGGAGCGGGGATACGCGACTCTTGGCGGCGTGATTGTGAATAAGAGAGATGTCCGCCATGAGGGGGAAAATATCCGCCAGCTCTGTGAAGACATCCATTCTGAAGTTGTCGGGACGCTGGAACGGTCTGAGCTGGTACAGGACGCGGATGAGATGCATAAGACTGTGATTGAGGCCTTCCCGGACAGCCCGGAAGCGGAAAGCTACCGGAAACTGGCGGATGCGGTGCTGAAAGCCGCAGACAGGGAAAATGCGCGGAGAGGTGAGTGATAATGCTGAAAAATCTGCACGAAAATAAAATCATGCGCCAGGCTCCGGAGCATTACCGCATGGAAGGCGGTGGTGAGCAGATGTTCAGTTCGGAAAGCGCGCAGATTGCCAGGAAATACGCCGAGCGCTGGAAAACTTCCGATGCCGGCCGGGCCTGGAAATCGCAGCAGGCTGCCTGCACGTCCCGCCTGAAAAAGGAAAAAGAGGAAACAGCAGACTGCGCTGCAGGAAATGTGGGGAATTCTGGAAATACCGGAGCCGGCGGAAAATCCGCTGCTTACCTGGAAGACAAGGCGGAATGGCGCATTTCTGATCTTGACCCAGAGCATCTTTTCCCGGTGGGAATCGAATATACTCCGCCGGCAAGGGGAACCTGGACGATCGCTCACACGCCGATGCTGGTTCCGGGACTTCATGAAGTTTATGTATGCCCGGACGGCTGCCTGCGCGGCGTCGTCATGTCCGCAGAGGAATTCCGCGGTCTGGACCGTTTCCACGTCATTGAAGTCCGCGAGCCGGATTTATATAACGGAACACTGGAAACGAAGATCATCGACGGTGTAACGTCGGTCATTCAGCAGATCCGGCGGGAAAAGGGAGCATTTCCGTCTGCTGTTATGGTGACCACCAGCTGCATTCACGATCTGATGGGGTTGGACCGGAATATGGTCTACCGTGAGCTTTCTGAGCGTTTTCCATCGATCGACATCGTTCAGGGCTGGATGAACTGCACCATGAGAATGTCGACCCTGCACTACGAGCAGGTCCAGTGGAGGCAGAATTATGCCGCTCTCCATCCGCGTGAAAAAGATCCGAAGTCGGTGAATATCATCGGCAGCAGTTTCCCGCTGGACAGGGATTCAGAAATCGTGCAGATGCTGGAAAAATCAGGCTTCACTGTCCGGGATCTTCCCCTCTGCAGGACGTATGAGGAATATCAGAATATGGCTTCAAGCTCTTTGAACATCTGGAACTGGGTCATGGGCATGGAGGCCTGCAGAGATCTGGAAGAGCGGCTGGGCCAGAAACAGCTGCACATGCCATATCCGTGGACCTACGGGGAAATCCGGCGTCAGCTGACCGGGCTTCATGAGCTGACCGGCGCGGAACTTCCGGATTTCGATGCTCTTGAACAGAAGGCGGAGGAAAAGCTTTCTCAAGCTCATGAAGTGATCGGAGATACAGAAATTCAGCTCGATGGTGTTGCGGCAATGTTGCCCTTCCAGCTTGCGGAGCTTCTGCTCCGGCACGGCTTTCATGTCGGAAAAATCTACGCGGATGCGGTCATGCCGGAGGACAGGGATGCCTTCTCTCGTCTGGCAGAGTCCCATCCGGACCTTTCTGTCAGCGCCATGATCAATTTCCGTCTGCGGACGAGAAAACGCGATGGTGAAGCGGATGCGGAAGCCGGAGGCCGGCGGATTCTGGCGGTCGGACAGAGAAGCGCGTATTTCTCTGGCACGTCGTATTTTGTCGATCTCATCCAGAACAACGGCTGGTACGGATACACGGGAATCTGCCGCCTGGCGGACGCAATGATCGACGCATACCGGAAGCCGAAGGACGCGCCGGAAATGATTCAGATTAAGGCGAGGGGGTGCACAGCATAATGACAGGACAAAATACAGCCGCGCAAGGGGAAATTTCAACCCCGGACGCGCGTGACATTCGTGTGCATACGGTCAATTACGCGGCCGATGTGTCTGGTGTCTGCTCGGCGCTGTACGAGCTCGGCGGGCTGATCGTCATGCACGACGCGTCCGGATGCAATTCCACCTTCGCGACCCACGACGAACCGCGCTGGTACGACATCGACAGCATGATCTATATTTCCGGGCTGACGGAATACGACGCCGTGCTGGGCGGCGACGAAAAATATATCGACGATGTTCTGGAAATCGCGCAGGAACGCCATCCGAAGTTTATCTGTGTGTTCGGCTCGCCGGTGGCGCTTGTTATGGGTACTGACTTCCGCGGTATCGCGCATATTATCGAAAAGCGTACCGGAATTCCAACGTTTTCCTTTGAAACCAGCGGAATGTATACCTATCTTCAGGGGGCGCGCCAGGCCTTCGCCGCGATTGCAGACCGCTTCTGCACAAAGGAGAAGGCGGAGGAGTATTCGGATTCAGGGAATACATCTGCCGCAGAATATACAATTTCAGGAAAGCCGTGCCGGCGCTTGAAAATCAATATTCTGGGTGTGACTCCTCTGGATTTCTCTGTTGTGGGAAATGATGAGGCGCTCCGCGCGTTTGCAGATCGACATGATATGGAACTGGTTTCCTTCTGGGCGATGGGTGACAGTCTGGAGCGGCTGTCCATGGCCGGCGCGGCGGATGTCAATCTGGTGGTGTCGTCTGTTGGCATCGATGCGGCCGAAGTACTGAAGGAAAAATTCGGCCAGCCCTATGTTACCGGACTTCCGATGAGTGGCGAAGAAGATGAAACTCTGGCTGAGATGCTGAAGGCGGCTGAGGAAGATGGAAAGGACCGTGTGCTCTGGGAAGACGATGGCGCCTGCGCGGAAATTTACCGCGCCGATCCACCGGATGAGCAGGAAATCTCTGCCGCAGAAAAACGTATCGCCTCTGAAGAGGACAGCATCGTGATTCTTGGTGAAACCGTGCAGGCGGCGTCGATTCGCAGGCTGCTGGAGCATGCAGGCGCCGGCGCAGCTGCATCAGAGACACAAGGTGAACCCGCCCAGAGCCATGTTCATGTCATCTGCCCGCTGGAAGACAGTTTCGGCCTGCTCAGAGAGGATGACGTGATGACCGACGACGAAGCCGCCGTGACCCGTCTGGCCAATGCGGCGCGCTGGTTTATCGCCGATCCGGTATGGGGAAATATCCTGAAAAAGGACTCCCGTACAGAGTTTATTCCACTCCCGTCAGAAGCCTGCTCGGGAAGAATTTTCCGTGCCGATATTCCAATGTTCGCGGCCCCGGATTGGGGAAAGACGCTGGTCGACAGGATTCGGAAGGGATAGGCAGAAATCAAGAGTTTCAGGCTGATGCACTTCTTTCTTCGCGTTTTCTCTGCGCTGAAGCTTCGGCCGGGCAGCCGGGAACCTTGTTGTCGACTGACGGAAATACAATCAGACCGGACAGGCTGGCGAGCAGCCTGTCCGGTTTCTGTGCAGAGGGAGAATTTCCGACAGATAACTTTCGAAAGAGAATGCCAGCTGAAGTCGGAAATTCTCCTGATTTTATTGGATTTCCGGCATTCAGATTACTGCTGAAATCATCCAGTCTGCATGGGGACTGAAAAGAGAAGGGATGGAGTACGTTTTTCTGTATTCAATACGGACTATAGAAATGAACACCCCCTGTCTTCAAGCACTTGTGCTAATATTCTCCTATGTTCTTATCCGGAATTTCAGTCTGATCACTTTCCATTCCGGACAGGCAGAAATCACCGCAAAAGGTGTTGGGAAAAGCCGAGAAAAACACGGTTTGTTACCAACGGCGAATTATTTTTGGGAAAATAGATAAATAATCGTGATTCATACCTAAAAAATGTATTAATCAGGGTACATTGATAACGATTGTTGATCAGTAAATTTCGGAACCTATTATTATAAATAATTATGAATAAAATTGCGTGTATGGTCTGGATAATAAAGCAAAGTATATTACGAATACATTATTTATCTGAATATTGTGGAACTATTTTGAGCGAATTTCATGTAAATAGTACGGTTTTAGCAACGGTATTTCAGATTGAAATAATAGGTATTTGGTAAAAACTTGCGATTTTGAGTAATCTTACCTAAAGCATACAGTATACTTGGTAAAATATGCTCTTCTGACAGGTTTTTACCAAAATAGTTGCCAGATTGGAGAAATTCCTGCCGGTAATGCCTGCATAAATGATGAATATCAGATAAAGAGAAAATAGATGATGGAAAATGCTGGAATTCCAGGATACAGTATACCTCACCAATGCTCTTTCCAGGAGCTCCAGGGCAGAAAAATGACCAGCGGCCGATAACAGCCGCTGGTCAGGAAGCTTCAGGCATTTTCAGGCGGGACAGTCCCTTTCCCGGAGCTGTTCGCATTGGCAGACAGTCCCTTTCCCGGAGCTGTTCGCATTGGCAGACAGTCCCTTTCCCGGGGCTGTTCGCATTGGCAGACAGCAGTCCCTTTCCCGGAATCTGCCCGACGCTTCAATTGCAGAAAAATGAGAAATCCTACTTATTCATCGCCTCTTCAACCGCAACGGCGCATGCAACGGTGCAGCCGACCATCGGGTTGTTTCCCATTCCGATGTAGCCCATCATCTCTACATGGGCCGGAACAGAAGAGGATCCGGCGAACTGTGCGTCGGAGTGCATTCTTCCCATGGTATCGGTCATGCCGTAGGATGCCGGACCTGCAGCCATGTTATCCGGATGCAGGGTGCGACCTGTGCCGCCGCCGGATGCAACGGAGAAATACTTCTTTCCCTGCTCGATGCATTCCTTCTTATAGGTTCCGGCAACCGGGTGCTGGAATCTGGTCGGGTTGGTGGAGTTTCCGGTGATGGAAACATCGACGTGCTCGTGGTGCATGATGGCAACGCCTTCGCGGACGTCGTCTGCGCCGTAGCAGCGTACCTGTGCGCGCTCACCCTTGGAATACGGGATTTCCTGAACGATGTTCAGTTCTCCGGTCTTGTAGTTGAATTTTGTCTGAACGTAGGTGAAGCCGTTGATTCTGGAAATGATCTGTGCGGCGTCTTTACCGAGTCCGTTCAGGATGACGCGAAGCGGCTCCTTACGTGCCTTGTTGGCATTGTTGACGATGCCGATTGCGCCTTCTGCTGCCGCGAAGCTCTCGTGACCTGCCAGAAAGGCAAAACATTTGGTCTCGTCTCTTAAGAGCATGGCTCCCAGGTTTCCGTGCCCGAGACCGACCTTTCTGTCGTCTGCGACGCTCCCCGGGATGCAGAAACTCTGCAGACCGATACCGATGGCCTCTGCCGCGTCAGCCGCGGTCTTGACGCCCTTCTTAATTGCGATTGCGCATCCTGCAACGTATGCCCAGCCAGCGTCCTCGAAGCAGATCGGCTGTACGTTCTTTGCAATCTGGTATGGATCGACACCCGCGTCCTTACAGACCTTTTCAGCCTCTTCCAGAGACGCGATGCCGTATTCTTTCAATACGCCGTTGATTTTATCGATGCGGCGCTCATAGCTTTCGAATAATGCCATGTGTTACTCCTTTCTCGGGTCGATGTACTTCGCCGCTTCGTCAAATCTTCCGTATGTGCCCTTGGCCTTTTCTACGGCTTCGTTGGCGTCCATTCCGTCCTTGATGTAATCCATCATTTTTCCGAGGTTGATGAACTCATAGCCGATGATCAGGTTGTTCTCATCGACCGCAAGGCGGTTGACGTATCCTTCTGTCATTTCCAGATAGCGGGAACCCTTGGCCTTGGTGCCGTACATAGTTCCTACCTGGCTGCGTAAGTTTTTGCCCAGATCCTCAAGGCCTGCGCCGACTGGAAGTCCGCCCTCGGAGAAAGCAGTCTGAGATCTTCCGTAGACGATCTGCAGGAAGAGCTGGCGCATGGCAACGTTGATGGCATCGCATACGAGGTCTGTGTTCAGCGCTTCCAGGAGTGTCTTTCCCGGGAGAATTTCTGATGCCATCGCTGCGGAGTGGGTCATGCCGCTGCAGCCGATGGTTTCTACCAGAGCCTCTTCAATAATACCGTTCTTCACATTCAGGGTAAGCTTGCATCCGCCCTGCTGAGGCGCGCACCAGCCGACACCGTGAGTCAGTCCGCTGATGTCCTTGATTTCCTTAGCCTGCACCCATTCTCCCTCTTCCGGGATCGGAGCAGGACCGTGATATGCGCCCTTTGCGATCGGACACATATTTTCTACTTCCGTTGAGTAAATCATGTATTCACATCCTTTGCTGATTGGTGTTAAAACATTCCTGAAACTATTCTACCGCGGCCGGCGCTGTACTGCAAGGCACACCGGTATTCATCTTTTCTTGAAATTCATGAGAATTGCGTATGGATGGAGTATAATATCAGCGGGACAAAATACAAACGCGCAAGGAGGAAATTGTTTTATGGATAAATATACAGGTAAAATTGCAGAATCTGTGTTCATCGCAGAAGGTGCTCAGCTTTCCGGAACGGACATCAACATAGGAAAGAATTCAAATGTCTGGTATAACGCGGTTCTGCGCTCCAGCCATTCTTCCATCGATATCGGAGAGAATACAAACATTCAGGACAACTGCGTTCTTCATGCAGAAGAAGGAAAGCCGATTCACGTCGGAAACGGTGTGACCATCGGTCACAGCGCCATTGTCCACGCCTGCACGGTCGGGGACAATACCCTGATCGGCATGGGCGCAACGGTGATGACGGGCTGCAAGGTTGGAAATAACTGCCTGATCGGAGCCGGCGCTCTGGTTACGCAGGGCACTGTCATTCCGGACGGCATGATGGCCTTCGGAAGCCCGGCCAAAGTCCGCCGCCCGCTGACGGAAGAAGAAATCCAGGGAAACCGGGACAGCGCGGAAGAGTACGTGCAGGAGGCCGCTGAGCACCTGAAATAAAGAAAGCGGAAAGGCCGCGGATTCATGGAAAGGCCGGAAGGGCAGGAGAAAAAAACAAGAGCAGGAAAAGGCAGAAGCGAAGGAATGACAGAAGTGCCGGACTCTGCAGAAAGAGGCTTTCCCCTTGCCAGGATCATTTTTGCCCGGGGAGGGAAAATTGTTGCAATCCCACAGATAAAGGTGACAAATCACTGGGTTTGCGGTAAAATATCATGGATAATGTATAACTTGAAACAAGGAGCATGTGTCAATGGGAGAGAAAATCATTCTGACGGGCGACCGTCCGACCGGTAAGCTGCACATCGGTCATTATGTCGGATCGCTCCGCAATCGTGTCGAACTTCAGAACTCTGGAGAATACGATAAAATTTACATCATGATCGCGGATTCGCAGGCACTGACGGATAACTTCGACAATCCGGCCAAAATCCACGATAATCTGCTTCAGGTTGCGCTGGATGACCTGGCTGCGGGACTGGATCCGAAGAAAATAACTCTGTTCATTCAGTCTGAGGTTCCGGAACTGACAGAAATGACCTTCTACTTTATGAACCTCGTTACACTTTCCCGTCTGGAGAGAAACCCGACGGTTAAGAATGAGATTCAGCTGAGAGGATTTAATAACAGCATTCCGGTTGGATTCCTTAACTATCCGGTCAGCCAGACTTCGGATATCGTTGCTTTCAAGGCGACCACCGTACCGGTCGGTGAGGACCAGGAGCCGATGCTGGAGCAGGCCAGAGAAATCGTCCGCCGCTTCAACATGATTTACGGTGAGACGCTGGTAGAGCCGGAAATCCTTCTTCCTAAGAATAAGGCGAGCATGCGCCTTCCGGGAACAGACGGAAAGAATAAGATGAGCAAGTCCATCGGAAACTGCATCTATCTGGCCGACGATCCGGACACCATCAGAGAAAAGGTTATGTCCATGTATACAGATCCTGACCACCTCCGCGTCGAGGATCCGGGAAAGATCGAAGGAAACACGGTATTTACTTATCTTGACGCATTCTGCAGGCCGGAGCACTTCCAGGAGTTCCTTCCGGATTATGAGAACCTGGATGAGCTGAAGGCGCACTATCAGCGCGGCGGTCTGGGCGATGTAAAGGTAAAGCGCTTCCTGAACGACGTCATGCAGGAGACTCTGCGCCCGATTAGAGAGAGAAGAGAAGACTATGCCAAGAATCTGGACTACGTTTTCCAGGTCCTGAAGGAAGGCACAGAAACTGCACGTCAGGTCGCAGCACAGACCATGGACGAGATGAAGACGGCAATGAAGATCAACTATTTCAAGGACGCGTCCTTCCTGGACGACTTCAGAGAAAAGAACAAGCTGAAGTAATGACGGGTCAGAAGCATATCGCGTAAAAGAAAGCAGGAGGCAGAGAATAATGAAGGAATTTAAGCCGGTAAAGGCAGGTAAAGTCAGAGAGATCTACGATAACGGAGACAGCCTGATCATGGTTGCGACAGACCGTATTTCCGCGTTCGACCACATTTTAAAGAACAAGATCGTCGGAAAGGGAAAGATCCTGACCCAGATGTCCAAGTTCTGGTTCGACTTCACCAAAGATATTGTACCGAACGATCTGATTTCCATTGATGTCAAGGATATGCCGGAGTTCTTCCAGACAGAGGAATTCGAGGGACGCAGCACCATGTGCAAGAAGCTTGAGATGCTGCCGATCGAGTGCATCGTAAGAGGATATATCACAGGCTCCGGCTGGGCAAGCTACCAGAAGACCGGAAAGGTCTGCGGAATCGAGCTTCCGGAGGGACTTCAGGAGTCCCAGCAGCTGCCTGAGCCGCTGTTCACACCGAGCACCAAGGCCGAGCTCGGCGATCACGACGAGAACATTTCCTACGAGCAGTGCGTAGAAGTCCTGGAGAAACAGTATCCGGGCAAGGGCCAGCAGTACGCTGAGGCCATCCGCGATAACACCATCGCACTTTATAAGAAGTGCGCAGAGTACGCCAGAGAGCACGGCATCATCATCGCAGACACCAAGTTTGAGTTCGGACTGGACGAGAACGGACAGGTCGTCATCGGTGACGAGATGCTGACTCCGGACAGCTCCCGCTTCTGGCCGCTCGAGGGCTACGAGGCAGGAAAGTCCCAGCCGTCCTATGACAAGCAGTTCGTAAGAGACTGGCTGAAGGCGAACCCGGACAGCGACTACAATCTGCCGCAGGACGTCATCGATAAGACCATCGCCAAGTATGAAGAGGCATTTGAGAAGCTGACCGGACACAAGGTTAAGTAGCATTTCGGATATTCCGGACAAAATCCGGCCTGGCAAGGGCATACACGGCTCAGCAGACCGGCCATGATGAGGCCCGGTAATTCGGTTATCGTAAGATCAGCCGCACGAAACTCGGAAGAGCAGCGTGCGGCTGCTTTTTTGTTAAGACCTTGTTGTGGTGTACGTTGAAGTACCGGTATACAGAAAAGAAAAATCGGTTAATTTTGTATACAGTATCTTGTTTCATTTATAATTACCAGCGTTTCCCTACAAAACAGCCGAAATTGTTCGGGAAAATCATTGTAAAATACGAATTACTCCTATAACCTACCGAAAAACTTGCTTTAAGTCGTCAGTTATGGTATATTAAACATTAAATATACAGAAACCAGATCCGTGAAACGGATGAAATAAGAGAAAGAAACAAAAGCAGAATTATCGACAGGAAGGCGGTAAACGATATGGCAATGAAGATTTCAACGAAAGGGCGCTATGCGCTGCGAGTTTTGATCGATCTGGCCGAGCACGATTCCGGCGAATATACTCCGCTCAGAGAAATTGCATCGCGTCAGGGGATCAGTGAGAAATATCTGGAAAGCATTATCGTCGTATTTTCCAAAGCCGGCATCGTGTCCGGACACAGAGGAAAAGGCGGCGGCTACAAGCTGGCAAAGGACCCGGACAGCATCACGGTCGGTGATGTTCTTCGTGAAGTTGAGGGTGATCTCGCGCCGGTGGCCTGCCTGGAAGCAGGCGGACGGCCGTGCGAGCGGGCAGCGGAGTGTAAGACCCTCCCGATGTGGGAAAAGTTTTTCAACATGACAAATGAGTATTTTGACGGCATCACCGTCGGCGATCTGGCAAACCGGGGCGATGAGGGTGATTTCTATATGATCTGATGAAATAGAGTGAAGATCACGAGGCACTGTGCGGAGAGGCGTTTCCGTGCAGTGTTTTTGTCTGTCAGAAATTAAAAATCATAAGAAATGTATAAAATATGTTTTTTTACTGTATTGGTGTATTTTATTTTGTGCGGTGGTATAATATGGATATTAAAAGAATAGCCTTAAGACTCGCAGAATAAAATCTCGAGTTGACGGATCACAGCATCGATGGAATGCGGATCGGGGATATCTGAAAGAAAGGGTGAGAATAATGCGTAACCATGATCAGAGAAATTACCGGATCAGTATTGCTTTGCAGATTATCGGGATCGTTGTTCTGGTTGTCTGCTGCGCGTATCTGGTTGCGGGACTGATAATGTATAACATTTCACTGTTCAGCGCACCGATGTGGACGGCAAGAATTACAGGCGGACAAGCAGGAATCGCTATTGGTATTGCTGCTGCCGCAGTAATCTTGGTGATAGCCGCTCACCGTAACGCGAAACAGCTTTCAGAAGACAGAGATGCAGACGGAGACCGGAGTCAGGCTGCCGGCTAAAGGCAGACTGGCCGCAGGACCGGCTGCAGAGGATGAGTTTTAAGGGAAATAAGAGGCTGCTGCACGAACGATCATAATCGTCCGAGGCAACAGCCTCTTTTTGTGATGGTGCAGACAAAGGGTAACTGAGACACTGCTCAGCGAAAAAAACTCCAGAAAAAGATATAAAACCCTATTGACATACTGGTTTTATGGGGATATAATGCAATCAACATACAGGAAAGATGTGTTTTAGATCAATTCTGTTGTGTATCAATATTTCAGATAACTAATTTAGAGATTAATTTTTAGGGTTTAAACAACAAATGTTTTATGGAGGACAATCAAATGGCTAAGATTTACACATCTGCGGATCAGCTTATCGGACATACACCATTGCTCGAGCTCACCCATCTGGAGAAGAAGTACGGACTGAAGGCAAAAGTCGTTGCAAAGCTTGAGTACTTCAATCCTGCAGGATCTGTTAAGGACAGAATTGCAAAGGCAATGCTGGACGATGCAGAGGCTAAGGGTGAACTGAAGCCAGATACAGAGATTATCGAGCCGACATCCGGAAACACAGGAATCGGACTCGCAGCTGTAGCAGCAGCAAGAGGATACAGCATCACTATCGTAATGCCGGAGACCATGAGTGTTGAGAGAAGAAAGCTCATGAAGGCATACGGCGCAAAGCTGGTTCTGACCGATGGTGCTCAGGGTATGAAGGGCGCAATCGCAAAGGCAGACGAGCTGCATAAGGAAAATCCGAACAGCTTCATCCCGGGTCAGTTCGTTAACCCGGCAAACCCGAAGGCACACAAGGAAACAACCGGTCCGGAGATCTGGGAAGATACAGATGGAGAAGTTGATTACTTTGTAGCCGGTGTCGGCACAGGCGGAACACTGACTGGTGTCGGCGAGTATCTGAAGTCTCAGAATCCGGATGTCAAGATCGTAGCCGTAGAGCCGGCATCCTCCCCGGTACTGTCCGAGGGACACGGCGGACCGCATAAGATTCAGGGAATCGGAGCTGGATTTGTTCCTGAAGTTCTGGACACTAAGATCTATGATGAGATCATTCCGGTTGAGAATGATGACGCATTCAGAGTTGGCCAGGAAATCGGACACAACGACGGCGTTCTGGTTGGAATTTCCTCCGGAGCTGCAGTATGGGCAGCAATTGAGCTGGCTAAGAGACCAGAGAACGAGGGAAAGACCATCGTAGCACTTCTGCCGGATACAGGAGACAGATATCTGTCCACTCCGCTGTTCTCTGAGTAATTCAGAAAGCAGATTGAAAACTGCTGCAGCCGGCAGGTCCGGATGCAGATGTTTTCAGATACCTAATTGCATATTTTCTCTGCAGGCCGCTGTGCGGGATCGACTCTATGTTCCTCGTTCCTCCACGCAGCCTGCGGAGGATACGGATACTGGCATCTGCCACTGCCGCTTCTGGACGATCCGCCGATTGTCCGGGGGCGGTTTTTTATGCTGTCTGGAAATTAGAGAAGTGAGTTCGCTAAGGTATATTGTATACACGAATTTTGGGCAGCAGGGGGGGAGTATACGATGGAATCAGAAAAAGGGGGAAGCTGAAGACGGAAGCAGAAAAGCTGGGGCCCTGGGCAGGTGGATTTTGTCCGGAACACACAGACGGAATTGGAAATTCATGTTGTTCATGATTCAGAACAAAAGAAAATTGGCAAGATGTAAAGAAATTCTTATGGTTTGGATTGACGAAAATTTCAGAAGAATTTACAATAGAATGGTTAGAGCAGAAGAATATAGAGCACTCTGTTAATTAAGTATAATGTATACGAGCACAAATATAGTGTATAATATGCTGTGAGAGGAAATAAATTCTGTCTGCCTGAGGGGGCTGATTGCAGAATATTTACAAGACCGCATCGTTTCCGCGATGTCGGCACGGAGAGGATGCGCAGAGACGGAGCGCTGATCTTCTGCAGAAACGGAAGTATATGAAGAAGTAATTCTAAAAATGAGGAGGGTAAATCAATGCTGGAAAATCTTGAGCCAAAATCTGTATTTCATTTCTTCGAGGAAATTACCAAGATTCCGAGACCGTCTAATCATGAGAAGGCCATCAGTGATTATCTGATCAAGTTCGCTGAGGACCGCGGTCTGGAGCACTATCGCGATAAGGCGAACAACGTCATTATCATTAAGGAAGCGACTCCGGGATATGAAAATGCAGCGCCGGTTATTCTGCAGGGCCATATGGATATGGTCTGCGAGAAGGTGCAGGGTTCAACGAAGGATATGGAAAAAGAAGGCATCGATCTGGTGGTCGATGGAGACTGGATTAAGGGAGACGGTACAACTCTCGGCGGAGATGACGGCGCAGCTGTTGCCATGGCGCTGGCGATTCTTGATTCTAAGGAGCTGAAGCACCCGAGAGTCGAGTTCCTCTGCACAACCGGTGAGGAAATCGGCATGGTCGGCGCCAACGCCTTGAAAGATGAAGATTTGTCCATGCTGAAGGGACGTCTGATGATCAACCTCGATTCTGAGGAAGAGGGCGTATGCACGGCAGGATGTGCCGGCGCAGGCAGTCTGCTTGTGGATCTGCCGCTGGAAAGAGGAGACTGCAGCATGGAAAGACGCCAGATCCATGTTCACGGACTGGAAGGCGGACATTCCGGACAGGAAATTCATAAGGGCAGAGCCAACGGAAACCTGCTGATTGTCAGAACACTGATCGCGCTGGCCAATGCCGGATGCACACGTCTGATCGCCATGAACGGCGGAAAGATGGACAACACCATTAATAAAGAGTCTACGGCGGCCGTTGCACTGGGTGATGTCGATCAGGCAAAAGAAATCATTGCCAATGTAGAAAAGGAAGTCAGAAATGAGTTCGTTCTGGCTGATCCGGACATTCATATCGACCTGGAGGAGATTCCGGCTGATGCAGAATATGCAGGATGGGATCCGCTGACGAAGGACTGCACACAGCAGGCCATTACACTGATGGCAAGTCTGCCGAATGGTGTTCTGCGCATGAGCGATGCAATTCCGGGACTGGTTGAGACATCTCTGAACCTGGGAATCGTTTCCACGACAAAGGAAAATCTGCACCTGGATAGCTTCGTAAGAAGCAATGTTGACAGCCAGCTGCACGACGTTCTGAACCGTCTGATCTGGGTTTGTGAGCACATCGGTGCCAAGGCAAGAGTTGAGGGTGAGTATCCTGCATGGGAGCTCGTTCTTCATTCTGCATTCAGAGACAAGATGCAGGAAATCTGGAAGGATATGTTCGGCAAGGAAATGGAAGTTGTTTCCATCCACGCCGGTGTAGAGTGCGGACTTCTTGCAACCCTGCTGCCGGGACTGGATGCCGTATCCATCGGACCGGACCTGCCGGGCGTTCACTCTACTAAGGAGAAGCTGTCTATCAAATCTACACAGCACCTCTACGAGTTCGTCTGCAGAGTCCTGGAAGAGACAAAATAGAAGTGGCAGACCCGGATAATCGGTTAGTTTCACATTTATGGTGATATCCGTGATCTGCGGAGAACATGGCAGAAGGCCGGTGCAGGGAGAACAGCTGTCTGTATTTCTGACCGGTGAACAGAAGATAATATGAGGCCTCCGGCCCGGGCAGGAAAATCAGCCCGGGCTGGAGGCCTCTTTAAATCCATATAAATGTGGTATACTTTTACTATTGAATGGAAGGCTGTGGCTGAGAGACTGCGGGAAGTATCCGCAGGGAAACGGGCAGGAGCCTGGCAGGAGTATAGGAAGAAGCAGGGAGTCGGTATGATTTATCTGGATAATGGAGCGACGACGAAAATGCGGGACGGGGTCCTGGAGGCGATGCTCCCGTATCTGAAAGAAGAATATGAGAATCCATTTGGCAGGAGCGCGCTGAACCGGAGCTGCGGAGCCGCGGTGGAGAAGGCGCGGCGGCGGATTGCGGCGCTGGTAAATGCGGATTATAAAGAGATCTATTTCACGTCGGGCGGAACGGAGTCGGACAACTGGGTGATCAAGCAGCTTCTGGATCCGGAGAAAATCCAGAAAGATGACAGGTGTAACGGCCATTTTTCCGGGCATCTCATCGTGTCGGCGGTCGAGCATCACGCAGTGCTGAAACCGGCGGAATTCCTTGCGAAACTGGGTTTTGACCTGACTGTAGTTCCGGTGGATGGAAATGGCAGGGTGGATCCTGAAGAAGTGCGGAGGGCCATCCGAAAGGATACGCGGCTGGTGTCGGTTATGCTGGCGAATAACGAGATCGGAACGATTGAGCCGGTGCGGGAGATTGCGGATATCGCCCATGCTGCCGGCGCCCTGATGCATACGGACGCAGTGCAGGCGGTGGGGCATATTCCCGTCGATGTAAAAGAGCTTGATGTTGATTGTCTTTCGGCCAGCGGCCATAAATTCGGCGGCCCCAAGGGAACGGGCTTCCTCTATATCCGGCGGGGTCTGCTGCCGGAGCCTCTGATGCACGGCGGCGCCCAGGAACGGGGACTCCGGGCGGGCACGCACAATGTTCCCGGAATCTCCGGCATGGGAATGGCGGCTGAACTGGCGGCACAGAATATGGACGAGGAAGGGCGTTATGAACAGGGCCTGCGGGACTATATGACAAAAAGAATCCTGCAAGAAATTCCCGGATCGACGTTAAACGGGGAGCCCGAAAACCGGCTGCCGGGAAACTGCAATGTCACCCTTCCGGGTGTGGATAACGAGATGGCTCTGGTGCGCCTGGATCAGGAGGGCATCTGCGCGGCGGCGGGTTCGGCCTGTTCGGCGGGAGCATCGGAACCGTCCCACGTTCTGAAGGCCATCGGAAGGAGCGATGAAGAGGCAGAATGCAGTTTCCGCTTTACCCTGAATTACAGAAATACAAAAGACGAGATTGATAAAAGCTGCGATGTTCTGAAAAAAATCGCGGAGGAATGCAGAAAGGAACAGAAATAATGAGCAAGGCACTTGTGGCAATGAGCGGCGGAGTGGACAGCAGTGTCGCGGCATATCTGACAAAGAAGGCGGGATATGAGACGATTGGCGTGACCATGAAACTGTATGAAAATGAGACGGCGGGAATCTGCAGCGACAAGACATGCTGCAGCCTGTCGGATATTGAAGATGCCAGAAATGTCGCTTATGACCTGGGAATCCCGTATTATGTGTTCAACTTTACCGGCGACTTTGAGAAGAAGGTCATCGACCGCTTTATCCGGGCCTATGAAGAAGGAGAGACGCCAAATCCGTGCATTGACTGCAACCGCTATCTGAAGTTTGAGCGTCTGATGGAGCGGGGCCGGGAACTCGGGCAGGATTATGTCGTTACCGGCCATTACGCGATCGTGGAGAAAGATCCGGGAAGCGGGCGTTATCTTCTGAAGAAGTCAGTGGACCGGCATAAGGATCAGAGTTATGTTCTTTATTCTCTGACCCAGGACCAGCTGGCTCATGTGATGTTCCCTTTAGGAGGAATGTGTAAGGAGCAGACGCGCAGGATTGCGGAGGAGCAGGGATTCGTCAATGCCAGAAAGCATGAGAGCCAGGACATCTGTTTTGTGCCTGACGGAGATTACGCGGCCTTTATCCGCAGATTTACAGGAAAAGACTACCCGGATGGGGATTTTGTGGATCAGGATGGAAAGGTTCTGGGAAAGCATAAGGGAATTATTAAATATACCATCGGTCAGAGGAAGGGTCTGGGACTGGCGCTGCCTCACCCGATGTATGTCTGCCGGAAGGATATGGAAAAAAATCAGGTGATTCTGGGAGAAAATAAGGATCTTTTCCACTCTTCTTTTGAAATCGAAAATATCAACTGGATTTCTATGGAGCCGCCGAAGGGAGAGATTCAGGTAGAGGCAAAGGTGCGCTACTCCCAGAAGGCGTCCCCGGCGGTCGTTCAGCCTTTGTCGGAAAACAGGGCGAGAGTAGAATTCAGAGAGCCGCAGCGCGCCATTACGCCGGGACAGGCATGTGTTATGTATGATGGCGAATATGTGGTCGGCGGCGGTACAATTGTAAATGTTTTCAATACGGAGAACGATACATTATAGGAATGATATATTCCTGCAAATTCTTGGCAATCTGACGTTTTTGTCGGCAAACTATGATATAATATCTGAAATTGGAATATCTACGCCTCTGGCATCATCAATAGAGATGGGGAGGGGACGCGTAAAACGCGGGAAAGGAGCAGTAGTATTATGATGAAGGTTGCGATTAACGGCTTTGGACGCATTGGTCGTCTGTCTTTCAGACAGCTCTATGACAGAGATGATGTGGAAGTCGTAGCCATTAATGATTTAACAAGTACGAAGATGCTGGCTTATCTGCTGAAGCATGACAGTGTACAGGGACAGTTCCCTGCTGACGTAACGTATGATGATGAGTATATTTACGTCGGACATCATAAATACCGCGTACTGGCTGAGCCGGATCCGCACAATCTTCCTTGGGGAGACCTCGGTGTGGATGTTGTTCTGGAATGCACAGGATTCTTTACGAGCAAGGAAAAATCGCAGGCGCACCTGGATGCAGGCGCTAAGAAGGTCCTGATTTCCGCCCCTGCCGGAAATGATATTCCGACGATCGTTTACAATGTAAACCATAAGATCCTGACACCTGAAGACCGCATCGTTTCCGGCGCAAGCTGCACAACGAACTGCCTGGCTCCGATGGCAAAGGTGCTGAATGAGTATCGTGAAGTCCGTACCGGATTCATGACGACGATTCACGCTTACACCGGTGACCAGATGATTCTGGACGGACCGCAGAAGAAGGGCAATTTCAGAAGATCCAGAGCGGGCGCGATCAATATCGTTCCGACAAGTTCCGGAGCAGCCAAGGCAATCGGCGCAGTTATTCCTGAGCTGGATGGCAAGCTGATCGGATCTGCACAGAGAGTTCCTGTTCCAAGCGGCTCCCTGACTATTCTGGACGCAACACTGAAGGACCCTACAGAGAGTGTTACTGTAGAGGGACTGAATGCGGCGATGAAGGCTGCTGCAAATGAATCCTTCGGATATTCTGAGGAGGAACTGGTATCCAGCGACATTATCGGCATGCACTATGGTTCCCTGTTCGATGCGACACAGACTCTGGCTCAGCGCTGTGGAACCAAGATCTATGAGGTCAGAATTGTAGCATGGTATGATAACGAGATGAGCTATGTCAGCCAGCTGGTACGTACACTGCTGTACATGGCTACACTTCAGTAGCAGAAAGCTGAAGAAAACGAGTGTTTATTTCCTGATTCGGCTAATGAATATTCATGCATAGGAACGGAGAAGAAGCAGACTCATACAGTAAGAATAAGAAAATAAATCCCGAAAGGGATGTTCAGAAAGAGCTTTTACACAGATAATGCGTGAAGGCTCTTTCCTTGTTTATCTTATAAATATCACCGTGTTAAAGTTGAAAAACACGGCGTCCGGCAGCAGAAATCGGCAGTTTGGGCGGAATCATGGGAGTACGGTGAATTTGGCACGGACTGCTGATTCGTGATATAATAATCAGGCGAATACATTTTCACTGCAGAGTAGGGCAGGGAGCCGGATTGCCTGTAAGTATGACTGGATTGGAATTTCAGTCATATCGCAATTTGGCGATCCGCTTTGGGGAGCAGAGGATAGAGAATATGATGTCAAATTTTGTGAGTGGAATCCAGGACTGGTTCCAGATGATGTACAGCGCGGCTGTGACAACGATTAAATCAGGTCACGCAGCGAGTCTGATGTACACCGCGGCGGCCAGGTGGATTTTTATTTTACTCGCGGCATTCATTCTGATCAGGGCGATTATCGCGCTGCTCAGAAGCAAGAGTCCGTCTGAGGTATGGGCATATCTGCATATTGAAGGCAGCAGAAACATTCCGATCACGCATTGGGAAAATGCAATTGGAAGAGCACCGAGCTGTGATATTCAGCTTGAGGATATGAGCGTTTCCAGAAATCAGGGGACCCTGGTGCGCGACAACAACGGATACTGGACCTATATGGACCTGGGATCCCGGAATGGTGCGTATGTAAACGGAAAAAAGGCGGTGCCGTATAAACCGGTCATCGTCGGCGCGGGAGACAAGCTGGTTCTGGGAAGTACTGCCTGTGAGCTTTTTCCGGTCAGTGTGCAGGAGCATATGAATAATATCAGGAGACGTGCGGAATACACACATATTCTGCCGCCATGGATGTCCTTTCTGGCACTGACACTATTTCAGTTTCTTACCGTTGTGCAGCTGAAGCTGGCGCTGGGAACACGTTATGTGCCGGGAATAACTGTGGCGTTTGCCGGACTTGCTGTCGGTATGTGGGTGTATGTCATTGCAATGAAAATCATGCACCGGCGGGGATTTGAAATCGAAACGATCGCCTTCTTCTTATCGACGCTGAGTCTGTCGGTTGTCGCTACGCGGTTCCCGACTCAGGTGCTGAAGCAGTTTCTGACCATTGTGATCGGGGTTCTGCTGTTTTTGTTTATGTGTACCTGGCTGAGGGATCTGAAGAGGACGCTGAAGGTAAAGAAGCTGATGTACATTGCCGCGATGGCGCTTTTTGCCTTCAATCTGGTTTTTGCGACCACGAAAAACGGACAGTCAAACTGGGTGCAGCTGGGCGGGTTTTCTATGCAGCCGTCAGAAATCGTCAAACTTGCCTTTATCTGGGTCGGTGCGGCAACCATGAATGAGCTTTTTGAGCGGAAGAATTCCATGATCTTTACAGCATTTGCCTTCTTCTGCTTCCTCTGCCTGGCAAAGATGGGAGATTTCGGTACAGCGGTCATTTTCTTTGTAACCTACCTGGTGATCTCTTTCCTGCGAAGCGGAGATTTTACGCGTCTGATTATGATCGTCGGTGTAGCCTTTGCCGGCGGCATGGTGGTTCTGCGATTCAAGAGCTATATTGCGGCGCGTCTTGCGGTCTGGGGACATGTATGGGAAAGTAGCAACGCGAATGCCATGGGATATCAGCAGACCAGAACGATGTCTGCCTCTGCCAGCGGCGGTTTGATCGGTGTCGGAGCGGGAAAAGGCTGGTTCCATACCATTTTCGCGTCGGAAACGGACCTGGTATTTGGAACTGTCTCGGAAGAATGGGGACTGATTATCGCCATTTTGATGATTATTGCCATCGTTACACTTGCTGTTTTTGCCTATCGTTCTATCTGGGCGGGCCGTTCGACCTATTATACGATCGCAGCCTGCGCGGCAACCACGATTTTCCTGTTCCAGGCAATCCTGAACTTCTTCGGTTCTGTGGATCTTCTGCCGCTGACAGGAGTTACCTTCCCGTTTGTATCCGGAGGAGGTACGTCGATGATTGCTTCATGGGGGCTTCTGGCATTTGTAAAAGCCGCGGATACGAGGCAGAATGCCAGCATTGCCGTCAGCCTGGATGATCAGGGATTAACGAGTGAGGGGGCAGAGCATTATGAAGAAGCTTGAGAAACGCGCGATTATCTGTCTTCTGCTGGCAGCGGTCCTGCTCATCGGTCTGGGAGTATATACCTACCGCTATGTACATTATGGCCATAAGTGGGCAACCTTTTACGGAAATTCACATCTGTATCATAACGGTGTGCTTGCAATCGGAAAGATTTACGACCGCAACGGAGTCCTTCTGGCGGCAAATGGAAAAGGCAAGGACGGAAAAGTCAAGTATAACAGCAGCGAGACGGTCAGAAGGGCTACGGCGCATGCCGTCGGAGATATGAATGGAAATGTCTCCACTTCAGCAGAAAGCGTATTTAAAGATAAGATGGTCGGCTATAACCTGCTGACTGGAACATACAGCGTGAGCGGAAAAGGAAGTCAGGTTCACCTGTCTATTTCCGCAAAGGCCTGCAAAGTGGCTTATGAAGCGCTGGGCAGCCATAACGGGGTCGTTGGCGTATATAACTATAAAACGGGAGAAATCCTCTGCATGGTCAGCAAGCCAACCTTTGATCCGGAGAATCCGGCATCTTCCGTGGAAAGCGGAACCTATATGAACAAGTTCCTTTCCGGAAGACTGACTCCGGGATCGACCTTCAAGCTGGTTACCAGTGCGGCCGCTATTGAAAACCTGAAGAACCTGGATTCTTTCAGTTATTACTGCACCGGAGTGAGAAATATGGGAGGATGGAAGATCCGCTGTGACGAGGCACATGGCCGGGTAGACTTTGAATCCGCGCTTGCGAAATCCTGCAACTGCGCATTCTCCGTTCTTTCTGATGAACTCGGAAATAAGACCCTTGCAGAGTACACGAAGAAGGCAGGTCTGGAGACCGCCTATAACATTGACGGTATCCATAATGCAAAGGGAACGTTTGACTTTCCGAGCAATTCCTTTAACCTGGCATGGGCAGGAATCGGACAGTGGAAGGATCAGGTAAATCCTTGCTCCATGATGGTATATATGGGCGCGATCGCCAGAGACGGTGTTTCTGTCGTTCCGAGAGTCCTGAAGCCGACTGTTGCGACAGGAAAGAAGACAGACCGGATGATCCAGGCTTCAACAGCTGAAAAGCTGAAGAAGATGATGAGAAACAATGTTGAAAAAACATACGGTGCAAGCAATTTCCCGGGACTGAATATCTGTGCCAAGACCGGAACTGCAGAAGTCAACGGAGCTAAGCCGAATGCATGGTTTGACGGCTTCCTGAATGATGATGAACATCCATATGCTTTCGTTGTTTGTGTGGAAGACGGAGGATTCGGACAGACCGTTGCCGCGCCGGTAGCGAATAAGGTCCTGCAGGAACTGGTAAAAGAAAACAGCTGATGATCTGCAGAATCCTGCAGCGGACAGCATTTGATACATGATACAGGAGAGTGTTTTGAAACAGTATTACGCAGCAGAACTGAAGAAGGACATGGAGTTTATCGATTTCTTCATGGTGAAGAGAAGCGGAATCCGTGTCGGTGCCAATCATAAACAGTATTTTGATATTATGCTCGGTGACAAGACCGGTGAAATTTCCGGAAAAAAGTGGGACGTCCAGCCGCAGGACGTCCCGAAGCTGGAGGCGATGAGTGAAGGAAAGCTGGTCAAGGTCAAGGCTCAGGTTACTGAGTGGCAGGGTGCGCTGCAGCTGAGGCTGCAGCGAATCCGTCTTGTCACAGATCAGGACGGTCTGGATATTTCCGACTACATCAAGGCGGCTCCGGAAGATTCAGAGTCTATGTATGACTATATCTATAATGTCGCAGATCAGATGATGGACGTGGATCTGCGATCACTCTGCCTGCGTGTTCTGCAGGAAAATAAGGACCGGCTGATGTATTATCCGGCAGCATCCAGAAATCATCACGCAGAATACGGTGGACTGCTGTTTCATGTCAAGCGCATGCTGATGAACGCCATCGGCATCTGCAGTGTCTACACCGATTTGAAGAAGGACCTGCTCTGTGCCGGTGTCATTCTTCATGATATCGAGAAGCTGGATGAGATTCTGTCCGATGAAAACGGCGTTTCTCCGGGCTATTCCCGGGAAGGACAGTTCTTGGGGCACCTGGTCATGGGTGTGAAATACATCGATGAGCGTGCCAGAAAACTGGATTTCCCGGAGGAAAAACGTCTTATGCTTGAACAGATGATTTTGTCTCACCACTATGAGCCGGAATTCGGAAGCCCGATCCGTCCGCTGTTCCCGGAAGGAGAGGTCCTGCACTATCTGGATATTCTGGACGCCCGCCTGTTTGATATGTACGACGCGCTGGCAACGACGGAACCGGGACATTTCTCTGAACGGATCTGGACACTGGACAACCGCCGCATTTATAAACCGGAACACGATGACTAGTCATGGAAGAAAAACAGGGGATTATTACAGACATCATATTTCATAATGAGGAGAACGGTTACACCATTGCCGTCATGGAAACAAGCGATGAGCAGTTTACCGCTGTCGGCATGCTTCCGGAAAACGCTCTGGGAAATACTTTTCTCCTCCGGGGAGCCTTCAAGATTCACCCGAAGTACGGAGAGCAGTTCGCTTTCACAGAGGCGGAAGCGGTTCTTCCGTCCAGCGCGGATGAAATTGAAGGTTTTCTTGCGTCCGGAGCAGTAAAGGGAATCGGAAAGAAAATGGCCCATGCCATTGTGCAGACCTTCGGTGATGACACGCTGAATGTCATGAAGGAACATCCATCCAGGCTTCTTCGGATTACCGGAATTGGAAAAAAAAGCCTGGCAAGGATCACAGAGTCTTTCCATGAGCAGTGGAGTTTTGCCGAGGTTTCCATGTTTTTCCAGAAGTATGGAATCCCGCAGGCCAGTGCCTTCCGGCTGTTTAAGGCCTACGGAGCGGATACGGTTGCCAGAATTACAGAAAATCCCTACCGTCTGGCGGATGAAGTCCGCGGCATCGGTTTCCGAAAGGCAGACCAGATTGCGCTGAAGCTGAATCTTCCGCCGGACTCGGACATGCGCATTGAGAGCGGCGTAAAATACACCCTCGGCTATTATGCCGGAGACGGAAGCACCTACCTTCCAAAGGAAAGGCTGTGCGAGGAAACGGCTCAGCTGCTGGACCTGACCAGATCGCAGATAGACGATGTACTGCTGCAGATGTCCGTCGAAGGCATGGTCATGCAGGATCATATCGACGGGCAGGACGTAGTTTACCTGTACGCCTATTACGAGGCAGAAAAAAAGACGGCGGGAAATATCGCCCGCCTGGTCAGCGCGGACCTAAAGAATCTGCAGGCGGATATCCGCAGCAGCATCGACATGACGGAGGCGCATACAGGAATTCATCTTTCCGAAGAACAGAAAAATGCGGTGGAGGCTTCGCTTACAAGCGGCGTATCGGTCATTACCGGAGGACCGGGAACAGGTAAAACCACGATTATTCACGCGCTGCTGGATATTTTTGAAGGCAGTGGATTTAAGACGCTTCTTGCTGCGCCGACCGGAAGAGCTGCGAAAAGAATCACGGAGACCAGCGGACGCCAGGCTTCTACCATTCACCGCATGCTGGAGTACGCGCGCGGAGAGGAAGAATCTATGGCTTTTGGGAAAAATGAAGATGATCCGCTGAAATGTGACGCGGTCATCGTCGATGAGGCTTCCATGATCGATCTGATGCTGATGCGCGCGCTGACGGACGCGATTCTGCCGGGAACCCGGCTGATTCTGGTGGGCGACTCCGACCAGCTGCCGTCTGTGGGAGCCGGAGATGTTCTGAGGGATGTGATGGACAGCGGAGTCGCCGGTGTATCCTGCCTGACCGCGATTTTCCGTCAGGCAGAAGAGAGCCAGATCGTCGTCAACGCCCATCGTATTAATCAGGGAGAATATCCGGTCGTAAATGGCAGAGGAAGCGACTTTTTCTTCATGAGGAGAAACAATGAGATGCAGATGCAGGATCTGATCGTCCAGCTCGCATCAAAGCGCCTGATCACCTATTATAAAGACCTGGATCCCCTGAAAGACATTCAGGTCATGACTCCGGTTCATAAGGGAAATGTCGGAACACAGGCACTGAACCAGGTTCTTCAGCAGACCTTCAATCCGCCTTCTCCCAAGAAGCAGGAGCACAGAAACCGGGGAAGAATTTTCCGGACCGGAGATAAGGTCATGCAGATCAAGAATGACTATCAGCTTCCTTGGAAGAGAATCGGCGATTCAGAGAGCAGCGCCGGCGTATTTAACGGTGATGTCGGCTATATCACCGCAATTCACCCGGAAGAGGAGCGCATGACTGTACTTTATGATGAAGAAAAGTACGCCGAGTATGATTTCTCCCAGCTTGACGAACTGGAACTCGCCTATGCGATTACCGTACATAAGAGCCAGGGCTCCGAATTTCCGGTGATTATCATGCCGCTTTCCTGGTTCCCGCCGATGCTGGCAACCAGAAACCTGCTCTATACCGCAGTGACGAGAGGAAAGCGCGGTGTCGTCCTGGTCGGAACGGACAAGGCCCTGAAAGCCATGGTCGACAACGACCGCAACAAGCTCCGCTATTCCGGCCTGAAGTGGAGGCTTTCCCAGCTGGCGCCTCTGCTTGAAGAGGATCATGAGAACTAGCAGCCTCGCAGGAGAGTTTTTCTCATAGACAGAAATATGGGGATGTGCCACCCTTATGACAGAACATCATTTTCGAGATCATAAGGAGGGACAAAAAGTAATGCGTAAGGAAAAACCCAGGTCCTGCATCCCGCTGCTGAGAAAGATGGCCGATCAGTTTCTGGACCTGCTCTATCCGCCATCGCTCTATTGCTGCATCTGCGGAAATATCATCGATGAAACACGCCCCTACAGCCTCTGTGACCACTGCAGAGAACAACTGATGTGGGATGGAGAAGGAATCCGCGTCCATCATGGTCTGAAACTTCTGCGCTGCACCCAGTATGGAATTTACGAACGGACACTGATCTTTTCTCTGAAATACAACCGCAGGAAATATACTGCCCATGTTATCGGTGAAATCATGAAGGATAAGCTGGAGCTGGAAGAGCAGGAGTGTGACATTATCGTACCCGTACCGATTCATGAAAGCCGGCGCAGAGAACGCGGATTCAATCAGACGGAAGAAATCGGAAAGGATCTGGCGGAAAGAACCGGGATGAAGATGATTCCAGATGCTGTGCGCAGAAGCAGAAAGACACAGGCCATGCGCGGTCTGTCTCCGACAGAAAGAGAAGCGAATGTAAAAGGCGCATTTACTCTGCATGAAGAGCGGAAAGAGCAGCTGACCGGAAAGCGGATTCTGATTCTGGACGACTTCTTTACGACGGGAGCGACGGCAAGAGCGATGGCAGCAGAGCTTCAGAAGGCGGAACCGGAAGATCTTTTGTTTCTGGCTTTTGCGGCTCGCTACGACGATTCCTTTTCGGCGGGAACGCTGGACAGGAAAGACGCTGATAAAGAGGCTGGCATAATCGTCTGACCGGGACGGAAAGCGCGGAGCGAAGAATACAGGCGTTTCCTTGCGGGTAAGTTTTTGTCGGGGAATATTTTGACGAGAAAGAGAAAGAGGAAGGACAGGATGGATCATTTATTTCTGGTGAATCCGGCGGCCGGCAAGGGCAGTCAGAAGGGGCGGGGCCGCGCGCAGAAGCATGAAGCCGAGGTGGAACAGTTTATCGGACAGATCCGGCGTGCTGCGGAAAAGATCGGCTGCCAGGCGGAGATCGTCCGGACGGAGGGGCCGGGGGACGCGGAGCGGAAAGCCGCGGCGTTTGCAGAGGCGGCAAAAGGAAACCCGGCAAGGATTTATGCCTGCGGCGGCGACGGCACACTGAATGAGCTGATCAATGGGGTCAGTGAATACCCGGAGATAGAGGTCGGTGTGCTTCCGATCGGGACGGGAAATGACACCATCCGCAATTTTACAGATTCATACGGGAAAGCTCTCCCGAAGGAAGTTTTTCTGGATCCGGAACGTCAGCTCCTGGGAAGAGCGGTTACCGTAGACCTGCTGCGCTATGAGGGCGTACTGGACGGGAAATTTCAGTCAAGGCTCTGTATGAATATGCTGAATAATGGGTTCGACTGCAACGTGGTGGCAAGGGCCGGAGAACTGAAACAGAAGCGTTTTATTTCAGGGTCCTTTGCCTATCTGCTGGCTGTATTTTCGATGTTCGTGAAAAAGCAGGGGATATCACTGAAGATTACGGCGGACGGAAAGGTCATCAGCCGCGGAAATGTGCTCTTGTGTGCGGCGGCAAACGGCTGTTACTGCGGAGGCGGCATCAAGGGACTTCCGATGGCCAGAATGGATGACGGAAAGATCGAGCTCAGTATTCTGAAAGATATAAAACGCAGAACTTTTCTCCACATGCTGCCGAAATACGCGGACGGCACATATCTTCAGACGCCGCAGGCGGAGTCCATTGTGATCCGGGGAAAATATGATCAGGTCATTCTGGAACCGGACATTGGAAATCGTTTTCTGACCTGCGCGGATGGAGAGATCTCTGAAACTACGGGAATAACAATCACGGCGCTTCCTCACGCAATGCACTTTATCGTTCCCGCTTGAATTGGAAACGCTCAGCTGATACAATGAAACAAGCAGTTTTTCGGGTCTGTGGTTGAAAGTCCATGGCAGATACGGTCAAAAGGATCCACGTAAACCGTACGCAAGGCGGCGGCGAGCATGGCGTATCCTAGGTGTAAGTCCTCGGAAAAATTCCGGTAAAGGCGAGTGTGGGGGCAAAGACCAGGTCAGCCGGAAAACTGCTTTTTTCTTGTTATTTCAACGGTTTTCGGGTTTTCAACGGCCTGCAGAGTCAAGAATCTGTAAAAGGTAATAGAGAAGAAATTTTATAAAAAACAGAAATTTTTTGTGGCCTGAAACCAATGGACTTCCAACGTTTTTGAGTAATAACTATCCAAAAGCCAAGATTTAAAAGAGTCAGAAACTTGTAATAATTGCGAAGTGGTGCTATAATATCCATAGACACAAAGGAAAGGAATTTCCAAACTGCACCAGGATGTGCGAATCATTGAGGAATTCATTTTCCGCGGCAGAACCTCGCCGTTTGTGTCAGTACGTAAAGGAGGCCAATATGAAATACAACATTACTGGTAAGAACTTTAAAACCTATCGCCGTCTGGAAGAGCAGATCGAGAAAAAATTCGACCGCCTCGATAAGTATTTCAGTGAGGACAATACTGCGAACATCGTTCTTTCACATGAAAGAGGAAAGGATAAGATTGAGGTAACCATTAACGCACAGGGCGCATTGTTCCGTGCAGAGGAAGTTACGGATGACGTATATGAAGGCATCGACCTGGCCGTTGACAAACTGACGAGTCAGATCAAGCGCTTCAAGGGAAAACTTCAGAAAAGATATCAGAATAACAAGGCGCTGAAGTTCGAGTTCCTGGAAGAGGAGCCGGAGGAGGAAGCAGAAGAAGACGAAGAGATGAAGATCGTCAGAGAGAAGAGATTTGATCTTCGTCCGATGGATGTGGAAGAGGCAATCCTGGAAATGGAAATGCTGGAGCATGACTTCTTCGTATTCCTGAACAGCGATACAGAGACTGTAAATGTCGTTTACCGCAGAAAGGGCGGAAAGTACGGACTGCTGGAGCCTCAGTATTAAACCTGAAACATTCTATAAAAGCACTATATACTCTGAATAGCGGGGGCAGCGTGCCGGAGCAGCTTCAAGGCACGCTGCCCCCGCTTTTTCTGTTCTGCAGGAGCACATGCCTGCTGGTATTTCCATCCTGAATGCGGTTATGAAGATCGAATGCCTATATATGACAGAAAATTCACTTATAACCACAAAAACCACAAATAGAATGATTGAGGCTTTTCCTGATTTGTGGTAAATTATAAGAAGAAATTTTGTGTTTAGTAATAGAAAGGAGCTTGCGCGCAGGGCGTGCAGATGCGGATATGGGAAAATATTTTGGAACAGACGGCTTCCGTGGTGAAGCAAATGTTGATCTGACCTCTGACCATGCATATAAAGTCGGACGTTTTCTGGGATGGTATTTCGGAGAGCTGAGAAGAAGAGAAGGATATAAAGATGACGGTGTTTTTGAGTACAGCTGGAGAGGCGCTGATGAGAAAAAACCGAGAATTGTCATCGGAAAGGATACCCGCCGTTCAAGCTATATGATCGAGTATGCACTGATCGCGGGCATGGTGGCATCCGGAGCAGATGCCTACACCATGCACGTTACAACGACTCCGTCTGTTGCCTATATCACCAGAACAGAAGAATTTGACTGCGGCGTCATGATTACTGCATCACACAATCCATTCTATGATAACGGAATCAAAGTTCTGAACAGAAACGGACAGAAGATGGATGAGGAGACCATCGGTCTGATTGAAGATTATCTGGACGGACATCTTCATGTTTTCGGAAAGGACTATAAAGAGCTTCCTTTTGCCGAAAAAGAAGGCATTGGCAGAGCGGTTGACTATATCGCAGGCAGAAACCGCTACATCGGCTATCTGATTTCTCTGGGCATGTATTCCCTGCGCGGAAAGAAAATCGGACTCGACTGTGCCAACGGTTCTTCCTGGAGCATCGCACAGTCTGTGTTTGAGGCTCTGGGAGCGAGAACCTACGTGATCAACAATGAGCCGGACGGCACCAACATCAACCGCAATGCAGGATCCACACATATCGAAGGTCTGCAGAAGTTCGTCTGCGACAATCATCTGGACTGCGGATTTGCCTATGACGGAGATGCGGACAGATGCCTGGCGGTTGATGAACATGGTGACCTTGTCGACGGAGACAAGATCATGTACATCTATGGACGCTACATGAAGGAAAGAGGAAAACTTCTGACCAATACCGTCGTTACGACAGTTATGTCCAATTACGGACTGTATAAGGCCTTCGATGAGATCGACGTCGATTACGTCAAGACTCCGGTCGGAGACAAGAACGTATATAAATACATGTCTGAGCATGGATGCCGGATCGGAGGCGAGCAGTCCGGACACATCATCTTCTCCAAGTACGCAACTACAGGCGACGGAATCCTGACCAGCCTGAAACTCATGCAGGTTGTCATGGACAGAAAGAAGCCGCTGAGCGAACTTGCGGCTCCGGTAAAGATTTATCCGCAGAAGCTGATCAATGTCCGTGTGAAAGACAAGGAAGCCGCGCAGCATGATGAAAAGCTGACCCAGCGCGCGGCGGAAATCAATGAGCAGCTGGAAAAGGACGGAAAGGGACGTGTCCTCGTCCGCGCATCCGGAACAGAGCCGCTGATCCGTGTCATGGTTGAGGCAGAATCTATGGAAATGGCCTCATCTTATGCGGAGGAGCTTGCAGACATCCTGAAAGAGCGCGGTCTGACACAGGAGGCGTAAAACCATACTGCTGAGGAAATAAAAATTTGAAATAGAGAGGGCGTGTGAAAGGCGTGAATCCGTTTTCCACACGCTTTTGTTTTTCTCAGAAGGGCGAGACTGCGTCGCAGGGGATGGACCGCCTGCTTCTGAAAATAAAAGCCGGGTCAGCCATGAAAAAGAATCTTCTCTTGTTGTTTTCATTTTGTTTAAGGAAAAATAATATCCGAAAGCCGCTGTGTGTTTCTGCATGCCTTGAATTAATAACCTGTATCTTGTAAAATAGGATAGATATAGAAGAAGGAAAGGAGCAGTGATGAAGGACTATATTTTGACGCTTATCTCGAGTATCAGGATCAATGATGTCCTGGATATCCTGATCACCGCTTTTGTCATATATAAGATACTTGGATTTATTAAACAGACCAGGGCGCAGCAGCTGGTAAAAGGGCTTCTGATTATCGTTGCGGCGTATTTCGCCTCGGCGCTCCTGGATTTAAATACAATTAACTGGCTGCTGAAGGGGTTATTTACCTTCGGATTGTTTGCGGTTGTCGTCATCTTCCAGCCTGAACTGCGTCGGGGACTGGAATTTATGGGCCGGAGCAAGTTCTCCGTTGGATCGATTTCACAGCTGGATTCTGAAAAGGCAAAGCATATCGTAGATGAAATTTCCAGCGCGGCGGGAGAGTTTTCTCAGAGCAGAACCGGTGCGCTGATTGTATTTGAGCGGGAAATTGCGCTCGATGATGTGATGGAATCGGGAACGCAGCTGAATGCGGAAATCAGTGCGCAGCTGCTTGGAAATATTTTTTATGAGGGAGCACCTCTGCACGATGGTGCGGTGATTATCCGCGGCGACCGGATTTATGCAGCAGGCTGTGTCCTTCCTCTGACAGAAAATAAAAATCTGAATAAGAGCCTGGGAACCAGACACCGTGCGGGCATCGGCATCAGTGAGCGTTCGGACGCCCTGGTACTCATCGTCAGCGAAGAGACCGGAATTATTTCCGCTGCTGAAGACGGCCGTCTGCGCCGCTTCCTGGATGAAAAAGACGTAGAAAAGATTCTGCTTGGAATGTATCTCACCGGAAAAGATGAGGATCATTCCTTTAAATTCAGCAGACTTCTCGAGCGGTTGAAGAAGGGGAGTGATCATAACCATGCTGAATAGCAGAAAAAGCAAGATCATCATCTCCCTGATTGTCGCGATTGTTCTCTGGGCATATGTTGTAGGAGAAGTCGACCCGACGATCAAGAAAACCTATCATTCTGTACCGATAAAGTATACGAATGAGCAGGCGCTGACGGAAAAGGGAATGGCAGTAGCGTCCTATGGTAAAAAGGAGATGTCCGTAACACTTTCCGGAAAGCGGAGTCTGTTTACCCGCATGAATGCAGATGATCTGTATGCGCAGGTTGATCTGTCCAATGCAGCGGTAGGCACGAATGAGCTTTCTGTAGAGCTGAATGTTCCGGGTACTCTGGAATCGACGCACCAGAGCCTGACCAAGGTTGTGGTGAAGGTAGAGCGCCGTGTCAGCAGTAAGAAGGAAGTGCGCGTCAGCTATATGGGAAATTATTCCGGCGCTGAAGAACCGACGACACTTTCTGTAAATCCGGCTTCAATCACCGTAAGCGGTGCAAAATCACTGGTTCAGAAGGTTTCCTATGTCCGTGCGACGGTGCAGAAGAAGCAGCTTTCCGGCAGTGCAAAGAGCGTCACCGCTTCCCTGACCCCTGTAGACAGCAAGGGTTATGAGGTCAGGCATGTCACTCTGTCACAGAAAACGGTGCAGATTACTGCCGCGCTCTATAAGACGAAGAGTGTAAAGCTGAAAGTTCCGGTTACAGATACATCGGAAGACAGCAGCAAGAAGACCTATGACGCACCTGACCGGATCAGTATCAAGGGACCTGCGTCGAAGCTGAGTAAAATTACCGAAATAAAAGCGAAGACCATCGACATTTCCGATGTCGATAAGGATAAATCCATAAAGATCGAACCGATCCTGCCGGACGGCATCAAACTGGCCACGGATTCGTCCGGACTGATGCTGGACGTACACGTGAAGAATGACCGGTATGAGAAGACCTTTACTTTTAATGGTACAGAAATTACCCTGAAAGATCTGGGCGATGACTATAACGCGCAGGCTGCCACGGACAGCGTCAAGGTTGATGTTTCCGGTTCTTCGAAGAAAATCGAAGACCTGAAGAAGAGCGACATTACGCTGACGGCAGGTGCCGGGGATCTTAAAGAAGGGACACATGATCTGCAGATTGAAGCTTCGTGTCCGCTGAAGGATGCGGAACTGACTCTGTCGCCGCAGACCGTGAGCGTGCGGATCGTGAAGAAATCGAGTGAGTAAAAGCAGGAAAATAAGATAAAGGATGAGCCGGCACAGGGTGTGAAACACCGGAGGCTGCCGGACAGGAAGAAAATGTATTTCCCTTGCGCGGTGGTTTTTGTCCTCGTTCACGGGGAACAGACTATAGATTGAAAAACAGAAAATATTGCGTATCAGAATCCCCGGTGCCTGCGGGCATCGGGAGTTCTTGAGTTTAAATGGGATTTAGAAAGGAACCGAATATGTGTGGAATTGTAGGATATACGGGTCATCAGCCGGCCAAGGACATTATCATCGACGGCCTGAAAAAGCTGGAGTACAGAGGCTACGACTCTGCGGGAATCGCCCTGCTGGAGGAGGATAAAATCATCGTCCGCAAGAAGAAAGGCAAAATTGCCAACCTGGAGAAGGCCATCGCCGGCGAGAAGTTCTACGCTACGACAGGAATCGGCCACACCCGCTGGGCTACACACGGCGCGCCGACCGATGCCAATGCACATCCGCATATTAATGAGGACGGAAGCATCGCCGTTGTACATAACGGAATCATTGAGAACTACATGGAACTGAAGGAAAAGCTGGAGAAAGAGTACAGCATCCATTTCCGTTCCGAGACAGACACGGAAGTTATCGCTCAGCTGCTGGGCGTTCTGTATAAAGAGAAGCACAATCTGCAGGACAGTGTCTATGCGGCATCCAAGATGATGAAGGGGGCTTACACTTTCGCGGCCGTCTGCGATCAGGAGCAGGACCGTATCGTTGCCTTCCGCAAGGACACTCCGCTGATTGCAGGTCTGGGAGACGGATGCAACTTTCTGGCGTCCGACGTTACCCCGCTGCTGAAGTATCTGGATCAGATCTATCTGATCGATAACGGTGAGATGGTTGTATGCACACCGAACCAGATCGAGATATTCGATGAGGATTACAAGCCGGTTCAGAGAGAGCCGCTGCATGTAAACTGGAGCGTTGAGGATGCCCAGAAGGGCGGATATCAGCACTTCATGCTGAAGGAAATCAACGAGCAGCCGAAGGCCGTTTCCGAGACACTGGGAAGACGTCTGGATGAAGAGGGCCATGTTCACCTTGACGGGATCTCTTTGACAAAAGAAGATCTGGCAAGGATCCACAAGATTGACATCGTTGCCTGCGGAACGGCCTACCATGCCGGACTGATCGGAAAATATCTGATTGAGAAGTTCACGGGAATTCCGGTGGAGGTTGACATCGCGTCTGAGTACCGCTACCGCGACCCGCTGGTAGATGAGCATACCCTGTTTATCGCCGTCAGCCAGTCCGGAGAGACGCTGGATACTCTGATGTCCCTGCGTGAGGCAAAGGCCAAGGGCGCAAGGGTGCTGTCCATCGTCAATGTCGTCGGCAGTTCCGTTGCAAGGGAATCAGACGATGTGTTCTATACCTGGGCCGGTCCGGAAATTGCGGTTGCGTCTACAAAGGCGTACACAACCCAGCTGATCTGCATGTATCTGCTGGCTCTGTATATCGGACGTCTGAATGATCATATTACAGAGAAATATGCGCAGAACATTATCGGTGAGCTGAAACTTCTCCCGAAGAAAATCCAGAAAATCCTGGATCATTCCTCTAAGATCGAGAGCATGGCAAAGCTGCTGTACAACCGTCCTCAGGTCTTCTACATCGGAAGGGGCATGGATTCTGCAGTTGCTTATGAGGGCTCTCTGAAACTGAAGGAAATCAGCTATATTAATTCCTTCGCGATCGCTGCGGGCGAACTGAAGCATGGAACGATTGCACTGATCGAGCCGGAAACAACGGTTATCGCCATTGCGACTCAGGACTTCCTGTATCCGAAGATGTACTCCAACATCGAGGAGATCAAGGCTCGTCACGCACATATCATTTCCCTGGTTAAGGAGGGACATGAGGAAATCAGCCAGATCAGCACGGATGTCATTGAAATTCCGGACTGCAGAGATGAGGTATCTCCGGTTCTGGCCATTGTTCCGCTCCAGTTGTTCGCTTACTACATGGCAAGAGAGCGCGGTGAGAATATCGACAAGCCGAGAAACCTGGCAAAGTCGGTAACGGTTGAATAGTTCAGAGAAAAGAGAGAAGGAGGCTGTTTCATGGCAGAATATGAAATCCGGGATGTCAGTCTGGCTCCGTCCGGACATGAGAAAATAGAATGGGTCCGTTCCCATATGCCGCTTCTTTACGGCCTGGAAGAAGAATTTAAGAAAACAAAGCCCTTTGAAGGGGTGAAAATTTCCCTTTCTGTGCATCTGGAGGCGAAAACGGCTTATCTTTGTCTGGTGCTGGCTGCCGGCGGCGCGCAGATGTATGTAACGGGAAGCAACGTGCTTTCTACACAGGACGATGTGGCTGCGGCACTGGTGGATGACGGGCTTTCCGTATTCGCATACCACGGGGCAACGGAAGAAGAATACAATCATCATATCGAGCGGACGCTTTCCCAGAAACCGAATATCATCATTGATGACGGAGGCGATCTGGTGGGCATGCTGCACACCTCAAGACCGGATCTTGCAGAAGAAGTCTGGGGAGGCTGTGAAGAGACCACAACCGGTGTTATCCGCCTGAAGGCGATGGATGATGAAGGCGTATTAAAATTCCCTATGGTTGCCGTAAACGATGCCAAGTGCAAGCATCTGTTCGATAATCGCTACGGAACCGGACAGTCCGTCTGGGACAGCATCATGAGAAATACGAACCTGATTATTGCCGGAAAGACGGTTGTCGTCGTCGGCTACGGCTGGTGCGGACGCGGCATCGCGATGCGCGCGGATGCTCTGGGTGCTCAGGTCATCGTGACCGAGGTCGATCCGGTAAAGGCGATTGAGGCACGTATGGACGGCTACAGCGTCATGCCGATGAAGCAGGCAGCGCCGAAGGGAGATATTTTTGTATCCGCGACCGGCTGCTGCAAGACGATTACCGTTGATGACATGCTGCTGATGAAGGATCAGGCGATCCTGACCAACGCAGGACATTTCAACTGTGAAGTCGATATGGCTGACCTGGAGAAGAAAGCCGTTTCCAAAAAAGAGGTCCGTCACAACATTATGGGGTATACATTAAGCAATGGGCGCCGTGTGGATGTCATCGGTGAGGGCAGACTGGTAAATATCGCCGCTGCCGATGGCCATCCTGCAGAGATCATGGATATGAGTTTTGCCGTTCAGGCACTGTCTGCTCTGTATATCAAAGAGCATCACAATGAGCTTGAACCCCACGTTATTCATGTTACCGACCAGATTGATGATGCCGTAGCCAGAAGAAAACTGGCGGCATGGGGCACAGAGATCGACGAACTCACCGACGAACAGAAAAAATACCTGCACAGCTGGAATCTGTAGGAATTCCCGTCTGTCTGCCCACTGCCCTTCGCGGTGCCGCGGTGCTGCAGACGGGTATCCGGAGGCTCTGCTGCCGCTTATCGGGCAGGCAGACAGGACAGCTGTGCACGGAGAACATAAATGAAAAGGGAGGTTCTGGAAATGGAATTAGAAGAAATCAGACAGGCGGCCCACGACGCCGCAGATCAGCTTCTTCAGGTGGCAAAGGTTCCGGAAGGCGGAATCCTGGTTGTAGGATGCTCGACCAGCGAGGTTGAAGGCGTGCATATTGGAAAGGGTTCCAATATCCATGTTGCAGAAGCAATTTATGAAGGCATTCAGGAAGTCCTGCAGCCGAAGGGCATTTACCTGGCCGCTCAGTGCTGTGAACATCTGAACCGTTCGATTATCATCGAGCGTGCGGCACTCAAACCGTGGCAGGACATCGTCAACGTGGTTCCTCAGCCGCATGCCGGCGGTTCCTTTGCGACAACGATGTATAAAAGAGCAAAAGACCCGGTCGCCGTTGAAGAAATCAAGGCCGATGCCGGAATCGACATCGGAGACACGCTGATCGGCATGCATCTCAGAAAAGTTGCCGTTCCAGTGCGCATTGATGTAAAGTACATCGGAAAGGCACACGTTGTCTGCGCCAGAACCAGACCGAAGTTCGTCGGCGGAGAACGTGCGGTTTACGACAAAGCACTTTCCGGCGGTGAGGTCAGAGACGACGTAAAATAACTGCGGGAACGCAGTAAATGCGGCTGCCAGAGCAAGCGGCCGCTTTTTTCGCTTTACAGCATCTGAAGAAGGGCGGAAAGCGGGTATACCATGTAACGCAGATTCCGCCGATCTCAGATGTGCCGCGTGAGTATCCCACGGCAGAATGATTCGATTAACATTGCGGAGATCCCGCAGAAACAGGAAGGATTTACAGAAATGGATTATCAGAAACTGGCAGACATGCTGTTCCCTCAGATTACCAAGACTCCGGAGGATTATGAAAAAATGTATCCGCCGAGAAATCTCCCGGAAGGAGCCAAAGTAACGAGACTGGGACCGAGTCCTACAGGATTCATGCATCTGGGCAACCTGTACGGCGCTTTTGCGGATGAACGTCTGGCGCATCAGAGCGGCGGCGTTTTCTACCTCCGCATCGAAGATACCGATGACAAGCGTTATGTAGAAGGCGCTGTAGAAACAATTATCAATTCCCTTGACTTCTTTGGCATCCACTTTGACGAAGGCGCTTCCATGGACGGAGACAAGGGCGATTACGGCGATTACACACAGAGCCACAGAGGCCCGATCTATCAGTGCTTCGTAAAGAAGCTGGTCGCAGAGGGAAAGGCTTATCCGTGCTTCCTGACCGAGGAAGAGATCGGAAAAATCCGTGAAAAGCAGGAAGCAGAGAAGAAAACTCCGGGAATTTACGGTGAGTATGCCGTCTGCAGAAACTGGACCATGGAGCAGATTCAGGAAGCCATCGACGCAGGGAAGCCGTACGTTATCCGACTGAAGTCCGACGGCCATCCGGCTGAAGAGGGAGAAGACGGAAAAATGCACGGCCGCAGAGTCCGGGTTAAGGATGCCATCCGCGGTACCCTGGATATGCCGGAGAACTTCATGGACACCGTTATCCTGAAACAGACCGGAATTCCGACTTACCACTTCGCCCACGTTGTCGATGACCATCTGATGCGCACCACCCATGTCGTCAGAGGCGCAGAGTGGCTGCCGTCCCTGCCGATCCACGTCGAGCTGTTCGAGAAAATGGGCTGGGATCTGCCGATTTACTGCCATACCGCACAGCTGATGAAGATTGACGAAGAGACCGGAAAGAAGAGAAAGCTCTCCAAGCGCAAGGATCCTGAGCTTTCCCTGACCTACTACCGCGACCAGGGCTACCATCCGCAGGCCGTCAGAGAATATCTGCTGACCATCCTGAACTCCAACTTCGAAGAGTGGAGAATGGCCAATCCGGACGCCCCAGTCGATGACTTCGAGTTCACCACCGACAAGATGAGCAATTCCGGCGCCCTCTTTGACCTGAACAAGCTGAACGACATCAGCAAGGACGTCCTGCTGAAGATCCCGGCAGAAGACCTCTACGATTTCCTGAAAGACTGGTCTGAGAACTTCGCACCGGAATATAAGCATCTCTTCGACGACAAAGACTACATGGTCAAGATCTTAGACCTGGGAAGAAACGACCGCAAGCCGCGAAAAGACCTGGTCTACGCACGCCAGATCATCTCCTTCATCAGCTATTTCTTCGACGACCTGTTCCAGATCGAAGACGAGCTTCCAAAGGAAGTACCTGCAGAAGACGTGCCGAAAATCCTGGACATGTACCTGGAAACTTATGACCACAGCGACGACAACGGCGAATGGTTCAATAAAATCCGCGCCATCGCCGACCAGCTCGGATATGCCGTCAAGCCGAAAGACTATAAGAAGCACCCGGACGAGTACAAAGGGCATGTCGGTCACGTCAGCACCGTCATCCGCATTGCACTGATGGGACGCAGCGTTTCCCCGGATGTCTGGGCGATCCAGCAGATCATGGGAGAAGAGAAGACGAGAAGCCGCATCCAGAAATTCGCGGACACACATAGATAAAAGTGAATCTGCCGCTTCCTGAACCCACTCAGGTCCGGCTGTGAATGGAAAGTGTTCAGAGAATGCCGGGATATATCGCAAACAGAAAGCTAGTACAATGCGACATATCCTCGGCATTTTTGCTGCTCACTTTCTGTCACAGCGGCGAACCTTTGTGAGCTTGTGGTCAGCAGCGGTTCCGCTTTTCATCTTTGAAATTGTTTTACATTTTACATATGTTGTGTCGGTGTGAATATCGGGTATACTGTATACTAAAATTCTGCGAAGTAATGTGTCTGCTGTCTTCTCGTTCAGATGTTCTCTTATGCATCGTTTATGCGGAAGTCGAAGGGCGTTTTTTTGCAAAACTGGAATTTATTACCAGGGATTTTTGGTAGGAATTCCTGGAATTTAGGAATCTTACCTACTGTGCACAATCGAATTGGTAAGGTCGGTCGTAATCGCTGAATTTTACCAACTACCTATTATCATAGCTGGCAGCTTTGTTGGTAAAAATGGCTGTTTTCTGGTGAGTTTGCCTAAAATATTAACATATTATTCTGAATAAACCCGCAGCGCGTCATAATCTCTGCTCTTCACAGGGAATTTTATCTGAATTTGATGTAACGCATCTTTTTTGTTGAATAGTTATATATATTGAAGAATATTTATGAAAACCGATTGCGTGACTGATGCAATTGTATCTGCTTGCATACATATATTGGGAAAAAGCGTAGTTGGTGTCGTGTTTTACCAAAATATTTTTGACGTTGGTACGGATGCAGTTTTTTTGAGATCTTTACCAACGGTATGGGGGAAGGAAATCAGGACATCTGAGAAAAAAGGGCTGAACGGAATTCTGGTAGAAAAACATGGGAAAATAATGACAGGAGTTCTCTTGGCGGGTGAGTTCTTTGTCTATCGGACGCTGATGAGGGTGGAAAGCGTTGGATGAATGCCGGAATGTGGTGTCGGAATTTCTGTTGCTCAAACTCAGCTGCTATGGAAAGGAACGTTAAAGAAAAAAACATGTAATAAAACTATTGACAACTAGGACATGAGAATGGTATGGCACAGTTACAAGATGTAATAAAACATATGACAAATAAAACGATAAATTATGGAGGTACTGATCATGGCAAAGAAAATCGCAGTTGTTGCTGCAAATGGACGTGCAGCAGGTAAGGTTATTGCAGAGGCTGTGAGCCGTGGATTTGATGTAACGGGATTCGGCCGCAAGGAGAACAACACGAAGGCACAGCATTATGTGAAGAAGGATCTCTTTGATTTGACGACAGAAGATCTGAAAGGCTTCGATGCAGTGGTTGATGCGTTTGGAGCGAAGATGGTTTTCGGCTTTTATACAAACACGAATTCTCATTTTTTCACCATTTTCAGATGAATGATATCCTTTTTCGTGTGTATCATTGATGAATATAAAAGGAGGGTGTTGTCCCCTGAGTATGTGTAAACTTTTTTGGGATAACGGATTGCACCTGCAGCAGGAAAATCTTATACTATAATATTAACGACAGAAAAGCAGGGATAACAGAAAGAGAGGTGCCGCAGTTGGCATTTGTACATTTACACGTCCACTCTGAATACAGTCTTCTCGACGGAATGGCGAGGATTTCGCAGGCGCCGGCGAAGGCGAAGGAGATGGGAATGAATGCGCTGGCGATCACGGATCACGGTGCCATGTTCGGTGTGATTGATTTCTATAAGGAATGCAGGAAGCAGGGAATCAAGCCGATCATCGGGTGTGAAGTGTATACCGCGATGCGGCGCATGGAGGATAAGGATCCGGTGAAGGACCGGGCCAGGGGGCATCTGATTCTCCTGGCGGAAAATAATGAAGGTTATCACAATCTGATCAAGATTGTTTCCGATGCATATAAACGGGGATTCTACTTTAAGCCGAGAGTTGATAAAGAGGAACTCCGGGCACACAGTAAGGGAATCATCGCCTTGTCGGCCTGCCTCGCCGGCCGGGTTCAGTTTTGTCTGCTGAACCGGGACTATGACGGAGCCAGAAGGGAAGCGCTGGAGCTTCAGGATATCTTCGGAGAGAATAATTTCTTTCTGGAGATCCAGGATCACGGTCTGCCGGAGGATGAAGTGGTGAACCCACAGCTGAAGAAACTGTCGGAGGAGCTTGGAATTCCACTGGCAGCGACGAATGACGTACATTATGTCAATCAGGGAGATGCGGAAGCGCATGATGTTCTGCTGGCGATTCAGACGGCGACCAGCATCCATGACCCGAAGAGGATGCGTTTTAAGAGTGATCAGTTTTATCTGAAGAGCGAGCAGGAAATGAGGGCTCTTTTTCCGGATATTCCGGAGGCCGTTGATAATACGCAGAAGATCGCAGATCGCTGCAATGTGACCTTTACGTTCGGGGAGTATCATCTGCCGGAGTTTCAGCCGCCTGAGGGCATGACGAATGACGAGTATCTGAGAAAACTCTGCCGGGACGGGCTCCAGCAGAGGTATGAGAACGTGACGGACAAGCTGAAGAAGAGACTGGAGTATGAGCTTTCCACGATCGAGCAGATGGGATACGTGGAATACTTTTTGATTGTCTGGGACTTTATCAATTACGCGAAGAGTCACGGAATCGCGGTGGGGCCTGGAAGAGGATCCGCCGCCGGAAGTCTTGTGGCCTACTGCCTGCGTATCACCGATATCGACCCGATTAAATATGATCTGATTTTTGAGCGTTTTCTGAATCCGGAGCGTGTCAGTATGCCGGATATCGATGTTGACTTTGATATCGAGAGGCGTTCGGAAGTTATCGATTATGTCCGCAGAAAGTACGGAAAGGACAATGTTTCGCAGATCATTACATTTGGAACGCTGAAGCCCAAGGCTGCGGTCCGGGATGTGGGCCGTGCCATGGATGTCAGCTATTCCGACACAGACAGGATCGCGAAGGCCATTCCTTTTGATCTGAACATGACTCTGGACAAGGCTCTGGAAGTGAGTCCGGAGCTGAAGAAGATGTATGAGGAAAATGGACAGGTCCGCAAGGTTATCGACATGTCCAGGGCCCTTGAGGGAATGCCGCGTCATGCTTCTACGCACGCGGCGGGCGTGGTAATTTCCAAGAAGCCCCTGGATGAGTACGTTCCGCTGTACATGTCCGACCACGGCATTGCGACTCAGTTTAACATGACGACGATCGAGGAACTGGGTCTTCTGAAGATGGACTTTCTGGGTCTGCGGAATCTCACGGTGATCCGGGACGCCCTTCAGATGATCCGCGATGATCACGGTGTGGAGCTGGATTTTGCGAAGATGGGCTATGACGATCCCAGGGTCTATCAGATGATCGCCAGCGGCGACACGGAGGGCGTGTTCCAGCTGGAGAGCGAGGGCATGACGTCCTTCATGAAGGCCCTGAAACCGACCTGTTTTGAAGATATCGTAGCGGGAATTTCTCTGTACCGTCCGGGCCCGATGGACTCGATCCCGACCTATATTGAGAACAAAAAGCACCCGGACAAGATAAAATACGTGACGCCTGAGCTCGCGCCCATCCTGGATGTCACCTACGGCTGCCTGGTCTATCAGGAACAGGTTATGAGAATCGTCCGTGACCTTGCGGGATACAGTTACGGCCGTTCTGACATCGTCCGCCGCGCCATGTCTAAGAAAAAGAAGCAGGTCATGATGGAGGAAAAAGAGTACTTCATCCATGGAAAACTTCGGGAAGACGGAAGCGTGGAAATCCCGGGCTGCATCAGAAATGGAATTTCAGAAGAAGCCGCAGAGCAGATCTTCTCTGACATGGAGACTTTTGCCCAGTACGCGTTTAATAAGAGTCACGCGGCGGCATATGCGGTTCTGGCCTTTGAGACGGCCTATCTGAAATGCTATTATCCGGTCGAGTTTATGGCCGCGCTGATGAGCAGCATGGCTGGAGACGCCAGACAGACGGCCAAGTACATCCGGAACTGCAGAGAGCACGGAATTGAGGTACTGGGACCGAGTGTCAATGAGAGCGGCGTAAAGTTCACCGTTCAGAATGGAAAAATTCGTTTTGGTCTTCTCGGCGTAAAAAACGTCGGTGAGGGGGCAATCGATGAGATTATCCGTGCCCGTGAAAGCATGGGAAAGCCAGAAGATATTTTCCAATTTATCGATAACATCGATGTCAGCATTGTAAATAAGAAGGCAGTAGAAAGTCTGATCAAGGCCGGCGCTCTGGACTGTCTGAACCCGAACCGGGCAGCACATCTGGCGGTTTATGAAACGCTGATGGAGTCGGCCCAGGCGAACGCGAAGAAAAACATCGCCGGACAGATCAGCCTGTTTCAGACGGCGGAGGCCGCCATGGACCAGGGCGATGTGCGGGTCAGCCTGCCGAAAGTCGAAAATTTTGACCGCCGGATTCTGCTGGCCATGGAAAAAGAGATGCTGGGAGTCTATATCAGCGGTCATCCGCTGGACGATTATGCAGACCAGATCAAGCGTGTGGCAACGGTAAACAGCCAGCAGCTGGATGAGGCTGGAAAGCAGTCGGCGGAGGACGATACGCAGGATCCGGGATATTTTCCGGGTGATGCGAGAGCACAGATGGCGCAGACGGGAAATACCGCAGGAATCCGGGATAAGATGCACGTGGTCATGGCCGGCATGATCACCGGAAAGAAAACCCTGATCACCAAGAAAAATCAGATCATGGCATTCATCGATCTGGAAGACCTTTACGGTCAGGCGGAAATCGTCGTATTTCCAAGGGTTCTGGAGCAGTACCAGACGGAAATTTATGAGGATAATGTCGTCGTTATCAAGGGACGGCTGGATTTCCGTGAAGGAGAGACGCCGAAAGTCCTTGCGGAATCGGTGGAGGCGCTGCATGCTGTTGAAAACGGCGGAAACAGAGAATTTCTGAAGGTGCGTATTCCGGAAAATCAGGATGAAAAACTGGTGATGAAAGAACTCGCAGAAATTTTCAGAGATCACGCGGGACCGCAGGCAGCGCTGATTTACAGGAAGAACCGCAAGGCGGTGAGAACTGGAAAGAATGCGGGAATCACAATTTCTGAGAATCTGCTTGAAAAGCTTGGTGCACTGGTTGGTGAAGAAAATGTAAAAATCGCTTCCCGCTAACAAGGCAGAGGGTTCTTGTGGTATCATAGTTTTAATGTCACTGCCGGCGCGCAGAAGAAATTTATGTGCGCAGCCGGGAAACAGGCCGGCGGATGCCGGAAGCATGACGGCTTTCTGCAGTACAGGGAGCAGGCAGGAAAAAGGCTTCAGGTCTTCGGCCTCTTGCGCGCTGGCTTTTGTCGATGTAATATCGATACAATTCAGGAGGGATAAGTATGAAACGAATTGGTGTTCTGACGAGTGGAGGAGATTCTCCGGGCATGAACGCGGCTGTTCGCTCCGTCGTTCGCTGCGGGCTCGACCGGGGTTTGGAAGTATATGGAATTTACAGAGGATATGAGGGTCTGCTGGACGCGGAGCTGAAGCAGATGGACAGAGGCGATGTCGGCGACATTCTGCAGCGCGGCGGCACGATCCTGAAGACGGCCAGAAGCAAACGTTTCCGGACGGAGGAAGGCATCAAACGTGCCATGAATGTGCTGAATACCTTCGATATCGACGGTCTGGTGGTTGTCGGAGGCGATGGAAGCATGCGCGGCGGTCTGGAATTGTCCAAGCGAGGTATTCCGGTTATGGGAATCCCGGGAACCATTGATAATGACCTGGCCTACACCGATTACACCATCGGATTCGACACGGCGGTGACAACGGTTCTGGACGCGATTTCCAAGCTGCGTGATACATCATCTGCCCATGAGAGAGTCGTTATTGTGGAGGTTATGGGACGCCGCTGCGGAGACATTGCCCTGTATGCGGGTCTGACCGGCGGTGCAGAAGAGGTTCTGGTACCGGAGCTGCCGTATGACATTAAAGCGCTGTCGAGAAGAATCATTGAAAGTGCTAACCGGGGAAAGCAGCACCACATCATTATCAAGGCTGAGGGTGTGGATATTTCCACGGCAGAACTGGCTCATGACATTCAGGAAAATACCGGAAGAGAGACGAAGGAAGTTGTCCTGAGCTATCTGCAGAGAGGCGGCTCACCGACCATGCGCGACCGTCTGCTCGCAACGCTCTGCGGTGCCAAGGCGGTGGAACTTCTGGCACAGGAATCCACCAGCAAGGCAATCGGAACCGTGGACGGACGGATTTTTGCGGAGGATCTGGGCGATGCCCTGCAGGAGACGAGAGAGTTCAATTCAGATCTGTATAACCTGATCGGAGTGTTAAGTAAATAATGAAAATTGTTGTTGTATATAATACAAAATATGGTTCGACGAAGCAGTACGCGGAGTGGATCGCGGAGGCGCTTCAGGCGGACCTGCTGGATGGAAAGCGGCTGAAGACCGCCCAGCTCATGCCCTACGACATGATCGTCTACGGCGGGGGGATTTTCTCCGGCGGCATCTACCGGCTGGATTTCCTGAAGAAGCACATTCATAAGGAACTGCGAGGGAAAGTGGTTGTCTGCTTCGGAGTCGGAATCACGGTCGGACATGATGAAAACCAGATTCAGGCCGATGAAATCAATTTTTCTGAAGAGCTTCAGGGAATGCCGTGTTTCTATCTGACCGGGCGTTACGACCCGTCAGAAATTCACGGCCTGGATAAGGGCATTATCAAGCTGACCAAGAAACTTCTGGACGGCGGAACCGGAAAATACGCGGACGAACTCCGTGACACCTTTGCGAACGGCAGAAACCTGGTGGACCGTGACCAGATCATTCCGCTGGTGCAGTATGTCCGTGAGCTGGAAGACAGGATGCAGGCATGAGAAAGACGGAAATCTGTATCATCGGCGGAGGCGCCTCTGGAATGGCCGCTGCAGTTACATCTGCACGGATTATCGGCGGAGAGAACATCTGCGTTCTGGAGAAGCTGGACGAGCCGGGGCATAAGATCCTGGCCACAGGAAACGGACGCTGCAATCTGACCAATACAGCCTGCAGTCACGCGGACGAGACGAGGCAGTTTTTCCGGGAACTCGGGGTATTCAGCAGAGAAGAGGAGGACGGCCGCGTCTATCCCTGGTGCGGAGACGCCAGAGCCGTGCAGCAGGCGCTGATTCAGGAGCTGAAGAGGCTGAATGTCCAGGTAATCTGCGGCGCGGAGGTGACAAAAGCCGAGGCGCAAGAGGACCGTTTTCTTGTCTCTTACCAGGGCGGTAAGATTTCTGCCCGGCAGCTTCTTCTGGCCTGCGGCGGAAAAGCCGGCCCTAAAATGGGAACTACTGGAGACGGCGCAAAACTGGCGCGCCGCCTTACTCTTGACGTGACTCCGCTGGCGCCGGCGCTGACCGCCATGGAAGTTTATGAAGATGTCCGGAAGCTGAAGGGCGTCCGGGCCAGGGCCGCAGTAACGCTTTTTTATCAAGGGAAAAAAATTGCTGAAGAAGACGGGGAAGTACAGTTTACTGCCTATGGAATTTCCGGAATCTGCGTATTTAATCTTTCCCGGAAAATGCTGCTGCCGCCGGGGAAAAAACTACGGGGAGGATTTGATGACTATCTGGTCGAAATCGATCTGGCAGGAAATCTTCCGTTCAGAAACAGCGACTTTCAGCATATGGAAAAAGACAGTCTGCTTCCTCTGTCATCGGTTGTCCGAAAGCCCCTGGCGGAGGAAATTTACCGTCAGGCAGAAGGAAATCCGGACCGCTGTGCGCATCTTCTCCGTCACTTTACCCTGCATCCAAAAGGTCTGAAGGGTTGGGATATGGCGCAGGTGACCCGCGGAGGAATCGTTATGTCTGCGTTAAATCCTGCGACCATGGAAGCTTTTTCCGTGCCGGGTCTTTATGCGTCAGGCGAGATTCAGGACTGGGACGGTCCCTGCGGCGGATTCAATCTGCAGCATGCGTGGGAAACCGGCATTCTTGCCGGACGCGCGATGGCAGAGAAGTTTCTTCAGAAATCCGAAGGGGCATCTGATGTCCAGATAAAGGCAGAACAGAAAGGCAGGAAGGCGTGAAATATCAGTATCGCATCCATGAAATAAGGCTGGATCTGGGTGAATCGAAATCCCGGATACCGAAAAAGATCCTCCGGAAGCTTGGAAAGGCCGGAAAGAATATGAAAATTTCCGACTGGATCATCAGAAGGGAATCCATCGATGCCCGGCACAAGGACCGGATAAAAATGGTCTACACCGTTGATTTTACAGCGGACCGGGAGCTGAAACTGGCAAAGGCGCCGGATCTTGAGTATCATCGTGCCGTTTCCGGGACGGAGCCTCTGAAGCACCGGCCGGTCGTCGTCGGCATGGGTCCCTGCGGAATGTTTGCGGCGCTGATTCTGGCGCAGCAGGGCTACTGCCCAGTGGTCATCGAGCGCGGTGCTCCGGTGGAAGAACGTGTCGCTGATGTGCAGAAGTTCTGGGATCAGGGGGTCCTGGACCCGGAATCCAACGTGCAGTTCGGAGAGGGCGGCGCAGGAACATTTTCCGACGGAAAACTGACGACGGGAATTAAAGATCCCCGCATTCATTTTATGCTGGAAGAATTTGTAAAAGCCGGCGCTGACCCGGAGATTCTCTATGCCCACATGCCGCATATCGGAACCGATGTTCTGCGGGTCTGCGTGAAAAATATCCGTGAGCAGATTCTTTCTCTTGGGGGAGAAATCCGTTTCCATACGCGGATGGATCGGCTGATTCTGAAACAGGATGAGGACGGCTGCAGAGTATCCGGAATCCAGCTGACAGAAAACGGAGAACAGAAAACCATAGAAGCCGATCAGGTTATCATGGCCCTGGGGCACAGCGCCAGAGATACCTTCCGCATGCTCAGAGAGCAGAAGGTTCCGATGGAGCAGAAAGGGTTTTCCATCGGCGTCAGAATCGAGCATCCGCAGGACGTTATCGACCGGGCGCAGTACGGAGATACCGGGAATAACCTCGGGCTTCCGCCTGCTGTGTATAAGCTGAACTGGCACTGCAGGGAGAGCGGCCGTGGTGTCTACACCTTCTGCATGTGTCCGGGCGGAGAGGTCATTACCGCGTCTTCTCAGAAAGGCGGTGTAGTGACGAATGGAATGAGCCGTCACGGGCGCGACAGCGGAAGGGCCAACAGCGCGCTTCTGGTTGACGTCAGGCCGTCTGATTTCCCGGATCCGGACGATCCGCTTTCCGGAATTGATTTTCAGGAGAAGTATGAGAAGCTGGCATTTCAGAACGGCGGATCTGACTATTCCGCACCTAAAACAAGCTGGGGAAACTTCCGTGACAAGACAGAAGATGCCCAGCCGGTGCTCCGGTCACTTCCGGATTTTGCGGCAGCCAGTATCGATGAAGCCATGCCGCATCTTGGAAAGAAGCTGAAAGGCTTCGACAGCGATGATGCCGTGATGACTGCGGTGGAATCCAGAAGTTCCTCTCCGGTGAGAATCCTCAGAGATGAAAATCAGCAGAGTCTGTCTGTCCGCGGGCTGTACCCGGGCGGAGAAGGCGCCGGATATGCGGGTGGAATCACAAGCTCCGCCTGTGATGGAATGAAAATTGCTGAACAGATTATTTCGTCTTTTGCCCCATGGAAGAAATTTCCTGAAAAAGGATGAAATCGATCCTGAAATCAGATAAGATAGAAAGACAATGTTCTGCCGGAGCAGTATGCCGGCGGGATATGAGAAAACAGAAACCCTTGCACTGCAGGAAAGAGAGGGATGGAATGCAGAAGAAAGAAGACCAGATGGAATTTACTCCGAATACCCGGATTGAAAACGCAGTGAAAAATTTCCAGGTCGGTCAGGATGAAGAAAGCAACATGGCTTTGACCGAGGCAATCTTAACCAGCGCAGTGAACAGTGAGGAGCTGCTGGCTCCGGCTGTTCCGGCAGGCGCAGACGGAAAACCGCTGGATCTTGAATATATGACCGATGATCAGATTCAGGAATTTTTAGAGAATGAGGAGATCAGCTTTGCCATTCACGCTGTTACAGATGAGGATGGAAACGACTGGCTTCCGGTGTTTACCAGCCCGGATCAGGTTATGAAAGGCGATGTTGTCGATGTCATGGCTCATCAGATCGAGACGCTGATGGCGATGGCTATGGACACCGATATGGCAGGAATTGTCATCAATCCCTGGGAAGCAGCGCTGAATATCCCGACAGAGACTCTGAAGGTGCTGATGGAAAGCATCCAGTCCATCAATGAGAATGCGGATGAAGAGCTGCAGGGCGATATCAACCTTGTAGAAGGTGACATCGTGAACATGGACTGCGATGCAATCGTCAATGCCGCCAACAATACCCTGATGGGCGGAAGCGGTGTAGACGGTGCCATTCATCAGGCAGCCGGACCGGAACTGGATGCGGCATGCCGCGAACTTCACGGATGCAGAACCGGAGAGGCCAAGATCACGGAAGGCTTCCAGCTTCCGGCCGATTACATCATCCACACGGTTGGCCCGATTTACGATGGATCGGATCAGTGCGCGGACGATCTGGCAGACTGCTACTGGAACTGCCTGAATCTGGCGATCGACTATGATATCCACACGATTGCCTTCCCGGCAATTTCAACGGGTGTATTTGGTTATCCGATGAAGGATGCGGCGGAAATCGCGGTTGACACCGTGCTGACCTGGCTGGATTCTTATGCAGGAGACTATGATATGCAGATTACCTTCTGCGTGCATGATGACACTGCTTACCAGATCTACACAGAAATTCTGGACCGTGAGCTTGCTGATGAGCCGGAGGATCCGCAGAATTAGGCGGAAATGAATATCAGAGTGAGAAAGAGACTGCGCGGAATTTCCTCTGCGAAGTCTCTTTTTGTCAAAAGGAAAACATCGGCAGGGAAACAGTTTTTTTCAGACCTGGCCCGTATTTTCGGATTCAGCCGCAGATTCATGGTGGGATTGGACAAAATCAGCGGACTGTTTATGTTCATGGCAGGAGAATATTGATAAAATGTCAATATACTGAGGTGAAAATTATGGATTTGATCAGAATGCCGAAGGCAGAAAAGAAAACAGGTATTACAGTCGGAATTCCGCGCTCACTGCTTTACTTTAGATATGGAGTATTGTGGGAGCGCTTTTTTCAGGAACTTGAAGTCAGGACCGTTGTCAGTCCGCCGACCAATCTGGAAATCATGAACAGAGGGTCACGCCGCGCGGCATCCGAGATGTGTCTGGCCATGAAAATTTACATGGGCCATGTAGAGGCACTGATTGGAAAATGTGACTATATTCTGGTTCCGAGAATCAGGGACTTCGGCATTCGCAGAGTCATGTGCGCCAATTTTGAGGCGCTGCCGGATGTCGTTTCCAATATTTTCTATGAGGCACCATTCCAGGTACTGTCTTATGATATTGATTCGTCCAAGAAGAAAGATGAGCGCCACGCCATGGTAGAAATGGCTGTTTCCATCGGTTTCTCTCACGGACGCGCCAACAAGGCCTATAAAGCGGCCAGAAAAGCGCAGAATGAAGCGGATGTTAAGCAGGCAAAGAAGACTGAGGCACTTTACCGCAGGAAGGATCTGAAACTGGCCATCGCCGCGCACAGCTACGTGCTGGACGATGAGTACATCGGAAAACCGATCATCAAGTATTTGGAAGATAACGGCGTAACGGTTATCCGTGCCGACCAGGTTGACCGGAAGCAGGCCATGAAGGAATCTGAACAAGTCTCTCCGACACTGAAGTGGGAGCTGTCCAGGGAGATGGTGGGTTCCCTTGCCATGCACCACCAGGATATCGATGGTGCGATCCTTTTGTCTGTTTACCCGTGCGCGCTGGATTCCATGGTGAACGACATGCTGATGCGGAAGAATAAGATGGCGCATATTCCGATTCTCCAGATGACGCTGGATGCCCAGACCGGTACGGCCGGCGTGGAAACCAGACTGGAGAGCTTTATTGATATTCTGAAGATGAGAAGAGAAGTGGAGGCAGGAAATGGCAGAGAAAACGAAGCGTAAAATCGCATTTCCGATGGTCGCCCGCTATAACGAGGTGGTGCGGTATTTCGTTGAAGAAGGACTGCATCAGACCTATATTATGCAGCCGAAAATGACCAGAAGGACCCTGAAGCTGGGCGTGAAATACGCGCCGGACATGGTCTGTACGCCGTTTAAGACGATCCTGGGAAGCATGATTGAGGCCCTGGAGGCCGGTGCGGACACGCTGATCATGGTGTTCGGCTACTGCCGTTTGGGCTACTATGGAGAGCTTGCGGAGTCCATTCTGCGGGACCTCGGCTACGAGTTTGATTACCTGAATCTGGCGGAATACACGACCGGAAAGAATAAGGACTACCTTAAGGCGGTCAAGAAGCTGAACCCGAAGGCGGGCGCGGTCGCTATGGGAAAGGCCGGGCTGGACGGTCTGAAAATGATGGAGGACATCGATTCCGTCGAGGATTACTATTACCAGAACTGCGGATTTGAGACGACAAAGGGTGAATTCCGCAAGGCACTGAAGCAGTTTATGCACGATATGGGAAAGGCGAAAAACAGAAGCGACATCGACAGTGGATACGACCGCTGCATGGAGAAGTTTAAGAGCATTCCGATTGACAAGGGAGAGTTCCCCCTCCGCGTCGGTGTCCTCGGTGAGTATTTCACCGTTATGGATGAGTTTTCCAATATCGATCTGGAGCAGTCTTTGGCCGACCTCGGTGTGGAAGTGCATCGCTGGATGAATGTCAGCCACAGAAACCTGCACTACCCGGGAGAAAAGAACCTGCATCCGCGGATCAGTGAATACTGTAATTATGAGATGGGTCCGACTTCTACCGCCAATATCTGGTACGCAAAGGAATGCGCAGAAAATGGATACGACGGACTGGTGCATGTCAAGAGCGCCGGCTGCACGCCGGAAATCGATACCATGCCGGTTCTGCAGAGAATCGGAGCTGACTTTAAAATTCCGATCCTGTATCTGACCTACGATTCGCAGGACGGAGATGCGGGCCTTCAGACCAGAATTGAAGCGTTCTATGACATGATTGAGATGAGAAAGAAGGTAATCCACTAATGGAAGATGTATATATGGGAATTGACGTGGGATCCATTTCCACAAAAGGTGTAATTCTGACGAAGGAAAATAAGATTTTATCCAGCGAGTACATCTGGACAGAGGGAAACCCGATTGGTGCGGTAAAGAAACTGGTCCGTCTGCTGGAAAAGCAGTTCGACAAGGAGAATTACCGCATCGTGGCAACCGGCACCACCGGAAGCGCCAGAAAGCTTGTGGGAACTGTCCTGGGAGCTACCGTTGTAAAGAATGAAATCACGGCTCACGCGGTAGGAACGACCACCTTCCATCCGGATGTCCGGACCATTCTGGAAATCGGCGGACAGGACTCCAAGATCATTCTGGTAGAAAACGGCGTCGCGATCGACTACGCGATGAACACCCTCTGTGCCGCAGGAACGGGAGCCTTCCTGTCCAGCCAGTCTGCGCGTCTGGGTATTCCTGTTGAGGATATGGGAGAAATTGCCCTGAAGTCCCAGCATCCGACCCAGATCGCTGCCCGCTGTACCGTATTCGCAGAATCCGACCTGGTTCATAAAATTCAGGTCGGCCATACCAAGGAAGACATCGTCGCCGGACTCTGCCAGGCTGTTGTCGGAAACTATCTGAACAATGTCGGAAAGGGAAAGAAAATCCAGTCCCCGGTCGTCTTTCAGGGCGGAGTTTCAAAGAACATTGGTGTAGTAAAGGCCTTTGAAAAACAGCTGGGCTGCCCGGTCATCGTCGATAAGGACGGTCACCTGATGGGCGCTATCGGAGCCGCCATCCTGGCAAGAAGAAACAAGAAGCGTTCTGTATTTGATTTCAATATGGAGGATATGGAGTTCATCACCAGAGAAATCAACTGCGGAGGCTGCCCGAACAACTGCGAAATCATCTGCGTTTACAGAGACGGCGAGATGATCGACAGCTGGGGCAACCGCTGCGAGAGAGGCAACGTCGCCGCCCGGAAAGCCGCGAAGCTGATGGAAGAAGCGGCAGAATAAATTGTATATATCATCATACATCTGTATTTAATTTTATTATATGAAGAATATGTAATAATTTTGTATATAACACACAACCGCCAGGGGCTGAATGCTTCTGGCGGTTGTGTGTTATATATAAATATATATGATTATTATAATAGCACACATAATTTATATATATAATCAATTAGACGTCTCATACTTTAATACAGTATAGTGAATAAGTCGTTTGTGAAATGATAATCAGCGACAGATGAATAATAAGATTACACAGTATTGATTACATCAGGAGAGCAATTTGTTTAGCTTTAGTTATTTTCTGAAAGTCCTTCCATCGATTGCCAGCAAGCTGAATGTCACGATGGAACTGACGCTGATTTCCACTGTATTTGCACTTGTGATCGGAATCATCATTGCTATGGTGACCTATTACCGTGTCAAAGTACTGTATCCGATCTGCCGGGTATTCGTATCCATTATGAGAGGTACCCCGGTCATCGCACAGCTGTATTTCTTCTATTTTGGTGTTGCGGTATACAGCACGATTGTCAGAAACATGGCTCCGCTGGTTGCGGTCTCCATCGTCATGAGCCTGAATGTCGGAGCATTTATGTCCGAGAGTATCCGAGGCGCGATTATGTCCGTCGATGAGGGCCAGAAAGAAGCGGCTTATTCACTGGGACTGACGAATTTCCAGATTTTCCGCAGAATTGTTGCCCCGCAGGCAGCCCGTGTAGCGATTCCGCCTTTATTCAATGACATGATCAATCTGATTAAAATGTCTTCCCTTTCCTTTATGTGCGGAGTTCCGGACATCATGGGACAGGCAAAAATGGAAGGTGCCCAGTCTTATCGCTATTTCGAGATTTACGCCGCTGTCATGCTGGTTTACTGGGTTGTAATTTTCCTGTTCAGCTGTCTGAGCAAGTATCTGCAGAAAGTATGCGACAACCTGTTTTAGTTAACACCTTGCCTGTGTTTCTTTTGTCCGCAAAACTCACATTGTGGAGTCTCATATATAGTATTATTGAAGGAGTATATCTATGAAAAAGAAGATTGTAGCTTTAATTCTGGTTCTCTGCGTCGGAATTGTATTCTGCACGGCATGCGGAAGCTCTTCCAGTAAATCGAGTTCTTCCAGCAAAAAGAAAACGGTCAAGATCGTAACGGGCGGAGACGGACTGCCGTATTCCCTGGTAAACGGAAAAGGCAAGTGGAGCGGAATTGACCACGACATGTGGAAAGAAATCGCAAAGCGCAACAACTGGAAGATCAAGCTTGAGAAAACAACGTTTGATTCCGTATTTGGTCAGCTGGACGCAGGACGTGCTGATGTTGCTGCAAACTGCTTCGCTGTAAAGAAAGAGAGAACAGATAAGTACCTGGCTTCCATTGCCTATTATGGAGATGCACAGGCTATCGCAGTTCCGGAAGATTCTTCCATCAAGACTTTCTCTGATCTGAAGGGAAAGAAGGTTGGAATCACAACCGGACAGGCCAGCGAGACCATCGTAAGATCCATGGCAAAAAAATATGGATTCACTGTTGTCACTTATGATCAGTCCAACAACGGCTGCAAAGATATGGAGCTCGGAAGAATCGATGCTATGGCAAGTGCGGTAACGGTATTCAAGAATTACATGCATGCCAATAAGGATGCGCACTTCACCATTCTGAAGAAGAAGCTCATGCCGAACAACGTTGCTTACTTCTTCCCGAAGACAAAGAAGGGGGAGCAGCTGAGAGATCAGGTCAATAAGACACTGAAGGCTATGATCAAGGATGGAACGGTTTCCAAGATCACCAAGAAGTATCTCTACGCAGACATGACCAAGCAGATTGATCAGACGCAGAGTAAGAAATACGGAACAGCACACTATAACGACTAGTGTATAAACAGACCGTAATTCGATCAGACCGGCGGCAGTGCTGTCGGTCTGTCTGCTATTCTATGAATAAATTTTCGCTGCTCTGACCGCGTGATAAGCAGTGCGGAACTTCCGCAGATGAGCATGCAGGAACTATGTGAGGAAAGTGATATGAGCCAGTCATTAGTATCAGTAAAACATCTGTATAAGCAGTTCGGTGAGAACACAAAGGTTCTTCAGGATATTCATTTAGAGGTGCAGAAAGGCGATGTAACGGCAATTATCGGACCGTCAGGAACAGGAAAGTCTACGCTTCTCCGCTGCCTGAATTTCCTTACTGTCCCGGATAAGGGGGTAATCACGATTGCCGATACAGCAATAGACGCAGAAAATTATACAAAAACAGATGTGCGGGAACTGAGAAAACACACATCAATGGTATTTCAGAACTATAATCTTTTTAAGAATGAAACGGCCCTGGGAAATGTCATGGAAGCCCTGGTCAGTGTCAAGAAAATGAAGAAGCCGGAAGCAAAAGAGAAGGCGATGATGTATCTGGAAAAGGTCGGAATGGCAGACCGTAAGGATTTCTATCCTTCCAAGCTTTCCGGAGGCCAGCAGCAGAGAGTCGGAATTGCCCGTGCACTTGCGGTAGAGCCGAGTATCATTCTTTTTGACGAGCCGACATCGGCGCTGGATCCTGAGCTGGTCGGTGAGGTTCTTCAGACGATTAAAAAGCTGGCGGACGAAGGTACAACCATGATTCTGGTTACTCATGAGATTCCATTTGCAAGAGATGTGGCGAACCGTGTGCTGTTTATGGAAGGCGGTAAAATTGCTGTGGACGGAACGCCGGAAGAAGTCATTGCAAATCCGCAGAATGAGAGACTGCAGCAGTTCTTAAGCTACGTCAACCACTAACAACAGACAGCCGGCTGGGGCTGTGAATAGGAAGGAGAGAGATCAGCATGGAAGAGAAACATTTACTGAATGAAATACGCAGGAGCGGTGAGGAAATCGAGCCTGAGCTGATTGAAATCCGAAGACTCCTGCACCGCCATCCGGAAGCTTCCATGAAAGAGTATCAGACCTCTGCAATCATCGCGGAACAGCTGGAAACCATTGACGGTGTGCAGGTATATAAGGGTCTGGCAGGGGGAACCGGAGTGATGGGAATCCTTCACGGTCAGGATGAGGGAAATGGGAAATGCCTGTTGCTTCGGGCAGACATTGATGCCCTCCCGGTAGAAGAAAAGAACGGACTGCCGTTTGCGTCAGAAAATCCGGGATTTATGCATGCCTGCGGCCATGACTCCCATGCTGCGTGGGTCCTGGGCGCTGCAGAAATTCTCAGCCGCCTGAGAGATCAGTTTTCCGGCACGGTAAAATTCGTTTTTCAGCCGGGTGAAGAGGCTGGAAAAGGCGCCAGGGAAATGGTGGAGCAGGACCACATTCTGGAAAAACCGAAAGTGGACATGGCATTTGCGGCACACGCCTGGCCTTCCATTGATGCCGGCAAAATCGGAATCGCAAGGAGATACGCCTTTGGCTGTGCCGGCGGATTTTCCCTTCAGATCAGAGGAAAAGGCGGACACGGGTCCTGGCCTCACAGGGCGGTCAATCCGATTCTTACTGCATCTGAAATTGCTCTGAAATTTTCCCGTCTCCTGACCCAGCAGATTGACGCCGTAAAACCGGCCGTGATCAGCGTCGGCTCCATTCACGCTGGAGAGCAGAAAGCCGGAAACATCATTCCGGACACCTGTATGATGACAGGAACTATCCGTGCAGCCGAAGTATCTGTCATGGAAGATATGATCCAGAAAATGGAGCGGATGATTTCCCTGACATGCGAAGCAGACGGCTGCACATACGATTTCCGGCCGCATATCGGTATTTCCGGAGTCCGGAATAATCCGGAGCTGGTTGATCTCTGCAGAGAGAAAGCAGAAGATATTCTCGGACGCGGCAATGCGTTTATCATTGAACACGACAATCTTGGCGGAGACAATTTCAAGGAAATCAGTTCCCGGGTCCCTTCCTGCTACTTTTATGTCGGCATCAGAAATGAAGACCTGGCAGAAGAGTTCAGCCTCCACAGCCCGAAATTTATGCTGGAAGAGAGTGTAATCAGGAAGGCCGCAGAAACAATGGCCTGGATCGGGATGACGTATTTGAAATAATAAGAACCCCACCCTTCCACGACGCTGAAGTGATATGCTCCCTTTATGAGAGA
>ERZ791908.181-NODE-181-length-83130-cov-7.515883_pt1 | contig 83130 bp, 86 predicted proteins | sample MGYA00510144_ERZ791908 | MGnify/ENA primary metagenome ERZ791908 (study PRJEB30046, sample SAMN00792105) | human gut metagenome | study: EMG produced TPA metagenomics assembly of the A metagenome-wide association study of gut microbiota in type 2...
GTTGCTCAGGTACTTAAAAAAAATATTTTATAATAGTGTTGCGGAATTAAGGTATTTTTAACCTCTCGCCTAAATACCGTTTTTGGACAATTCTGAAGGGTGAAAAAACGCCTCGGGTCTACAAGGGTAGAAAATAATTAAAGACTGTAGACACATTACCCGGAATCTACCTGCTCTCTTAGGATAACTGATCCGTAACATAGCATAAACTATTCCGAAAGTCATAGTAAACTAATTCAAGACATACATCATATTATTCGTATGTAGTACTACCTATCGCAAATACATAGTACTACATAACGTCCATAGGTAGTACTACGTATAGGTAATAAGTAGTAACTACTAACAGATACTTTGTTATATGTTATCATTTAGTTCTTGGGGTGTTTTGACTTAGTTGATGGCATGAAACGACTTAGTTTACCTGTTGTCAAAGGAGCGATTTCAGATAGTGTCGGTATCTTTTGCATTGTTCTATATAAAATTCATATTCCACAAAGCTTGAACCGTAAATGATGATTTACAGGTAGTTTACATTTTCTTATATACATGAATAAATGGCTATTTATTCCACGAAACAAGTAGAAAATAAGTCATACTCTATTTTGTAAAAGAATTCTCGCTAATGTCTAAAAAAACAATATGTAGCTAATATATAAGACATTAACAAGATAACAATTTGATAGTCCTTCCACAACCAGTCTTTAAAAGACAATAAATAACATATTGATAATCACCCAATTGATAGATTATCAAGTTCTGCAAAGACTCTGGTAGTTTCCTTCGTGGGGATGAAGTCTCAGGAGGTTGGAATCAAGCCAAAAGTAAATGTAGTATTGGAGGGGGACAATCAGATGCTTGACGAAGTAATGGTTGTCGCTTACGGTACCGCTAAAAAAAGTTCTTTTACGGGATCGGCCTCTACGATCAGTAATGAAAAATTAGAACTCCGTCCTATTACGAACTTAACAAAAGGGTTAGAAGGACAGGCAACAGGATTGTTGACAACTTCAGGATCCGGACAGCCTGGCGAAGATGCTTCCATTGTAATCCGTGGTTATGGTTCAATTAATGCATCACAAGATCCTTTGTATGTTGTCGATGGTATTCCTTTCGATGGTTCTTTAAGTTCCATCAATCCGTCTGATATCGAGTCTATGACTGTATTGAAGGACGCTTCTGCTGGTGCTTTGTATGGTGCGCGTGGTGCGAACGGTGTCGTTATGATCACAACTAAACAGGGTAAAGAAGGAAAAGCTCAAGTAACATGGCGTTCAACTGTAGGATGGGCATCACGTGCTATCCAACCGTATGATATGGTCGATCAGAAAGAATTTGTGCAATTAACTTATGAAGCTCTTCGTAATGGTTACGTATTCAACTCTGGTTATTCATGGGAACAAGCACAACAGATGGCAAGAGCCGGTTTAAGTGCCAATTTAGGTGGTGAACTATACAACCCGTTTAAGAATTACACATGGGACAATTTGATCAATCCTGAAACAGGAATGGTACAAGCTGATGCTGTTTCAGCCTGGAATGAACGATGGATGGATGCAGTTCAACGAGATAATGCATTCAGGCAAGAACACCAATTATCTGTAAACGGCGGTTCTGAAAAAACAAAATATATGTTTTCTCTCGGTTATCTGAATGAAGATGGCATTCTTATCAATACAGGCTTTCAGCGTTATAATGCTCGTGTAAACGTTAATTCTAATATTACAGATTGGTTTAAGGCCAACATGAATGCCTCCTTGTCTAATTCAGTGCAGGATTACAGTGACTATGACGGATCTTCCACATCAAATGTATGGTATTCAGCACAGTTCGTTTCACCGTTATTTCCCGTCTATGTGAAGGGATTGGATGGAAAGAATGTATTGGGTGAAGATGGAAAACCTCAATTGGATTATGGAGAAAACGGACGTCCGGGAAGCTATACGGATTACAATCCAGTCGGCGGTTTGACTGACGACAAATCAAATAAAAAGAATGATGTGGCAAGCCTTCGCACTGGAGTGACTTTTGGTTCAGATAAAGATAATTTCGGTGTTTTCAAGGGAATTAAACTGAATGTGAATTTCGGTCTTGATTACCGCAACCAATCACGAATGAGCTATATGAATATGTATCATGGAAACCAGGCTACAGCAGGTGGTTTATTGACCAAATATAACACACGCATGCAAAGTTATACTTTCAACCAACTGTTGTCATGGAACCGTTCTTTCGGATTACATTCTTTTGATGTTTTGGCTGGACATGAATTTTATGCTTACAGCCACGAATATTTGAAGGCTGGAAAAACAAACCTGGTAGACGGTATCCTTGAACTGCGTCCGGGAACGACTTTGTATGCAGCCGATTCTTATACGGACAAATATCGTATCGAATCGTGGTTAGGACGTTTCAACTATAATTATGATGAAAAGTATTATTTCTCTGCATCTTTGCGTACCGATGGATCTTCTCGTTTTCATAAAGATCATCGTTGGGGAACATTCTGGTCTATCGGTGGTAACTGGCGTATTTCCAAAGAAGCGTTCATGGAAGATGTTAAATGGATTGATAATCTGTCTTTGAAATTAAGCTATGGACAACAAGGTAATGATAATATCCTGAATTCAGATAAGACAAGCAATTATTACTTATGGCAAAGCTTGTATGATTTAGATTGGCCGAATTCGAACCAAATCGGAGGTATGGTTTCTTCATTGGAAAATCAGGTAGTGTCTTGGGAAAAGAATGGAAACTTGAATGTTGGTGTCGAAGCGACCTTCCTTGGAAGCCGTCTATCCGTCAATGCCGAATATTACAATCGTAAGACTGTCGATATGTTGTTAAGTTACCCGATGGCAACTTCTACCGGATTCAATGGCTACAATGCCAATGTCGGAGACATGAGAAACTCGGGTTTCGAATTTGAAATAAGAGGTACTGCTATCAGAACGGATGATTTCGTCTGGAATATAAGTTGGATGGGATCAACTGTAAAAAATAAAGTCTTGAAGCTGACTAATACAGCACCCGAAATCATCAAGGGAGTTTACAGTATCAAAGAGGGCATGCCTATCAATACGTTCTATATGGCTAAATCAGCAGGAGTAGATCCAGCTACAGGCGCTCAACTCTATTGGGTATACGACAAGGATGAAAATGGAAACATCATCAACGAACGTATCAGCGATGACTATTCAAAAGCATCAACCAGTAAATATTATCAAGGCAACCGTATTCCGGATCTTTACGGAAGTATTGGAACAGACTTTTCTTACAAAGGCTTCGATTTGTCAGTCCTAACCTCCTATTCGATTGGCGGTAAAATATATGACAGTCTGTATACAGGTTCCATGAACGCCCAATATGCGACGAACACCTGGAATAAACATCAGCTACGCCGTTGGCAGAAACCAGGCGATATTACAGATGTGCCTCGTGTGGAAATCAACGGTGCTTATACAACGACAGATCGTTTCTTAATCAATGCATCTTATTTTGCAATCAAAAATATCACATTAGGCTATTCCTTGCCTAAAGACTGGATGAGAAAAGCAAAACTGGGAAATGTCCGTGTATTCGGTTCCATTGATAACCTGGCGTTATTTTCTCATTTGAAAGGTATGGACCCTCAATACAATTTTAAGGGTGAAACCGATTATTCGTATACACCAAACAAAACATACTCTTTTGGTGTAGAAATTAACTTCTAATGTTAAATCATTATTTTATAAGATACAAGATGAAAAAGATATTCAAATATATGATTGTCGGTCTGGTGGCTTGTACGACTCTATCGTCATGCTTGGAAAGTTCTCTTGATACCAATCCGACTGATTCAATGTCCGGAAGCGGACTATTAGCAAATGCCAATGCGGCTTTAGTTCCACTGAACGGTCTTTACCGTTCCATGTATTCAGCATGGTCTCCAACAGATAATACACACCAATGCTTCGGTATCAGTGCTTACAATCTGATGGCCGATGTGATGGGAGAAGATATGATCATGGCTGCAATGGGCAGCGGCTGGTTCTGGTATGATTGCTTATATAACGTAAAAAGCAGATATACTGCTACTACTTGGCGCTCATATGATTTATGGAATTGCTATTATACTTGGATTTCCAATGCTAATTATATACTTGATGCAGAGGAAACTATGGCAGGGACAGAAACGGAAGTCAACTATATCATGGGGCAGGCCTATGCAATACGGGCTTACTCCTATTTCATGTTAGCGCAAAGTTTTGCCCGGACCTATAAAGGACATGAGGGTGAACCTTGTTGCCCTATATATGTCGAGCCGACAGTCGCCGGTACAGAAGGAAAACCACGTTCTACAGTGCAAGAGACATATGCTCAGATTATGAATGACATCAATAAAGCTGTCGAACGGTTAAACGGTACAACCCGCAAACACATTTCACATATCGACTATGCCACAGCATTAGGCTTGCAGGCTCGTATCGCATTAGTGATGGAAGACTGGGCTACCGCTAAAAAATCATCGGAAGAAGCTATTGCAGTAAGCAAATGCACGATTGCAAAAGTTTCAGAATTTAAAGGTTTGAACAGCGTAAGCGCACCAAATGTTATGTGGGGGGCAGAAATCATATCTGACCAAAGCGGTATGTATGTAGGTTTGTTCACACACATGGATGCAGATGCCGATAAATACGGAGCAAAAGCCCGCAAACAGATCAACAAAGATTTGTATGGAAAAATGGGAACGGAAGACGAACGGTTGGTCTGGTGGAACCCGAAAGATGCCAACAATAAAGATGGTGGTTATCAGCAGGAAAAATTTAAGTTTTCCGATATCCAAACTTGGATGGGAGATTATGTTTGGATGCGTATAGAAGAAATGTACCTGATTGCTGCTGAAGCAGAATGTCGTTTAGGAAATGATGCTGGTGCACGCGAATACTTAATGGATTTGATGAGTAAGCGTGACGCGTCTTACAGCTGTGCTCAAAAGTCCGGTACATCTATGGGAAAATTGACTTCTGATTATACAGGTTCATTATTGGAAGAAATCATTATACAGCGTCGTATCGAACTTTGGGGCGAATTTGGTCGTATCTACGACATTCGTCGTTTGAAACAGGGATTCAAACGAACTGCAGAAATGGGTTGGCCGACTGACGCTTTGCTTGTTAATCGCAATGCAAATGACCCGGAAAGCTATATGTGGGTATTGACAATTCCTCAAACTGAATTTGATGGAAATTCCAGTCTAGACCAGACCAAAGACCAAAATCCGGTCGGTGATACTAAATAAATTTATTCATTGATTAAAAGATAAAAGCGATGAAATATATTTCAAAATTATCAACATTAACCACTCTTCTATCAATTATCTTGGGCTTTGCAGCCTGTGATAATGAACAAGAATGTGCTCTATATAATACAGATGCAGCAAATAGAGCTGTTTTTGTAAATGCTTCTTTAGCTAATATCACGGTTTCACCTGCTGATCCGACCTTTACAGTAGATCTAGTACGTGCAAATGCCGACAGCGAATCAAGTGGGACCATTGTATTGACTGCTACGGTCGATGAAGTCCCCTTAGCCGGTTGTACTGTTTCCGATTATACTTTTGCTGCTGGTGAAAATATGACAAAAGTCACAGTCAACGTATCTCCTTTGGAAATTGGCAAAGAATTGAATATCACACTAACATTGGATAATACAAATGAACCTGTAAGTGGCAGTAACACAGTTTCAGTTACGGTTAATAAAGACTATAACTGGGTATCTTTGGGAACAGGTACATTTGCTGACGTTTTGGCTTTTACAGAAAAGCCTTACAATGTAGAAATTCAAAAAGCGGATGGCTTTGACCGTTATCGTGTAATGAAACCATATGAACAAGGTTTGAAAAATGATGATGGCGGATGGGGAAACGCTGTAGCCTCAACTTCATGCGATTATATCGAATTTTGGATTAAGGATGGCATTATTTATTATAATAAATTCTTTATCGGAATCAATTATGACGGAAGTGCCTCAAATGCAATTTATGCCCACCACCCAAGTGATTTTGCAGGAATCAGTTTGGCAAATAATAAACAGCTAGATGACAAGACTTTCCAATTAGCTCCTTACTATTACATAGAAGCTTTGCAAGGAGGTTTTGATTACACAGGAGAAGGTGGTTCTATTCTTATTACTCTTCCATAAAAAGAAATTGCCTATTATTATGGTGGTGTATCAAAAAAGGATTACAGCTCTTTTGATACACCACCATTTCTTTTCTTTCTATCCAACCTTATTGCTGAGCAAGCCTGACATCCGTCCCCTTATCCTCTTTTGCCTTAATAGCCAAGACCCGGCCTTGTACTTTTACCTTTCCGGTTATAAATTCCGGGATATTGAAAGATTTCATAAAGGACTGATAGAAACCGGCATCTTTCTGAGGCAACAGGAAGGGCTTGCCAACTTTGCCGTCTTCATCGACATAAGCAATATATGGGCGTGTATATAAACCGTCTATCCTCCTGCTACTGAATACGAACCAACGACTGTTGCTACTCCAGGAATGATAGCTTTCCACATCGTCGCTATTCACTTCCACCAACGGACGGCTCGTGCCTGTCTGAAGGTCCGCCATATATAAATCAGCATCTTTATGCCAGATCGAAAAGTTTCCATAACCGGATAATGTATACAAAAGGTAACGTCCGTCAGGCGAAACGCGCGGAAAAGAAGCACTCATCCCACCGCTCTTCGCATTGTAAAGCGTATCGACCTGCGCCCCGAAAGCACGTGTCACCGGATCAAAAGAGACGGAACATAAATTATATTTGACTTCCGAGTACTCCTGCGGAATAGGTCGAGCCTCTGCTGTACAGAAATAGAGTGTCTTTCCGTCGGGAGAGAAAGTCGGAAATGTTTCAAAAGCATCTTTCGAAAAGATATTTGAAGCCGTCACGATCTCGTGTTTTTCCACATCGTACACCACTACATCGGAAGCCTCGTCATATACTTCCACCCTATTCCTGTCATTCAGATGAAATGCCTGCTTGGTTGTATTCACAGAGAAAGCCACATATTTGCCCGAAGGATGCCAGGAAGGGTAAACCAAAGGAGAAATCGTTTCCTTCGTCTTGGTATTCAGCTTTTCAATCTTATCGCCATCGACCAGGATCGTCCCCGGAAAAGTCTCGCGCATATGAAACAGCATCTTATTCGGATCCTGCATGCAAAACGAATGGCAATTCACACAGTTGTTTCCACTCATCTTATTTTCAATAATAGGAATTTGCGTATAACTCTCCAAATCCCTTTGATAGATTCCCATCTTGTTCCACAACTCATATCCCGGATCGATCAGACGATAAGCCAAATAAGAGTCTACCTTTTCTGGAGCAACCCGGATAGTAAAAGGAGAATAGGCCACCCATTCATTGCCTTGTTTCACTTGGACCGTCACCTGTATGGAGTCACCGGCAGCCGATTCCAGCAAATTCTTCCATTTGGAAGGAGGAATCACAATGCTACCCTTTTCTCCTTTCACCTCGAATTGTTGCCCACCAAAAGAAAAAACAGCACGCGATCCGGCATCCTGATCATCCAAAGCAAAATTCAAAGGAGCCATATTAGGAGGAATAACCACACCGTTATAATCCGGAAAAATGGCAGGCATCGCGTCTAATGTACGGCTCACTTTCACCGAGTCGGAACAAGACAACAAAGCCGCCAGCATACATATATATACATTCTTTCTTTCCATTTTCTTACGCATCATTTAAACATAAAGTAAAACCAGTAGGTATTTCCGTACGACCGGTTCAACAGCCCGGCAATAGCACTGTTATTGCGGTTCGCAAGCACCTGCTTTTTATAGTCGGTGAAGCGGGCAACAATTGTTTCGGAGACATTGAAACGTTTCCAGTAATCCGGTTCTTTTTCAGACATCACAATAACGGCTTCCTGAAAATGCACGGGCAATACGGGCAAAAACTCTGTCCCGTAATATTTTTCCACCAGCGCTTTAAATCCTTCCAGATCCTTAGCCAATAAATACATTGCACCCAAATACTGCAAAGCAGCAGAGTTGGCAGGTCCTTTTTCCAAGAAAAGCGCCAGATCTCCTGCCAACCCCTTTATCATTGCCAATGAATTCCGATCCGGCAACATCCGCCTACGGGTTCCTAATATGGGATCGCTTTCGACAACTTCGTCATTATAAAGGTATTTGCGCTGTGATTGAGCCCAATCCCGGTATGCATATGTTTTCTCAAGTATTGAGATATATTTTTCAGCTACGGGATACGTACCGTAAATCAGATTTGTCTGCACCAGTCTCTTCAACATACGAGGATTGCCATCCTCCATAGCACTCACATACCCCTCAAAAGCCATTTCCTGCGATGAAGCGGTTGCCCCCATCGTAAAATAGATATCACTGAGCATGCAAGAGATATTTTCCGATTTATTCCATTGTACAAGCAACCCTTGAGGTCCCCGCTGGTCGAAGTTGAACATTTTATCCGAAAGTTCTCCCTTATTGGCCAATGCCATATTCAGATGGCACATATATAAGAAATTTGTCAGTTTCCCTTTACATTCTTCTATCGTCTTGTCCCATTGTTCCGTTCGGGCAAAATAATCCAGTTTTTTCAACTTCAGTGTCTTTGCATCGCTATATTTGGGCATTCCCCACCACAGAACGGCAGCAATCATAGCCAATTGAGCAATACAACTGATCCCCGCAAACAATTTCTTCCCGGACAAACTATTCTTATTCCGGACAAAGAAAGCGATAAGAAAGACCAGAGGCAGGCAAATCCAAGAATAATAAATGATTTCTTTTGGATGGAGCGTATAATGGTAATACAGATCCGGACCAAAAACCCATCGGTATTCACCCATCAAAGAGAAATAAACCGTTCCAACACCCAATAGCAAAACTTCCGCAACCCCGATCAACGAGATATACCATTTAGGCGTCTTCCGCAACCCTTCGAACAGGCAAACCATTCCGGCAAACAAGACGGTAATCGATCCTGCCAACCAAAACAAGACCGGAACCAACACACAACCTGCCACCAAACGGAAAAGATCATTCCGTATCCTCATATACCCACAGAGCAAAGCCATCATCATCAGGTAGCAAACAGTGCCCTGTACCCTGTAATTGAAGTCGAAATGCATGAACAGCAAAGCCAACATCGGTAGCACATAAAGGATAAAAAGCCCCGAAACAGGCGCGATCCGTTTCACAATACCAGCCGTACAAACCCCGACACCTGTCAATAAGACCGCAGTAACCAACGCCCCAACATAGGGACGGATAAAAAACTGCACCAGGAATTCCGCCACCAACATGGAAAAGCCACCCGGAAGAAGCAGTTTATTCCTTATATACGCCTCGGAAAACAAAAACAGCTGACTCTGTTCTATATAGTAAAAATGATACTCGAAACACATTTGCAAAAAAGCAAACAAAGCTCCGAAAACGATCAACCAAAAGGCAACAAGTTTGTATTTCATCTGACAAATCCTTAAGCGTGTTTAACCAATTCAAAACGTTTATCCACACAAGCTGGCAATTCATGCAGATAGTGCGTGACATAAATCAACGTCTTTCCCGGACGCGAACAGAACTGCTCGATAATGGCAGCCACCTTCTTTTTATTGCTCACATCCAATCCGTGCAACGGTTCATCCAAGATAATCAGGTCCGGATCTTTGACAAACGCACGCGCTAAAAGCGCCAACCTCTGTTCACCGGAAGAAAGTGTAAGAAAAGAACGGTCTTTCAACTCTTCAATACCGAATACACGCATCCAGGCCAAAGCTACCTGTTGCTGCCTCTCCGTGCATTTCCTGAACAACCCGATCGAGTCAAAAAATCCGGAACTGACGATATTCAATACCGGCACATTCTCCATATAGAAAAGATGCATTTCCGGGGAAACATATCCGATACGCTTCTTTATATCCCAGATACTTTCCCCCGAACCACGTTTACGATCAAAAAGATAAAGCGTATTGGCATACGACTGCGGATTATCGGCATAAATCAAACTCAACAAAGTCGATTTGCCAGCCCCGTTCGGACCGAACAACGCCCATTTCTCCCCGTTTCTCACTTCCCAATCCAGATCTTTCAGAATCGTACGGTTACCATACTTGATCGAAACATGTTCCATCCTGAAAGTAACGAGATGAGCGGAAGGTTCTTTCTGTTCCCCGACCGGAAGTGAAAACGCCCCGCTCCGAACGGAATCTTCCTTTCCTTCGAATGGGAATAAATCGGCTATCAGATCCGTTTGCTTCAGGAATTCCTCTCGGCTGTAAACAGGAAGACATTTGCGTTGCTTGACCGGTAAGACATGTGTAATCATTTCAGGTATATCGTCCGGATTAGAAAGCAGTAAAACCACCTGCACACATTTCAACTTCGTTATTTGCTGCAACATCTCCACCAGAACACCCCTCGAAGGAGCATCCAATCCGATAAACGGATTATCCAATATCAAGACACGAGGATGCTTCAATAACGTACGAACAATCAAAAACTTCCTCAACTCACCACTGGACAGGAAGATCAGTTTCTTTGGCAAAAGCTCTTCTATGCCGAACAAAGATAACACTTTATGATAATCTTCCGATCCCGCATCTTCTTTTAATATATCTTCTATTGTTGGGACCTCATCCGTTTCAGTAGAATGCCAGCGTTGCTGATAATAAGAATTACGGCAATCGGCCAAGGAGTAAATATCCTTAAATGCTATACTTTTCACCAGGGTACCGACATTTCCCTCATATCCGAAAGCAACTTCGCCTTCCTTCAATGCAAATTTACGCTGCATGACGTCAGCAATCAATGTTTTACCCGCACCGTTCGGCCCGATAACACCCCATTGTTGTCCCTCTTCTATTATCCAATTGAGAGGTTCTTCAAAACGCAGTTCCGGCAAACGGGTCACGACGTTCCGAATATTCACAACTATTTTCCTATTTTCCATCGCCTTTTTATTACACGAAGCAAAGGTAACAGAAAAGGGGAAACTCTCCCAAGCTCCCCCTTCTATTTTGTACAGGTATATTGTTATATATTCCTTCGCAAATTAGTTACCCAAAAACAGACCTGTACAGTATCCCAACGTTCGTCTTAAAAAATACACTTAAACTATTTACACCACAAATATACGAAACAATTTTACTTATTATCATTTTACAACCCAAATTTGTTGCAAAACATAATATTAGCAACAAATTTAGTAACACATTAAAAGACACGTGTACCTTTCCCCAAATGAATATCCGAAGCCTGCGTGATAATCACCTGCTTAACCCCGGCATCGATCGCCTGAAACGAATTTTCGAGCTTAGGGATCATTCCCCCTTGAATCACACCCGCTTCCACATACTGCTCGAAAGCCGTACGGTCTATTTCGGGAATCACACTTTCATCATCGTTCTCATCTTTCAAGACACCTTTCTTTTCAAAGCAGAACATCAAAGTCACTTCAAAATGTTTCGCCAGAGCTTTTGCGGCTTCTCCTGCGATCGTATCAGCATTGGTATTCAACATATGTCCTTGTTTGTCGTGTGTAAGGGGAGCCAATACCGGAACAATACCTTGATGAATCAGGGATGCCAGCAGATCCGCATTCACCTCTTTCACATCACCGACAAAACCGTAGTCCACCTCTCCCACCGGACGTTTGTCCGACCGCATCAGATTCATATCCGCTCCGGTCAGTCCCAACGCATTTATACCTAAGGCCTGAAGGCCGGCGACAATATTCTTATTGACCAGTCCCCCGTAAACCATTGTAACCACCTTCAACATGTCAACATCCGTAATCCGGCGACCGCCCACCATCTTACTCTCGATACCCAATTGTGCAGCCAGCTTCGTAGCGGAACGTCCGCCCCCATGAACCAGCACTTTATATCCTTCTACCTGCGAGAAATCATTCAACAGATTGCGAAGTGTTTCCTCTTCTTCCACAATCTTTCCTCCCACCTTTATCAGCGTTAGCTTTTCCATTCCTATAAATTATTCTAATTTTTTTGAGCCAAAGGTAGTAAAAAATAAAAGATTTGTATACTTTTGCACCATCCAACGCGGTAGTAGCTCAGTTGGTAGAGCATCAGCTTCCCAAGCTGAGGGTCACGAGTTCGAGCCTCGCCTACCGCTCCTTAGAAAACACTCTCTGATTATCAAACAAATAACTGATAATCAAGAGTGTTTTTTCTTTTACAAGATAAGAAATTTTCATCTATTCTCATTTTCCCCTATTCATTTTACAAAGGGTAAATTGTATATTTGCATAGAAATGTTTCACAAATGTTTCACACTAAATAATGTAAGCGTATGGCAACCTTCAAATCATTAATACAAAAACATCACAAAAAAGCCGACGGTACATGGAATGTAAAAATCCGAGTAACCCATAATCGCCAGATTAAATATCTGGCAACTCCTATTTATGCAAAAGCCGATGACATTACCCGTACATTCAAACTAAAAAAAAATATCACCGACAAAACAGATAAGATCATAGATATATACCAAGATATTTGTGCAGACCTCGGATTAAGACTCAAGAACATGCCTATAGAAGAGCTAATTTCTGAACTGGAAAACGGAAGTAAGCCCAAGAATGGTAACATAGACTTTTTTTCATTTGCCAATGAATTCATTGTGGCGATGGAACAAAACGGACAAACAGGTACTGCACAAAACTATAAGTGTGCGATCAAAGCTCTCAAACGTCTTGTCAAACGTGACACATTATATATATCAGAAATCAATAATAGCCTTCTTACTGATTTTGCAAATATGCTAATCAAAGAAAAAGAAGAAAGAAACAAAATACAGGCCAAACAAGGAAAACGAATAACTTCCCACCGAGCATTGTCGCAATACCTTGGAAACCTACGTCATCTACACAACGAAGCGAAGGCAAAATATAACGATGAAGAGTTCGGCAAAATACCTATTCCCTGGTCTCCCTTTTCTAAATTCAAGATACCGAAGGAAGAAAAAACAAGAAAGAGAAGTTTACCAACTGAAAAAATCCGAGCAATAATCAACATTCCATATCTATACAGAAAAAATACCAGAAAAAAGGTTCCACAAAATTGCAGGTTCAACCTAGCAAAAGATGTGTTCGTTCTATCATTCGGCCTATTGGGTATGAATACAGCAGATTTATTCAACTGCAGTATACTTAATAATGATCGAATAACCTATTTTCGTAAAAAAACAAAAAGCCGGAGAAGCGACAATGCCAAGATCATCGTTGAGATACAAGAGCAAATAAAAGAACTATTTGAAGCATACAGAGATCAAACCAATAAACGGGTGTTCCGATTCTATCAAATGTATCGTGACGAGAACACCTTCAATCAAGCTGTAAACAAAGGACTTAAAGAAATTGGTAAGATATTGAATATTGAGGACTTAGAGTTTTACGCTGCCCGCCATTCATGGGCTACAATAGCCCTCAACGTTTTAAAAATCAACAAATACGTCGTACATGAAGGTCTGAATCACGTTGACGAAGAAATGAAAGTCACCGACATTTACATAGAAAAAGACTTCAAAGCTATCAATGAAGCCAACAATATGGTTCTGAAATTTATCTATTCAGACAAGCCAGATGAAGAAGCACTATCACTATTCAAATCACCTAGTGACTCTATAAACGACATGGATGAAGAAATATCTGGGAACGAAAGGTAACTTGATAAAACACCTTGCATTTCGGAAGATTTACGACGGACATATTTTAAAGCCTTCCGACCAGAACGTAATTGTTCTTTTATAACCTGGTCGGATTTACCGAAGTTCTTATTTTGATATGTTGCCATTAGTAACTATATTTGTGACCTCTAACTTTCCTAAAAGCAAAATGCGGTGTGGGCGTGGAAGAGGGTATTAGCCCCCGGCCATGCGCTCACACCGCGTGTTTTGCGTTAGTAGGAAGGTTAGAGGTTTTACTAACGGCTGGGGGCTTCTTCTCCCCCCCTTATCTATCATTATCTTTGCAAATATAATAAAATTGTTTTTCTATTCCAGAGAGCATTCACATCAATATAGTTAATTATGAACACATTAGGACAAATCACACCTGAATTCATCTATAAATATGGTACATGGGATGATATTTTGTTTCGGAGACTTATAACTGAACAAGTAGCTTATTTTGCATCCCCTGAAATATATGGCGAAAGAAACGATTTCATTCACAAATTAAATATTGACTACATATTAAACGAAAAGAATAGATTCCATTATTATAAATCATATTATCAAAACAAATGCAAACAATGTCCTATTGATGACATCAACCAGATGGCTCGTAATGCAGTGAGAAGAAGACCTTTAACAAAAGAGGATATTATTCAACATGAAAAAAAGTGGCAGGACAAATACAACAATGCTATTGGAGTATTCTGTACTGGACTTAATTATATGGAAAAAAATCTTTGGGATTTATTTGCCAACAAAACAAAAGGGTATAATACAATTAGTGGTATATGTGTACAAATTGACCGAGAGCAAGCTTTTTCTGGAATATATGGAACAGGTAAAAAAATAGACTATGACGATCCTGCTTTATGTAATTTAATTGATGAAGATTATAATAGTTACTTTGAAAAAGCATTATTCACTTTACCTTCAGACTTTTGCAAAGAAAATGAATACCGAATTGTTCTGTATTTTGAAGAAAACAAAAGCCGGGAGATTCCAATTCCTAAAGAATCAATCAAGCTAATCATATTACATCCTAAAATGGGAACAACCAAAAGAGAAGAGATAAAAGAGAGTGCCCAATCCTTTCTCCCCCATATAGATATAAAACAACTGAAAAGAGATAAATCTGGATATAAATTGGTTTCTATATAGCGGTTTTTCAACCGCTATATATCATCTGCGTTTCTTTATCAGCCAAATAATCACATAACCAATCCCCAACAATAATAATCCAGAGAGGACACTGATTGCCCAACCGCCTACGTTCATCTTAGCCTCTTCCCAATTGGTTAACTCTCTTTCTACCGGATAAGGAACCTGTACCACCTTTTGTTTAGCATTCAATAATGAATCATACTTGGCCTGCAGTAATATATGATCACTATTCAATTCTCGAAACCGTTCTTTTTCCCGGTAAAGTTCGGTCCGGATCACATTTCCTTTGTCGTCAAGAACAATCACAGTTGAATCACGGGTTACAGTCGAATCACGAATTTCTATTTTCTCCCTGATAATTGTTGAATCACGGATTACAACAGAATCACTAGTTTCTACCTTACTCTCAATCGGAACATACTGAACCCTGCTCCGGCAACCGGTAAACAGGATCAGGAAACATACTATAAAATGAAATATTATCTTCATGGCTGTACGACTATATTAGGGATAAAAGAGGGGTATTCAGGAATAACATCATAACAAGGGCACTCCTTGATACGCTCAAAAGGGTCGATCACTCCGTTATTGTTAGTATCAGGCGAAGTGTCCCGGTGCCCGATCACCTGCACAATCTTCCATCGACGGCAAATATCATTCACCAAGCTATTGATAGCATCTTTTTGCTCAGGTGTCCGGGTGTCTGCCGCCTTACCAGAAGCATCCAAACCTCCTTCGTAACAAATGCCAATACTTCTACTATTCCATCCTTTACAGTGCGCCCCGACTTCATCTTCATGGCGGCCAGGATAAACAGTACCATCTTTCCGAATGTAATACTGGTATCCAATATGTTTTAGTGGTTCCGTCTGAACAGGACGCTTAAACCCTCTGGCTTTATGACCGGCATCCAATTGCTCAACCGTATAATCGGATGTTATACGTGTTGCAGAACAATGGATAATTATTGTATCTGGTTTCATTTTACACATCATTTAAACGGTGATAAAAATCTAACTTAATATCATCATAAACCGTAGAAACATTCGTATATGCCCTACCATTATTAGGGCCACTTTCATTGTAGATTTCACTTTCCACAACCAGAGCAACCTTTTCAATCCAATCCGGATTAGTATAAGAAGATAACTTATTGCCTTTATAAGTGTAGCAATCAAAACGACTATTTCTATCCTCATGAAGATTACGAAGCAAGCTCCGTATTTTCTTACCTGTTGCCTCACGATCAGCAATATGATTCTCTTCTCGAATCTTTTTAATCATTCGACAAACTTGTTCTTTTGCCAGATCAAAATATACATTTGATGTATTTTTTATTCGTAACTGCACCTCTGGCTTTAATCCTTCTGTCAATGTTGCTAACGTCGAATTTTGGGTTCTTGTCTCTTCTAATAACTCCGACATCGTATCCTTTTGCCCTTTTATGATATCGTTTATGATAGACTTAAACCACTTAAAACAAGCTACCATTAAACCTGCAGACAACACTAAAAAGAAAGCTGCCGTCATTGCCATCATACCCCAGTCACTAATACCCTTAGCAACAGTTACTGCTCCTTCTATCTGCTCCATATACGTTTATTTCTTGTAGATTTTTCAAACATCTTCAAGTAAATACAAAAGGCGGCCTGTCACACCGCCTTGACAACCTAAACCTATTAATTATCCAATCGAATCACTTCTTTCTTACCAAACAAAGCATCCAATATCGGCTTCACTATCTCATAAAAACCACACCCGGAAAGCCCAGCACCTACTCCATAAATAATCACTTGCCACCAAGTTAATCCTGATAAGAATGGTGCTAATCCTGTAGCCCAACAAGCCGCACAAATACCGGCACCGACAAAAACTGATATTGCGATTTTCGCCCATTTATTCTCATTTACAAAGGAAATAACCTTTGATATTTGAGTCACCAAAAAGGAAACGACGGCAACAATCCCAGTAAAAGTACCAAGGTCTACAACAAAAGCAGTGTCAGAATTTACCGGTTCTACGCTTTGAGCATACACACCCACAGACACAATCATCATACACAAAATCATCAAAATCTTTTTCATAACCTAAACATTTAATTGTTAATACTCTATATTATTTAAAGTTTCTTCCACCAAGCATAATGATGCCGACATTGTAAATAGCTTTCATCATATTGATGCGTGTAAGCTTCTCTTTCAAAACTAAGATTCCGATAAGAGTTCTTGCCATATTTACAGAGTTTCACACACCATTCTAATATATACCAGCTATAAAAAAAGATATACAACATTTCACGCATCTGAGCAGTATGGATTGCCTCATGATTAAGCGTCTGCCACTTTAAGGGCTTATATTCTTTTCTAGCAAATACAACTCCCAAAATGTTGATTGCTAAAAAACCTTTGAACGGAATAAATTTGTTATAAATGACTTTCATTTGCTACATATTTAAAAATCAATAATCCTAGTTCCATTTTTATATATTCCATCCATATTAATGGAAATTGACCCAATGTCTTTTCCACCAGATCTTTTTCTTAAGATTATTCTTCCCTCTTGATTATTATAATCCATTCCAGAAACTTCAATATCTACCATTGCTATCTGCTTCAATCCTATACTTATGTTTTTACCCCCAGGACGGATGCCTATAAAACAATCGTTTCTCGGATCATAAAAATTACTAAAGCCATATTTTGTATCTATTTTAAAACTAGTATTTGTTGACCCTATAATCTGTCCATCATTAAAACTTACCCCATTTATCGTTGCCGTCTCAGCCAAAAGAAAACCTGTTGCAATACTTTCAAAAGAACCACCAACCGGTCGCCACCAACTTGCATTCGTTGGAGTCTTACCGGAAAACGTTCCCCCATTATCGGTTCTGGCAAGGTAATAAGTAGAGTCATGTTTTACACAATCCACACGATAACGATCACCATAATAACTTTTGGAAGAAGAATATTCCCCTCTGAATGTAACCACTGGTCCATCAATGCCATCATCCCCCTTATCGCCTTTATCTCCTTTGTCTCCATCTTGTCCATCCCTACCATCTTCTCCGTTAGTTCCCGCTTTTGCAACTATTCCCCAATAAGTAGTATTGGTAGGTATAATTCCTCGACCCTGATCTTTTTTGAAACGATAAGTAGAACCATTATAAGAAACCTCGTCACCTTCATAATACGTTGTTGAAGAATTGTAATCGCCTCTGTAAACACCAATAACAGAGGTTTCCCCACTTGGGCTTTGCACCATTGTTCCTTTCAAGACAAGCCGCCCTTGACCATCAAGGTTAAACCCTAAATTAGCCATATCATTGCCGATACGAAAAGCACCGGAAAGCATATCCCAAAAACTACTGCCATCAGGAGAAATAATACGATCTACAGTTATACGACCAGGTAATACTTCCGTAAAGCCATAAACGGTCACAAATGATCTTACCCCGTCATACTGGCTCCCCAACAAACCGACTAAGAAATAATATTGATCACCCTCATTCATTTCATGCGGTTCTTCGGATAACAGAAATGTTCCATTTTGATTATTCTTACTACATTTTGCGTAGAAATACATCTTCCCAAAATTTTCCAACGGTGGACTCACATAAGCCGGAATATCCCAATATTTATACTCATCAGCTTTATGTTTGCCAGTGATATTTGAGATTCCAAGCGTCATATGCTGAATAATCGACTTGGGTGCAGTGAATACCTTAGAGTTATCGTTGTAAACAAAATTTGGGTTAACAGCCTGAGGATTTGCCTTACTATCCACAAAACGAAATTGCAAACTATCATCACCAACAAGTAACGACATGGTCCGTACCCAGATTGGATCAATCCCCTTCGAATAATTATCAAAAGCCGAATCAAGCATTTCCTGTGCTTCAATTGCGTCTCGATACCTACGAAGAGTATAGCTTATCGCAGATTTGTATTTTTCTTCAACAACAACTTCGTTCGAATCGATCTTGCCAAGTTCCGATGATTTAGAGGCTGTCACCGGAACATTTGACAACTCCATTTCTGGAGAATGAGGATTGTTTATGTAATCTCTAACCCCTGTTATCCTAATTGATACCCCTTCCGGTTGGTATTGTGTATCACTGAATAACACATAACCACCAGGCAATATCTTTCCCCCAATCTCCAACCATCGTTTTTTCGCCCAAGAACCATTCAACTCTCCTGTGAATGAAAACTGCTCATCTTCATTTTCATACAGATACCTAACAGCTTCTCTCAACATGTCCCAACTTGCGCCAGATTTACTTACATTGTCGCATATATAAGCATCAGGAAGAGCAATTCCGAATATAGCATACTTATCGCCAATAGCCGGACGAAAAGTTTCATTAGGCATTACCTGTCCGTCTAACTCTGCTGGAACAATTTTGAAACGACGTTCTCCATGAACATAACCTGTTAACTCTTCATCAGTCTGTTCTAGATCAAACTCACGCCCTGCCAACCGGCCGGACTCAAATTTGATTGTGGCACGTTGCCCTGCTATCCTATATTGTGCATAATTCAGAGTATCAGGAATAGATATATCAATTATGTCGTAGAAGTTCTTTTCCGCATCAGCTACAATCACTTCACTTATTGTTCCCACCCGTGACGGATATACGTGGCTTCCATCGTAACCATCTTCTTGACCAGCCGTTGTATCTCTATCTGAACGATAAAGAAACGTTCCATCTTTTGATGTATGGTATTTTCTTCCTTCGTATTCTATTTCTTGGTCCTTTGGCAAAAGCAAGGTTGTACTTCCGTATTTACTGGCATCAATATTTCTTTCACCCCCTTGTACATACAATATGACAATCGGTTGTTTGTCTCCGGTATTAGCCCTACCTGTACCTGGTAAAAAGCCGTTCCCCTTTCCATATGACAAAGGCAGTGGATCATCCTTAAAATACTCAACCTTACATAAATCAATCGTCTTGTTGGCTATATTCCACTCTGTTTTTAAATCACCTGCATTACGATTTAAGGCATCAAAAATGTACTCGTTACTGAAAGAATATAACTTCTCTACACCCTCAATACATTTTCCAGCCTTCCACCCACCTTCACGCAAATTCAAGTTATCAACAAATAGTTGCAATAATTGACGTGGAGTTGCCGTATAAGAGAAAATCAGTTTATTTGGAGTTATTGATACATCTTTGACTTTGTATTTTTTTAAAGCTTCTTCATCACCACCAAACTCAACGGTATATTCCAAATTCCTCGTTCCATGTTTCTTGAAATTTTCCGGTCTCCATAGTGTATATTTAACTCCTTGATACTCGATATAAGACCCCACCGGAACCTCTACATGCTCCGTAAGAGAATAATACAACACAACCTGTGTGCCGTTCATTATTGCCCGATAACGATAGCTGTCATCATCAACGTCAATATCAAGAACTATACTTCCGAATTTATCATAAATCACCATACATCAACCGCTCTTTACTCATCACGGTTCAAAAATAGAAAACAAGGTTTAATAAACCTCATTTTAAGATATAAAAAAAGCCTTGAAAACATTCAAGGCCCAATTATTTATGATTATTTACTATAAAACTAAGTTCCATATAGGGAAAAGTTAATCGAATCTTTTAAAGACCAACCTTTCAACAATGTATTTTGTACATACTCCATAGCCTTAGTATAAAAATCAGTCAAATCTTCCAATGTTTCGAATTCTCGATACACAGGATTATCATCTGTTCCAAACTTGAATGTTACCGGCAATGTTGCTCCACCTGTCATAGTTGCCAAGTCGAATGCCGCCTTGTAATTGAACTGGTTTTCACTTGACAACCAAACCGGATCACCCTCATAAATGAAACCGGAAATAATCCGTTCATCGATCCGGGCGTTATACCAGGATAGTATCAAATTACGGATTTCATCTTCGGACGGTTTATGATCGAATTCCTCTTCCATATAAGAGGCGGAACCATCCCCTTTCTCCTGTACATCCCAACGCATGCGCCATTTATTACGCACCGGGGACGTGCATTCTATCAAAGCTACCCCGACACTTCCTTCTACTCTTTTCATGTAAATACATATTTAGTCCGACCTTTGCCGAATGTCTCCGTCTTGATGGTTGTCTCAAACGGAAAACCGTCCGGCATTTCCCTTACTTGTGCAAGGATGTTTTTCATTTCTTCCGAATTAGTGAAAAACTTCTTGGACTCGCCATTCTGTTCTATACTCACGATACAGCGGTCCTCGCCCTGCTCTGTCTTGATGCCCGTTTCGAAGTCCTTGACCACGATGGGCAGGTTTACCAACTCACGGATACTTACTACTGTTCCGGGAAAACGTTTTTTGCCGTCCTCCGGCTTATAGGAAACGTTCAAATCTTTAAATGATCTCATGTTTTTGCCTGTTAATTTTTTAAACAACATATTACAATCCGCGTGTTTGGCCATGCCATAAAAACTGGCCACTAATTCACGCCGTCTTCTTCTCGATTTTACCTCGTGCAGTTTTCGGGCAAAGTTCTTTTTGACACGCTTACGAATACGCACATAATCCGCTTCGTATATCACATATCCCAAAAAATCAATGCCCTCGCCCACAGGAAATACACGCTCGTTCTCTTTTATATTGAGATCGACCAGTGTTATCCGCTCATGGACGGCATCACGAATCTTCCACAATTCTGATTTCGCGTCACCGAGTACCACGCCGTCATCGCAATAGCGGTAGAAATGGCGGACGCCATACTTGTCCTTCAAATAATGGTCTAAAAAAACAGACAGGAGCAGGTTACCCAACCCTTGCGACGACCTCAGCCCGATACTGATACCCTTTGGCATCATATGGACAAAACCCTCAAGAATGGAGATAAGCTTCTTGTCCTTAAAAATCCTCCCCACACAGTACATGATAAAATCCGGCTTGATACTCTCATAAAACTTGGTTATATCAAACTTGTAACAGTACCGCGTGTTATCCGGATCATCCCTTAGGTCACGGCGGATATACGCCAACAGGTCATGTACTCCCCGGCCTTTGATGCTGGCAGATGTGGTACGGATAAAACGCCTTTTCAGGTGTTTGTCCACAACCGCCATGACAGCATGGGCTGCAATGCGGTTCTTCATATTGAGGACCTGGATACGGCGCAGCTTGCCGCCTTCGAAAACTTCACGCTCCCTGTAACCAGTGACGCGAAAAGTCCCGTCCGCTATCTTACGTGAGAGTTCCGCTATCACCTCTTCTCTATGCGCAAGCAAATAACGTCCTTCACGGCTCCGTTTCCTTTTCGTTCCACGAAGCACGCGGTCAAAAGAAGCCTCCATATTGGAAGGCTCTATGATCTCTTCTATGACATAACCGATCCTGTGCATATCTGCCTTCAAGTCCTCGGGCCCGACTTCTTCGAATGCCCTAAGTGGACACCTACCAAACTCTACCCGTCCAATTGTTTTTTCAGTTTTCCGGCCTATTTACGGCCGCTGTTACTGAGGCTCATCCCCCTCGGCTTGAAACCGGGAACACGTCCTGGATTTCGTACACCGATTATTTTATTTTTCTTTGTTTGCCAAACGCGAACCGTAGTTCGTATTCGAGTTCGATGAATCGTTACCGCAATTCGAGTAAGCAACACCGCCTTGCGGGTTCGCGTTGTTGTTCGACCGAGCCACCACACGGGCTATGGGGGAATCCACCTTTTCTGCGACAAATGTAACAAATTAACTCTCTTTTCCATTTCTATTCTTTTTTATTTTCGACACTCCCAACAGCTAATCGGGAGCAAATCCATTATGCCATACACAAAACACGCTTTTACGCTTTGTCGCTTCGCTCCCGATTTACGCATTACGATTTGCGTTTCACGCTATCGATTCTAACGATTTGTACGCGTCAACGCTTTGCGCGACTACGATTCGACCGCGGAAGGCCAAACGCGAACCGTAGTACGCATTCGAGTTCGATGAAACGTGACCGCAATACGAGTAAGCAACACCGCCTAGCGGGCTCGCGTAGTTGCCCGACCGAGCCACCACACGGGCGGTAGCAGAGGATACCGTAGCTTCATCGCAATAATGGGTGCTTGAACTACCAGGCTGGGAAAAAGAAGGGATCAGGTCACAATACTTCTGATGAACCACACCCGTTATATAACCGCTGGTCGTTCCACTCTTTACCTTGCGAATACTTCCGTCAGGCATTTCGATATGCCACTTGTAAGCCTCCGAGGACGGGGTGTTGGGCAAACCGACTTTCCCCATCCACTCGAGCTTGTCCCCGTACCAGTTTTCATACCCCATACAAAGGGTGGCACCGATGGTTTGGTACTTAATCTCACCATCATCCCCTACCACTTCATACCAGGCATTATTTTCCGTTTTGTCCTCCGGATTGACCGTGTCTTTCATCCCAAGCTTGGAGGTCAGCCCGATTATACGCATATGGTTGCTAGGACCATATGCGCATTGACCCTGCGCGTCACGCCGACCATACCGGGCATAGAACAAATTGGCGACATCCTTGTGCATTTCATAGTCGATCAACTGGAGCTTTCGGGACTCGGCATAATATTCGAAATCAGGTTTGGTCATGCTGCCGACACTGCTCCCGCCAGTTATGGCTGAAGAGAGTTTGATACCGACAGTAACGGCTTCATAAATACCGGTCAAACAAGCCTCATGCTCGACCCAGTCCGGTTCCATATCCTCGATCCTATCCGAATTTGAAAGGACAACCATGTCAAACTCGACATTGTTATGAATCGAGAAATACAGGCTTTCGGCTCCGGACGGAATTTCACAGATCAAATACATGCCGTCTACGAACCGGCTACCGAGGGAATCAACCATTACATTGGATATGATGTTACCTTCTCCATCTACAAACAACGAACCGACAAGCGAGCTACCTACCACACTTGGAAAACGTACACGTTTATAACCGGACAATGACACACGGCAAACGCTGTAGTTCGCATCCGATATGTACGAACCGGCCAGGTCGGGACGACCGACCTGCAACTTATTATTCCGCTTCAAATCACCGGAACCGGTGATCTCCTCCAAAGTGACAATCTTGCAAACGGGACGTTCCGGCTTATCTTTGTTGGAGCTGAAACAGGTATATTTCTTGTTGTTCAAGTAATCATTGATTCCCTTATACCAATAATGGGGTTCATACATCCAGACATCACCTTCCGTGCTATCCAGCTTAGCTGATGTTGCAGAAGCTACATTTTCCGAATCAGCATAGTAATTCGTATCGGAATCATGAAGACGGCAAACCGTCATTACACCTTCTTCCGTTTGTTTTCCAAGACAATGATAACGGGCATTCAGGATAGTGGAAATATGGGCAGAAGGCTTATACGCATTGTTGAACTTATAACCTGTTTCATTGTCGAGGTTGGAGATATTGGCATCGTCTGATACACTATCATCGAACTCGATCATCGTGTATTCGGGCTGGCGAATATTCAGTTCATCAAAGCGTTCGACGTATTTGCGGTACGTCTCATCCTCAAGGTAATGCGTCAGGCGATAAGTTCCGCAAAGCTTACAGCGGTTGTTCATCGTATTGCCTTGCGCGTCTATTCCACCCAAACCGGCATCATACCATTTTTTCAGGTCGTCACCCGTTCCGCTCAGCTCCAGGCCGGTGATACGGATATAACGCAACGCATTGCCGGGAACTGACAGGATTTCCGTAAACAGGGAAAAGCCGGATAATCCCTTGCAATTTTCGACCCACAATCCGGTTATGCTTTTGATATTGTCGAACGTTATGCCTTCACGTGTCAATTCAGACAATGAACGAAGCGTCAAGGTCTGATAGCCGTCGGGCAAATGGAGTTTACCCAAAGGACAACCTTCGGCAAAACTTATACTTGACAAAGAAGTACAACCTGTGGCTTCCACTTCCTCCAGACGGGAGCAACCCGAAAGATCGAGCGACGGCAAGCGGTTATAGTTGCGAATATCGAGACGCCGGAGCATCGGCAGCTTGCTTCCTATCGCAAGTTCGGTCAAACCGTAACCTTCACCTTCACGGCCCATGACCAGGTCCTCTAAGATTGGAAGAGTCGGAAGGTTCAAGTCCGTAAAGCCTCCCCATTCCGACAAATCAAGTTTCTTGGTAAACTGTCCGCCATAGAAATGGAACGCAGTTCCGACGTTTGCCACGGCATTATAGGTATAGCTCCACTCCTTGCCGGCAATCACCTTGTCATGGGACAATACGGCACTCTCCCGAAGAAAGGCGAAATAGAAGCCACGCGACGGGGTCGCCTTGATTTTCGCACCGGCCGCACTGTTTCCCTTCCATGTAAGGTCTGTCGCCGAATATTGTCCGGCATTGTAACGGGCATCGAACAGGGACATACGGTTTGTGATCCACCAATGACGGTGGGCCTTACGGCTTCCCTGCATCGCCTCGAGATATGAATAGGTCATGATCGTCACCTGGCCGTCCTGGTTCACCTCGACACCTTTCGTCTTTGGCTCGATATACTTGTACAAGGCATCCTTGTTGAACAGCCGTTCGCAGAACTTGTCGGACTGTTCCTTGTCGAAATGCTGATAGATATATTCATTCGTCATTTTGGCACGAATACGCTTATAGGCCGCACTGAGCTCGTCTTGGAATTGTTCACGAAGATTGTTCCAGAGCACCGAATCATGGCCGGCATAGGCATACACGGTCTTGTCACCGGTGGACAGTTCCGGGTCCGTCGTATTTTCGTCCAAATCCCAGGAATATTTCAGACGTCCGTCGTTACGGACACCGAGGATCGTATCGCAGTCGTAAAAGATCGGATAGCAAAGGACCTTCTCGGCCTCAGGTTTATACCAAAAGCCGAACATCATGTTTTTGACACGCTGGTCCACGCATCCCATGATCTCCGTAAACATGAAGTAATCGCACAAATAAGGGACGTCGAAATAATTTGCCAGTTCGGATTTGAACTTGGCACTGTCATCCGCTGTAGACTTCACCCATTGGACTAGAGGCTTCAGGTATTTGGGCTTCAACGTGCCGGCTTCATATTCCGCATTTATATCGTCATCATCGGGGAAACGCGCCTCAAAGACTTTCAACCAGGCAGGGGCACCATCCTCCACTCTGTCAAAATCATCATCGAGGAACATGCCCATCGGGTAATCGTTATTCAGGAACTCCCAACATTCGGTCGGGTTCTTGCCTTCGAACTTTTCCGTTATCCAGTCCTGATCGTGGTAACCGGGAATATCCAGAAATCCGAACACAGCCTCCGTTGACTTGTCATTGTTGAAGTTGAACTTCCCGGCGAACACGGGCGTGTCGTTCACCGTCTCACGGTAAAAGATAAGGCACGGTTTGCCATCAACGGTCGTACGCACCTCATACGGGTATTTCTCCTTGTCCACGTAGCGTTGTGCGGGGGTAAGTTCGTCGGCTGCCGTCAATACATTCTGCACAAGGCGCGCCATACCCGTATTGTGGCTGCTGGAGGACTCGGCGAAGTCAGCTTTGAAACAGAAGCAATCCACCGGTGCGGAATTGTCACGCATGGAATATTTCGCGCTCTCCTGCAAAGTCCCTCCGACGCCCTGCTCATTGCAACCAAGGTATAACTCCCCGGCGACCTTGTTCGAATTCTTGAAATAAAGACGGTAGTTCTTCCTGGGATAAGCCAAAGAGGATGTCCCTTGCAAGCTGATACAGCCCCCCACGCAGCGAAAGTTCTTTTCGGGAGAGGAACGGTCTATGTACAGGGATTCGTCTATGTCGAACTTCGTCTTCTTGTTGTTCGTCACCGCAGCCTGGACCAGCGTGGCAACACCATTGGCCTGCTTGCCTGTCACGATCAGGTAAGGAAGGTCGGAAGGCATGGAATCGACGGAAATCATCCCGTTGTCGTCGAGGATGTCATTGGCATTGTACTTTTCGAGAAGCTCGTCACTGCCGGGCAGGTCAAGCATGAAGCAGTCGAGCATCTGCGCGTCGGTCAACTCGGCTGAATAGGCACGCATCGAATACACGTCAAGCGTGCAGCCGTTATTGCCGATTTCTATGTATTGAGGATCTTCCTGATAGATGCTGTCGGATGTCCCGCGTTGCACGCTTCCGGACATGATACCGTCGACATACAGGTACAGCATGCTGTCATTCAATATGCCGTCCTCCGAGCTTTGGCTGTTCTTCGGGGGAAAGGCCACAAAGCCGATCGTATAGGTCTCCCCAGCAGCGAACTGGGTAGCGACGGTACTGTTTCCACGGCTGACCATGCGGGCCTCCTGCGTCGTGATCACGAAGCCGGTTCCCTTGCCATCCATGCAACGAACGATCTCGACACCCTCTTCCATGACATCTGACACTTTGAAACGGATCATGAAGGCAAAAGCGTTAGTAGCATTTTGTTCAGGGGCAGACAACGGGCAAAACCGGACTGTCGCACGGGCATTGTCCGTCAAACGAAGCGCACCGTTCAACCAGCCGTCACCTCCGAATTTGAAACCGGAAAGCTGCGTTTCGATCCCGTTATAACTCCATTCCTCACGGTTGGTATCGCTATTGCTACGGCCCGTCGCCGACAGCTTCAACTGCAGGTTGTCAAGAGGCTCGGAAATGTTCAATTCGGAGGCGGAAACCTCGACTTCGTACTCATAGGCAGAAGTGCCGCATGCCAAACGCCCCTTTATCCCGCCCGCAGTCGTCGTGCGCAAAGAAAGTTCTGTCCGCTGGAAAGGAACGTTGGCCGAACTGACAAGCTTGTCCCCTTCGTAAACGTCCACCTTAGTCGGGGTTTCACGAGGATTATAGACGGCGTAAACAAGCGTATAACTGTCATACTGTTTAACCGGGACATAGGGACGGTTGCCGGACTCTATGACCGTACCATCGCCGAAATCGAAACGGCTGGCAAAGATCGGGGTGTCATTTCCGGGTTCACGGACCGCTATATCGAAATAGATTGAATTGCTTTTTATGGATTTCCCTCCATGTTCAAGTTCCGCCACCAACTGGACCGAATGGGAACCGTGCGGCAGGCCGGACGTATTTACGGACAGTGTACCGTTGGCACTGCTGGTGTTGATCGTACGGTCCTCCACATCCACACCGTCAACATACATGCGCAACGTTTTCATGCCGCTACCTGAAAGGCCGAACGGGATACCGACCATATCCCCACGACCAATTACAGATGCGATGTTGAACGAACTGGTCAACTTCAAATCCACGCAGGTCACGGACCAGGCAATCTGCGACACCTGCTGTTCCGCTCCTTCGCCGACGGTAACACGGACACGGACCGTATTCGTCCCGGTACCAAGGTAATTCGTGACATCGAGAGTCGTCGTGCTGCCGGCGGCCAAGGTCTGGTTCAAGGTGTAGGAAGTCGCCCCGCGGCTGATCGTGATTGCGGCCTGGCCGGGATTGCCCGTCGTTGAACCGGAAGCCGTATCGACCTGGTCATAGGTAAACTGCAGTTTGACCTCGTCACCAGTCTTTACAGTAGGATTGTCTGTGATGCGTGTCAATACAACTTTCGTGGCCGAAACCGATCCGCCTCCGCCACCCGTAAACTGTTCGGTCGTCGTTATCACCTCACCGTTCTTATCCAGCAGGGAAAGGGAATAGGCGACATCGTCACCTTCACCTATCGTATTGAGCACGATATCCGCCGCGTAATTCAAACCCTTTATTTCTGCGGCCACAGCTCCGGAACTGACCGGGTTCGTCGATCCTTCCGTGACGGTTTCTTCGACTTCGGGAATAGGGATATCCACGCCTCCGGCTCCATCCGGGAAAATTTCTTCATGGGAAGCTCCCCGGACCAACCTCACTTTCCTTATCCCTCCGTATAAAGTCCAGTACTCGGGATTTGTAAACTGATCCGCTGAACCGGTAAAACGGTACTCTTCCCATTTTCCGGATGATTTCTCAAAAGTGATGATCATGCCGCTTTTCTTCCCGTCTTCAATATCCGCGTCCATCAATGCCGCTACGGCAGTTTCTTTGGTATGGTAACCTTCTTTGGGGTGTAGTTCCGTCACGTTGTAAAAACCACTGCCTGTCCCTCCGCTGCCGGAACCGAAAGGCGCCCAGTTTGTCTTGTCCTCGAAGCCGGAAAGCGTCGTCCCGGTATATTGGTACGCTTCCCACTCGCCTTCCGATGCGGCGAATGTCAGCACCAGCCCTGCGTATTTCAAACCTGTTCCGGCAACTGCCCGGATAGCGGTCTCCAATGTATAGAAACCTGTTTCAAGAGGAATCTCCTTGGTGACGTTTATAAGATAGCCGCCGTTTCCAGGTTCTCCACGATCCCCTTTCAATGAGGCAAGCCATTCCTCCTTGCTACCCTCAAAACCTTGTTTAACGGCTTCCTGGTAGGCAGAATCGCCGGTATCGCCCTTTACTCCTTTCAGTGAAGCGATCCATTCCTCTTTTGTCCCATCAAAACCCTGTTTGACCGCCTCGTCATACGCGGAATCGCCGGTCTCACCTTTTAACGAAGCCAGCCATTCCTCTTCGCTACCCTCGAAGCCTTGCCCTACCGCTTCCTGATAGGCTGAATCACCGGTGTCACCCTTTGCGCCCTGCAATTCCCCGTTATTCTTCCATTCCGCTTTAAGGCCGTCCCAGATGTACACGTCATAGGGCAGTTCTGTCCCGACAGAATAGGCATCGCCCGGACGGGGATCGGTAACGCCTGCTGCCAATTCTTCCACGCTGTCAAAATGGGCAAGGATCAGCAAACCGTCACCGGCATCCCCTTTCAATGAGGCAAGCCATTCTTCTTCGCTACCCTCAAAGCCTTGTTTAACGGCTTCCTGGTAAGCGGAATCGCCAGTATCGCCCTTTGCGCCTTTCAGTGAAGCAATCCATTCTTCCTTGCTACCCTCAAAGCCTTGTTTAACGGCCTCCTGGTAGGCAGAATCGCCGGTATCGCCTTTGTCTCCCTTTTCACCCCTGAACGGACCCATGTTTATCCAGACACCGTTCAATGTGTCCCAAACATACACGTCATAGGGTTGTTCTTCTCCAACGAAATAGGCTTCACCCTGTTCCGGCTCCGGGACTGCTTCCTGCAAGGCTTCGATAGAAGGGAACAAGGCACGGACTACGAAACCTTCCCCTTTGTCCCCCTTGTCGCCTTTCCGGGATAGGAGCATCGTGTATTCACCCTCTCCAGTCGGAGGTATGCCCGAAAAACCTTTCAATGCCAGATAGGAACTACCCTCATGGCTTATCACGTCAAGACGATCGTAAGAAGTCCCCTCGTTATACTCCCCTTTGGGAGTCAATGATACTTTCCCTAATCTTGTTGTTCTCTGTGTCATATTCTTATACTGTTACTGTTAATACTCCATCTTCGTCAATCTTAAAGCCGGGACCGCTGTAATCATCATCCGAAAACATGTTCAGATAACCGGTTGCAGGATCGACATCGAACGAGGCCACGCTTATCACCGAATTAGCCGGCTCATTCGTGTTCTCATATTCGCCGGTCGTTTCATTCCAGCGGTACCAATAACCGTCTACTATCTTATCGCGATGGTCAGATAAAGAATTTAAACGTGTAGTTGCATTATCCACACATTCTAAAGCCTCTCCTGCCTGACCCTGTATTTCATGAATAAACGAATCAACTTTTATCTCAACATTTTTCAATGTACTATCCGTTGCTTCTCCCATATTTGATATGGCCAAATTGATCCGCTCTTCTCGTTTTTCTTCTTCAACTACTCGACCACTTTCATTTTCAATCCGTTTTTGTTCCTCTTTTTGTCGATTTTTTTCAGCTTCAACACGCTTCTCTTCTGTTTCAGAAACTGTAGCTTCCAATTTCCTCACATCAGAAGTAGCCAGTTTCGCATTTTTTGCAGCATTATTTGCATCTCTTATTGCCTCTATTATACTATCGTAACTGTCTTTCAACCATTGCAAACTAACTTTAACACTGCGGTTTGCGGCATCTACACCAATTGTATATAAGCCAATAAAAGACTCCGCCAAGGGCAATTGACTTATTTTCTTTTTCTTAATCATAATCTATGCCTAAATCAATACAAGTTTCACCATCTTCCTCATCAACTATACGCTCATCATCTTCGGAAGCCAAAATGTATTCTGTTTCATTTACCCGGAAAGAAGTAAATACAAGAGTCAGATTAAATTCAACTATTACCTTGTCAGATAATGATAACACTTTAAAATTAGAGGACTTTTTGTAGTAGCATGGATATTCCTCATCAGTATATCCAACATAAAGGGTACGTTCTTCCGGTTTAATCAAATCGTTGAAAAACGCATCATAGCATTGCCAGAATCGATCAATGCTATCAGCACACATATACAAATTAAATGTGACATCTTTTGCCTCAAAAACGATTTGTTCAACATCATAAAACTGCCCGTCTTTTGTTTGTATTTTCTGAGACAAATTTTTCTTTATTGCTGAAGATTTCAATACTTCATCTCTGGTTCCTTTCTTAACGATGATACCATAATCACGCCATGAAATACCATCCATTTCATAATCACATCTCGGAATGACAAGGCCACATCCGGGACCAGAAACGTAATTATCTACTCGTACAGGAAAATCATCAACAAATTTTAATGTAAAAATAGATGTCGTATCTATCAATTGATTATTTGATTGACTACTGATACGCAAACGCCACTCACGTTTCAAACCAATAGACCAGACATGATACCCTGGTTGACACAGAAAATTTATTAAGTTATTTGCATCATCCGCAACAAAAGAAATTGACACTTCTTTTATGTCCAGTTTCGGGTCCATTAAATCAACTTCCACACCATCCTCTTCCGGCCAGCTTATGCTATCTGGTGTTACAATCGGTGGAAATGTCAGTAAATCAGCATATCCATTACGTTTAACTTTTGCTCCATAACGTTTGAATATGTCAACTCCATCAACTAAACAAACTCTATTCATGACTACACCATTTTTACACCTTTATCATTCATTCTCTCCACAGCTTTTCGCACAGAATTCATATCCTTTTGGATATCGATCAATTTCGAAGTGTTCGCGTCAATATTCGATAAATGACCTATCATGACAATTACATTATCTTTTATTATTCGCAAATTCTCATTCACCTGAACAGACATAGCTTTCAAGTCTGATATGGCCAAAGACACATTATTTGTCGATTCTGTTTGGAGTTGTACAGCTTTTAGAATATCAGACAGGAACATCGTTGTAGCAGTAAGTCGTCCATTCATTTCCGAGATACTATCCTGTGAAACACCCTGTATGCCTTTTTCTACTGCTGATCTGGTAGAGTCATCCTGCTGCTTTTTCAAATCTATCCCAACATCTTTAAAATACCTATTAACAGAAGAAAGAATATTTTCCAGTACCGGGATATTCTTCTCATAATTATCGACCAACTCACCAGTACGTTCTGCAACCATCTTCATCAAATCTGTTTCAGAGATATCACCAGAAGCATATTTTTCATATAAAGCAGCAATATCATCGTCAAAGTTTCCTATAACCTTGTCAAGAACTATCGTTTTCATCATATCCGTAACAATATCACGAAACGTATCAGAGGCATATTCTTTGAAAGAATCCAAAGCATTCTTTCCACTATCCAGCCAATCCCAAAGACTGTCTACGAAGTTACCAACCAAGGGGTCATACAAGGAACTAACATAATCGTGCAACTGCTCCATGTACTCATCGTATTTCTCACGAAGTTCGATAAGAGCTTCCAAAGTTTCCTTAGTCTGGCCAACTAATTTATCACCATAGTTATCTATGATGGATTGTGCAAGTTCTTTATCTATTAGCCCTTTATCATCAAACAAGTCTGCGCCAAGGTTATTCTTAACCCACGATATAAGATCTTCTGTTTTTTGCGACTTCGCCCCGATACCTGTACCTAGAAAACCTTTACTCTTTTTTCTTGTTTCAATACGTAAATTATTGATAGCAGCAGTAGTTCCTTCTTTATAGTTTTGTCCAGTCCATTTTTGCCACACTCCGGTCCAACCAAGAGGAGATAAAACATTCATTATCCCATTCAAAGCACCAGTCAGCCAACCACCACCTTTTTGATTCTGATAAACAGCCTGTTCTTCTGCAAGCTTTTCATAATAAGCCTCTGATACCTGTTCATGCAGCTTTCTGTAATTACGTAAACTGTTCAAATTTTCACCGGAGAACCAATCATCTTCTGCTTGTTTTGCTTCAAGAACAGCAATAGCATAATCATTAACAGCATCTTTCAATGCGTTAACCTCCTTGACCTTTTCTGCATAAACCTCATACTGTTCATAAGCAGATTTTGTCAATGAGGACAACTTATCCATTAACTGAATAACACCTGATATGACTCCCAAAATAACAGACGCTTTTTCAACCGCCTGTACAGCTTTAGAACCTGCATTAGCCGCAGTTTCCCACGCATTAATTGAGCTCGTAACAAATAGACCTATATCACCTATGAAAGAAAGAACTTCACCGGACGTTCCCCCTATCGTATCACCAACATCTTTTATTGAAGAAAATAGCTGATCAACTACATCCGCAACCTCTTCTTCTGCTTTCTGAAAATCATTACTACTTTTAGCTGCCTTGTCTTGTACTTTGCGATATATTTCAATAGCTTTAGCAACAGACATATATTCATTTTCAACCTCTATTGCACCGGTATCTTTATTGAAATTCGTACTCCTGATACCTGTAACGATCTTTCCACCGGCTTGAACATAATCAAGTTGTTCTTTAGCCCTCTTCAATTCTTCACCGACTTCCTCCAACTCCTTCTTCCTATCAAGCAAAGCCTTGAACGGGTTACGGCTATCTAATTCATCCATGATAGATTGGATAGTACTCGTATATTCCCGTAAATCTTCCGGGTTCAAGACTTTGGCGGCAGTCTGCTTTGCATTCTCCAATTGAGAAAGCAGGGAACTAAGAGTTTCCGAAGATGTATTTTTCAAATTCTCAAATACGCGCACATACTCCGGGGTTTGCTTCAATTGTTCGAAGTCAAGTCCCATAAGAGATTTACCCTTATCTTTTGTAGCCTGCGCTATCGAGCGGTCAATCTGTGCAACTTTATCAGTATCTCCGTTCTTTTGATATTTACTGCGTTCAGCCTGTAAAGCGGCTAAATCTTGATTGAATTTTTTCTCAATGGCAAGACGCTGATCAGTATAACTCTGATACTCTCCCGTCAATGATTTGAACAAAGCCTCTTCTGCTTTCTTTCTGGCTTCTGCAGCCGCATTTTCATAAGCAGCAAGAGCATCTTGTTTATCTTTCGAAAGGTCCACTTTCGTTTTTGTCTTTGGTTCAAAAACAAGCCCTTTATTCTTGTAATCCGGATGCTCCTTTTCCCACGCCAAACGCTCGATTTGCTGCTGGCTTTTTATGTACTCACTTGTACGACGGTCATTCTCAACTTTGGCTTTCCGGAAGTTGAGTTCAATTTGCGCCTGCTGTTTTAGATGGCCTTCGTTCATCGCATCAATCTTAGCCTGGGCTATATCCAACTCTGCTTGTACCGCTGCTTCTTTTTCCTGTTGTAATTGCTCATTCAACTGTTGTAAACGTTCTGCACTTTCAACTCTCAAACGGTTAGCGGCTTCCTGCTTTTTCTCCTTTGAATTGACAGATTTGTCATCTATTTCAAGATTCTTTTTTAGTTTATCAACAACCTTTTGTTGTTCTTCAATCTCTTTTTGAGTAGCAATAGAATTATCTGCCTTTAATTTATTTAGCTTCGCTTCGGCATCAGCCAATTCTTTCGCCCATCGAACCTTCCTTTCTGCTACAGTTTCAGCTTTTTTATTTTCTTGCTTTTCAACCTCTATTAATGCTTCACGAGCTTTAGATAAATCAATTGTAATCTGTACAGTTTCACGACCAGCTTTTATTTCTGATTCATAATCAGCTATAACCTTTTTTATTTGTTCAGAGGTCATAGACAGGTAATCAACACTCGCTTTACCAAATTTCTGATCAATATCAGAAAAAGCCGAATTCAAAAGTTCATTATCTTTTTTAAGTGCTTCAACGGCATCACGAATAGGATTATCTACTTTTGACAACCGCTCTACACCATCAACTCCACGTTTATATACATTCTTCGAAAAGGACCTAACAATATTATCGGCCACATCAGACAAAGCACCATTTTTCTGAATATCATGCACAATGGTAGAATAAAGAGCAGAAGCATCCCGCTCATTTTTTATCTTACTCCGGATAGCTTTCTCTAACTGTTCCAAATGTTTTGTTGAATTTTCTTTATAAGTGTCAGAAGCAACTCCTTTCGCATCAGCCACGGCTCGATCAATGGCCGATTGTCTTGCAGCCACACTTACTGCTTTATAAGCAGCTTCCACATTAGTTAATTGCTCAATTTCATCACCAAGTCCCCGAAGATATTCACCATACTTGTCAAGTATAGACTTCTTAGCATCATCATATTCTTTTGTACCCCTTGTCGCAGCATCGAGTTTGCCAAACAAACGGTCAATTTCCGTCTGTTCCGTAGATACCTCACTATTGAATTCCCGGAAACGATCATTCAATTTACCTTGCCACTTTTCAGCCTCTGTTTGATAAGTTATCAATTTGTACACTCCATAACCCAAAGCGACTGTTCCGGCTAATGCAATTGTCCAAGCATTAGCTGCAATAACAGCATTCAACTTTGATGTCGCAATAGTAAGCAAGGCAGTAGCTTTTGCCCCCAATGATTTAGCAGCCGTATTTGCAGATATACTGGCTGTTTCTAATCCGGTTTGTAAAGTTCCAGCTTTCTTTGTTGCTGTATTTATAACCATCTGTTTTGAATTAACTTCCCTAACAGCAGTATTGCGACTTATTTCTGCCGAATTCAATTTCTGTTCAGCAGTATTAAGTGCGGTTTGAGCCTTATCTACAGCTTTTGATGAAATACCATTATTTACAGCTTTCATTTCCGAACGCAACGCAACTATATTCCGAGAATGCTGAATCTCTTCGGCTTTAGCCGCTGCAATTTTTTCCGATATTTTGGCAATTTCCCTATTCTTAGCGGAAATTTTTTCCTCACTTGCGGAAATTTCTTTCATATGTCGGGCTTCGGCAATAGCAGAGTCTTTTTCTTCCTGCAATTTTACTACACGAAGGGCAACCCTACTTTGTTTTTCACTTTCCAGTGACATTTTCTTTTCCAGGGAAGCCGTTTTTTCAGCTTGTGTCTGCGATATCACGGCTGCAAGTTCTTCTTTTTTCTGTTGCACATTCTGTAAAGCCTGGGCTTTCGTCTGTTCAGCCAAAACAAGCCTATCCTTCACAACCGCCAACTCTGCATTTGCAGTTGTAGCAATTTGAGTTTGCCGTTCCTTTTCAGCTACTATTTCTGATTTCAATGCAGCAACATAATCGTCAGAACCAACCTTCAATCCCTGTTTTGTAAGTTTTGCCTTTAATTCTTCGGTTTCAAGCCCCTTCAACGCTTCAGCTTCTGCTTTTATCATAGCGGCTCTTTCTGCCGTTCCTGCGGCTTTATATGCAGCAGCATGAGCAATCAGAGCCGTTTTATGAACGCCATACAAACTAATAAGGACGCCAAGAGCAGAACCGACCTCTTTATAGTGTTCTGCCAAATAGTTTGCACCATCCAAAGCACCGTTGATAAATACGTCATTAGATTTGCCAAGGTCATTAAATATTGTATCAATAGTATCACCCAGATTGGATATTTTACCTGTAACGGATTTAGATTGTTCTTCCATGAGATTATAGAACATTCCACCTTTGTTCGTAAGATTTTCGACAACCTGTTCAAGATAGGAAAAACTAATTTTGCCTTCGGATGCCAAATCTTTAATTTCTTCCTTATTTACTCCCATCACTTTGGCAAGTTCAGAGAAAATTGGCACACCACGCCCAGCAAACTGGTTCAAATCTTCAGTCATTAATCGACCTTGCGTCATGCTGGTTCCATAAAGATAAACCAAATCACCTATTGGCTGACTTAATCCGGCAGCAATATTCCCCAAACGAGTAAGACGGTCTATAACATCATCGGCTGCGGTTCCGTAAGCAACAAGTTGTGTAGCAGATTGTGAAACACCTTTCAAATCAAATGGTGTATTAGCTGAAAAATCAACAAGTTCACCCATCAATTTTTTTGCTTTCTCCCCACTATGTAACATGGAAGTGAACTTTATTTCCAGTTGCTGAAAAGTTCCATAAACCGAAACCAACTCCGATGTTAATCTTTGCGCCATATCAAGCGAAAGGAATGCAGCTCCGGCAGCTTGCATCCGGGAAAAAGACTTAGCTACGGACTGGCTGGCAACGTCCGTATGATCTTGCATCATATTTATATTTCGGACATATTTCTGAACGTTCCGTTGCATTTCAGAAATATCCAATGTGGCTTTAATGCCTATAGTTCCCTGGGTATCCATACATTACATAAATTGGGTGAAATATTCATTTGCATGCATTTCTTTCTCTGGTACTTTCTCTACATTATCCTCATTCCTTTTTACCGGTTTTGAACCAGGTATAGCAGCATTCAATAACTGAATGGTCAAGTATGATCTCTTTTGAGTAACTTCAACATAACTCATCCGATAATACTTCATTACTCCACTGACTATGGACCAGGGACTATCGCTTCGGCTGTATTCGTCGGTTTTGTCAGTTCTGTTATCCCTCTTAGGAAAATGATAGTACTTAAAAAAAAAGCCGGGTCCATAGAACGTGCCATGAAATTCTGTATTTTCTTGTGCTTCTTGACGGTTAACCTTTTCTTCACATAGTTTCCAAACAACCAGCGCATCCATGTACTACGAAACATGAATAGGACAATGATATTTGCTATGTTTATCCCCTCCTTGGAGTAGGAAAGAACAGCTGCAACATCGCTTATTATATTTTCAACCTTCTCTTTTTCAATTGGGACCATATCCTTAACAATATTACCAATTTCCCAAATTTGAGTAAGAGTGATCGGTCTTATAACAAATGGAATACAACCCAAAAACACAATCATAGGTCGTTCAGCAAAAGCTTCTACCGTACGTTCCTGGATGTTCTCGTTTTCTACTTTATTCATCTTCACTAAAATTAAAAGCCCCGGCCCGTATTGACCGGGGCAAATACAACATTATATTACCACACGACTACGAATAATCATTTTACAATCTTCACACAGAATCATCCTCCGGAGCAGTATAATCCTTATTTCGTGCTCCACTGATTTCTTTTCCATCTTTATTCAAGTTGGCGAGTTGTTTAAATTCCAAATTGAAATTCGGAAATCCTGACTTTCCTATAGTACCCGTACGGGTTACTGTCATTTTCATTCGTGCCCATTGAAAGACCTTTGCTGGAAAACCTTTAAGGCTTTTAGTCTTCAGTTCTACAGCTTGATTTGGTAATTCAAAACCTGGTGTTTCTTCCATCCAGTCATCATTCTGCGCATACCCGGTAAGATATTTATACGCATCACTCCCCATGTCGTAAGTTTGCAGGGTAAATCCTTTTTGTCCTGGATCAGACTGCAAACTTGCATAATACTCATCCATGTCCTCAACTTCAATATCGTTTGTTCCTGGAGCAGAATCATTGAATTGAAATGAGTCTTTTACGATAGCTTTAACATTGAATTTTGTTGAAACTGTCTCAAATTCAGGATAGGAACCAGCGTTCTCTCCTGATTCAATTGCTGGAGCAAGTTTTAAATAATCAATGCCATAAACTGCTGTACCTGCCATAATTATTAATTATTTAATTGATATAAACCACTTTAATTTTAAAATTCTGATAATGAGTTCCATCATCATCATCCGAAAAAGAGTCATCATAAAGGGAGAATTCGGCACCAGAACGTTCCGTATAAACATTCCCTTCTGCATCTTCTGTCTCTTCAAATAAAGGCAATACGCTCTCCGAAATCTCATTAATACGCCCACTGTCAGGTTCGCCGGTACCGGCATCTTTGACGTGAATATTAATGTTCGCATAGCCTTCTTGTAAACCGGGCTCTTGCGGAAAAGGAAGATGATTAACCACGATATATTCTACACCTGAAAAATTTGTTTCCCGGTTATTCTTGAAAATATGGACGCCCAAATTAGCGGCCGCCAGCATCTTGCATATTATCGTTATCGCTTCCTGTCCTCTCATTTGAACCCTGCTTTAGAAAGAATACGTTTCATCTTAGCTCTCACCTCTTTTTTCAGATAACCTTCGGTTGCAGACAAAACATTTTTGCCTCTGTCCTCTACCTTTCTAGCGTAATTCATGCCAGCCACAATGACCAAAGAATACCCCGTATCACCAATAAGCATTTCATTTATCTTATACTTAGCTAAAAATTCCCCTTTATTTGATATTCCAGAAGAAAATTTAAAGCCCCATTCTAAGATTTCCCCTTCATAAGCAATCACATAGCCAATAGAATTTCTTAGATTGCCTGTCTGGTCTTTATACTCACCATTATCACGCGCATGAATTACACAGTTTTCACCAATGACCAAAAAGTTGAATACGATAGATTCTTCAACACGTTTTAATTGCCTTTCCAAAATCAACGGCACATTCTTCCAATCTCCCGTTCGCTGAAACTTCATAATAAAACGCTTGCTTTTCCTTTCATCGTACCAAAGCCGACAACAGTCATTTCCAAACCGGAAATACTACCGTCTGATTTTGTTATTCGGACCTTATCACCCAATTTCGGGAAAATAGAAGGTATGGCTTCAATGACAACCTGATAGCTATAAACGTAATCTTCGCCGTCTGCAGACCGAACCTTTTTGGCTGTCGGATTACCATGTATCTTGCACCAGCCTAAATCAACCGGAACTTTTCCCGGAATAACCGGATTAAAATTCTCATCATGACCAGTGCCAGAGCTGTCTACAAATAACTCTATTTTGTCATTATACCACATATTACCAACGGTCTGAACCGTCCTCAATTTCAGTTGAATTATCACTTAAAAAAATGGAAGCGTCATAGTTGAACTGTTTACATAACATTTTGATGTACGTTTCTAATCCCTCACGGTCATAAGTATTCGAACAATCAACTTCTTTCTCTGAAGCCAAAGAAAGAACACCCGACAGATAACCTAAAACAGCTTTTACCACAACACGTTTGTCCTTACATTCATCATCAGGTTTTAAACCTACATCATCAAGGGCATCACACACAATAACCGAAGTCGGATTGTAATGCAAACATTTCGCTATGAACACTTCCGAATTTTTCATACAGCCTTATTCTCCTTTGTTTGAAAGTTCTGAAATACGGCCTTCCAATGCAGCAATAACAGATACCCGGGGCTTATCGGCTGCATTCTCTGCCTCCAGATACCCCTTCAACTTCTCCACATCGCCAAACACCTTAATGAGAGCAATAACCTTTTGCCATTGCAGACTCATATCAATATCTGTCAAGGTAGCATCAACTTCTCTTTTTCCCGGTTGCCCCGGAGTAGCTGCCTTTACTGTTTGTCCTGCATCTTCAACCTCAGTAGCCTGAACGACAATGTCTTTAACTGTCTGATTTGATATTTCAGACTTTTCAGGCTGTGCTGTAACAATATTTCCGTCTTTAACTTGTAAATACTGTTTATCAATATCAGTATCTACAGATTCTTTGGTAACACGAGAAGTGTCTTTATCCACAACAATTAAAGCCAGACCTTTTTCAACTGCAACATTTACACGTTCATCTGAAAAATGAGAAATCACGTCGCCTGGTGCATAGACCTCTTTTGTCATTTTATCAGTAAATCGTTTGATAGCAACAATCTTCATAACACAACTTTGTTATACCATTGGTAATTCACTAACTGGACTATAATCCAGAACCGTTGCATCTTCGGCAAAAGGTTTGTCAAGATTTCTAACCTGCAAATTCACAACGCCATTGATACAAGAAATGATAGGAACAGCACGCCATGTGCCTTGGGTCCATTCTGCAGCTTGATCACCAGTTGATTCACCGGTTGTCCATTTCGCAATACGAATGCCTTCTCCTGCATCAGTATACTGCACATTCGGGTCCGGAAGAATTGCATTATCTTCGAATGCAGGTTGAACTTCACCCAACTTACCACCTTCCGTTTTAGGAATGAAAGAAATAACGTTGTCATTCCACGGATTAATGTTGGTAGGTTTACCGTCTTTCTGATATGCAGTTCTACGATTGATTTCCTCGATGGTCGGTATTTTCATTGACTTCAAATAAGCAGAAAACTCATCTTCCGTCAAAGAACGAGTATTTTTGTCCTTCCCCAGATACCCTGTACGCAAACCGATACTGCGCATCATCCAATACTTAATATCTGGAGCCATCAAAATTTTATCAAATACAATACCTTTCTGCAGGTAATCATAGATAATCTTTTGAAACAAAGAAGCCGCGTCAATAGAAGTATTGTTGATATTAGCCTCAGTCCATTCTTCACCAGTTTTAACCAGTTTTTTGTTCTCTATAGGCATATCATATTCAACCATATATTTGATGCCGTCCGGATTGTCAATCGCAGGGTCAAAGATGGCAACACCACCATTAGACAGAGCTTTCAAAATGATTTCATCCACAACATCCTTACAACCCAAATAAGCATCTTTGTAATCACCAAACATGCATTTCTTGATTTCATTCAGCTTCTGTACCGGATTGATACGGTTGTTTTCATACACCTGTAACAGAGTGCGCAAGGTATCTGCATCCGTCATAAACTTATGCCCCATGCGTGGAATTTTACCCGACCAAAGTTCAAAGCCTCTACCCGGACGAAGCGGAGTATCAGCATTATTACCGATAATAGATGCTCGAATACGAACATGGTATTTACCCATGATACCTTCTGCGGTTAAACCTAACTGCGGAGGTCTGTAATCAAACCACTTATCTACATACATTTCTTCCCACATCGTTTTTTGAGAAAGGGAAGCTTTATCAAACGCAATTTGCATAGTTCCGATCAGATCAATCGGTTTGCCTGTTTTTGCGTCATTTACCTTAAATGTTGAAAAAATTGATTTCATCTATTTGTCTCATTTAGAAGGATTGTGTAAACTTGATATTCGAATTGGTTTTCAAAAGAATACCATTTTTGAGACTGGCTGGAATAGGTGGAATACGACGTTCGTAGTACATCCCGTTCTTTGAGTCAACAGAAACATCAAGGGTCGTTTCATCTGGCAACACTTCCGTTCCCAAAGGATTACCGGACTTCACAGATAATCCCTGTGGAGCATCTGTAAGAAATACAGCCGGAGCTTTACCTTCGCTTTCTGCAACACCGGCAACAACTTGAAACAAAGCATCTCCGACTTTCAAACCTTCAATAGCAGCAGACAATTCAATAACAAAACCCTTAGAATCATCTGTAACCTTGACAATCGTAGGTGCATTTTCAAAATCACCTGTTGCTTCATTCGCTAATACGCTGTCTCCTACAACGAAAATCGGAGTGACAAACTCATTTGACTCCAAAGAGATTTTCTTTGCGTCACTAACATCTATTGCCATTACGCGCGAAGCTTTCAAAACTACCGATTTACGGGTAGCCTCATCATACTGCGCAAGAGAACCAGCCGGAATAATTGCACCAACAGGAATGTTAATCTTTGACTTATCCAAAGTGAAGCCACCAACAACACCAATAGCAGGGGAACCCGTATAAATAGGTCGCGTGCCACCAAAGAACTTTTTCCTAAACTTCATCTTGTCAATTAATTAAATGTTAAACTACTGGGAAACAGTGAGACTTCCCAACCAATCATCAGCAACTGCATTCTGAACCTGTTCGTCTCCGACCTGTGCCCCTTCGGACTCTGCTGGCTTTAATCCACGATTGATCAAAGATTGTTTATAACCGGTCAGAAACTCAGAAACATCTTTGTCTTCTGGAACAGTTACAAATTCCATGTCATCATCTGTTAAACCCAGTTCTTTAGCCTTGCTGGTTATGAGTGCCTGACGTTCCGTTTTTGCTTTTTCGGCTTTATAGTTATCAATCTCCTGCTGATAAGGTTTCCATTTTTCTTCCAGTTTCGAGCTGAAATAACTATCCAGTTCCTCTGCGGCATAGGTTTTCTTCCCTCCTTTACCTTTTTCTTCGTCTTCGCCAGTTGTTGTTATGGGTTTCCCGTCCTTCAATCCGTGCTTTTCTTCGTAATTACTTACAGAAGATTTGGCAGCTTCATTAGCCCGGTAATCACCATAGGATTTCACTACGTCTTGAAGAGTGATGCCGTCCACAATGGTCGTAATCTTCGCTTCATCCGTTACCCCTTCCGCTTTTTTTTCCGCAATCCTTTCCAGAATCACTTCGTCTATACCGACAAATTTCGTTTTCAACGCATCTAAAAGTTTCTTTTTCATAACCTAACAATCTGTTTTTGCGGTAAAAATAATAATTGTAGTTTATTAGACCTCTATTTTATTGTTAATGAGAATGCAACAAACAATTTTTTAACACTTAACCTAATTATACAAAGCAATATATACACATCATACATTGATTATACGATACTCATAACAAATACGTAGATGTTTAAAAGCCCATTTCAATATAAGCTATTATGGTAATCAAAAACTTAATAGAACTGTTTGAAGATATACTAACCATGAAGACATAATATAAAAATTCATAATCAGATTGCAAATCTAAAAAATTGATTTAAGTTTGTATTAAACTAAAAAACGATGTGTATGAATCTATCATTAGAAAATTTATTAGAACAAATTGATGAGACAAAGTACTTAACTTTAGAATCAACCATAGCGATTGACTCTATGGGATACGACATTGTTTCCAGATTACAAGATAAATTATCCTTAGAAGAGAAAAATAAAAATCTTTCAGAAGACGCAGTCTGGGATCAAATTAGAGATCGAAAAATCAGCAGTGATATGGTAAGAAATGTATTATTTAAATAATAACAACATGGATATTAAAAGTTTAAGAATTGGAAATATTGTACAAGCAGGCGTAAAAAAGGGAACTTCCGCAGTTGTTATTTTATTGAAAGAAGAAGGAGCAATAGCCCGAACGGAGAAAGGTATAGAAATGGAACAGATATCCCCTTTCAACCTTACCGAATCAATTTTAACAAATTTGAAATTTGAACAATCAGGAAATAGAATCTACAAAAAGGCCTGTATAAGAGTTGAAGTAAAGGATATATCTACTAGTTCCGGAAAAAAGGAACCACAATTTATGATCAAATTAGAGGATAGTAGTCAATGGAAAAAAATCATTACTGGAGTTCATGAATTACAAAACTTTTATTATGAACATACTGGACAAGAATTAACAAATGAATAGGCTAATATAGTTTATCATGTAAAGTTGTTAGAATCAATAATTAATGAAAAAACAAAAAATTTCCATTTCGGTTCGAAAGTTGCCATATACGGCACCTTGTCACCAGAACAAATAGGAATAACATACAACTATCTCCGATCAAACGTGCACCTTGACAAACAGGAATACAGCAATTCTAAATGTACAATCAGAAAAGGATTGTTAAGTCGTAAGAAAAAAGGCTGAATAACAAACCTTTGTCAATGATATTTTATACATTTGCAATGTGGAAAGAGTGAGGGAAGTAATGTTCCCGCTTTCTGCACCAGCCTGGGCGGAGCAATAATCCGCCCACTTTTATTTATTTCCAAGTAATAATTTAAAATCTTCTTCCAACCGACTTAACAGCTTTAACAATTCATCCTCTACCCTATGTCTTATCTCTTTGCATTGACTCATTCCTTCTTTGACATTTATTCTATCTTTCACTTTTAAAGACTCTTGTATTTGTCTATTAAAAAGATCATAATCCATCACGTTACTATCCATTTTAGATAATAAAATCTCTATATCTTTACAGATACTATTCGGTAAATAGAGTTTATTTAAATAAAAATAATTCTTCGCATTAACATACGCATTCTCCAATGCACTTTTTCTCACTAACTCTATACTTTCAGATGTTTCGTTTTCAAATGCAGGTTTTATAAACCTTGTAAAATCAAACACTTCCTGATACAAGATAGTTAGTCTTTGGAATAGTTCTTTAATAACTTCGGCTCGTTCCTGATGTAGTTTATTAAATACAACCTCTACTTTATACTTTTTATAATCCAACACAGTTTTAAATATTTGTTGGATTATAAATGTAATGAAGGAAATTAATGCTCCCCTTAATAACAAATCATCCATACTTTTATCTTTTTCACAAAGATAGGGAAAACTAACCTATTTCAAAAAACAACTACTTTCTCCACAGTAGCTTCAACAACCCGACTTCATTCATATAGTAAACATCCGGTAATTCTACTAACCGATCCATTGCTTTAAACCGCCCAACTTCCCTGTTAATAGCCAAACGTAAATCTTTGTACTTGTCATTAGTAAAATAGAAAATCACTCTATCTGCTTTTCGAGCATCTTTTATGTATTTACGAATAGTATTTTCATTCGCATTATCAATATACTTCACGTCCCATGTACACCCGTCAAACCTCATATCCGGTACACCTTTCCCTTTGCCATTCTCCGGCAGGAACTCGACTTGTTTACCGTTATTTTTCGCCAACATCTTACCTACAATCTTTTCAGCTTCACCACCACCTTGTGTGCTGGTAAATTGATGTTCTTTATGATAGACATTGAAACCTCCACTAAACTCATCGAAATAGACTTTCTGCCATTCAGAACCGTAGGACTGATATAGGCTTTTAGCCTTTTGCCGTATATCTTCCCGTTTACCGGTATTTATATCACCAATGCTTATATCCACATATTTTTTGTTGTCTTTAATCCAATATGGCAAGGTTCCACGATTATTCGCTTTTTCAATACGATCTTCATTCTCTTGCATCCAGAAATAAAAAGTAGCAGGCAACCCCTTCACTTCCCGTTTCGACTTGAACCCCGAAATATCTTCACCAGCAAGTATCTTATCGGTCAACATATCAATCTCATCATCCGAAGCCAGAATAGGCTTTGCATGACATCGACAATTCGAATGCCAACCTACAAATTTGAAACCAACAGGATATTTGCCTGCAAGAATATCGCAAATATCCCTCTCTGGATGATTTGTCTTAGATACGCTGATTTCGATCCCCACGACAAAATTAAGCTGGGACCAACGTTCAAAGTCCGCGCTCCTGTATGCAATATTAGTTTCAGTTCTAGTCAGCCGTTGAGCATTCCGAGAGCTGCTACGATACACGCCACGTCCGGGATGATACGCCTTAGCATTCCGGGATAACACAAGTTCTCCCCGGCTATCCCGTACACGCCTAAACAATTTATCAGGATCATTTAGGTAAGACTTTATCTTCGCTGCCATCACATTAGCCGACAAACCTTGCCCCAGACAACAATCAATAGCAAGTTCCATTTCTTCCCGAAACTGCCCCTCGTACTTCCAAACACGCTGTGACAGATTCAGACCGCCGTATTCAGATTTACGGGCAAAGAATGCGTCCATTGCTTCTCGATTCCGGCTAAAGAACATAGAGAATCGTTTGTCATCTACAAACTTCTTTCCAAATACGGATGCTACCAATGTGTCAGCTTCCAAATTGGCCTGCTCCCATTCGTTTGTTATGCCATATTGTATTTGCTGATACACACGGCTATATAATTCCCGTAAGAGAGCATTTGCCCTGTCAGATATAGCAGGATAGTCCGAAAACACAAATGCTTTTTCAGGATCGTATATTGGCTCAATTTCCAATGACAAAAGAATAAGCCGGTTCATAATATCCAAGTAGATATTACGAACAGCCCCGGCATAACCTTCCGTACGACGCAAAAGTTCCTTTCTTATCTTATCTTCATCGAGCCTTGCCATTATTCAGCTGTATTAAATACATCTAACCTGTTACGTTCCTTTTCTTCCTGCAGATCAGCTTCGTGCTCTTTGGCTATACGCACCTTTTCAGCCTCGGAATCTTCAATCAATGGATTTTTCTCTATCAGCGTCTCATGTGACATTCCACCTGCATTGTACATTTTGACCAGATTGTTAATAGTTGCTTCGACATCTTCACCGAACGGTTCCTGGAATTCATGTTCAATCACCAAATGGGAACATTCGTCTTTAAGCGAAATATCCAATACGTTACCAATAATCGTTGTAACCAGGCTTGCAATACGATCTGCATATTCATCGTACTTTTCTTTATGCTTTGAAGCCTTTATATCAGCCAAAAGCATTAACTGTTTAAGAGCCTTTGCTGATATTTGCGAAAGTCCTTTGGTTGCATCAAAATCAATTTTCGGGGTAAAAGAAAACCTCAATATCTTTTCGTCCAACTCATCACTTTCTTGTTTCTTAGATTCCGGTGCACTATCCCATGTAAGATACTTGATTTCAGGTTTTTTAGAACCATCCCCATTCGGTTTAAGAATGAACAGTTTGCTCGTTTCTCCCTGTTCCGGCAGAGAATTAACAATAGAAGCATCAGCAACGAGTGCCGGGTCAGAAAAACGGTCGTTAACATCAGCCGTCCGGCTAATCGTCCACTCTTTCCGGTTTATCATCGGTTCAACACCTGCACACTCCGCTTCCTGTTCAAACAGAATCAAAGGAAGTTTACCTATAATATTTACCTCTTCCTCAACATCCCAGCCCATCGTATTACGTTTACAGTGATAAAACATGCTTTTCGTATATATATCGACATAATACTTGATTTCACCTCCTGCTTCTTGTAAACAATACCCCCGAGCAAAATCTATCAACCGTCCGAACTGATCTTTACGATAAAAAATATCATCACCTAAACTTTTTGCTAGCACCTTAATCAATACGTCCGCCTTCCCTTCTTCATTTCGAAAAGTATGGAACAACATTGCACTAACAGTTTCGGCTCCGGCCAGGCGTTTAGCCTCTCTGATTTTTGCGTTGAATCTGGTAGATTTAAGCACATCAAGATAGGTAGAAAAAGCTCTATCTGTTCCCTCTGATACCTGTTTCCATTTCAAAGGACGGCCAAAAAGAAACACAAGAGCGATTTCATTTATATACACAGGATATGGAATAGGTATCTTCCAACGTTTGTCAAACCTTAAAAAAGACCGTTTGCCAGTAACCTCATCACGTTTACCAAAAATCGCCTTATCCGGTCTTGACATAACTTCATGTTGCATCGTATCATAAACCTTCAAAGCCTTTTCCGCTTTCCCCGAATTGTCGATCATCTGCGTAAGAGCCCGGCCTATATCTTTTGACTTTAGCAACTGTTCAAACTTTTGGTTACGACCTAAAGCCGCGTTAAAACTATTGACAACCCAATTATACAAACTCATCTTCACTAATTTTTAAATTCAACATCCAAATGCACTTAATATCTCTTTTATATCATCATCCGTTATTTCGTTACCATCATCACCAAGCAAGTAGTCTATCGCATATACCAGAATATCTACATACTCATCGTGGGTAGCTGCCGGAAACTGGCTTACTTCTGTTACAAATTCCTCATTCCAATCACCTTCAACCAAAATAACGCGGCCACACTCAATTTTTGGGGACCTGGTTTTTAGACGAACAGACTTGCTATCTGCAGGTGCCGGGGTTTCTGTTACATTCAACTTTGTAGCTTTACGGGCTTGCTGAACAACAGACTTACCGTTAGCTTTAGGTTCTATCCGTATTGTAGACCTATCATCATAGCCATGTGCCCGAACGTATTCCGGAATGAAGCGCATCAAATCCGGAAACTCCTTCCAGACTTTCTGCGCATGATAGATGAACAAATAGTTTTGTATCCTACATGCTGCCAATATGCCAGACGGGTCATTGTCCGTCTTTTGCTTCTTCTCATCATAAGCTGTATCAAGAAAAAAATGTATTGGTGCCCCACCACGGATAGCAAGGAATTGAGCCAGCGAAATATGACCAAACCACGAACTCTTAACAATGTTACCACCTTCAACAACCGGAGACTGTTCATACTGTCCTGCAAACTGCCGGGAACCCAGGTCCACCTTCGCTTCTGCAATCACTTCCCTGTCTATACGGATAGGATCAAGAAGTCCATCAATATATCGTTCTTTCAACTCCGGAGGGTTTACACGCGACGAAACTTCTGCTGGTAGACAAATATGCTTAATTTTCTCTCCTTTCCTTTTCAGCAAATAACCAGTTACATCATCATCGTGCAAACGTTGCATGATAGTAACCATAGGAGTATTTTTTTTATCAACTTTACGAGATGACAAGGTTTTTGTATGCTCGTTCGCCTGCAAACGTAAAGGGTCCGACTCTGCTTGTTTGGGATTTACAGGGTCATCATTGATAATCACATGAGCATGTTTCCCCGTAATTGTACCTCCTGTTGATGTCGAATACCTTGCCCCCTTCTTCGTGTTCTCATAACTTCCCTTGCCGGATTTATCCCGACGAATAATTATTTCCGGAAAAAGCAGTCTATACAAATCAGATGTTATGATATCCTTTGACTTCGAAGCGTGTTCGATAGAAAGGTCACCAGAATAAGAGTTTGAAATTATCCTGATAGTCTGATCCTGCGTCCACAACCAGGCAGGCCACATAATTGTTACCAGAGTTGTTTTAGTCGAGCCAGGCGGAATATTGATGATTACGTCATAGGGCTTAGGCAAACGATTGACAATGTAATATGACAGTTTTTGCAGTTCGTTACACAGGTATTCGATATGCCAGTTAAACACTGGAGTTTCCGGTATTATGACACCCCAGAACGTCTGCATGAAATAAAAAAAAGACTGTTTGCACTCATCTGCTTGTACAGCCCTTGCCATTTTCAATATTTCTGCCTCAACCAAACTCACTCTTTCGCCTTCTTATCTTGCTTTTCTGCAATTTTCAACAACACTTTTCTCTCCTCATCTGAAAGCTTCGATACATCGAAGTCGTTTTTTACATCAACACTAACACCACCGGGAATGGATATTTCCCTGCGTTCCGAATATCCACGGTCTTTACCTTTTGTTTTGAGATAGAAAATGATTGCCGTTGTATCACCTTTCTGTATCTTTTTCAGTAGGGATGCTTCAGCAACATCTATCTGTAACTCATTGATAGCATCAACCCGTTCTTTGAATTCAGCATCTTCACGATACCAGCGGTAAAACGTCTGCCGTGAAAGTCTTACCTTCTCACAAGCAAACGTTACTATGCCGCTACAATCTTTCAATGATATAAGTAACCGTTCCTTATCTTTCTGTACATCTTCTTCATGTTTAGGCATTATACACCTCCTCCCTTATCTCTATAAATATCACCTATCAATGTTCTGTAAGTTCGCTTTTTAGGATCACCTGCTATCAGCATTTGATAAATCTTTTGACAGGTTTTAGAGGATTCTTTACCGGTCATCATAGAGTAAAGTTTCTTTGCGGGTTTATAACCTGGGTACATATCAGGATGTATCGCTGCTTTCTTCATTGCATTGCGAAGAATAACACGATAATCCTTATCCTTGTCAAGTTCAAATTTTCTATCTTGCTTAGAACTCCGAAACATATCAGTGTCCCAATAAAGCATTACCAGGTCTGCATTCGGTTCCCTGCGTATAACCCGCTCGTACAAATCGGGGTAAAACTCCATCACCTTCGGAAGCGTCTTGATTGTATCAATGCTGAAAAACTGGCTTATCCTCAACTTATTCAACGGAACACCCGTCTTATACAGGTAGATATAAGTCATCGGAATAGTTAGGTTATTCAGCTTGATATAAAGCCATACGTCATTGTCCTTCCAGTCATATAGCGGATAGAAGAACTTTGATGTCCTGATAGATGCAATGGAATGTTGCCGTTGTATTGATTCTGCAACCCTAAGACCCACCATTTGAGGAACTTCCGTAAATATTTTCTTTGCAAAATCCTGATAAGACATACCTAACCGAAACTTCAAGTGATTACGAACAGCAAATTTTGGCATAGGCCTTACCCAAACGTTTTCTTTACCCGGCTCCCAGCAGATGAAACTTTCATCATTCTCTAATCTATTGCAGCAATTAAAATGCTTAATCGGCAAGCAGAACCAATAAAACTTAGCTCCCAATGTCAGAAACCGAGAACGCCATTCAAGCGCGATCTGCTCAACGTCCGGATAAATAGCTTCCTCATCAAAGAACACAACTATGATCCGGCTGAACGGTATCGAATACTTGTGCATTGTCTTAATAAGCATATCACACATACAAATAGAATCCTTACCGCCAGAGAAACTGACGGCAAGAACTTTATTCTTATTGAAAGCTTCCAGAATTCTACGTTCTGCCGCCTCAATCACATTTATATTCAACTCTTTAACAAACATATCAAGTGTGCCTTCTAATTATTTGAGCTTTACTAAACCGTTGTTCCCGAGATGTGACAAGTTTCAAAAACTGTTCCCTATCAATATTAGATAGCCGAAATATTTCTTCCCGACTCATCCCGATCTCTTTAGAAATCTCACCAACACTTTTGCCTTTATCTAGCAGCGTTTTCACAATGTTTTCCATTGGCGCAAGTAAATGAGTACCGCGGGCACGGTTAAAAGTAACCGTGCCATACATATCTTGACTTTCATCATTATGTGCCACAATTACAATCGGAATTTTATTTCCGAGCATTGTCTTTAACGGTTCCCGTCCACTGATAAGCCAGCGGTGATATCCGTCGATAATTGTAAAATCCGGACGAACAACAATAGGAAAACAGAAGCCATTCGTTAGTATACTTTGCATTAATAGTTTCAAGTTCTTTTCCTGCACCATATTCGGGTTATAATTGTTCGGCTTCACCTTATCCCGACAAACAATCTGCATTTCCCTTATGGGTTTGAATAAATCTACGTTCTTATCCATAGCTCAACAATTAAAGCGTTATTTCTTTTCCGCAATGGGGACAAACCATCGTATGAGCTTGTTGCATCCCTGCTTCAATATCTGTTGCCTCTTTGGTGTCGGCAGCTTCCTTTTCCGGTGAAAACGTATCTTCCCGTTTCACAGGCTGGTCAAAACTCACACCCATGTTATCCGGGCTTACCTCATTAATGATGGCATCCAGATACTCCGGAGTGTAACCGATAATATCAGTATCACCAATTTCTTTGATCATACGTTCAACATCTCCATAATTGACAAATGACATATCCTGTATCTTGTTATCTTCAAGCAACAGCTTCTTTTTCTGCTTATCGGATAACCCTTTGATAATCGTTACATCGGCTTCCTTCGCTCCCATGTACTCCAGTGCTTTTTTCTTACCATGACCGCAAAGCACCTGGTAATTCTCATCTACAATAATAGGGTAATATTGCCCGTATCGTTCCATACTCTTAGCGATTGCCTTAACCTGTTCCTCTGGATGCACATTCGGATTACCAGGGAACTCCTTCAATACGGACAACTGCACTCTTTTACTCTCTAACTTTCCTTTCATAACTACACAATTTTATTGATTAAACATTCCTCTGCAAAAAGGCTTTTGCAGAAGGTATATAGTTCGCAGCTTCCTCTACCAAGCTACTATCTATTTCATAGACTTCTCTAAAACCATTTTCTACACAACCGCACCATTGACGTGCCGGCCAACAATGTGTACCAACACGAAAGCCACGGGACCATGTATAAATTGGTGGTATATGAAGATGATAATAATGAATGATTGCGAGAATTTCCTCATGTTTAGTTTCAGCAATAGGAGAAAAACGAGTGATACCCCTCACATTGGTGTAAATTCCACCGGGACCTACATAGTTACCATCTTGTATTCTTCGGCCGAGGCAAAGAATATCTACCTTGTGTTTCTTCACATAGATATCCTGCGCTCGATGCTGAACTATGCTAAACCATTTTGCTGCCAAAGATGACTCATTCGGGAAAATCATTTCCTGATGAGAAGCGAGCCACTTCAAATCTTGCCCAGTATTGATAATTTCCAAACCTTCCGGTTTGTGCATATCAATCCATCGCAAGAAAGCAGGATATTCCAGATTATTTCGTCCGAGTAAACACTCATGTACTCCGGCCTGCTCCATTATAAAACCAAGAGCAATACTATCTTTCCCACCACTCCAAGCATAAGCAACACGTTTCCCGCAGACAATTGGTTTAACCTGTTCCACTAAACGGTCAACCAAATTGTCAGTTTCTTGCTTAGAAACATACTGCTCAATGTTAGAATAAACATGGAGCCAATTTTCATGTGAAGATGTTTGCTTCTTTCCAAGAACAGTTTTCATGACTCAATTGAATTGTAAAGCAGTTGATATACAGACCGAGTTATTCCCTCGGTCATACTTTAATTGCAGCCAATTATATTGTGTGACCTTGAACCGGAGATTTGCCACAAAGCCGGAACACGCCCGTAGAGAGTATCCGGCATTTAGCACAATGCGCCAGTAATCCCAGCCGCCAACCACCTGCAGACGGTCACCGTCACAAAAAGATCGACCATTATACACGTTATCCCAGGTTGCATCTATCATAAAGCCAGCCGGGAGCTTTACGGTACCGGACAGCGTTTCAGAGCACAGCCCGGCCTTCGTGTTATACATCGAGCGGGCTAATAGATAGAAACGTTTCCGATAGCTGGCATTCACCCACACACCTACGGTCACAGCTTCGGATGTCATGTTATATTGCACCACGGGAGTAAGCGAGAGCCAATCGGTAACATCTGCCCGATAGCCAATAAAAGGGGCGGCGGTAATCCCGACTCCCTGCAACAAAGTTGTTACCGGCACAAACAGTCGGAACCGCGTCGGCTGTGTGATACCGTCATAGATTTGTGCTTGTGTACTGGAAATAGCCAACACAACCAACAATACAGATAACAACCATTTCATACCATCAACTCCTTTCTGAACTGATTGAATAAATCCTGCTGGTTGTCCAGCTTTTCCCCTTTCTTCTGGCAATACGAACATGTAGTGTTGTTCTTTTCACCCTTTCTTATCGCATAAACGCCATGCTCCGGACACACGAATACATTGTATTCTTCCGGGTCAGATATGGCGATAATGTACTTTTCTGTTTTACTCATCCTTTTCATTTGCCTGTCTCATTTCTACAATTAAATCTGTCTTTGACATATATTCCTGCATTCTCCGGTACGAAGCATCTGCCCTACAAATAGCTTTTTCTGCTGCGGCAAAATCTTTTGAGAGCTCTTGTATCAACCTTTTTGCATCCTCACATTGTACATTCACTTTCATAGTCAGAACCCCACGATTTAAATCAAGTTCTGTACTTCTATTTAATATCAAAGTTTCGCGCTTATAATCCAACGCTATTAACCCGGATGCAAGGATAGTAAAAAGAGAACCGACTACGATCAGAGGAATATTACCAACCAAATTTCCGTAAGCAAATACAGGCAAACCGACCAACATACTTGTAAGAATCCCATAGAATAACCCTTTTTCGGTCATTCGCTTGCCAAGTATAGCAAACACCGTCGGCAGCATAACCGATGATCGGAGAGTTCCGTATAAGAGGAAAAGATACAGGATAGTCAAACCGGGAATATTGGCGATCAGAACTGCAATAACTGTTACAGCAATCATAGAAACACGAGCCAAGCCTACACCATCCGCGGCCGCCCATTCCAATATCCATGATATTTTTTCTTCCTTTTCAACCTTTTTTACCCAGGTATTAAATGCTCTAACAGACACATCGTGTCCAGCAACCGAACTAATGGCACAAATAATGCTGTCTACCGTCGATATTAGTCCGGCCAGTATCAGCACGAAAAACAGGTACAGAAACCATTTCGGGCAAAAGGCTATTACAGCCCCTACATTGACAAGTTGTGTGTCGGCTATATAAACACCTGCACCGGATGCGATAAAGCCAAATACGGACAAAGAAATAGGAACAACGGCAAATATCACAGCGGCTGCAATCATCGTTTGTTTTACCTTGTCAGCTTTGACGCAAAAAACCCGTTGCCAAAACATCTGATCTCCGAATGTCCCGGACAACAAACCGATTGTAGTAGGAATTCCAAATGACAAGGCCACCATTATTCCGGTACTGGAAAACAAACTATCAAAATCTCCGGTTATTCCTCCCAGACCTTTTATCAACGTGTCCGGTCCTGCACTCGATAGCATGATAGGTAATCCGGCCAGCAGGACAATCACGATCCAGAGCATTTTCCAGAAGTCAGTTATTATGCTGCTGCGGATGCCACAAACAAACGTGTACATTAACGGGCATACCGCCATTACAACGGTAGTTGCAGTGAACGATACACCCGTAATCTTTGAAAATATAGTAGCCCCGGCCAGAAGCTGAACAGCAAAGCTCATTGTCTGTAATCCGAACGACTCTATCAAATATAGCGTATGACAACGGTTCGAATATTTCTCCCTGATATAATCAGAGAACGTCCAACCTTCCGGTCGTAGCTTACGCATCTTATTGGCAAAGAAAGCAAACAAAACCAACGTTAATACATTCGGAACAACGAACCAGAACACCCCAGCGAGACCCTGTGTGTATGCTTTCTCCGATGCAACAAACATCGATGGAGCCCACACCCAGGTGGCAGCCATTGAAAAAGCGGTGAGTAACCACGGCATTGACCGGTTCGCAACCAAAAACTCTTCTTTCGTCTTTTCCCGTTTCCGGAGAAATAAAACAAGCAACAACATTGCTGCAAAATAACCAGCAATCAACGCCCAACCTTCAATAATCTCTAAACATTCCATTTACCAAACAATTTTTATGATGTAACATTTGTAACTGTTTGGCAAATATATACAAACATGGTTTATTAAACCTCTTTTTGATTGTAAAAAGATTGGTTAATAGCCAAATACAAGCATAGCAGCATCTCTTGAATGTTCACTGGTTCGCTTGTTATATTTCGTCAACTTCCTAAATGACAAGTCATTGAGTTTTGTTACGGAATTTTTCGGATGTGTCATTTCAAAAGGGATTCCAATGTCAGTTAGAAAATCCTCCCATATTTTGGCATCCCGTTTAACTGAACCAACACCCTGTAACATCTTTCTTTCCTCATCCCTCGATTTATAATTCGATTGATACCATGTTCTAAGACGGGCATCTTCAATACGAACCAACACTTTACACCCATGTGTGTCAAACATACTTTGCACATACATGATCGCTTTGTGTATAGAAGTCGTTGCTATCAATTCAAACTTTCTTGAAGCCACATTCCATGTAGCAATTCCTGTATGGACCCCGGTATCAACTCCAATAACCAAGTTGTATTTTTTTCTATTTCCTACAATCATATTTTTCACTACTTTTTATCAGTTATTTTACAGAAGGAGGAAGGGAGTTATAAAAGCCCCCTCCCCCCTATAGTCCCCCCTCCCAAAATTCTATTCGCTTTCATCATTAAATTTATGATAGTTACAATAACCATCACCGTTCACTTTCATTTGCATTATAGGTATCAGCAAACATTCAGAAGTAGCACTATAAACGCCTACAAAATGCTTACAGTTCTCGCACTTTCGGGATTCTTCCCTGTAACCCATCCTTCTCAAAAGTTCGGCCTGCAATTCTGGTCCGGTCAACTTCAATCCATCATAATTCTTGTCCGCCATATCTGAAACTTGTAAAGTGAATAATCGGCAACGGCTTGTCAAATGTCATTTCAGTAAACCATGCTTTCCAGTCCTCAACTGTCAGCCCGTCGTTCTCTGCGATCTGTTTCAGTGTAAGCATCGGCATTGGTTTCCCGTCAATACAATAAACAGCACGTTCTATCCCATCGTCAGTATCGGTGTACTCCATGACGCTCAATGTTTGTAGTCCGACACCATCATCTTTTCCCAATCGGGCTATTTCAATCTGAACATTTCCTTTTTCGTATGGCCTGCCCTTCCATTGCCGAACAGAAATAATAGCTTTCCCCTCTTGAACTTTCCGCATGATCCTCATCCAACGTTCCAAATTAGTACGAATGGTATGTATTTTAGGAAAATTCCATAATTTACCATCTTCAACAATTGCATTCCGAGAACAGTTCCTTCGAGTATTTTCCGTTCCATCATAAGTACAGGCCCATGTACAGGCTTCGCTAAATTTCCGTCCCATAAGGAACTTACACCGAAAACGTGTCGGTTGTCCAGCTTTCGGATGACCTTTCGGGAACTCTTTTGAGAGCATAAGCACATAGACTCTCATGTTTTCTTTTTTCTTTCTCATTTGTTGCAAATATCACAGGTATATCTATCCACCGTATTACGTCCATCATACATTTGGGCATCTTCAATTGTCGATGCCATTTCGTTGTATTTATGTTCAATTTCTTTCTGTTTCATGATTCACTTTTTGTAGTTGTTAATCCCAATATTTTTTTTGCATAATCTTCATCAATAAAAGTCGTCCATCCGGCGTTATACAGTGTTACTGCTGCCTCACGAATGGTTATTTTGCCTTCTTGATATTTATCGCATATGTACTGCGATAGTATTCTCGATTTGAAATCTGACATATTCGTTATTTTTTAGAGTGAATGTTTGCCAAATGCTTTATCCCAACGCCTATTTGCTATCTGTACACGTACTACCAACGCATCACGATATTTACGGGATTAGATGGTTCTTATGTGGCGGATGTTGGCAATCCTAACAACGCATTCGTACTGATTTTTGCAAACTATTCACTCATTTATTATTAGTTGTTAATCAATATTTTTTCTCGTGCATCATAGGTCTAAGTTCGTTGTATCTCATTTTCTGATTGATGTGCCAAAGCAAATCTATATCAAGATAATTAGCGAGTCCAATAATGCCTAACAACATATTGTTTACTTGTTCGTTAAACGATGAATCATATTCATACTCACACCGTATAGGAATTGTAGATATAGCGTATATGCTTTCTGTGAACGTTTCATCATTACAGCTTTCTGTTGCTTCGTATATAATTTCATCTGTGAAATCATTAATAGATATGTTTCTTAATCCAGCCAAATCAAGAAGTCGTATGCAAGCGTCGGCAAGTTCTTCAGCAACCGTACCTTTTATGCAGTAGTCGTACACATCTTTAAAGTCATTTTTAGGATATGATATACCGCAATTAAATTGTTCTATACCGGGCTTCTTCCCTTTCCTATCCGCTTCAACCGCTTCCATCAGTTCGCTAACAACCAAACAAAGAAGATGCTCATTGCTCCAGTCTTCATCGTGAAAACCATGATCTCGTGCAATTTTGTATGCCCGGTCGCGGAGTTCGTTTAAATTAATTGTGCTCATTTCTTTTTAGATATTAATTCCATAAATGTTATTGTCTTCTTTTGAGACATTATACCAATTCTCGCCTGTGGCAATACCGGCTATCCCTGTTCCTTTCAAATCATCTGTTCTATCTTTTATCGTCTCCATATTGATCTTTATCGTGGGATATGTTCCGGTATAAATCGTTGGAACCAACCTTATAGCTTGTACCTCGAAAATAGAAGGTAATCCTTCACATAGAAGATCGTCGGGAACAACGGCCATCATGATCATTTTTCCCCCTGGAGCCTTTTGGCATATCATATTGAAATACTCATTCTTCATGATTCACTTGTCTTTAAAATTGAATTTTCTGTTGTAGAACTTCGTCAGCATAAAACTGATCGAAGCCTTTATCACTTATCCACCAGTTGAAGCCAAATTCCGCATCGGTAAAGTTGTGATTGATATATCCGGCATCAATGAGTTTTTGTATGGTCTGAATCCATTTACGTTTCGCATGAGGAAAACGCTGGCAGTCTTTTCGTTTATTCTTGTAATTTGACATCGGGCAAAGAATACAACCTATTCGCTTATATCCTTCATCGTACAAAGAGCAGTGTTCTATTCCATTTCCATTCAGAAAACCCCACACGTCTCTGTCGGCCCAATGGATAATCGGAGAAACAAGAATCTTGTCCTTACCTCCGACACAAGTAACCATCTGTTCTTTATGCTCTGAAAATTGGTCAAAATTCCCGCTGAATTTATGGCTACTAATTTCAATCTCTTCCCGCTTAGAACGCCTTGTGCTTTCAGCTTTACGAATGCCGATTAGAGTGACTTTTCCGGCTCCAGACATCTCCTTATACTTTGCACAACACCAGCGTATTGTCCGGGTTGGAAGTAAGTGTTTCTTCAACGCCATATCATAAATTGACATCTTCGGTTTTATCAGCTCTACATCCGGGTAATTCCTCTTCACAAAACGGATTATGTCCGGTGGGTCAATACTCGTAAGATTCATGTGAGCCTTAAACTTTACACCAGCCATCTTTGCGATGTGATAAAGTGCTTGACTATCTTTTCCACCGGAAAAGGCCAAATAAAAGCCATTCTCCGGATCATAATCAAGTGCCATCTTCTCGCACTTACGTAGCAGTGCAATAGAGTAGTTTATTTTGTCCTGTAACATAATTTTTGATTTACTGGAATATTCCAAAATTTATACTATTATCCATTTCACTTCCATATCACACCCCATATTTATCAGCACACTCTTTCACCAAATAATTGAAAGGGTCTTTACCTGTATATTCACCAAGGGAAGCCTCATATTCATTCTTCAAACTACCTAATAGAAGGTTTATAGATGAATGCAAATCTTCTTCAAAAAAGACCTGTTCACGAATCATATATTCCTCATCAATAAAAGCGACCTTATAGCATGGGACCTCGGTTATAGTTTCAGTACGACCGATAACATAACCATCTTTGATTGTACTACCAACCAGCATAAAAACATGTTCCCTTACTTTATATTTCAATTTTTCCATGATTACTACTTTTTGTTGATTAACATTTTCATATATTCAGCCCTTTTCTGCACAAGGGCTACGGCAGTATAATAATCTTTCCTGCGTACACTTACATCCAGCTTCGTGTTTATCCGACTGATACGTGCATGAAGTTCGCCCTTTGTCATACTTTTCACGGAGTTAATAGTTCAACCTCTGTACATCTTATCCATGTATGCGGATGGAGGCATACAGTATTATTGTTCTTATCAAGATCAGCAAGTACATATACTTTGCCTTTATACCGAACCAATGAACCAATTTTAGCCTGAGTTCTAAACACATTAATTTTCATATTAAGCGACTTGTTTAAGTTCCAACAATTTTCTACCTAATGCCTCACACAAGACACGAGCCATGTTCACCTCAACAGCATTCCCGATAAACTTCTTCTGGTCTGCCTGGGTGCCGACCAGCACATAATTTTCAGGAAACCCCATGATACGTTTTAACTCCGGTATTCGTAGCATTCGCATTTTGATGTCAACAATACCGTACAAAGCCATGAACTCCTTAATTTTTCGAGTCATCGGACTGTCAGTGTCGTATATTTCAATTGCTACCTGTCCAGTTTCGGATGCAACCAAGTAAGGTGGCATCTTATCCATCCTTGCAATAAAGGTAAAACAAGGATTATCAACGGAGCTACCTGCACTATTGAATTGTGGATTCATCAGATAATGCCACTTGCGGTTGGCCGTAATGGTTTGGGACGGTTCGTCAATACTGCTACCAATATTGGAAAAAGCAGTATTCATAATCCAAGGCTTGCAAGTTATCAGCTTCTGTTTGGGATTAGTTAGGATTGCAGGACAAACACTATCAACGCTTGTATGTTGTCCGCCACCAGAATACTCATTAGTGATAAACCTTGGAGATACTAAAGATAATCTATCTTTCGTTGTCACTGTAGCAGATGGTTCATTTATCGAACGGTTAAAACCGTTCCCATAGTGTGCTGATACAAATGCGTGATGATCCTTGCAAGTGATAGCACCGGCAGGTTCTTCCACAGACACATTTTTACTTTCAGGATGTCCGCTGAACTGTTTAGAGAGGAAACATACCTGTGCAACGCCAAGTCTGCCTTGTGTGGCTACTACCGGACATGGTTCATCAATGCCTGGGGCATTGTATTTTCCTGTTCGGCTCATGGAGTTGTACTTGATGAGAAAAGCATTTTTTCCACCTGCCACAAACTTAATCAGTCCGGCATAGATACGTTCCAGTGTCCTTTCTGCAAGCGTTTTTTCACGGAAGATGGTAGTTCCTTCATCTGAGAAATCAAGGACTTCTTTAACAGGTTTCCACTTCTCCAACTTTGAGAACATATCTTGCCTTCCACCTTTGCAATGTGTAGGATTTGGAAATACTATCGGCAATCCATCCTTGGCAAAGATTCCGAAGAATCTTTTTCTCGTAGTGTATGCACCATAGTCGGCTGCATTCAGAACCCGATGTTCAAAGTTGTAGCCGTATTTCTTCACGTTGTATACCCATCGCCGATACAGTCTGCCCTTATCCATGCTGATAGGCTTTCCATTCTCATCCATATCTCCCCAAGACATAAATTCTTCCACATTCTCAATTTGAATGTAATCCGGATCAATAGCATCAATATAGCGGAACAGGTGTTCGGCCAGTGTCCGGCTATCCGCATCACGTGGCTGACCGCCTTTCGCCTTAGAAAAATTCGTACATTCCAACGAAGCCCATAGAACAACCTCTGCTTCCGGGTATTTCCTACGCATATCTGCGACATGATCGATCAATGGTGAAAGTTCCAAAGTCCGGATATCTTCGGTAAAATGTAATGCGTCCGGATGATTAGCAGCATGCGAGGCTATTGCGTTTGCATCATGGTTTATGCAGGCAATAACCTTTGCCAGCTTCTGGCCGTTTTCGTCTTTGGCAAGTTCTACTCCTGTGCTGGTACCTCCGGCACCACAAAACAGGTCAATATACAATAAACTAACCATAGCAGACTACTTTGTTTTATCAGACAATATCGCATTCCCGCAAGTGATTCTGCTTTCGTCCTCTTCCCGCGAAGGGATAAACACCAACGTATCAAAACCGGCAGCTTTCAAACTCTCTTCCGCTTCCCGATATGGATAGTAGTAATTATATCCATCGGCAGTGATTAGGCCGCGTTCTTTGCAGGCCGACGTTTCGTGCATAGGGGTTATCTTGCACATAAATTTGCCAGGATCAAACAGTTTCGCCAGCTTCTCCCCGTCAACTTCATAACCGCATAAGGCAAAATTCAAAGCATATTTTCTGCCGACAGGGTCCGGTAACTTATCTGCGATATCGGAAATCTTACCAAGAGACTTAGTATTTCCGGAAAACATTTCTTCGCGCTCCTTATCATTTGTTGAATTGATTGAAAACTGTAAACCGGCATCCCCATTAAAATGTATATTTTTAATTTCGCACCATTCAAGTAGATAGGATAGCAAATAGCCATTATATTCTGGCATCATCGTTGATATTACAGGATGAATGAGACTATCACCCAGATGCAAGCTAACTAAATTTTTCAACTCTCTTGTAGCATGAAGAACTTCCCAGTTAAATGTTGGCTCTCCCATTCTGGCATAATGGATATTCAGGCGTTTTGTCTCGGTAATTTCGGGATGTAGACTCAATGCTGCCTCTACCTGCATCAGTAAGTCATGTCTTGTCGCATTAAAACCTGGTCCTACCTTTGGCACATCGCAAAACTTACAACGCATCGAACAACCGTACTGTGTCGAGATTGTAATCACCCACTTTTCTGTCAGAGGCATAATGGTATCAGCCTTTACACCGTTAATTTCATCAGATAATCCAAGAAAATCCGCTTTAATATTGGCATGTTTACCATAATCGCCAATTGACAGACACTCCAGTTCCCTACCATTCTCTCCTTGTACGATCAGGATATTACCTGTCGGTACTACAATGTTTTTTAAAATCGTTGTCATAATCGTGTTGTGTTAATGTGTTATATATTAAATCTTTTCTTTTTTCTTGCTATTCTTCCATTCCGAATAGCTTATTGCCGTTTGGCTACTTTGCCATTTTTCTCGTTCCTCCTGCTTTTTCCGCTCACGTTCACGATTCTCGTAGAAGGCTAATTCTGCCCGTCTCTCTGATGCAAACTGAAAAAGAGCCTGCATTATCACCAAAGGGTCTACAACCCCGTACAACGCCCCGTATTTACCACATTTAAAGCGATGCATGAACAGCATAAACTCCGTCACTTTGAAATATGGATATTCCTGTAAAATAAGCCGGGATGTTTCTTCCATCTGACCAGTGCTCATTTTCACCGCAACCCCAGAAAATTCATTCAAATCTTCCAGTTGCGCCATAATCCAACCTTCTGCAGGATCAATACCAAAAGCTTCTTTTACAACTGCTAATGTTGGAGCTTTACCGACATAGGCTCGTTCCAAATTCTGAGCTATTGCTTTCTGCAAAGAAGGATTGAATGCAGCTCCAAACCGATTTTTATCACCATACAGGGTTACTAAATTCCGAACTCTTTCCTGTTTCGGTACTTCCACCGACAGACTGAAACTTTTCAACGATCCTACGTTTTCTTTCAGTTCCATTATCGCCTGATTTGATCTTTTGTCCATAGCGTTGTTCTCTAATTAATTCATTTTTCAACCAATTTGAATAATGCTGAACAGCATCTTTCACTGATTTATGAGTAACTTTCTCATTTTCCAATTTGCGAAAAAACTCATCCAACTTCTCTTGATGTTTTTCTGGTGGGATATAGTTATTCATGCAAATTGTTTCCATCCAAGCTATATCGCGATATAGCGCTGACCGGCATTCAGACAAAGGAATTGGAACGTCTTCTTGGGAATATCCATTCGGGAGAGAAGATTTTTTGATATCTCCACCAGGAGATATTTCTTCTTTTTCCTTTCCTTTACTTTTCTTTCTATTTACCTTTACTTTACTTTGTGTACTATCCACATGATTTATTGAATTATTTGTGCAATTAATCAGATTATTTGCATGATTAATCAAATACTCAGGGATAACTCCGGTTTCTTTACGCTGATATGTAATATTGAAAAAACGTTTTTGAACTCCGGCCGATGTCAATATCTTATACTTTTCATATAAGTCATTATCAAATAACCCCACTTGAATAGCTTTCAATAAAACCTCTTTGACACTACCCTCGGCCACCCCAACTTCGTCAGCGATGACAAAAGGAAGATCTTCATCCCACAATATATAGTATCCTTCATCTTTATAGATATTACATAGCAGGCAGAGAATTATTGATGCTGAATTTGGACCACAAGCTCTAGCGATTTTTCGTATTTTTACATCAGAGAAAAAACCTACATCCAAAGGGAAATAATCAACTCCTTGCTTTGTTGGTCGTGCCATGCTTATTCCTCCATACAATAAACTCCTGAACCGTTTTATCTTTTTTTTGTCTATTGCAACGTCTACAAGATGTCGTCAAATTAGACAACTCATCGGAACCGCCCTTGGAAAAAGGGGTTATATGATCAACTTCCAAAATTCCCCCTATTTTTCCACAGTACTGACATGTATAATTATCTCTTTGAAAGACTAAATGAGCAATCCTATGCCATTCATTTACATTTACACTATACATTCTTTTCCTTTTAAATTCAACTCTCCGTTTAAAACCTTCGGAATAGAATCGTTTTCCATCTTTGGTAAATTGAAATAACCCAAATTCTTCAACAACAGACTTAACCAAATCGGATTTTACATGAAAATCAAAAGCTAACATATCATAATCTCTAATACTCGTATAATCTGGTTCTTTACACAAACGCTCAAGTATCATGAAATACACACCATATCCTATAGCACCTTCTTTGGTTCTAAGAGATAGGAGTTTTGGTGAATTTCTTGCTTCACTTTCATGTGGAAAATAATCTATATTTTTCATGCGATTATCAGTTTAAAGGTAGGCGGGAAAAACCGCCTGCCATCATTAATACTCTTTTTTCTCAGCCCGGGTAACCCAAACGGCTTCTCCGGTATCAGCATCAATAAATGACTCACGCCAAGTATTGTAATTTTCCTCTACATAATCGAGCCAATGCTGCAAGCACCCCAGATAGAATGCAATAACTGAACTAAAAAACTCAGACTGTATATGCTGGGATAACAGTGAATAGATAGAGTTCTTCAACTGTTCTTCGTCAAACTTATTCTCAACCCCTGATTTGATTAAGGCCAGGGTACGTTTACGGATATTGATAGCCTTACCATCCCTTTCACAAAGCCGTTCTACAAAATCGCGGCACTGGCCCATTATAATCTTATCAGCTGCACTTTCTTTGAAACGATCTCTGTACAAATGACACACAGGGGATATATCTGAATGCTGATCAAGAATATCAACAATAGCACCTTCCGAAGAATAGTAATACACATCTATTACCGTTGTCTCCTGAATGCTAACAATAATCCAATCACCTATGGAGTCTTTATTGTATTCTTTCATAACTTCCTGCACACGCTCTGTATCAGAAGCCCGGACCAAATACTTGTAATTAGTCCGCCTTTCTTCCCCTGTGTCCTCATTAACAGTAATGAATGCTTGTACAACTTTATAGTACCGATCATCAAGTTCTGTCGCCCCTTCTTCCAGAATCCGATCAATGGGGAAACGGGCAATATCATCAATAAATAATTCTTCTCCGGCTTTTACAAACGGTTGAAGTTCTTTTGTTATACGGGTTTCTGCTTCGCCCCATAATAAGGCATCCACGAGATAAGTTTCACTCACTCTTTTTTCCGAACCATTATCAGCCATCTTCTGATAATGTGTCTTACACTGAAACCATGATTTATCTGCCATAATCAATTATTTTTGAAATTTTCTTTATCAATATTTTGACTAATCTCACAGCATTGTACAACCGGGTATTCCTTCCATCAACATCAATATTATCAATCAGCACAGGAAGTAATCGGACCAACTCTTTCAGTATGTAGTCAGGTACGTTTTTCATGTAACTTCCAATATTTATCCGGTTCCGGAATATCCATCCCCAGGTATTCAAATGCGTATTCTCTTAACTTATCCGTATAGGTTTTAAAGGTCAATGTGTCCATCAAAGCTGTTGATGCCGGGAACTCGATTATCTCCCCTGTATCCCGGTTTACTACTTGTTCCGCAGTAAACATCTTTTTGAAATACTCATGTACCTGTTCATTACATGTAAACTCCCAACCGACATTTACCAAACCTCTTAGCATCAACGGATATACACAACCCCATAAATAGCCGTTCTGGTCATTTGAGCGCGGCTTTCTGACCTTTTTTATTGTGGCTGCATAAATACCATTGCCGAGCAAAGAAAGCGCCAGCGTCAAAGCCTTAGCATGCAAGACCCCATTTACCTTTTCAAACCTAATCGTATTCATTTCAATAGGGTAATTTACCTATCCATAGTTCAACACCTTTTTTTGCCGCAATTGTCGGCTTTCCCGTCAATCCGGCAATCTCCCGAACAAACCTTGTTTCATCTGAATTACCGTCGCTCAAATGAATGAGTACGATATTCTGCGTATTCGTCAAGTCATTTACCCGCAATATGCCTTTAGTTGTTTCAAGTTCCATGTGGGACTTTAGTAACCGAGAGCGCATAGATGGCGGCATACGCCCGTCTGCTATATTCCTATCCAAAATGTCATCCGCATAATTCGCTTCAATCAGCCAGGTAGTAACATTATCGAACGTATATTCACAATAAAACGTATCAGTAAGAAATATGAGTCTACCCATATCCGGATGATCGATCTGGTATCCTAAAGCAGGAACATCATGCTGTACTTCGAAAGGGATGACCTTGAAATTACCTACCTTGTAGCCCTTGCCTGGTTGTACTACTTTAGCAAACGGAAGTATTGCCGCATTTCCTTTGTTCTTATACACAGCTTCGGGGGAAAGAACCGGGAAACCATATTCCAAATATTCCAAATAGCAACCGGCATGATCGTTGTGCTCATGAGTTATCAGGCAACCCACAATATTGCCTATATTATAATTTAGAGCCTTCTTTACTTCGCTAAACTTAATACCTGCCTCTATAATCAAAACCTCATCCCGACCGACCAACAGGTAGCAGTTTCCTTGGCTATTACTATTTAAGACTTTCAGTTCCATGTTCGATTTTTTTTGCTCTGTATAATTGAGTGTTACGCAATTTGGCAAGTGACCATTGTAGGAAAAATGCAGCCGGACGAACAAAATCTTTTTTTACTCTAAATCCAGCCACCCAGATAACAGGCTTCTTATCTTCTGCCAATTCAAACAAATCGTTGAAGTCTGTTATCTGGCCGTCCCTAACATATTCGTTTTTCGCCATTAATACGGGTCGTTTATCGGTTGACTAACTTTCGTTTCCGGTTGAACAGATGCAGGAGCCGGAGTAGGCTGTACCGTCGAAGTGTTTTGTCGTCCCCCATCAGTAGTATTTTTCACTTCCTCAAACTTTGCATCTTCAATATTTCCCAACTTCTTTTTATTTGCGTTATCGGCAAGTTGTTCATTACGTTGTTCTGCAATAGTATCTCTTTCAGTATCGTCCGGTTCATCGAACAAGGCCGCATCATCAGACATACCGATCAACAGCTTACAAGCACGCCCTATGACAGTCTTTTTCGCCATTTCATCGGAGAAGTTTTTGTGAGCAGGGGATGAACCTTTCGTAGCTCCTTGCATCCATGCCTGTTTAATTTGATTGATGTTCATGATTTCAACCACAATCCGGCCATCTTCCATACCAAGTATTGCATATGCTCCTTTGACCTTATTCACATCCAAATTATCCAACGACTGAGAATGCTCTACAATCCTCTTTAAACCAGTAGCCGGGTCAATGTTATATACAAACTTGTCACCTTCATACACGCAGTTTGCTGCGGCTACTTTCACTCCAGCAACACGTTTTGCGACTGCCAAAGTTCCAAGATAACTGCGCATTAACTGTAACTTCGCTCCATAAGCGATGAAATAACATTGCTTTTTTACCGGAGAAAGACCTTGCACAACCATATCCAGTAAAGCATTGGCTATACTTTCTTTTGAACAGGTTTCTAATACAGGTTTATTATTACGATCAACTGTTTCTTGTAAAATCAGCCAGGCAGATTTCAAGGCATTGGCTGCCGAATAACTAGACGGAAGAACCAGTTCTCCAGTTTCTTCAAACTTGGTGATCTTAGCCAGTACGTTATCAACTACATCTTTTTGTGCTACAGCAACAGATTGCTGTACCTGTGCTGGCTGTTGTACTTGTTGTGTGGGCTGTTGCCCGTTTGGGGCGAACATTTGCCCTTGACTTGCATGTGTCATAATCGTGTCGTGTTAAATATTAATTGATTGTTAATTTAGAACCTCTCTGTACCATTAAGTTTATCAATTGAGAAGGACAGGGGATCAACTCTGATACACTTTCCCTATTATCCAAAAAGATAGGAGCCGTCACACCTTTTGCCCGACAAAGAGCATTGATAATGTCAATACCTGCATTCATTTTCTTTGCTGTATTCAAATCACTGTATGGAGTTCCATCAACCATACATTCACAGGTATCATATTCCGTACCATCAACTTGCTTATCAAACATCTTAAACTTAACATAAGAAAACGATGAATTAATCCGTTGTTCAACCATTGAAACCTTAGCTTTCATGAATTCAAGAATGCTCATTTCAATCTGCTCACAGTCGGCAATCTCTTGTTGCATGGAACGTAATTGTTGTTCCAGTTCTTCATTACGTTTAGTTGTACGAATTATCTGGTCCTCTTTTGCAAGTTCTCTATTCAAAGTATCAATTTCAAGTTGAAGAGCATTTTTCTTACTCATCAAGTCAGAAGTATTTGTAACAGAATAGGGTTTATTCAAGTCATCTTTCCATTCTGTTATCTGCTTTTGTAAGAATTGATATTCCGCATTTTGGGAAAGTAATTTTTCTGTATCTTCTGGCCGAACCTGCTCCGGTTTATGGTTTTCCATCTGCTCAATCTCTCTCTGTAGATCATCTTTCAACTTCACTGTTTCGGACAATTTTTGCTCTGTTTCGGAAATAAGCGATTCGGCTTTAGAAATACGTCCGGCCAAACGTTTTCCTTCATTAACATTTACCTCTATTTTCGCTGTTTTCCTGTTATTGAAACCGCTTTTCATCTGCTCAAGCCGGGAAATATACTCATCCCCTTCAAACTGGCGGCCACAAGTAGGACATACCAATTCATCTTCATTGATAGAAAACTCTTCACCTTGTAACTGATGATAAACTGTCAAAAGCTCCTGTTTTTGTTGATGTAAGATATTCACCTCTTTTTTCTGATACTCAAGAGTTCCTGAAAGGGAATTAAAGTTACTTTCTGCATGTGAAAATTCCGCTTTTTTATCCTGCAACAACAAATACCATGTCTCGTATTCCTCATTAGCAGACTTCCATATTTCTCGCTTTAGCGTATCAATACGATTCAGACTATCATTAATCTTCGTACGCAAGGTATTCTTGTGGGCAGCAACATTTTCAGCAGCTTTGGAAAAATCCGCAATTTGAGCATCATAATCCTGTATCTGTGATTTTTTCTCTGCTATTTGAGCACGTATTGCATCCCAGTCTTGTGCTTCCGGCATGTTTCTATTGTTTTCCTCAATACGGCCAGGAATATCCGATACTTCCTTTTTGATTAAGTTCTTCTGCGATATGGTCTGTTTCTTGAAATCATCTAAGGATTTACGAGAATTCAATGCTTCAATCAAGGGAGCATACATGTCCCTGTTTTTATCCGTAACAAGGTATTTCAGAACATCATCATTCGTTATATTTCCGGCAATATCGAATAACATTGCTCGCTGATCCTGCATTTTCAGCGATGGGAAATAGGCCGGATTGGTAATCTGCCGGAAAAGCTGCTCCGGGCAAATATCGGACACACGACGGTCATACTCGCGTTTTCCAAGCGGAACATCATCAACAAAGTAATCCACGCTGTGCCCATCCATGACAGGTTCGACAGCTCCGCGCTTTTTCACCCAGTTCTCTTTGTAGCATCTGCGGAAGGTTGTTTGTACCCCGTCGACGTCAATTATTGCCGAAACCTCATGCTCCAATTTGTGTATAGCGTTACCGCTTTCATCGAGAGTCTTAATGTTAAAGTCCGCCCGGTTCTGGCTATCCTTTCCAAACAGAACCCACAAAAAGGCATCCATGATAGTTGTCTTACCTGTTGAATTATCACCTGTAATATAAGTTACATCCGGATTAAAATTAACCTCCAAATGCTTTTGACCTTTGAAGTTGACAAGAACCAACTTCATTACTCTAATTGTTGTCATAATCGTGCTGTATTAAATATTTGTTTATAAATGTTTTTACTTCGATTGATCTCCAAAACTGAAAAATCGGACCTAATTGTCGTCAAAATCTTCACAGTGTAAATTATACCCAGCTAATACGGCTTTTTTTAGTTCTTCCCGAATATCACAATTGTCTGTTCCAGTAGAAAGCATACGGTCTACAACCTCATAAGCCCGCTCTTCAAGAGTTTTTTCCCCAACCTTTGAATATTGGATAGTCATTCGGGTATTATATTGTTCGTCTTTATGATTGATCACCTGAGCTAATGCAATTTCACCCGCATTTACTCTAATGGCTTCTTCCGACCATTTAAGCAACATAAACATAGTTAGCTTTAATAGCTGTTCTCCACCTTCATCCGCAATATCCTTTAAAAACTTGCAAACTACTTGATCTTCTTCTTTTGTAAGTTTCATAATTTTTTATTTGATTGGAACCTGCACTAATTCATTCAAGAACACATGATATACTTCATATCCACCATTAATTTGGAATGTTCCAATATACCGTAAATGATCAGGATATGGATTTGTAATACTTCCACCTGTTCCATAGATTTCTATCTTTATTTCCTTAGAAGGTAAAGAAGGATCGACTATAGCCCAAATGCAAGGTTTATTAAACTGTGTTTGAACACACAATATTTGAGAACTAATTGGTATCTCTATCGTCTGTTTGTCCTCTAATGCTAAAGGATATTTATAGACTACTTTCATATCTCTTTTATAATTGTATTCCTCTAAATATCTCGTTTATCTCCATATACTCCGCATTCCACAAAGCGATCATTTCTGCTTTAGAATACATCAATGGAGAGTTATCACTTTTCCCCCGACGCTTCGGATTCAACTTGCCTTCCTTCGTCATTCTTTTGACCCATGCCTGACCATGTGTGAATTCACCACCATAGGCTGTATCCCGTTCTTTCAAGAAAAAGAAAGCTTCACGTTGAGTAATTAGGTCCAATGCAGGATGATCATATTTACGCTGTACTGCAGCTCCAAGTTCGGCTTGGTACATCAACATATTCTTAATCAGATACGCTTTGTCCGTCATGGCTTTCCTTTTTTAATCGTCCCATGTTTATAATCCAAGCCGCATCTATCAAAAAGAAAAAGGCCGAAGCCAAACACCCCCAGAAACTGGTAAAATAGTGTTGAATAGCAATGGTAATAAAGCAGAGAATAAAAGCTACTGCTATTTCCCAACCGGCAATATTGTTAGTATTCTTTGATGTGTCCATAATCGTGTTGTGTTATATATCAAATTTCTATTCTAAATAATCCTTTATCAGCCGCATACCGATTAAATTCAGCCATCGAATGGACCCCAAGTTTCCGGAAGCTATTGCGCCGATGATTAATTACTGTATGAGTCGACAGGAACATCCGATCTGCAATTTCCTTATCTGAAACACCTTCATAGCATAAACGCATTATTTCAAGCTGCCTGTCCGATAACTTGCTGTTAAATTTTGGATTACAGATAACATTAAAGCCTTTACATTCCCCCCGTAGAGGACAGCCAACGAACTCAAAATGAAAATTCCAATTTTCATCGACATCAACCATGTTGTCATATAAGCCAAAATTACATTTGATGAACCTCCTGACCGCGAGAAAATCACGCCAAGTTCTATTACCTTCATATCTGGCATAAGTTTCACGAAGGCCATTGTATGCTTCTGGATAGAATTCTTCCAGCACTTCAAGGAAACGTTGAATAAAATCAGTATCGGACTCTTTCAGGTTCCTTTCGGCACACCCCTGTTCCCTAATCGTAATCTCTCCTTCCGGTGTTGTATAGAATTCTATTGGTTTCATACTGCTTTCTCTCCTTTATTACCAGGAAACAATACATTGGCAGGGACTCCCAACTCTTGTTCAAGTTTTTCCTTTGCCAAATCATCAGGTTCATACGCATTGGAAATCCAGCATCTAACCGCAGACTCTGAACGCTTTGTAGCTCTGGCTATCCTCTGGATAAAAGCCTTTTTAGGAGGCGTATTGTCCAAAGAAAAATAGATGTCCCGCAGCGACTGGTTTAATGTTACCTTTTCCATCGTTCTCATCATTTAATCAGTTAAAAAGAACCGCCTGGAGGTGATACAGGCGGTTCACCTGTTGTCATAATCGTGTTGTGTTATCAGACATTACTTTTTCACCTCGAAGCATTGTCTGTAAAAATAATCTGCTTATCTTTGCAGCACTCGATTGTAACACTTGTGTTATAATCGTGTTGTGTTAAGGAGACACTTGGAATGTGAATTTCGAGTGTCTCCATTTTTTTCCTCCCATCCCTCCCCACTTCGTCATAATCGTGTTGTGTTAGGAGACACTTAATTTGTTTATGTCATAATCGTGTTGTGTTAAAACGGCACTTGGTATATTCCCCACCGTAGGTTCCTTGTTGTGAGCCAGGCCTACCCAACTTAAACATGAACGTTTAACAAACCCCTGATAGCATCCCAATGTCATTTTTTCCATTTTCTTACCTATTTATTTGTTCTACAATCTCGTTTGAGCTATTTTTGTAACTGTTATAATCGTTACAGGTGCAAATATATACATATTGGCAATATATACAAAACGCTTATGTAATATTTCACCCATCAAATATGTTAATTTATATTACATGATTGATTTAAAAAAGTTTAGAGAGGAGCAAAAAATATCACAAGCTGAGTTATGTACTGTTTTAGGCATAGCACAACCCTATTTATCTGCAATAGAAAACGGTAAACGTCCCTTAAATGAAAAAAAGTTCACTGCCCTATACAAACAATATGGCGATATTACTTTAAAATATAAGATCGACAAAGAACCTATTGTTGTAATAGATGAAGCTGAAATTGGTTTGCATCCTCAAATAAAAAAATTTCTTGCTAACACATATAGTTTGGTAGAAAAAAAGAAAGGAGTACCATTTGAGTTTGTAGAAGCCCTCATAGAGGAACGCAAACGACATGACGAAGAACGCAAACGACACGATGAAATGAATGCAGAGCTTATCCGGCAGAACGGGAAATTGATACAACTTCTTGAAGAAAGTAAAAAAACAGTTGCTGTCCAGAAGGAAGACAATGCCACATGTGCCGATGCAAGCGGGTCAGGATTAGTGGGATAATTTATATTGTACCTAAATATTAAAATAATCACTTAATACTATAATATCATGGATTTTAAAGACGCAATCAAACAATTATCAGAACGTGTTCTAAAATTGAAAGACAATATATTAACAGAAGAAGCTACAAAAAATGCTTTTATAATGCCTTTCATCAATGTTTTAGGATATGATGTCTTCAACCCATTAGAAGTCGTTCCAGAAATGACATGTGATATTGCTATGAAAAAGGGAGAAAAGATTGATTATGCCATTATAAAAGAAGGAGAACCCATTTTGTTAATAGAATGTAAACATTGGGCACAGGATTTAAACCTACATGATAATCAATTAATTCGTTACTTCAATGTCTCAAAAGCCAAATTTGGGATATTGACAAATGGCATCACATATCGCTTTTACACAGACCTAATAGAGCCGAACAAAATGGATGAAAAACCATTCTTGGAAGTGGATATTACAGACTTAAAGGACAATCAAATAGAAGAACTAAAAAAATTCCATAAATCATACTTTGATGTTGAAAATGTCCTCAGTTCTGCAAATGAGTTAAAATACACAGGTGAACTGAAAGCTATTTTGGCTAAAGAATTTGTAACTCCTTCACCTGATTTTGTTAAGTATTTTGCCAAACAGGTTTATGATGGGATTATTACTGCTAAATTATTGGAGCAATTTACATCTTTGACGAAAAAATCAATATCTACATATATAAACGATTTGATATCTGAAAGATTAAAATCAGCTCTCAATACAGAAGAGACTGTTTCTTCTCAAGAAAAGAGTGTTCCATCCAACATAGAACAATCCACTGAAGATGATAGTGACAATAAAATAGTAACCACTGAAGAAGAAATAGAAAGCTATATTATCGTAAAATCAATTCTTCGACCATTCATTGATATTTCAAGAGTGGTATATCGGGACGCACAAACTTATTTTGCAGTACTACTTGATGATAACAACAGAAAACCCATCTGTCGAATGTACTTCAATGGGCTAACCAAAAAATACATTGCAACTTTCGATGAAAACAAAAAAGAAACAAAACATGAGATCAAGTGTTTGGATGACATATTTAACTACTCCCAACAACTAAAAGATATTATCTCATTTTATGACAAAAAATAAATTCCACATGGACTACAACCGCTACACAATCGAATTAATAAAAAGTTCCTTTGCCACGTATGTAGCAACAGGAAAGAAGGATGACGTCGCGTTATCCGACGGCATCACAGAAATAAGTAAAGCTATCGACCGGGCTGTTATTGCCGGAGAAAATACTAGTTCCTTAGAATGCCTAAAAAGCGACCTGCAATATATAAGATTTCAGATATGACAAAGAAAGAGGCTATCAAAATATTTGAAGAGAAGAAAGTTCGTACTCTTTGGGATGACGAAACGGAAGAATGGTATTTTTCCGTGATTGATGTTGTTGCTGTTTTAACTGATAGTTTAGACCCCAAAAGATATTGGAGTGTCTTAAAATCAAGACTAAAGAAAGAAGGTTGCGAACCTACTACAATTTGTAGTACCTTGAAAATGCCTGCTGCTGATGGTAAAAATCGAATGACAGATGTTGCCACAACTCAACAATTATTTCGCCTCATCCAATCTGTACCCTCTCCCAAAGCAGAACCGTTCAAACTTTGGATTGCCCAAGTTGCCAAAGAACGCTTGGACGAAATGCAGGACCCGGAACTGACAATTGACCGGGCTATGATGGAGTATAAAGCACTGGGGTACTCGGACAATTGGATCAACCAACGTCTTAAGAGCATCGAGATACGCAAAGACTTGACCAACGAATGGAAGCGACACGGTTTACAGGAAGGGATACAATTCGCCACATTGACAGACATCATCTATCAAACATGGGCTGGAAAGACAACTAAAGAATATAAGAAGTTCAAAGGGCTGAAAAAAGAGAATCTCCGAGATAATATGACTAATACGGAACTTGTACTCAATATGCTTGCTGAACTATCTACCAAACAAATCTCCGAAGTCTCCGATCCAGATACATTCAATGAACATATAGATGTAGCACGCCGTGGCGGGAACATTGCACGAGAAGCACGATTAAAACTGGAAAAAGAAACAGGGAAAAAAGTAGTTTCCCCTCTCAATGCTAAAACCGGATTGAGACTGAACAAAAGAAATACAGAAAACAACGACGATGAGTAGAACGAGGGTATATACTGATGATACGATTGCTATAATCAGTCGCTTTTTTGCAGCAATTGATGCGCTTATCGCCATGAAAAAATTAAAGGCAAAAGGGACATACTGTCGACTATATGGTATTGACAAGTCAAATTTCTATGCCCAAAAAAGAGATTATAATAAAGGGCACTTTCAAGTATCATGGTTAGTTCCCCTGATTAAAGATTTCAATGTATCATCAGACTGGCTACTACTTGGAAAAGGAGATATGTTCAGGAAATCATAAGAGGCTTCTTTTGACACAATTTCTGCATTTGTTTCACAATAGTTTCACAAAAACCGTTTTCACCAAAATGATAATCGCTAATACACAAACAAATAAAACAAATAGAGCAATCGCTTCCCAAGCTGAGGGTCACGAGTTCGAGCCTCGCCTACCGCTCAAAAGAAGACACTCTCTGATTATCATGTCATTAACAGATAATCGGGAGTGTTTTTTTATGAAAACAAATTACATGCACAGCAAAATCCCAGTGACTCAAAAGTAAGCAAAACTTTTCTTTCAAAAGAAAAGTAATATTCCTACATTTGTATGCACAAAGAAACAAAGACAACCGATAGTTATGATAAAGATATTCTCAACAGATAAAGTCAGAGAGCTCGATAAATATACCATTCAAAACGAACCGATCAGCTCTATCGACTTGGTAGAACGTGCGGCAACCGTATTTACAAGTGAATTTTGCCGCCGCTATTCCAAACAAACTCGTATTATCGTATTTGCCGGACAAGGAAACAACGGAGCCGATGCGCTGGCAATCGCCCGTATGCTGACGGATGCCGGTTACCGGGTGGAAACTTATCTGTTCAATCCAACCATGCGTCTTTCTGATGACTGTGAGCTGAACAAGCAACGGTTGCTTCACATGGAAAAGATCGAATTCACGGAAGTCGTGGACGATTTTGTCCCGCCCGAACTGGAAGAACGGGATGTCGTGATAGACGGCTTGTTCGGTTCCGGCCTGAATCGCCCCTTAACCGGAGGATTTGCCGCGATGGTAAGATATATCAACCAGTCGGATGCGACCGTCGTTGCGATCGACATTCCTTCCGGCCTGTTCGGAGAAGACAACCGCAAGAACGATCCGGACGCTATTATCCATGCCGATCTGACGCTGACATTCGGTTTTCCGAAATTAGCGTTTCTACTTCCCGAAAATGCAGAATTTGTCGGTGAATGGAAAGTACTGGACATCCTGTTACACCCGGAAATAATTGCCAGCACCCCGACACAATTCACATTGGTGACGGAAGAAGATATTGCTGCTGTTTTCCAACCCCGTAACCGCTTTGCCTATAAAGGGACATTCGGCCATGCGCTTCTGATCGCCGGAAGCCACGGAAAGATGGGAGCAGCCCTCCTATCCGCTAAAGCCTGCCTTAGAAGTGGAGCAGGCTTACTGACCGTCCACATCCCCGGACGTGGCGAGCAGATTTTGCAGACTGCCTTTCCAGAAGCGATGGTTGATCTGGATCAACATCAAGATCATTTCAGCTCTGTTTCCGGTATCAAAGCCTACTCCTCAATCGCGATCGGGCCTGGTCTGGGACAACATCCGGATTCCGTCAAAGCTCTGGAACAACTACTCCAAGTAGTAGAAAAGCCACTTGTGATCGATGCCGACGCGTTGAACCTGATTGCAGCCAATAAAGATTTATTGAAACGCATCCCTCCACGCAGCATCCTGACACCGCATCCCAAAGAATTCGACCGGATAGCGGGTGAAAGCACTAATTCATACGAACGGTTGAAAAAGGCTCAAGCTTTCGCTACCGATCATCAACTTTGCGTTGTCTTGAAAGGGGCTTATACAGCAATCTGTACGGCTACCGGAAACGTTTATTTCAACAATTGTGGAAATCCGGGTATGGCTACGGCGGGTAGTGGTGACGTTTTGACAGGTATCATCTTAGCATTGCTCGCACAGGGATTAGAGCCCGAAACGGCAGCCGTTTCAGGTGTTTTCCTTCACGGGACAGCCGGTGACCTGGCTGCCGTCTACCGTTCAGAAGAAAGCATGATCGCCAGTGACATCACGGATATGCTGGGAAAAGCGTTCAAGCAGATAAAATAAAAAGATCCCATTAATTTAACTCAATAAGGGGGGCACATACATTTTGCCCCCCAAAGTATCCCCCTCCGTTTTCAAAGAAGATTGTGATCGGCATACGAAGTTTCCTGAAAATCCTCTATCACTCTATCACTACGAAGGTTGTAGCTATTCATATTCAAGCGTCAGAGGAGTGATACAGGACGTTTTCCTCTATCACTCCTTTATCACTCCTCTATCACGTCTGAAACACATAAAATTTATTATGTAACTGGAAATCAATATACTACTTTCTTCTACTTTTTAAAAAGCATATAAAATAATCGAATAAACAAATGTAAAAACGAATATAATAGGTATTAAATTGGCAAAATACGGTTCTTCATTCCACAAAAGCTATCTCTTTTTTTAGCAAAGACAAGCACATAATTCTATAAACACCCCCATGTTGCCATCCTTAACATCCGGGTGTAGAGAGCCGGTACATCCGGGTGTTAAGGATGGCAACATGGGGATGTCCGGCAACTAAAGTCCCTTATCTGACAATAAAAACTACCCGGTTTTACCTATTTTATAGCCGTTTTTTGCATAAAATAATCGAGTGATTTGCAGGGATGGGGTTCACGAATCAACTACTGTACCAGCAAAAAAAATAGGCTTTTTTCTTATAAATCGAAGTAAATAAATAAAATGATTAAAACATTTTATTGGAAATAAATCATTTTTTTCCCGAAAACAAGTATATTCGAATCCATAACTAAAGGGAAGAGAAATGAATAAGTTTTTACTACATATTACATCGCTTGTTGCCCTCGTTTTGTTCCTGACCATGGGTGCTTGCAATAATACCCCAAAGACTCCAATACTACTTGAAGCGGAGAAAACCATCGAAAAACAACCGGACAGCGCCTTAAACTACTTAGGGCGTGTAAATTCCGATTTACAAGATGCTCTACAGGCACAAGAATATTACTTAAAGGCTTTGGAGATAGGCGAAGATTCAAAAGATTATACTCTCCTGATTAACATTTATAACAACTTAGGTACTTTATATGCTCACCAGGATATCAACGACATGGCGTTACCCATGTATAAAAAGGCCCTGTCATATTTGGAGTTAGAGCCCGATTCGGTAAAAACTGCTTTTGCCCTAAGAAACATTGCACGTATATATTCCTTGACACAAAAGCCAGATAGTTCAATAATATATTATAAACGTGCAATTTCATACTCTGCAATAAAAAACAGAGCCTCTATCCTTACCGATTTAGGGAATCTATATCTCAGTCTTAAAGACTATAAAAAAGCATATCAATGCATAGAAAAAGCAAAGCCTTTAATCGGTAATGAAAAAACACTCTATTCCTTATATTTGTCAAAAGGAGAACTGCACATTGCCACCAACCAGTTAGATTCTGCTAAATTTTATCTTAATCATTGTGTAAAGAGTTCCAATATTCATACACGTGCTGGTAGTTTGTACCACTTGGCTCAAATAGCTCAGAAAGAAAAAAACATCAACGATCTCATCAAATATTCCAATCTATATGAACAAACACGCAATTCCATAGTAGATAGTTTACATTTTGAAAATACGCGTCTAACACAAAGTATGTTTAACTACCAAAGGATTGTTAATGAAAAAAATAAATACGAAAAAGAAGCAACCCAAAGAATGATTTTGATATATCAAGTGATTATCGTTTTCAGTATCATCTTTATTTTAAGTTTCATATTTTTCAAAAAAGAACAAAATAGAAAAAAGAGATTTGCCCATTTAAAAGAAGAGCAATACAAACGCAGTCAACAATACATAGAAGACAATGAAAAACAAATTTCTCAATTAACAGAAATGCTCCGATCTAAACAAGAAGAAATGGGTGAAGTCGAAAAGAAACTATATGAAGCGAGAAAATTAATGCTTGAAATGGAAAACAGGCAAATTTTCGAAAAACAGGGAACATTTCTTTTGTTGGATAAAGATTTTCATAACTCATCTTTATATATTAGGATTCATAGGGAGAATGACATACAACTTGGTCCAAATGAATGGGAAGAACTACATCAATTGATTGATGCAACATATCCAGATTTCACCAATCGACTTATAAAACTTTACCCACAAATCTCCATAGAAGAAATACATATTTGTTATTTAGTAAAGATGCAATTACCCATAAAAAAGATAGCCTTCATTATGCATATCACAAGTTCAGGGGTGTCTCAATGTCGCAGAAGATTATATAAAAAGTTCACAGGAGAGCCTCAAAACACAGAAAAGTTCGACAAATTCATATCTGATTTCTAAGGAAGTACAACTTGTCACATTTTTGTCAACAAAAATATGTGCTTAATAATGAAGAGAAATTTACCTTTGCCGATCACTAAAACAAATCTTATTTTAATTAATATACAAGAACAGTCCCGGGCGGTGATTTAACCAAGCCTAATATCTCGATCTCCTTTTCCGCCGCCTTTGGGACCGTTCTTTATCTCTTCTCTGATCTATAAATGAGGAAAAGAGGCTTTTCCGGTTGGTTACTAACAAAATATTTCATAGTTTTGTACAATCATTTAGTAGAGATTAAACTTAGATTAGAATATGAAGAATTTAATCATTATAGCCAGTCTGCTCCTTAGTTTACCCATTATGGCTCAGACTAAAGTTGTAAAGAAAAATGCCGTCAAGGCAAATAATTTCGGTATAACTTATTCACTTCCTAAAACATCTCTGGTTGTAGATGCAGAAGTTACGAAAGTAACTTGCAAAGCAGGTCCCTATTATAAATACGCAGAAAAATATTTAGGAGTAAAAGACGCTATCACAGAAGATAAGGTCTATTACGAATTAGGAAAGATCAGCTTGGTCAACAAAGGTGTACCCGATGCAGACAATACATTCATCGTTGAATTTAAAGCGGGAACAGTTGCCCCATATGCTTATTTGACAGAAGACGGACTGCTTTGTTCCATCAATGCCGAATATACCCCCGATGAATCAGCACTGGAAGCGGCAAGAAAGAAAAATCAGGCTCCGACAAAAGTAACCGATGCCTCTGTTTTGTCAGAAGAGTTGCTTATGGCAGGATCTACAGCCAAGCAGGCAGAAGTGGCAGCCAAACAAATCTACCGTATCCGCGAGAGCCGTATGAACATTCTTACGGGTGATGCCGATAACCTGCCACCCGATGGCGAAGCGATGAAGCTGGTCATCCAACAACTGGAAGAGCAGGAAAAAGCGCTAACCAACTTGTTCACAGGTATCCGGGCAAAGGAAGTCAGTGACTACGAAGTGACTATTGTACCTTTCGACAATCTCGATAAAGAAGTATTATTCCGCTTCTCCCCCCAATTGGGAATCGTAGATGCCGACGATTTGGGCGGAGCACCTGTGTATATGAACTTAAAAGCCATCGACCGCGCTCCTGTTTTAGACCCGAAAGAGGCTGAAAAGAAAGAAAAATCACTGAAGGGCATTATATATAATGTACCAGGTAAAGCCAGCATCGAAATCAGCATGAACAAAAAAACACTTTATAAAGGCGAAGCACAAATTACCCAGTTCGGTACACGGGAAGGACTTGCCCCCATCATGTTTGAAGATAAAAAAGCTCCGGTAAAAGTTTATTTCTATCCGGAAACAGGTGCAATAAAACAAATCATTCAATAATCATCTAACAAATTAATTCTATGTTTGAAGGACAGCCTAAAGGTTTATATGCGTTAGCCTTAGCGAACACCGGCGAGCGTTTTGGTTATTACACCATGCTCGCAATTTTTGTACTTTTCTTAAAAGCAAACTTTGGTCTATCGCCAGGTATGGCAGGTACGATCTACTCCACATTCCTTGCTTTAGTCTATTTTTTACCATTCATCGGCGGTATCTTAGCTGATAAATTCGGGTATGGCAAGATGGTGACAATCGGTATCATCGCCATGTTTGCCGGATATGTTCTGCTCGCATTGCCATTAGGCAGTGGGACATTGGCTTTGGCCTGTATGTTTTCCGCCTTGTTGGTAATCAGTACGGGAACCGGACTATTCAAAGGGAACTTGCAAGTAATGGTCGGTAACTTATACGACTCTCCCGAATATGCATCCAAACGCGATTCCGCTTTCAGTATCTTCTATATGGCGATCAATATCGGTGCATTGTTTGCTCCTACAGCAGCCGTAAAGATCATGGAATACGCCCAGCAAAATTTAGGGGTTAGTGTCAACGACTCTTATCATTTTGCTTTCGGAGTGGCCTGCGTTTCTCTGATCATATCCATGGCTATCTATTATTCCTCTCGCCGCACATTCAAGCATGTGGAAGGAAATATCAAACAAACAAGCGCAGGAAAGGAAACGGCCAAAGTGGAAGAACTCTCTCCGAGAGAAACAAAAGACCGTATCATAGCTCTGTGTTTAGTGTTTGCAGTTGTCATCTTTTTCTGGATGGCATTCCACCAAAACGGACTTACCCTGACTTATTTTGCCGATGAGTTCACGGCCAAAAGTTCAACTGGCTTGGAAAGCATGATGTTCGATGTATGGAATCTGGTTGCCATAATCTTTATCGTCTATGGTCTATTTTCCTTATTCCAGTCTTCTACAGGAAAAGGCAAAGCAATATCCGGTATCGTCATTCTACTTGCACTTGCATTCTTAGGATACCGCTATAGTTCACTCAATGGTTCGGTTCCCGTAGATGCTCCTATTTTCCAGCAATTCAACCCATTCTTTGTGGTTGCTTTAACTCCTGTTTCCATGGCTATTTTCGGGGCATTATCCAGAAAAGGCAAAGAACCGTCGGCACCGCGTAAAATCGGTCTCGGCATGCTGGTGGCAGCATGCGGATTCATCTTAATGATGTTTTCATCATTCGGCCTATTGACTCCCGAAGCACAATCCGAAGCAATCCAGGCCGGTACTGCCTCTTTCGTTTCACCCAATTGGTTAATTTCCACTTATTTGGTTCTTACATTCGGTGAGTTATTACTTTCGCCTATGGGTATTTCCTTTGTTTCGAAGGTGGCTCCTCCCAAATACAAAGGTATGATGATGGGAGGTTGGTTCGTTGCAACAGCTATCGGAAACTATTTGACAGCCGTAGCAGCGTGGATTTGGGGAGATATGCCTCTGTGGATCGTATGGGGTGTATTGGTCGGCGTATGTCTCGTTTCTGCCGTATTCATTTTCTCTGTCATGAAAAAATTAGAAAAGGTAGCATAAGACCATGAGGAAGCAGTATACATACAAACCTGTTGCTCTCCGCTTCAGAAGATGGAGCCGGAAGAGGTATGCTGCTTTCATCAGTATACAACATGCCGTTACGATCGGGCAGTTGTCGGCAAACGTATCTGAACGGTTCCAGGCTAAAAACGGTTCCGTACATACGTCCGTGCTCACTTTCGACAAGGTAAACGATGGGGAGACTGAAGAAAAGGAGAATACATCTCATCCAGACTGTTCAAAAGACATCACCCTGTCCCTGCTCCTGCAAGCCTTATGTCCTGTCCAGATCGCAAACCGACCTGCGGCATCGTATGCACACATATCGTATGCACATATAATAAAAGATAACATTTCCGAAATCGCGGAAGGTCTCAGTTATAAACTGAAGGCCTTCCGCGATTTTCGTTTATACCTCAAATCCGCAACTAAGCTCTTCAGCGTCCTTCTTGCGTCTAAACGTCCTC
>ERZ791908.185-NODE-185-length-82302-cov-33.071869_pt1 | contig 82302 bp, 69 predicted proteins | sample MGYA00510144_ERZ791908 | MGnify/ENA primary metagenome ERZ791908 (study PRJEB30046, sample SAMN00792105) | human gut metagenome | study: EMG produced TPA metagenomics assembly of the A metagenome-wide association study of gut microbiota in type 2...
GGAGCGGCGACAGGAATTCCTGCGGTTATGCCGGAGGTCCTCAGCCATTTTGCCGGAAACGCGGCATCAAGGGACTTGAGGTCCTCTACTCGACAGAGAAGGGAAATGGCCCCAAGCCTCCGAAGACCGAGGATGGAAAGAGGCCTGACAAGGGCCTGACGCTGGGGACCATGAGCTACATGCCGCCCATCATGGGACAGATGATTGCCGGCAAGGTCATCTGCCGCTTGGCAGGCTTCGAGCCCATGCCCTACTCAGGCGAGGAAGACCTGCAATGCTAGGCGGAGACAATAGCGCCGATAAGCCAATCAGGCACTACGACATGCACTGCCATGTCGACTTCCAGGAAGACCCTCAAGGCTTCCTTGACGCGGCAGATGGGCTTGGCCTCTCCTTCCTTTCCTGCACGGTCACACCTGTGGGATATCAGGAAGCAAAGAGCTGGAGCGGCAAGGATAACGTGGCTCTTGGCCTTGGTGCCCATCCCTGGTGGGTAGCAGATGGCAGGGTGGATGAGGAAGCTCTCCAGGAGCTTCTATCCCTTGCGCCAGATGCTCCCCTCATCGGCGAGATAGGCATCGATCTCTCACGCAAGCATGTCGACCTTGCATCCAAAGATTACCAGGCAGATGCTTTCAGACGCATTGCTGAAGCCTCTGCCAAGGCTGGTGGCAAAGTGCTCTCGATCCATTCCGTGAAGTCGGCAGACCTCGTGCTCGACATCCTCGAGGACGCTGGCTGCACGCCAGAAGCATCAGGCTCCCTTCCCATCCTCCACTGGTTCTCAGGCTCTACACCCGAACTCTGGCGGGCAATAAAGCTCGGCTGCTTCTTCAGTGTCGGCGAGCCCTTCCTCCATACCCGCCATGCGAAGGAATATCTGAAGCTCATCCCTCATGAGAAGCTCCTTCTCGAGACGGACTATCCTCCTGAGCATGCAGATTTCAAGCCCGAAGAATACGAGCGTTCCCTTTCCGCGGCAACAGAGCTCATTGCCGCGTCCTGGACTGCTCCGCTCGATGAAGCTGCTGAATTCCTCGCAGCAACGAGCAGCAAGATCTTCGACCGTACCAAGGACAGAGACTGATCGAGCCAGTCTTTCCTGCTGCATCGAAGCTGCATTCATCAGCTGCTGCACTGCCGGATGCCTAAGAAGCTTTCCTTTCACCTGCCGCAAGACCTCATATCCTTGCAAGGCGTTATCATTGAAGCAAACGCCTGCTCATCTATGCAGCAGCTGTCTTCAGTGAGCGTTTTCCCAAGGAGGAGAAGGAACATGGCAACGAGAAAGTCAGGGAGCTCCAAGCCACGCAGCACATCCACGAGGTCGAGGTCTTCCCGCTCTGCAGCAAAGCCTAAGGCTCAGAAGGAGGCAAAGGGGACCAAGACGACGAAGCCTGCTGCAACACCAGCAGCAAAGGCTGAGCCTGCTCCGAAGGCCACAGAGCCTATAAAGAAGGCAGCGGCTGCCGCAGCACCTGCACCTGCAGCAAAGCCTGCAGCTGAAGCGAAGAAGCCCGAGCCGAAGAAGGAGCCTGCCACCAAGGCAGCAGCTCCGAAGGCAGAGGCTCCTAAGGCTGCTGCACCCAAGGCAGATCCCAAGCCTGCCGCAAAGACAGCTGCGAAGGCAGAAGCACCTGCTGCCAAGAAGTCTGAGCCAGAAGCAAAGGCCACGCCTGCCCCCAAGGCAGCACCGGCTGCAAAGCCTGCTGCAAAGGCCGCTCCGAAGGCAGAAGAGCCGAAGGCTGCTCCGGCCGCCAAGGCAGAGCCCAAGGCAGCTGCCCCTGCAGCAAAGCCTGAGCCGAAGCCGGCTGCTGAAGAGAAGAAGCCTGCACCCAAGGCAGAGGCTCCGAAGGGGGAGCCGAAGGCAGCGGCCAAGGCCGAGCCTGCAGCAAAGCCTGCGCCTGCAAAGAAAGAAGAGCCTGCCAAGAAGGCAGAGGCTCCGAAGGCTGCACCTGCCGCTAAGAAAGAACTCACCTCGAAGGCAGAAGCTGCGCCTGCAGCCAAGCCAGCCGTGAAGGAAGAAGCACCTGCAAAGCCCGCCCCGAAGCCCGCCGCCGCCAAGGCCGAACCCGAACCGAAGAAGGCAGCAGAGCCCGAGAAGGCTGAGAAGCCGGCAGAGAAGCCTGCCAAGGCAGAAGCGAAGCCTGAAGAGCCGAAGACAGCTCCTGTACCAGCCGCAAAGGAAGAGACTGCTCCTGAGCCTGCCAAGGAAAAGCCCAAAGCAGAGGAGGCTCCGGCTCCTGAGCCCGAGCCTGAACCTGAACCGCTCCCCCAGCCGAGGCGCTCGATCGCCTTCATCGGCTCCGAGTGCTATCCCTTCGTCAAGACTGGCGGTCTCGGCGATGTCATGTACGCCCTGCCGAAGGCCCTTGTGAAGCAGAACTGCGACGTGAAGGTCATCCTTCCGCGCTATGCCTGCATCAAGGACGAATGGCAGGAGAAGATGGTCTACAAGGGCGCCTTCCAGATGGATCTCTGCTCTGACGGCAGGCAGTTCTATGTCGGCATCATGGAGTACGTCTCCCCTGACGGCGTGGTCTATGACTTCATCGACAACCAGGACTTCTTCACGAACGGCAACCCCTACACGAACCTCGTGGATGACATCCCGCGCTACTGCTACTTCGGAAAGGCAGCGCTCTCTGCCCTCCTCTATCTCAACTGGATTCCTGACATCATCCACTGCCACGACTGGCAGGCAGCGCTTGTCCCGGTCTATCTGCGCACGCTCTTCCAGAACACGGAGCTCGCACGCTCCAAGACCGTGCTCACGATCCACAATCTGCGCTTCCAGGGCAAGTACAACATCCCTACCATCAAGTACTGGTCTGGCCTTCCAGACTATGTCTTCAATAAGGACGTCATGCAGGAGGACTGGACCGAGGCCAACATGCTCAAGGGCGGCCTCACCTACGCCGATATGATCACGACGGTCTCCGGTACCTATGCAGGCGAGATTCAGACGCCGGAATACGGCGAGGGCCTCGATGCCCATCTGCGCTACCACTCCGGCAAGCTCCGCGGCATCGTGAACGGCATCGACTACGACATCTGGAACCCGGCAACGGACAAGCTCCTCGAGGCTCCCTACGACACGAAGAACGTGCTTGAAGCCAAGAAGGAGAACAAGAAGGCGCTCCAGGAAGAGCTTGGCCTCGAGCAGGACGATGGCAAGATGGTCATCGGCCTCATCTCCCGTCTCACATCGCAGAAGGGTCTTGACCTCGTCACGACCGTCATGGAGCAGCTCATCGACGGCAACACCCAGGTCGTCGTCCTCGGCACTGGCGAGCCCCAGTACGAGGAGTCCTTCCGCTGGTTCGAGAATGCCCACAAGGGCACCGTCTGCTCGAGCATCATGTACGACGAGGCACGCTCTCACCACATCTATGCCGGTGCCGATGCGCTCCTCGTTCCTTCCCGCTTCGAGCCCTGCGGCCTCACCCAGCTCATCGCTATGCACTACGGCACGATTCCGGTAGTCCGCGAGACCGGCGGCCTCAAGGATACGGTCGAGCCGTACAACATGTTCGAGGACTCCGGCAACGGCTTCACGTTCGACCGCTATGAGCCAGCCCTGCTTCTTGACGCAATCAACCGCGCCAAGACGCTCTACTTCACGAGCCGCGAGTCCTGGGACAAGATGGTCGTGCGCGACATGGAGAAGGATGTCTCCTGGAGCAGATCTGCATCCCAGTACCGTGACCTCTATCTCCAGCTGACGCAGTACTAGGCAGCACATACATCCAGTACGTCAACGGGCGGACACCTCGCGGTGCCCGCCCGTTTCATTGTTCAAACTACTGGCAGAAAGCAAAGCAGGCCGGACTTTGCATCCAGCCTGCTTGCTAGCTCAGCTATGCCTCGCCGTTGTGGCGCCTCCTGCGGATCCACGCGAGCACGGAGAGCACGAGGACCGCACCTCCTGCCGCAATCAGTCCGTCGAATCCAAACGCACCGGAGAGCGGCATTGCAGTTACCGATGTGCGGTGATAGGTCGTACTGCTAGCGTGTTCATTGTCAACGTTATAGTTCTCCTGCTTGCCAACCTTGTCGATAGTCGCAGTGTTGGTATAGTCAGTCGTTTGGGTTACAGGATCCTTGCGGACAACGGGGATGGTGATGGTAACCGTTCCGTTCGATGGAAGCTTGCTCACATCGAAGGCAAGATTTTGCCCATCGATCTGATACGAGACAGCAGACTGATCTCCTATGTTTCGTCCCGTGATGCCGAGCGCGCTAGATGTCACCTTGATATCCTGCAAATCGTCCAAGGAAAGGCCTTCCGGGAGCTGGTCTGACACATGTATATTCCTGACGATAGGCAGCGACGAATCCGTAGCTTCGTTCTTGATAGTGAGCTTGTAGATAAGCTGCTTGTCTGCATCGTTGCCGATTTCAGCGGGCTTATCCTGCGTGCCGGACGCGGGGTTGCTGGTCTTGGTGATGCTGACATCCGCGTTCAGAAGCTTCAGCGTACGGTCGGACTTCTGGACGGATACTGCATCGGTGTCTGAAGGTGCAGTTCCCACAAACAGGCGCTTGCTGGCTTCGGCTTTGTTCTTCTCGATACGCCCAGCTTTGGCAGAATCGGTCGTAGCTTTCAGATGGACATAGGCGACAAGAGTCCCCTTCCGGTCGAGGACGAAGTCATTTCCCCCATCGGTCTTTCGACAATCTATAGCGATGGCTTTGACCTTTGAGAGGTCCGAAGGGGCTGTTGTCGACCATATGCCACTGTCCAAAGGCCGGGTCGTATCGGTAGGCACTTCCGTCGCATAGTACACGACCGGTTTGCAGGTATCGGTCGTCTTCGCGTTGTTCGCATCATAGGTAACTTTGTCATCTATAGACGAGACATCCACGCTCTCGAGGCTACCGACAGCATTTTCCTGGTCGAGGCTAAACACATCGTACAAGACCATGTTATCGCAGCGCGTGTCCGTCTCATTTGTATACTTCAGCTGGTCGGTATAGGAATCGCCAAGATATGCAGTTCCGCTCTGCTGATATGTGGGGTCATTATCGGTGGCAACCCTGCTCTGGAAAGCCGCCTCCAAAGCCGTCACGACACCGAAATCTACGGAATCGGAGCTCGTGGCCGCTTCATAACCCTTCGACCAGCCGTCAGATACGATGCCCTTGTAATACTTCCAGTCAGACCAGCCTTCTCCTGTGAATGAGGAGTCCTTGGCGTTGGAATTGAAAATCACATTGTCGCCGCTTGTATTGATGAAGATGACATCAGGGCTTACGCGTCCGCCTCTGTCGACAATGTTGGTATATGGATCATGCAGCACAAAATTCAGACCCAAATGCGTCGGCCAAGTTTTCGATGCATACATACTTTGCATGTCGGCTGGAATCGAAACAGAAACCTTCAGCATCGTTCGTCCAGAATTCTGCCAATTGTCTATGAGCTCCACATTCGAAGCGATGTTATGAATAGAGTAATTGCTATCCATAGGACCGACTTTGACCTCATCGGCAAGCACATAGGTCCCTGCAGGAAGCAATGAATAGAAACAGCCTTTCGTGACAATGTAGTTCTTTATGCTCATCGAGGAATTGGATGGGATATTGGTGGCGTTATGGATGGCTCTCGTGATTCCTATCGTGCGTTCGCTCTTAGCGTTGTTGTCCTTGCAATCGCCGTGTCTGACACCGACCCATACGTTCGAGGTTACCTTCCCGAGCACATAGCTTATGCGCCACCAGCTTCCGCCGATAGTGCCTTTGGTCCAGCTGACTTTTCCATCAACGCTCTGAGTTCCAGATGCATAACCACCTACGACACTCGTCACATCTTTGTCGATGTCCTGCTGCAGCCGCGCTTTTACCGCATCGTCAGCATGTAGCTGCATGCCATAGTGGAATGTCACATCGGAGATGAAGAAGGGGCTGTTGACCTGCTTAACTTCCACCTGGACAGTATTGGGGGGGAAACTCATCCTATTCTTGCTGCCGACATTTTCAGTGCTTGAGCCGTCTATTGAATTGTTGAACGTATAAGAGCCGTCGGACATGCGCACGAATTGACCGAGCTTCTCCAAATCGGTCTCTCCAGCAGTACGAATCCAAACCTCCACTGGTACGTATGAAGTATAGTTCTTGCTCGCGCTGGCTCCATTCTGCCACCCAAGGCCTTCGACATACGAAATGTCACGCTCGCTGTCGTCAATATAGAACGACGTCAAGCTGTATTCACCATCGCTAAGCTTCAGAGGATCGTTCTTGCTGACGGCGTCTATTCCCTCGCCAAAAGTATATTCAGGTGCACTCGAGAACAGATAGTAGCTACCATCTGTAATATCAAATCCTGTCGCTGCCCTGTATGAATTCGACTTGGAATCCCATGTGACATTCCCGTCATAGTTGTAGGAATGCAGATGATAATCCGGCAGGGTGACATCCTGTCCTTGGTCCAGCATGGCCTGAGCTGTCTGAACCGTCAAAGTATGCTCATACATGGTGTCGCGGTACTTGTCGAGCGTCTTCGTGCCAGTCTGTACATTGGGAGATGATTTCACCGATGTATCGCCTGTAGGCTCGATAGAAGTGGTCACCTGATGGCCATCCTGCCACGTCTCTGTGAGCGTCAAGCCATTGCCTATCTTTATGCCATCCTTCGCCATATCGACGCCGCTCTTGATTGCATCAGAAATCTTGCTCAAGGGATACCTGAACAGCAGAACGAAAATTTGGCTGGTGTGATTGCCCGCATAATCGTCGGTGCTGAAATAATTCAGGCTATTAACTTTGTTCAGAGGAGAATTGGATATGCCTGTTGAGCTCTGGCCAAGCAGATCGAGATTGCCTTCTATGCCTTTATAGGAATGGTCCATCTTCGAGAGCATGTCAGACGCTACACCATACCCTCCCCAGAAAGTGCATCTCTGGACGCCGATGAGCTCTCCACCATCCGTCTTGCCGGTGTCGATATTGAGGGTATAGGTATAGGGCATGCTGGAATACCTTGCGCGATCATACTGCGCGTACCATACGATGTAGAAGTATTTGTCTGCATCTGCGGGCTTCTCGCCCCAGCTGTCATCCCACGTATAAAATATTCCCTTGTTCGCATCTTGGGATGCATGTGCCAGGGTAACCTTCGACGGATTTACCTTGGTCCTGACCGTGACACCGAGCTCGTCTTCGGCAATCTTTGAGCTGTTCACCGTGCATGTCACAGGATAGGATGCCTGGAAGACGCCCATATCAGATCTATCCTTCTGGATCTCAGATGTGACATTGAGCAAAGTAGGACGATAACGGTAATCGATATCTACATCGAGCTCGGTCGCACCAGTGATGTCCTTCTCGTTCTGCATCACGTAGTACTTGACCTGCTGCCCATCGAGCTCTTTTGTCTCTTCAATGTAGTTGAAGTCAGTGACATCGTTGGCCTCTGGCGCTTTCGGAATCATCCAGTTGATTTGGCTCAACCAATGCGTATAAGCAGAGTTATCATCTTCGCAGGCAACCAATGTTGAATCGCTCTTGTCAAGCCCACGATAGAATCCAGCTGGAATCTCAATCTTCACTGTACCAGCTTTGTATATGGTCTTCGAGTCGCCTGCTAGCTTGAGATAGACCTTCATTGTCGATTTATGGAGCGAATTGTCCTTAGGCGTGCAGGAAAAATCCTTCTGGGTAGACGCATCGCCTGCGCTGTAGCCATCATTCGTATAGCTAATCTCGGAGTCGGCAGCATTGGTCCAGTACGCCTTAAATGTGCTCTGATCGTCGCTATCATTCTTGGCTGCATCATTTGAGGATTCATTAGTCGCAGGCACAGCGGCAGTTTCCTTACTGGAATTATCGGACGTATTCGATCCCTTTGACTCTGAAACACTATTATCACTGCCAGACTTACCGTCGCTCGAGGTAGAGTCTGCTGTCTTGCCGGTGCTATCCCCACTGGATGAATCAGCAGACTTTCCAGCTGCTTCTTCCGATTTCGAGGCTTCTTCACTAGAGTTCGAAGTATCAGTGTCCTTCTTGTCAGACATGGAGGAGCTTGTATCCTGAGACTTCTCAGAGCTCTCCTGCTTCTGCACCACCGCAAAGTCAGACGACCCATTGACAGCTTCAGCAACACCATCGAGTGGCGTTGCAATCAATGTCATGGCGATAGTCAGAAGCACGGTGAGCACCTTTGCCCAGAAGCCATCTCTCTTGAACATGTTCAAACCCTCCGAACCGATCCTGCAATCAAAGCCTGCATCTGTACTCCGAGTACAGCGCCGCCTTCGTCTACCTCCCCGCATGATGCCTGCCTCCCAAGCATTCATCGCAAGGCCTGGCACCCTGCTTCTTTGCCTTCCGTCTGCTCATGCGAACCGGCTTGGTTCCAGGAGAATGGCGAAGAGCGCATGCCTTGCTCTTGTGCCATATGCCATCGGCAACCCAGACATGGTTGGCCAGATGGGCTCCTATCGCAAGCGCAGCTACAAGAACTGCAATGCCAGCCATTGCGGGGATGGTCCTGCGGTTCACGTAGTTGTTCACATTTCCTGCTCCTTCATCGCGATCGAGTGCACGGTCCGTTCTATGTCCGCGTACCAGAAGGCGATGGTCGTTCACGCCGTAAGGCGTGCAGGTGACCAGAAGGCAGGAATCCTCTCCCGGAACAAGAGCGATGGCCTGTTCCCAGGCGTCGTAGTCGTCCTGAGAGATGACCTCGATGTTGTCGACCTCGTAGACGCATTCACGTCCCAAAGCATCGAGTGCAAAGAGGTCTCCTGGTTCCAGCTGCCTGATATCGTCGAATGCCCGCATGTCCGGCATGCCGGAATGCGCCGATATCACGCAGTTGGAAGTGCTTCCGCCTACTGGGAGGCTCGTCGTCTCGATGTGTCCGATTCCTGCAGCAAGAGCTTCCTGATCGGTGCCGTGATAGATAGGCATCTCCAGATCGATCTTGGGGCACTCGAGGTATGCCATGTACGGCTTCGTAAGAGCGAGCTGCTCATCATACGGCAGTACCTCTTCGTCCACTTCCTGGCCGGCAAGCTTCTCGTTGTAAAGATCAGCCTGATGAAGCTCTGCCTGTGCTTCGGGATCGTCTGCCTCGCTGTAGGTGGACTGCATCTCGCTCACGGCCTGATGGTCGTGATAGGCGATAATCCAGTCAGAGATGAGCGGGTACAGGAGCATGGCAAGGCCGATGAGCATGCCCACAAGAGGAAGGATCGTCCAGATACGGGACGACCTGCGGGACGTGCCCTTCTTTCTGTCTGCTCCTGCACCCACAGAATCACCTAGAAGCTACTCGGCATCGTCGTTGCTAGCGTTGCGCTTGTGCTTCAGATAGGCTGCAGCAGAGATAACGAGAATAGCGGAGCCATAGACCATAAGAGCAGTGGTGCCCTTCATGCCGGTCAGCGGCATCGTGATTTCCTTCTTGTCGCCGACGGTCACCGTGACGATGCCGGTTTTAACGTTAGCTGCCGTATTTGCCTTTGCAGTAAGCGTATGATCTCCCGGAGTGTTGTCAGCAACACCTGCAATAACGTCAGAGTTCTGGTCCACGCTGAGATCCAACCCGGTCAGGCTGTCCTTGTTGTCGCCGGAAGTACTGATAGTAGGAGTGATGGTGAAGGTAAATTTACCGGTCTTCTGATACCCATTAGGTGCAGCAGTCTCCTCAACCGTATAGGTACCCGCATCGAGACCGTTGACCATAAAACCGTCGTCGCCGTTTGCAGTGAATGTATAGGCTGCATCGCCAAGAGAACCGTCGCTCTGTACGTACTTGCCATCAGAGTTCTTGATGGTGAAGGTAGCCCCGTTAAGAGCCTTCTCCGTATCGCGGTCGCACTTCACAAGCTTGAGCTTGTACGTGTACTCCCTGACAGTAGGATTGTTCGTCGTCGTGCCAGTGCCACTCGTATGAGGATCGTTGCTGTAGGTAAGCTTCACCGTGTTATCGAGGTTAGTTCTCTGGCCTGCAGCAGCGTTGGCGTTGACCTTTGCAGTGTAGGTGACATCGACTTTGCTGTCCTTGGTAATAAGCGTTGTAGCAGTCTTGAGATCGTTGAAGGTGACGGTAAGCTTATGGCTGGTCTGGTCGTAAGCAACCGTTGCTTTGCTCGTGACATCCGTACCATCAACGGTTACCTTTGCATCTTCCTGATAGTCCAAGCCTGCAGAGAGCGTATCGGTGAAGACGTACTGATAAGTTTTGAAGGTTGCAATATCACTCGAAACCGTGCCTTCGATTTTATAGCTCAGGGTATCGCCGACATGCGTGGATCCGCTGGTCTGCCCATTGTCAACGGTCTTCGTGACCGTCGGCACGGAGTCCTTCTCCGTAACGTTCACATCTTTGCCGCCGACGACAGCAAAGATAGGAGCAGTTGCGCTCTCGCCGTTACCAGCAGTGTTTGGTGTCGTGACGAACAGCCAGTAGCCAGCGCTCAGGTTAGTTGCCGTATCAGGTTTAACGGTCGTAGTCGTAGTGACACCAGAGACCGCCTTGGCCAGTGCATTGGCAGTGCTGCTAGCTTCAACCGCAGTCGTGCTGTCAGTGCCTGTTATCTGCTGGGTAATCCAGTCAGCACCATCCTGAGCTGTATTGAAAGTCTTCTTAGCAACCGACTCGACTGCAGCCTTCACATCGTTATTAGCCCAATCAAGGTCGCTGACCTTCTTCTGGCCACCAACCTCTTCAACCTTGCCGGTAAAGATCTGATAGCCCGTGAACGTCGTGCTGTTGCCAGTTACCTGATTGATGGTGATGTTTCCCGTCGCAGCAGCATCAGCAGCAAATGCGACCGTCGCCGGCGCCATCATCCCTGCACCCATGGCAAGCGTGAGGCCTGCCGTCACCGCGAGGCGTGCAATGTTCGTCTTCTTCATGTACAACGTCCTTTCTTCCTGTTCCCTTCCCTAAGGAAGCCGAGCTCATAGGACACCCTGGCGAGGGGTGGCATATGCAGAAGTGAATTGATGAGATTAAGAGCCTGTTTAGTGGTTCTGCTTGTCCTTATGGGACAGAGCGCGGGAGATTACGATGGCGACAACGCCGACAGCGATGAGAAGGACCGCAATGCCGATGCGGTTGTAATCGCTTGTATCCGGCATGCCAGCTCTGCTGTCCTTGGCAGTAGCCTGGGATGTTGTTCCAGCATTGCCGCCATTCGTATTCGGCGTCTTGGGTGCTTCAGAATCTTCGATGGTCAGATTCACTACACCAGACGTGGAATCGACACCTGTGACAGAGGCATCATCAGCCGTAGCCTTGAGGCTCTTCCTGTCACCCTGGAGCGTCACCGTCACATCAGGCGCGGCCTCATAGCCTTCCGGCATTTCGACTTCCTTGAACGTGAAGCTGCCATTCGAAAGGTTTGCTACCGTCACGACGCCCTGATCATCGGTGCGCCAGATGGAAGCATCGGTCTTGTCTTCTGTTGCTGTGCTGTCCGTGTTGATGTAGAGACCCCTGGCATCCTGCACCGTAAAGCCTGCATGAGCAAGCTCCTTGCCATTCTGTGCATCCTTCTTTGTCAGATGCACGAACCAGGTTGCAACCTCAGCCTGCTGGCGCTCGGACGTTGCATCGGTCGTAGAGGCAGCTGCCAGGAAATGCGGAAGACGTGAAAGCGTGGCCTTTGCCGCATGGACCGTGGATGTGGCAACACTCTCGGATGCAGCGCTGTCAGAGACCATCTTGGTCGGCTTCCTTGTATAGGTAAGCGTTGCCTCGTTCTCGTTCTCATGAGCGAGACCGGACGTGGCAAGCGTATTCAGATGTGCGGTGTAGGTAACGGTGATGGTGTGATACTCATCCAGCTCAGGCAGAGCCTTCTTGAGGTCAGCGAAGCTGACCGTGAGCTTCTGGCCAGAGAGCGTGATCTCAGCCTCGGAAGTAAGATCCTTCGTCTTCGTGCCGTCAGCAGAAGCTGCAACGACCTTGACGGAAGACTGATCGACCGTGAAGGACTCATCCATCACATCGTCGAACTGGTAATGATACGTAGGGAAGCTGTCATATGTCGTAGGAAGCGTGCCGACGAGACGGTATTCGGGGTCCACATCGTTTCCGGCAACAGCGAAGTCAGACCAGTCACCATCGGTCCTGACCTGCTTCACGAGCACAGGAGCTTCGGCCTTCTCCGTGACTTCCGTCGTGGCATTGCCACCGACGAGCACAAGCACAGGAGAGGAATCTGCAGAGTCAATCAGCCAATAGCCATCGTCGAGCTCAGTCTCCCCTGTCGTGATATCTGTCTTGTCTGCAGCGACACCGGAAGCTTCGACCTTCCAGTCAATCTCGTTTGCGAGAGAAGACGTCTCATTGGAAGAGAGCCAATCGGCAACATCCTGGGCAGTGCCAGCAGGAGCGCCAAGTTCCTGCCAAGAAGTGGCAGGCATTGCGTCAGTGTAGCTGACGTCACTCAGGGTCTGGGAAATACACCCCCCCCCGACACATTTCCGTCGAGGATCTTGTAGGCGCTGTAGGATCGGGAAATGCCGTCAGACGCATTCAGCTCAAGTGCGCCCTTTGCATAAGCTGAAACAGGCATGCAAAGGCCGCACAGAATCAAGGCAAGAATGCTGAGACAGCTCATGAACTGTCGGTTCAGGCTTCGCACAGCTACCCCCAATAGCTACGCTCTGCACACCGGTATCTCAGGAGCTTCTGCACTTCAAAGGTGCCATGGTGCAATATGTACGTTCATCGTGCCAAAAGATGACACAGCTGCATAATAGCATTCAGAACCGCTTCAGGCTGCCCAAATTTTAGGTACCTTTCAGTTTTTTAATTCTGTTATCAGACTGAAAACCAGTTCAGACGGCATTTCGTCAACCATATATGACTTGTAAGAATTCCGTAACCTAAGTTTTAAGGTTTCCAAATAGCGACACTATCTACAAAAATGTCCCATTCTGCCAATTTGCTAGCAGAACGGGACATATCTGAAAAGTAGTTCTTCAGCTAAAGCTATGCCGTGTGCTTGCTCTCGCTTGCATAGCCAAGGCGCGGTGGCTCGGTGCCGTCGACGGCTTCCTTCGTGACCGTGACTTTCGTCACATCGAGGTCGCTCGGAATATCGAACATCGTATCCTGGAGCGTCGCCTCGCAGATGGCGCGAAGGCCACGGGCGCCCGTGTTGCGCTTGAGCGCGAGCTTTGCAATCTCGCGGAGCGACTCAGGCTCGAACTCGAGGTCGACACCTTCAAGCTCGAACATGCGCTTGTACTGCTTCACGATAGCGTTCTTGGGCTCCGTGAGGATGCGGACAAGGTCGTCCTCCTTGAGCTCATGCGTTGCCGTGATGACAGGAATTCTGCCCACGAACTCAGGAATCATGCCGAACTTATGCAGGTCCTGCGGCATGACCTTGGACATGAGGAAGTCCTCGTCCTCGTCGACCTTCTTCGTGAGCTCGGCATTGAAGCCGACACCCTTCTTGCCGATGCGGTCAGCCACGATCTTGTCGAGGCCGACGAAGGCACCGCCGCAGATGAAGAGGATGTTCGTCGTGTCGATGTGGATGAGTTCCTGCTGCGGGTGCTTCCTGCCTCCCTGGGGCGGCACGCTTGCAATCGTGCCTTCCAGAATCTTCAGAAGCGCCTGCTGGACGCCTTCGCCCGACACATCGCGCGTGATGGAGAGGTTCTCTGCCTTGCGTGCGATCTTGTCGATCTCGTCGATGTAGACGATGCCGACCTGGGCACGCTCGATATCTCCGTCAGCAGCCGTGATGAGCTTGAGCAAGATGTTCTCGACGTCTTCTCCGACATATCCTGCCTCGGTCAAGGTCGTGGCGTCAGCGATAGCGAACGGCACCTCGAGGAAACGCGCCAGCGTCTGCGCCAGGAGCGTCTTGCCGGTGCCCGTAGGGCCCAGGAGCAGGATGTTGCTCTTGGCAAGCTCGACGTCGTCGCCTTCGGCAGAAGGCTCGCTTCCTGCCATGATGCGGCGGTAGTGGTTGTAGACCGCCACCGACATGGCGCGCTTTGCCTCTTCCTGGCCCATGACGTACTGGGAGAGCTCATTGTAGATTTCATGAGGGGTCGGAAGCTCCTTGATGGGGGCGGCAGGAGCGAACTGCGGCTCCTCTGCCTCCCTGAAGTCAGCCTCTGCCCTGTCTGCTTCCTTGATGATGTCTTCGCACGTCTTCACGCACTCATCGCAGATGTACACATGGTTGGGCCCCTGTATGAGCTTGCGCACCTGGCTCCGCGTCTTGCCGCAGAACGAGCAGCGCATTTCGTCGTCTGCCATTCACTACTCCTCTTCGGTGGCGTCGACGCGCCTGCCGATGACCTTGTCGACGAGGCCGTACTCCTTGGCCTCTTCTGCGCGCATATAGTTGTCGCGCTCGGTGTCGGCATTGATCTTCTCGATCGGCTGGCCGGTGGCTTCAGCGAGCATCTCGTTCAGGTGCTGGCGGATCCACTTCGTCTCGTCTGCGACGATCTGGATATCCGTCTGCTGGCCCTGGACACCAGAGCTCGGCTGATGGATCAAGATCATCGAGTTCGGCAGCGCCATGCGCTTGCCCTTCGTGCCGGAGGCGAGGATGGCAGCGCCCATGGAGGCAGCCATGCCGACGCAGATTGTGGAGACGTCCGGCTTGATGAAGTTCATCGTATCGATGATGCCGAGGCCTGCATAGACATCTCCGCCAGGAGAGTCGATGTAGAGCGAGATGTCCTTGTCGGGATCCTGGCTCTCGAGGTGCAGGAGCTGGGCAATGACGAGGTTGGCGCTATCGCGTGTGACCTCCTCGCCGAGGAAGACGATACGATCGTTGAGCAGCCTCGAATAGATATCGTAGCTGCGCTCGCCACGCGGCGTCTGCTCGACGACATACGGTATCAGCGGAATGTTCGTTGGATTGTGCATTTCTCCCCTTCCAACTGCTAGTAGATTCCTACTGAATATCCCCAGTAACGCGCTTGCATTACTGGGGATACCAAAAAGTGTCTGAATTGTGGAGCTACTCGGCATCCTCTGCGTTGTCGTCAGCTGCTGCCTGCTCGGCAATCTCGTCGACGATCGTCACAGGTGCGTTCTCGACGAGCCAGTTCAGAGCCTTCGTGCGGCGGATGGACTCGCGGATGGCGGGCATCTGGCCCTGCTGCGTGAACTGCTTCATCTGCGCCTTGACATCCTTGGCGCCGGCCTTCTTGAACTCGTTCTCGACATCCTCTTCAGTTGCCTCGACGCCGAGGTGCTTGGCCAGCGCGTCAAGAGCGAGGGACTGGCGAGCACGCTCCTTGGCCTGCTCGCGGAGGTCAGCGACGAACTCGTCAGAGGTGATGCCGCGGAAGCGCAGGTACAGGTCGAGCGTCATGCCCTGGCGCTGGAGCTGCTGCAGGAAGTCCTGGGCAATCTCGTTGAGCACCTGGTTGACGTAGTTCTCAGGGATGGTCTCGAGGGTGACGTGCTTGCCCATCTCCTCGACGACACGGTCCTCCTTGAGGTTCGGGAGGCTCGTCTTCTTGTCGGACTCGATCTCCTCCTTGACAGCGTCACGGAGGTCGGCAACGGTGTCGAAGCCGAACGTGGACTTGGCAAGCTCGTCGGTGAGCTCAGGCGTAACCTGCTTCTTGATGCCCTTGAGGGTGACGGTGCAGGCGTGCTTGGTCTCAGTCGTCTCGCCCTCCTTCTCCTCGGAGGTCGTCCACTCGACGTCCTTCGTCTCGCCCTTCTTCATGCCCATGAGAGCGTCGACGAACTCAGCCGGAAGAGCCTTGGAGGAAAGATCCATCGTGCGGTCGGTGCCGGCAACGGAATCAGCATTCTCCTTGTTTTCCACATCGACGGAGACGAGGTCGCCCTGCTGGACGCCACGGTCCTCCTCGACGTCCTCGACGGTCGTGTGGTAGGAAAGGAGCTGCTTCACCTGCTGGTCGATCTCGGCCTCGGTGGCCTCCTCAGGCGGCATGTTGATGGCAGGAGCGTCGTAGGAGTCGAGCTCGACCTCAGGACGCACCGGAATCGTGACGTCGATCGTGTAGTCCTCGCCCTCCTTGGCAAGGTCCGGATCGTCGCCGAAGTTCGGCTGCTCGACCGGCACGATGTCAAGCTCCTCGAGCATGAGCGGCTCTGCCTGGTTCAGCAGGTCGTTCGTTGCCTGGGCAAGCACTGCCTCGCGGCCGATGAGGGAGTCGATGACAGGACGCGGGGTACGGCCACGGCGGAAGCCCTTGAAGCTGTACTTGTTCGCGATGTCCTTGTAGGCACCCTTGACGGCGTTGTCGACGTCCTGCTGAGAGATGGTGAGCTTTGCTGCAACCTCGTTGTCCTTGGGCTCAGCTGCGGTAACAGTAATCTTCAAGGTTCCTCCACTGTTCTATACGCTTCGGGCACGGCAGATGGGCCGTACCTTCTTTTCCGACCGATGTGGTGCGGGCGAAAGGACTTGAACCTTCACGAGTGTCCTCACTGGAACCTAAATCCAGCGCGTCTACCAATTCCGCCACGCCCGCATTTGTCGCACGGACACTATATGTTAGCAAATATTGTGGTGTCTGGCGCTGATTTGCCACAATTCCATAGCTCAGAAGCCTTGTTGGCCCCATCTGCACAGAAAAACCTCCTCCCCCGAAGGGAAGGAGGTTCTGAATTGCCCTAGCTACTCCTCTGCAGGAGCAAGCTTGCTGAGGTCCTGGAGGGCATAGATGCCAAGCGAGGACTCGCGCAGGGCCACGATGGCCTGGACAAGAGCGGTCGCGCCCGACATCGTCGTTGCCATATCGATGCCTCGGTTCACGGCCTCGCTCCTGAGCTTCGTGCCGTCGCCACGGGAGCTGTGGCCATGAGGCGTATTGATCAGGAAGGCAATCTCGCCGTCTGCCATGAGGTCGATCACGTTCGGGTGCCCCTCGCGGACCGGCTTCACGATGCGGCACTCGATGCCGGCAGCACGCAGCGTCTTTGCCGTGCCGCGGGTGGCCAGAAGGTCATACCCGAGCTGCCTCAGCGTCATCGCGACCGGCGCGATGGAGCGCTTGTCGCGGTCGCAGACGCTGATGAAGACATTGCCCGACATCGGGATCTCGTACTCGATGGCCTCGCGCGTCTTCGCATAGGCCTTCGGGAACGTGGTATCGATGCCCATGACCTCGCCCGTGGACTTCATCTCCGGTCCGAGCGTGACGTCGGCGCCCGGGAAGCGGCTCCACGGCATGACAGCTTCCTTGACAGCGTAGTAGCCAAGGTCGCGATCAACAGGAGGCAGGCTGAAGTCGGAGATCTTCTCTCCGCTCATGATGCGAGCAGCATACTTTGCCAGAGGCACGCCCGTCGCCTTCGAGGAGAAGGGCACCGTGCGCGATGCACGCGGGTTCAGCTCGATCACGAAGATCTGCTCGTCCTTGACAGCAAACTGGACATTGAGAAGGCCCTTGATGTGGCAGGCAAGCGCGAGCTTCGCGGCAATGGCGCGGATGTTCGCGACGATCTTGTCAGAGAGCGAGAACGGCGGGAAGCAGCAGGCAGAGTCACCCGAGTGGATGCCGCACTCCTCGATGTGCTCCAGTACTGCGCCCACGTAGCACTCGTCTCCGTCGCAGAGGGCATCGACATCGAGCTCGATGGCATCCTCGAGGAAGGAGTCGAGATAGACCGGGTGGTCCGGAGAGACCTTCGTTGCCTCGCCCATGTACGTCTTGAGGTCGTTGTCGTCGTAGACGATTGCCATGCCGCGGCCGCCCAGGACATAGCTCGGACGGACCAGGAGCGGGTAGCCGATGTGCTTGGCGACAGCACGGGCCTCGTCCAGAGTCTCGGCGACGGATGAAGGCGGATAGGAGATCTCGAGCCTGTCGAGGAGGCTTGCGAAGCGGTCCCTGTCCTCAGCGAGGTCGATGGCCTCGGGCTGGGTGCCCATGATGGGAACGCCTGCGGCCTTGAGACGGCTGGCGAGGTTGATAGGCGTCTGGCCGCCGAGGGTGACGATGACGCCTTCGGGGTGCTCAGCCTCGACGACGTTCATGACATCCTCGAACGTGAGCGGCTCGAAGTAGAGGCGGTCGGACGTGTCATAGTCCGTGGAGACCGTCTCGGGGTTGCAGTTGACCATGACGGTCTCATAGCCCTTGGCCTCGAGCGCGTAGGCAGCATGCACGCAGCAGTAGTCGAACTCGATGCCCTGGCCGATCCTGTTCGGTCCTGCAGAGAGGATCACGACACGGGGCTTTTCTGCCTCATGGAACTCCGATGCCCCTCCTACCTCATAGGTGAAGTAGTGGTAGCTCGTGCGGGCAGCAAACTCGCCTGCGCAGGTATCGACCGTCTTTATGACAGGACGGACTCCCAGCACCTCGCGAAGGGCACGTACGACCTCTTCCTTCTGGCCCGTGAGATAGGCAATCTGGCAGTCAGAGAAGCCCATCTGCTTTGCTGCAAGCATGTGCTCTGCATCCATGCCGGAAAGGCCACGCTCGTGGATGGCGCGCTCTGCCTTCACGATATCCTGGATGCGGAAGAGGAACCACTCATCGATGCCGGTGCGCTTGTGCAGGTCCTCGACCGTCCAGCCACGGCGCAGCGCCTCTGCAATATAGAAGATGCGATTCGGCGTGGCGCGCGTGACGAGGTCCTCGAAGTTCTCCTCGTCGTAGGTCGTCTTGCCGTCAGCGCCGAGGCCCATATGACCCTTCTCGAGGGAGCGGGTGGCCTTCTGGAGCGCTTCTTCGAACGTGGAGCCGATGGCCATGACCTCGCCCACGGCCTTCATGCGGGTCGTCAGGGTCTCAGAGGTCCCCTTGAACTTCTCGAAGGCGAAGCGCGGGATCTTCACGACGCAGTAGTCGATCGAAGGCTCGAAGCAGGCAGGGGTGGCACGGGTGATATCATTCGTGATCTCGTCGAGCGAATAGCCGACGGAGAGGAGCGCTGCCATCTTTGCAATCGGGAAGCCCGTTGCCTTGGAGGCAAGAGCCGAGGAGCGGCTCACGCGCGGGTTCATCTCGATGACGAGGACACGGCCATCCTTCGGGTTCACGGCGAACTGGACGTTCGAGCCGCCGCAGGCAACGCCGACCTTTTCCAGTACGGCAAGCGAGTAGTCGCGCAGGCGCTGGAGCTCGTAGTCGTTCAGGGTCTGGCAGGGAGCCACGGTGATGGAGTCGCCCGTGTGGACGCCCATGGGATCGAGATTCTCGATGGAGCAGACGACGATGCCATTGCCGGCAGAGTCGCGCATGACCTCCATCTCAATCTCTTTCCAGCCCTCGACGGACTGCTCGACGAGCACTTCCGTCTCGGGCGAAAGGGCAAGGCCTTCGCGTGCGATGCGCACGAGATCGTCGTGGTTGTGTGCCATGCCGCCGCCAGCGCCGCCGAGCGTGAATGCTGGACGGATCACGACAGGATAGCCGAGATCGTCTGCAATGCGCTCGCACTCTTCGAGCGTATGGGCCACATCGGACTTTGCGACCTCGAGACCAATCTCGCGCATGGCCTTGGCAAAGAGCTCGCGGTCCTCGCCAACCTCGATGGAGTCGATGTCGCAGCCGATGACCTCGACGCCGTACTTGTCGAGCACGCCTGCCTTGGCAAGAGCCACGGCGCAGTTGAGGCCGGTCTGTCCGCCCATGTTCGGAAGCAGCGCATCGGGGCGCTCCTTCTCGATGACCTTGGCTACGGACTCGACGGTGATCGGCTCGATGTAGGTGCGGTCAGCCGTCTCCGGGTCCGTCATGATCGTGGCGGGGTTCGAGTTCACGAGGACGACCTCGTAGCCCTCCTCGCGCAGCGCCTTGCACGCCTGGGTGCCGGAATAGTCGAACTCGCAGGCCTGGCCGATCACGATCGGGCCAGAGCCGATGATGAGGATCTTCTTGATATCAGTGCGCTTCGGCATCAGAAGCGCCTCCCTTCGCGGACGTCGATTGCCAGATAGTCCTCCACGCCGTCCATCATGCGTACGAAGGCAGCGAAGGCATAGGTGGAATCGTTCGGTCCGGGCTTTGCTTCAGGGTGGTACTGCATCGAGAAGGCAGGGATATCGAGGAACTGGATGCCCTCAGGCGTTCCGTCATTGAGATTCACATGCGTCAAGCGTACGCGTCCATACTCCTTCGTTTGAACAACCGGCGCGATATGGCGCTCGGACCAGAAGCGGAGGTCTTCTGCATGGTCGGCGATGCCGCCCGAAAGCTCGGGGATGAGCGGTCCGAACGTCGGGAAGACAGGGCCATAGTTGTGGTTCTGTGCCGTGATCTCGACCTTGCCCGTAAGCAGGTTCATGACCGGCTCGTTGCCGCCGTGGTGGCCATACTTGAGCTTCTCGATGTCAGCTCCTGCTGCCATAGAGATAACCTGGTTGCCCAGGCAGATGCCGAAGACCGGAAGCTTACCGAGCGCTGCTTTCACGGCGCGCACCGTCGAGGGTACGGACTCAGGATCTCCTGGGCCATTCGAGAAGAAGACGCCATCCGGATTCATGGCCTCGACGTCGGAGAACGGCGTATCCCACGGCACGACCGTGACCTCGCAGCCGACAGCTGCAAGCCTCTTCACGATGCCGAGCTTCTCGCCGCAGTCGTAGGCGACGACCTTGTGCTTCACAGGACCCTTGTCAGGCGACACCGTATAGCGCTCGCGCGTCGAGACATCTGCCACGTAGTTGTGCTCGGAGATCTTGGGCGACGCCTTCACACGGGCAACCAGGCTCTCGGGGTCTATATCGACCGTCGAGATGGCGGCACGCATGGCACCGCACTCGCGGATATGGAGTGTGAGCGCACGCGTATCCACATCCTCGATAGCGACGATATCGCGCTCTGCAAGGAAGTCCGGCAGGCTCTCGACGCTCTGCCAGTTGCTCGGCGCATAGCACATGTCATGCACGACGAGGCCGCGCAGGTTCAGCTTCCTCGACTGCATATCCTTCTCGTTTATGCCGTAGTTGCCGATCTGCGGGTACGTCAGCGTGACGATCTGGCCAGCATAGCTCGGATCGCTCACGATCTCCTGATAGCCCACCATAGAGGTGTTGAACACCACTTCGCCGAAGGTCTCCCCTTGGGCACCGCACGACCTTCCTTCGAAGACAGTCCCGTCCTCGAGCGCCAGAAGCGCCTTCGGATGCTTGCCGTCGTCCACCAAAAGGTTCAAGATGGCCACCTTTCCTTCGTTGGCAAAACCAAATCCCCCAGCATGGGGCACAGAGGCCCCATTTACGAAAAAAGGGAGCACGTCACCATGTGACAATGCTCCCTGAATCTATGAGGAAGAAGGACTCACCCAGATTCTCCTTACCGGCATCTCGTGCCGCTTTAAAGGCTTGCAAGGATTATACGGCAAGCTCCCCCAAAGAAAAGACCCATTCTTGTCTTTACGGGATAGGCACGCATCTAACAATCAGTTATATACTCAAACTTTTATGCATGTACGCCCACCGCCATCGACAGCGCACCCGGCATCAGGTGCGCTGCAGAGCCTCAGATCTATCGGACATAAGCAAAGCAATGGCATCCGGCAGACAGATGGCGCAGGGACAGCGTACAGCACAGGTCTTGAGCACACAGCGCAGGCCCCATTGAGCAGCCTCCGCAGAACGTTGATGGAGGCTGCATGTATTCAGCTTTGTGACCCATTGCAGATGCTTGTTCTTCATGTCCGTGAATTCTTCCCCGTCTTAGAACCGGTCCAGATTGCCCTCTGCCATGAAGCTGCATCCATTCTTGTGTTGCCGTCATTCATTGGCCTGTCTTCTTCATTTCGCAGCGTTGCCCGACATTGTCAGAGCGCTGCAAGAATGCTGTTAGAACATTTGTTCTTGTTTCATGCTATGCTTCCCGCATCTTGTTGGTGCAGGCCGAAAAAGGAGGGAAGCATCCATGAGCACGGACTCGATATACGATTCTGTCTTCAAGACGATGACGCAGAAGATGCCCTTTCTCCTCATCCCGCTTGCGAACTACGCATTTGGAACAAGCTATCCCGAAGACGCGCGCATATCTCGCATGGGAGAGGAATATGAAGGCAGGATCAAGAAGCGCATCGCCGACTCTGTCTTTCGAATAGAGGAGACAGCCTTCCATATCGAATGCCAGAGCTCCTGGGATCCGCATATGGCCATGAGAATGGATAGGTATGACGGAGAGATAGCGCATGAGGAAGCAGAGGCCAAGCATGAGCACCATTTCCTGAAGCTGCCGCATTCCTGCGTTATCTTCCTGAGAGATGCACAACGTATGCAGCCTTTCCTTTCCATTGAAATCGGAGAGCCTAGCGGAGAAACCTCGGAGCATAGGACAGCGGCCATATGGGTGAAGCAGATCGATCTGGAGGAGATGCTAGAGCATAGGCTCTTCATCCTCCTCCCCTTCTGGTTCATGCGCTACGAAGGAAGTTTCGAGGCAGCAGCACACGACAGTGTGCTTGCGAAACAGCTGCTCGCAGAATGCAGAACCCTGCAGATGCGCTTTGCCGAGGCGCTGCATGCAAACGCCTCTGAGCAGTCCCCTGCAGAGGATGCAGAGGGCAGCAGCACATTTCAGAGACGCATGACGGAGCTTATAATCAAGGTATCAGACCATCTGCTGCGGGGCTATGAGCCCCTGCAGAGAGAGGTGAGGGAAGCCATGGGCGTGAAGATACTGAAGTTCGCTGACGAGCGGTATGCCGAAGAGAAGCGCGAAGCGGACGAGAAGTATGCCGAGCGCGAGCAGAAGGCCCGCGAAGAGAGCCACAAGCAGGGACTGGAGCAGGGCGCAGAGCTGGAGAGGAGGCGCCTTGCGGACAGCCTCCGCTCCCGCGGCTTCGACGAGTCCACGATCGACGAGGTGCTCTCCTTCGGCAGGAAGGACGACGGCGGAGAGGGACCGGATGTCCAGCAGGCCTGAAGCATCCAGCCTGGCGATGAGCCGGCGGCATGATGATGACCTGGGACGTTGGAGACCGGAGAAGCCATGGGCGTGAAGATATTGAAGTTCGCTGACGAGCGGTATGCCGAGCGCGAGCAGAAGGCCCGCGAAGAGAGCCACAAGCAGGGGCTAGAGCAGGGACTGGAGCAGGGACTGGAGCAGGGCGCAGAGCTGGAGAGGCGTCGCCTTGCGGACAGCCTCCGCTCCCGCGGCTTCGACGAGCCCACGATCGACGAGGTGCTCTCCTTCGGCAGGAAGGACGACGGCGGAGAGGGACCGGCTGTCCAGCAGGCATAGGATAATCCGCTTTTCGGCTGGCACCCCATCATGGACTGCCACCGCTTTCAGCCGGGAGCTGCATTCCCGCCCATTGCTGCATAGATACATCAAAGGGAAGCTCCGGACCTTGCAATCCGGAGCTTCCCTCTTCAATGCAGCTGATTCCGAACGTTAGATGATGCCCTGGGACATCATTGCGTCAGCAACCTTCAGGAAGCCAGCAATGTTGGCGCCGAAGACCAGATCGCCCTCGTGGCCATATTCCTTGGCAGCATCCCACGCAGCCTTGTAGATGGAATCCATGATGCCATGAAGCTTGTCGTCGACCTCGTCGAAGGTCCAGGACAGGTGCTCATGGTTCTGGGACATCTCGAGGCCAGAGGTTGCGACGCCGCCAGCATTGGCAGCCTTGCCAGGAGCGAAGAAGACGCCATTCTGCTGGAGATAGAGCGTAGCATCGGTCGTCGTCGGCATGTTCGCGCCCTCGACCACATAGCGGCAGCCATTCTCCGTCAGCTTGATGGCATCGTCGAGATCGAGCTCGTTCTGCGTGGCGCACGGCATTGCGATGTCGCACTTCTCGCCCCAAGGACGCTCTCCCTCATGGTAGACAGCGGAAGGACGTGCCTCGACATACTCCTTGATGCGGCCGCGGCGGACCTGCTTGATATCTACGAGGGTATCGAAGTCGATGCCATCAGGATCGTAGACATAGCCGTTGGAGTCAGAGACCGTGATGACCTTGGCACCGAGGCTCTCTGCCTTCTGGACAGCGTACTGAGCGACATTGCCGGCACCAGAGACAGCGACCGTCTTGCCCTTGATGGACTCGCCCTTCTGCTTGAGCATATTGAGCAGGAAGTAGACTGCACCATAGCCTGTAGCCTCAGGACGTGCAAGGGAGCCGCCATACGAGAGGCCCTTGCCGGTAAGGACAGACTGCCAGCTGTTCGTGATCTTCTTGTAGGCGCCGAACATGTAGCCGATCTCGCGGCCGCCGGTGCCGATGTCGCCTGCCGGGACATCTGTGTCAGGACCGACGTGGCGATAGAGCTCGAACATGAAGGACTGGCAGAAGCGCATGACCTCGCGGTCAGACTTGCCCTTGGGATCGAAGTCAGAGCCGCCCTTTGCACCGCCCATAGGAAGCGTCGTGAGCGAGTTCTTGAAGACCTGCTCGAAGCCCAGGAACTTCAGGATAGAGAGGTTCACGGAAGGATGCAGGCGGATGCCGCCCTTGTAGGGCCCGATGGCAGAGTTGAACTGGATGCGATAGCCGCGGTTGACCTGGACCTTGCCCTCGTCGTCCACCCAGGGAACACGGAACATGACGATACGCTCAGGCTCTACCAGGCGCTCGAGCAGTCCCTCCTTCTCATACTCGGGATGGGCATCAAGTGCCGGCTGGAGGGTGAGGAGCACCTCGCGGGCCGCCTGGATGAATTCAGGCTGGTCAGCATAGCGCGACTCGAGATCCTTTACCACACGCTCAGAGTAGTTCATGAGCTTCCTTCCTATGCAGTTCGTTACAGGGAAAGTGCAGCAGAGTCTTCAAACCGCAAAGCTCTGAAAAGCAGATAAAAATATAATTGTTTGATAATAAGCATTTGAAATGGTGCGTATTTGGTAACGTCAGCTTCCATGTTTCGTAACATTCCCTTCACCTTGCAAAACTTTTGCAGGAATACCTGCCCGTTCGTGTAATTACAGGTAATTCGCCGGAAACAAGGCATGTTAGGTACATAAGATGGCTATGGTTTTCATCAAACAGTCACTCCAGGGGAGGCGCGATGCCAAAGCTTTCAACGAAGGTGCTGGTCCCGATTCTCGCCGCTGCATGCGCAGTTTCTGTCAGCGCCTGCAAGGCACAGACAACCAGCGAACAGGAAGCAGACCAGACCACCACGACCAGCGAATCGACTGAGCAGACCACTCGTCGCGTCGGCAAGGTAGGCGTCGGCTATGTGACCGTTCCTTCCGACTGGATCTCCCTTGCCACGAAGAGCGGTTCGGGCGACATCGAGTTCTGCGATATCACGGCCACCAAGATCATCACGATGAAGGTCATGGACTCGACCGACGTCGATATCGTGAACTCCAAGAATGCCGAGAAGTCAGCCGCGACCTCGACCACGACAGGCTCCACGACGACCGAGAATGCCACGTCTGGCACTACGACGCAGAACGGCACCTCCGAGAGCTCCTCCACTGCCAAGACAGAGGAGAGCAGCAATTCTTCCACGAACAGCGGCACTTCCTCGACAGGAACGAATTCCTCTTCGACCAGCACCACAGACAAGTCCTCGACCTCGTCTTCGAGCACGGAAAGCGAGACCGTGACGATCGACGATGCTATCAAGGCCATCATCTATCACGCGAAGGAATACGACGTGACGGATGACAACATCCAGCAGGAGCAGACGACGCTTGCCAACCGCGAGGCCACGAAGCTTACGATCACCTACGGCGATGGCACAAGGGTCATCTGCTGGATGCTCACCGATGACTCCGGCAATGTCCGCTATGTCGCAGCCGAAGCTCCGTCCGAGTCTGTGGACGAAGTTGCAGCAATTGTCGAGAGCACCTACTCCTTCTAGTTTTTCGTTGCCATCCGGCGCCCGCTCACGTATACTAAACAATGCACTTCGGGGCGTAGCGCAGCTTGGTAGCGCATCTGCTTTGGGAGCAGAGGGTCGCTGGTTCGAATCCAGTCGCCCCGACCACGAAATGCGGCGGTAGTTCAATTGGTAGAGCGTCAGCCTTCCAAGCTGATTGTTGCGGGTTCGAGTCCCGTCCGCCGCTCCATGAGAGACCAGCAGGCCACGGCACACGCTGTGGCCTGCTTCTTTATTGCTCTGTGACCCCTCGACAGATGATGCAGCGAGAATTCCCTTTGATTTGCCATCCGCCATGCAGACTGCCCTTTACGCATCACCGAGCCAGCGAGTTCGATGCCTGACTCCCCTCTCCCACGCTGTCGATCTGTCGGCATCTGTCCTCTCCTTATGCATGGAGCAGGACAAAACACCAGCACTGAGCTGAAAGACTTGCATAGCCATGCACCTTTGTCCCAGAATATGCCCACTGGCCGATTGATAGCACCGTACATGCAATTGACACCTTGACGGTCTATACCAGCTGGTATGTATGGAAGTGGTATCAGGAGAAAGGGGCAGCACAGATGGACGCACCTATTCGCTGGGGCATCTTGGGCTGCGGCAGGATTGCCAGACGCTTCTATGCAAGCCTCAAAGGCTCTGAGCATGGACTGGCCTATGCAGTCGCTGGAAGGAATTCGGACAAGGCAGAAGCCTTTGCCCATGAATGCCCGGTCGCTGTGGTCTATGACAGCCTGGATGCCCTTCTCGAGGATCCGAACGTCGAAGCGATCTATATCGCTCTCCCCCATGTCCTGCATGCCGACTGGTCCATCAAGGCACTCCGTGCCGGCAAGGCCGTGCTCTGCGAGAAGCCTGCCGTGCTTACAGCCCAGGAAATGCATGGTATCATCGCTTGTGCCCACAGCACGAACAGGCTCTACATGGAGGCCATGAAGACCCGCTTCGTGCCGCTCCATGCCCGTCTCATGAAGCTCCTCGATGAAGGTGACCTTGGACGGATCCAGTTCGTCGAAGCATCGCAGTGCTACCTGTTCCCCGACGATATCACGGGCTATTTCATCGACCCGGTCCAGGGTGGCTGCCTTTACGACGAAGGCATCTACTGCGTAAGCTGGCTCGATGAGCTACTTCCCGGCAAGGTACAGATCGACCGCACGAATGCCCTGTTCCTGCGCGGGGTGGACTGGTATGACAATGTCCAGCTGAGCATAGGCTCGGTTCCGGTGCAGCTTGAGGTTGCAGCAGACCGTGGTCCCAAGAGCACGCTCCACATCGAGTGCGAGTGGGGCTCTGTCGATGTGCCGACGCTTCACAGGCCCCAGACGGCCACGATCCATCGCTTCGGCCAGCCTGACCAGACGCTGAGCGCTCCCTATGCGCGCGACGACTTTTCAGGACAGATCGAGCATTTCCAGAATCTTCTCCTTGCCGGCAAGCATGAGAGCTCCATCATGCCGCTTGCAGCATCTCTTCGCTGCGCCGAGATCATCGACGCAATACGTGCCTCCTGGCAGCGCTGAGCCATGCAACAGACACTAGGACGTACGCTCCTCATTGCCAATCCGGTATCCAGAAGCGGCATGGGCAAGGCTGGTGCCACAGCTATCGAGCGAAGGCTCAGAGAGCTGCCTGAGCAAGTCCCCACCTTCGATGTCTATCTGACAACTGGCCCAGGCGATGCTGTGCACATCGCTGCCAATGCGCAGGGCTACGATACTGTGCTCGTCCTCGGCGGAGACGGCGTCATCCACGAGGCAGCCAACGGCCTCATGCAGATACCGAAGGCATCCCGCCCCACATTGGGGCCCATCCCCTTGGGCTCTGGCAATGATTATGCAAGGACACTCCATATCGCGAGAAACAAGCCCGAGAAAGCTCTGGAAGAGCTTCTGGACGGCAGAAAGGTTGCAGCCGACCTCGGGCTCGTGAACGGCGTCTACTTTGTCCAGACGCTCTCCTTCGGCCTTGATGCTGCTATCGCCCTCGATACGATGAACCACCGCTCGACAGGCCGTGGCGCCCATCTCTTTGCGGACTCCGGCTTCAAGATCTTCTCCTCTGCCAAGCAGGGCTATGCCTTCAAGGCAGAGATTGACGGTGTCCCGGCTGCGGGCAACGAAGCCGTCTTCGCCGTGCAGGTAGGTCCTACCTACGGCGGAGGATTCAGAGTATGCCCCAAGGCAGTGGTCGACGATGGGAAGCTTGATGTCTGCTATTCAAAGACGCTTCCTGCCGTGCCGGTGACCTTGGGCATCTTCTGCCTCGCCCGCTTCGGCCTCCATACGCACTCAAAGCATCTCTTCTTCGCCCAGCCGAAGCACATCACGATCGACTTCGAGAGCGCTCCTCCCTGCCAGGTAGATGGAGAGAGGCTCGAAGGCACCCACTTCGATATCTCTATCTGCCCAGGAGCCCTTGAAGTGCTCATCCCTTAGCATCGCAGCCACTATATCCAAAGAAGAAGGGCGCCCATCGCTGGACGCCCTTCCTTATTCTCTATGAGCCTTGAGCTACTTGACAGCAGCCTGGAGCATGGCGCGAACCTCGTTAGAGGTCTCGAGCTTCATGACCTTCTCAGTCAGAGCGTCAGCCTCTTCCTTCGTCCACTCGGAGATGATCTTGCGGGTGCGGAGGACAGAGCCAGCGGAGACGGAGAACTCGTTCAGGCCGAAGGACAGGAGCACCGGCACCATCAGAGGATCGGCTGCGACCTCGCCGCACATGCCGACCATGATGCCAGCCTTGTTGCCCTCTTCGATGATGCGCTTGAGGGAGCGCAGCACCGACGGCTGATAGACGTTGTAGAGATAGGCGACACGGTCGTTGCCGCGGTCTGCGCACATCGTGTAGCCGATGAGGTCGTTCGTGCCGATGGAGAAGAAGTCGCACTCCTTGGCAAGAAGGTCAGCGATGAGGGAAGCAGACGGCGTCTCGATCATGGTGCCGACCTGGATGTCCTTGTTGTAGGAGATGCCCTCGGCGTCGAGCTCCTTCTTGCAGACCTCGATGAGTGCCTTTGCCTGACGGACCTCGTCGAGCGTCGTGACGAGCGGCAGCATGATCTTGATGTCGCCGAAAGCAGAAGCACGGAGAAGAGCCCTGAGCTGGACCTTGTACTGCTCCGGGTTGTTCAGGCAGTAGCGGACAGCACGGAAGCCCATGAACGGGTTGTCTTCCTTCTGCATGTTGAGATACGGAATCTCCTTGTCGCCACCCACATCGAGCGTACGGATGATGACCTGCTTGCCCTTCATGGCAAGAGCGACCTTCTGGTAGGCCTGGAACTGCTCCTCCTCGGAAGGAAGCTCCTGAGCATCCATGAACAGGAACTCGGAACGGAAGAGGCCGATGCCCTCTGCGTCATGCTCGATAGCAGATGCAGCGTCAGACGGGTTGCCGATGTTGGCAACGAGCATCACAGACTCGCCGCCAGCGGTAACCGTCGGCTTGCCGCGGAAGGCCTCGAGTGCCTGCTTCTCCTCTGCAAGCTTCTTTGCCGTTGCACGGAAGCCCTCGAGCTCGTCAGCAGAAGGATCGACGTAGACAACGCCCTTGTTGCCATCGACGACGCACATATCGCCGGTCTTGATGTTCGTCGTAGCATCTGGCACGGAGAGGACAGCAGGAATCTCGAGCTGGCGTGCGATGATGGCGGAGTGGGACGTACGGCCACCGGTCTCGGTGACAATGCCGACGATGTTCTTCTTGTCGATGTCAGCCGTCATGGAAGGCGTGAGCTCGTGCACGACGACGACAGAGTTCTCGGGAAGGACAGCCAGGTTGACAAGCTCCTTGCCGAGGAGGTCAGCCAGAAGGCCGGTCCTGACGTCGGCAACGTCAGCTGCACGCTCACGGAAGAGCTCGTCCTCCATGTTTGCGAACATGTTGTAGTACATGTCATAGGCATTCTGCACAGCCTGCTCAGCGCACATACCATCGTCGATGGAGCTGTTGACCATATCGACGATGCCCTCATCCTCGGCGAACTCGATGTGGGCCTGCATGATTGCAGCCGTCTCCTCGCCGACGGTCTCCTTCATGCGATCGATCTGAGCCTGCGTCTGGGCAACGAACTTGTCGCGGGCTGCGACGTAGCGCTGCTTCTCGGCGCCAGCGTCCTCAGGGCTATGCGGCGTGAAAGAAAGATCGGGCTCCACAGCAACGCGTGCAACGCCGATACCGATGCCCTCAGATGCGTTAACTCCCTCGTACATGTTTCCTCCATTCGGAAGCAGCGGGCATCCGCCCGCTGCAACTCCCCCATAGCGTCACCCCGAAGGGTGCAAGACAAGAGCTGCGGTGTCCCCACACCGCAGCTCGCAATCTCCGGAATTAGGCTTCGCCGTCGGCGACCATCTTGTCCAGGCGGGCAACGATGCGGTCGATAGTGGAGCGCTTTGCAATGCCCTTGCTTGCTGCCGTTGCAGTGCCGCAGGCGCTGGAGAACAGCAGAGCACGGTCATAGTCGTGCGTCTTGTCATACGTGGCCAGGAAGCCTGCGACCATGGAGTCGCCAGCACCGGTGGCGTTGACAAGCTTGATCTTTGCGCAAGGAGCGACATGCTCCTCGCCATTCTCATCCACGAGGGCTGCACCATGGCTGCCGCAGGAGACGAGGACATTCTGTGCACCCATCTCATGAAGCTTGTGGGCAAGCGGCATGACCTCGGCAGGAGTCTCAGGAAGCGGCTTCATGCCAAAGATGCGGCCAACCTCATGGTTGTTCGGCTTGATGAGGAAGGGCTTCGACTTCAGTGCGTTCGTGAGAAGCTCGCCCGGAGCATCGACGACAAAGCGGATGCCACGGCCTGCAAGACGCTCCATGATGATCATGTACATATCGCGCGGCAGGGATGCCGGAATCGAGCCGGTAAGGACGATCGTGTCGCCCTCGCCGAGGTAGTCGATGCGGTCAAGCAGCTCGTCGACCTTCGACTGCGGAATCTTCGGACCCATGCCATTGACCATGGTCATGACAATGCCATTGAGCTTGACGTTGATGCGCGTATTGCCCTTGTCCAGACGGACAAAGTTGCAGCTGACACCCTTTTCCTGGAGCCTCTTGATCAGGTAGTCGCCCGTAAAGCCGGCAGCAATGCCGAGAGCGACGTTGGGGGTATCGAGCTCATTGAGCAGGCAGCAGATGTTGATGCCATTGCCGCCTACATGAATCTCCTCCTGCTTGGATCTATTAGTGAAGCCCATGTCGAGAGACAGAGGGTACATCACGTAGTCGATTGCAGGATTGAGGGTAACGGTATAAATCACCACAGGCTCCTTTCGCCTTTGCCATCAAAAGATGGCAGACGGCTTCCCCCCAAGACCGTCTGCCCATTTCCTATAAAGGAAACTACTTGACCGCGTCTGCGATCACGGAAGCGATGGCTGCAGGATCGTCGGACTCTGCGATGCGCTTGCGAGCGTCCTCATGCATGAGCATGCTGGAGACCTTTGCAAGGACGAGAAGGTGCGTGGTGCCAGCCTCTGCGCCCGGCATAAGAAGGCCGATAGCGGTGGTCACAGGGACATCATCCGTGGACTTCCAAGCGACGTCATTTGCGAGCTTTGCGACAAGGATACCCGGCTTCTTGATTGCATCGTCCTTTGCGTGCGGGATAGCAAAGCCATCAGCCATACCGGTGGAGCCGAGCTCCTCACGGTGCTTGAAGGAAGCGAGGACAGCGTCCTTGTCGTCGGCATAGCCAAGCTCGACTGCCTTGCTAGACAGGAACTCAAGCACGTCGTCGACGCTCTTAGCTTCGACATTCAGGAAAACATTGGTGGATGCGATCATTTCACTCATTTTAGATTCCTTTCCCAAAATCTCATGAGCTGCTTGCCGGTATCCCTGAGGAATTACCTTTGGCTCTAAGGATACAACATCCTGAGTCACCAATAGGCAAATGCATCAAGTCTTTGAGTGCTATGCCGTAAAATCATCTAACGAAGTCGGCGATATTTCTAAACTCTCGACACCACCACGTTTCATATATTTGATTTGTGAAGACAAAGGTAATTTTACCGTTAAAGCCCTATCCAATTCATAACGTCCGGCAAGCGTAGCCGGTCTGGGCCTCGATGGAAATTGAAGATGAATACTTTGATAGCTTGCGTTTGATGCTCTATCATATGAATTCCGCGCCCTTAGCCCAGCTGGATAGAGCAGGGGACTTCTAATCCCAAGGTCATGCGTTCGAGTCGCATAGGGCGCACCAGAGATGACAAGAGCCGGGAGGTCTACCCTCCCGGCTCTTCTTCTTTGCATCTATCTCTCTCCCAGGGCCAGGGCCTGTGCCGCGATGATGGTCTTGCTGTCCTGGATGAGCCCCGCTCTCACACCTGCAAGGATATCTTCCAGCGGAAGCCACACGACACCGACAAATTCGCCTTCATCCGGGTGCGCTTCGGATTGATGCAGCCCGCGTGCCAAGAAGACTCTTGTCGCTTCATTGGTAAAGCCAATCGAGCCGGCAGACACGGCAAGCGGCACAAGCTCATCAGCTACAAGCCCTGTTTCTTCCGCAAGCTCGCGCGCAGCACAGGAAGCAGGCTCCTCCCCCATCTCGAGCTTTCCTGCGGGGATTTCGAGTGTCATGCGACCCATAGCGACTCGATACTGGCGCACAAGGCAAAGCTTTCCATCCCGAAAAGCGGCCACACCACATCCGCCATGGTGCCAGGCAATCTCGCGAGTACCGTATGAGCCATCAGGCAATCTCACTTTGAGCAGATCAGCGGAAAAGATCCGACCCTTCCATTTGATCTCATCATCAACTGTCTCCTCATAGAGGGAGGGGTCAAGCTCCAGATGGCGCTTAATAGATACGACGGTACCTCGACGAAGATCCATAGCAAGACCTCTCTATACAAAAAGAGCCAGGCAATGCCTGGCTCGAACTCTCTGGTGCGCCGTCAGGGATTCGAACCCTGGACCTTGGGATTAAGAGTCCCCTGCTCTGGCCAGCTGAGCTAACGGCGCAAATTCTATGTCACTGCGAGAGAAAGAAAATGGTGCGCCGTCAGGGATTCGAACCCTGGACCTTGGGATTAAGAGTCCCCTGCTCTGGCCAGCTGAGCTAACGGCGCCTAGTATCATGCGAATGGGGTGGGTGAAGGGTCTCGAACCCTCGACCTACGGAGCCACGGTCCGTCGCTCTACCAACTGAGCTACACCCACCATCTCGTTCGTATGCCCTCTCAGGCAGCTCGTTAATTATTGAGCAGTAGACAGACCAATGCAAGCAAAATTTTATTTTTCTCTGCACGCTCCCTTTGTTGTGAACATTACGTGAACTTATAACACACAGCGAATCTAGCGAACAATACGAAACATCCCCAGAATCGCCTCCAAGCTTGCAGGGAACATTATTATCCCGGCATAAAGGCAATTCCGCATAGTAACTATCCCCGCGCTTGTGGGGAACAACGAAGTTGGCTGCTTTGATAACGTTCTAGCAGGCCATCCCCGCATCCGTAGGGAGCGCTGACGATACCTTCGTGAAGCGCTACTACCCCAGGAATCACTTCTGCGTTAACAGGGATCATCTTGATGCGACTGCTTGCCAGCGCGGTTGGATGGGATTATCCCAGCATTCACGGGGAGCACTGTACTACTTATCAGCACTATCATCTGTCACTAGGATCATCCCCGCTCGTGCGGGGAGCACATCTCGTCGTTTACGCGATTAGTCTGAAGGACAGGATCATCCCCGCTCGTGCGGGGAGCACTCATGCACAGGGATGAGCACGTTGCATATGGCGGGATCATCCCCGCTCGTGCGGGGAGCACCATCCCCAACCTCGGGGACGTCACAAAAGTCGAGGATCATCCCCGCTCGTGCGGGGAGCACCCAGACTTTTTGATGATGTGCCGCATAGCATCGGGATCATCCCCGCTCGTGCGGGGAGCACTGTCCACGGCTCTTTCGAGCGTGTCGCGGCCTGGGATCATCCCCGCTCGTGCGGGGAGCACTGAATGCCGTTGGCAGCGAGCTGCGCGGTTGTGGGATCATCCCCGCTCGTGCGGGGAGCACAGTGAACCCGAAGGCCTTGCAGGTGCATCCGCAGGATCATCCCCGCTCGTGCGGGGAGCACAGGTATCCTCTACTTGTCGAGATAGACCACCCAGGATCATCCCCGCTCGTGCGGGGAGCACTGTCCACGGCTCTTTCGAGCGTGTCGCGGCCTGGGATCATCCCCGCTCGTGCGGGGAGCACGCGAACAGCGGCGCGGACCCCTCGCTGGACTGGGGATCATCCCCGCTCGTGCGGGGAGCACGCGCTCAGCGGCACGTCGGACCACCGTCCCGAGGGATCATCCCCGCTCGTGCGGGGAGCACTCTTTGATTGCGGCGTAGGTGTCAGAAGGCAACGGATCATCCCCGCTCGTGCGGGGAGCACTCCAGGGAAAGCCGACGGCCAGCGCCGAGCTCAGGATCATCCCCGCTCGTGCGGGGAGCACCGATGCCGAAGTATGGTCCCTCGCTCTTTGCCAGGATCATCCCCGCTCGTGCGGGGAGCACTACGACGTTTGACCAGTCATATACGCAAGTGAGGGATCATCCCCGCTCGTGCGGGGAGCACGAGAACCTTACCGAGTTGTACGACCCATCCGAGGGATCATCCCCGCTCGTGCGGGGAGCACTCGTCCCAGTCCGCCACTTTCATGAGGCGCATGGGATCATCCCCGCTCGTGCGGGGAGCACTTCTGGGCTGCCGTCTGCCTTGCTGGCGTCTGGGGATCATCCCCGCTCGTGCGGGGAGCACGATGCGTTCAAGGACGCGCTATCCCAAATGAAAGGGATCATCCCCGCTCGTGCGGGGAGCACGGTGCGACGGCGAAGGTAATCCGACCAACAACGGGATCATCCCCGCTCGTGCGGGGAGCACTACCGCCTGATAATGGCGCTCTGCGGAGCGGTGGGATCATCCCCGCTCGTGCGGGGAGCACCTATTGCTCTCCAAGAAACTCTGCTTCCAGCTGGGATCATCCCCGCTCGTGCGGGGAGCACTGGATGCGGACGGCAGCATGCCGCATCTCGTTGGGATCATCCCCGCTCGTGCGGGGAGCACCGCGCCCTGAAGCGCAACGACGATGTGCACGTGGGATCATCCCCGCTCGTGCGGGGAGCACGAACCATCCGGAAGCCATCTCCACCCCCGGATGGGATCATCCCCGCTCGTGCGGGGAGCACTATTTTCGTTGTCGGCGGGTAGCGAATCGTGAAGGGATCATCCCCGCTCGTGCGGGGAGCACGGCACGACGCCCATCTCCACGGCATGCAATATGGGATCATCCCCGCTCGTGCGGGGAGCACATGCGCTCAGCGAGGTTGGCAAGCTTCTCGCAGGGATCATCCCCGCTCGTGCGGGGAGCACCGCATGACCCGCCCGTCGAGGTGCTGGGCACGGGGATCATCCCCGCTCGTGCGGGGAGCACATGCGCAAGGCAGGCACGGACAGGAAGTGGAAGGGATCATCCCCGCTCGTGCGGGGAGCACTGCAACAGGGACGGGCGAGACACGAGATTGGAGGGATCATCCCCGCTCGTGCGGAGAGCACGTACAGCTTCGAATCGCTCATCTCTGGCTCTCCGGATCATCCCCGCTCGTGCGGGGAGCACGATTGCATCCTCGGCAAGTACACGTCAATCGAAGGATCATCCCCGCTCGTGCGGGGAGCACCCATAGTAGTTGCTCACCAACCTGTGCCCGCAGGGATCATCCCCGCTCGTGCGGGGAGCACGACGCGGAATGATTGACGGGAAGGTGCTGCTCAGGATCATCCCCGCTCGTGCGGGGAGCACCCGTCCTCGTCGTTGGCAATGTCGATGCCCTCGGGATCATCCCCGCTCGTGCGGGGAGCACTCGGACGATACTTCCTTGAGGTTCTGCGTGATGGGATCATCCCCGCTCGTGCGGGGAGCACTGGGTGAGCACCATTGCGACGCTCTTGAAGGTAGGATCATCCCCGCTCGTGCGGGGAGCACTGCTTCTGCTGCTCAAGCTTTTCGTTCAAGACGGGATCATCCCCGCTCGTGCGGGGAGCACGCTTCGGTCAGCCCAGTGTAATCCTGAATGCCGGGATCATCCCCGCTCGTGCGGGGAGCACCATCGCCTGAGTACCAGAAGCAGAAGGAAGTAGGGATCATCCCCGCTCGTGCGGGGAGCACGTGGACTCGAACTTCTTGAGCGAGTCGCTGCTGGGATCATCCCCGCTCGTGCGGGGAGCACTCACGGAAGAGAGAGGGTGAGACAGCATGACGGGGATCATCCCCGCTCGTGCGGGGAGCACCGAAGGCATCTGCATCGATCATCCCCGGCTCCGGGATCATCCCCGCTCGTGCGGGGAGCACGAGGACTTCACATTGGAGCCGCACTCGGTGCGGGGATCATCCCCGCTCGTGCGGGGAGCACCTGACCGTCACGTCGGAATAATTGCCAGCCGCGGGATCATCCCCGCTCGTGCGGGGAGCACGACAGTGACGATATCAAGACCGGATTGGGGCGAGGATCATCCCCGCTCGTGCGGGGAGCACCCGTCAGAGAATGCGCACTTGACGTGCGTCGTGGGATCATCCCCGCTCGTGCGGGGAGCACTTGTCGGTTAAATTCCCATGTGTAGTTGTCAACGGATCATCCCCGCTCGTGCGGGGAGCACTGCGCCCTCCGGTAGCCGAAGACCCGCACCCCGGGATCATCCCCGCTCGTGCGGGGAGCACGTTCTCGATGACTTCGGTAGCCTGCCTGAGGAGGGATCATCCCCGCTCGTGCGGGGAGCACAACAGCGTTGCGGGCAACAAGACAACGGACACGGGATCATCCCCGCTCGTGCGGGGAGCACTTCCCCTGTATCGCAGTACTCCGATGTATGCTGGGATCATCCCCGCTCGTGCGGGGAGCACCATGACACGGTAGTAGCCGTTTGAGTTGTCTCGGGATCATCCCCGCTCGTGCGGGGAGCACGGGGACATGGACGTAGATCCTGACCCCGACCGAGGATCATCCCCGCTCGTGCGGGGAGCACTGGACCGGCCCGGCGAATGAAGACTGGCACAAGGGATCATCCCCGCTCGTGCGGGGAGCACTAGCTCTTGGGCCTCAAATTATAGGCCAGCTCGGGATCATCCCCGCTCGTGCGGGGAGCACGTTGACGAGCACGCGACTGGTGTAATCTCTTGGGGATCATCCCCGCTCGTGCGGGGAGCACATCTTGAGCAAGCCGCCGACCGCGAGCGAGCTGGGATCATCCCCGCTCGTGCGGGGAGCACTTAACAACAGCCAGTTCGATATCGTCTCCTTCGGGATCATCCCCGCTCGTGCGGGGAGCACAACTCGCGGCCATAAGGCCCTCAAGGTACGTGAGGATCATCCCCGCTCGTGCGGGGAGCACAGCGACACTGGATACTTCCACGTGACGCTCAACGGATCATCCCCGCTCGTGCGGGGAGCACCGTGTTGCGGGGGACATAATCCAGATCGCGTTGGGATCATCCCCGCTCGTGCGGGGAGCACTGGACGCAGGGTCAGGGGCGGCGATTGGAAACGGGATCATCCCCGCTCGTGCGGGGAGCACCAGGGCGTTGTCCCATGCCGCCCAGAGGGCATGGGATCATCCCCGCTCGTGCGGGGAGCACTGATTGGCAGTGCCGACGTGTTCTTGCTCGCGGGGATCATCCCCGCTCGTGCGGGGAGCACTCAGTCGCTTCGTTCAGATGGTCGAGCGCCGCGGGATCATCCCCGCTCGTGCGGGGAGCACCGTGCGTGCATGCGCAGCTGCCGGAGTGCATCGGGATCATCCCCGCTCGTGCGGGGAGCACTGCATCAAGCCGTCAACGACAGCCGCCTGTATGGGATCATCCCCGCTCGTGCGGGGAGCACTTCCTTGCCGGTGCAGGAGCTGGAGCCGGGACGGGATCATCCCCGCTCGTGCGGGGAGCACGAACGACACGGGGTATTTCCACATGACGCTGAAGGATCATCCCCGCTCGTGCGGGGAGCACCCAGAAATGGGGGCCTTTCCATCGTTCCCGCAAGGATCATCCCCGCTCGTGCGGGGAGCACCGCTTGCAACCTTCGTCCCGTCGTAAAGGTTTAGGATCATCCCCGCTCGTGCGGGGAGCACTTGTCGGTTAAATTCCCATGTGTAGTTGTCAACGGATCATCCCCGCTCGTGCGGGGAGCACTGCGCCCTCCGGTAGCCGAAGACCCGCACCCCGGGATCATCCCCGCTCGTGCGGGGAGCACCGGCACCGTGCTCCTCGGCAAGCCTGTCTACGTGGATCATCCCCGCTCGTGCGGGGAGCACTGCGTGCACCATCTCAAATTTTCCGCCTTGTTAGGATCATCCCCGCTCGTGCGGGGAGCACACTTAAGAACCTGCGTAATTCTAGCATGACTCAGTCATTTCTATTCAATTATCAAGGAACGTCCTGGCAATCTGATTAGTGTCTTATCTTTACCACTAGCCAGCTTCCCTCAATGTCTTCGTGCCATATGGTATTTACTTGCATTGCTCCAAGCTTTTGGAGGTGCGCCAAACATCGGAGCATCTTCTGTTCCGGATGGTTTTCTGATGAGCTCAACTCCTTCCACATCCACTGGTTCCCAGTCAGGCTGAAATGTCTCAAACGCGAGATGCTGCTCGTTGCTTGCTGAGTACGCCATAATTGCCCGACCGTTTCTCACCATGCTAATTACACGGTCCCACAAGGCCACTCTCACACGTGCCGAAACGTCACCTACGAATACGCCAGGAGATATCTCGAGCAGCCACCGTGTCAGATCCCCTCTTAGACCGACCGGACAAGCAGTAAGAGCAATAACGATCATCTGTCATCGCCTTCTGATCCATCAGCAGAATATGCCGCATAGGATTTGCCAGCAGGCACTTCGCCTGTCTTTTCATCCCACAAGCCAAGATGATTGGATGATGGATCGATATCCCCTGCCTTGCCGTCAGCATCGCCGGCGAGCAGAAGCCCCTTTATGTCGTGCACCATCCTCGACAGGATGCTCAGGTCATAGATTTCATCGCGCATGTTGCGCCTCGTTTCGGCTCCAATATCGTCTGGATGCTCTGCGGCAGTCTTGAAGGCAACAGGAATAGATATTTCAGCCTTGTACAAATCCGCAATGTCATAGACAAATGATTTCTCATGGCCTGTATGCACAAAGCCAAGCCCCGGAGAGCATCCCAGCGCCACTATGGCCGAATACGCAAGTGCATACAGACAGACATGCGCCGCAGAAAGAGCCTTGTTGATCTCTGTCGCATCGTCGAAATCGACTGGATTATAGGTGCGCTGGTCCCATGCCACGCCAGTTTCCTGAGACCATTTCTTGTACACGCGTCTGACTCGTACGCCTTCTCGCCCTCTCAGCTGCGCCATAGTCAGCTTGCTGACGTCCTCGCCAGCAAAGCGCATGGAGTACATCTTTCGTGCCACAGCAAGTCTGGTTCGAGTATTCGAAACAAGCTTTGCCTGCTGCTGCAGAAGAGCGCTCGAATGAGTCAGAGGCTGTCCGAAGGCATACATCCGGATGCCTCGTTCACCGACCCATACCACTGACACGCCGCTCTCCCCTATGAGCTTCATAGCATCATGCGTGATATCTGTGCCCGGCCCCAGCATGAGGACGCTGAGAATGGCTGAGGGCACATATGTCGTACCCTGGTCATTTCGTACGGTAATGGCATTGTCTGCTCGGTTGATCTTGCAATGCTCGAAATACAGAAACGAGATGCGATCCTCGACTCTTGCAAGGTCCGCAATATCAGGAGGAGGAGCACCTCTTTTCGCCGACGACCTCGATCCTGCGTTCTCGTCAGACATAGGCGCTCCTCCTGTCTTTCAATATGTTTCAGTCGCTCAGTGCAATGGCGCTATTGTCATCAGGCCACATCCAAATCCCTTGGCCCTGCCAATGCCGCAGCACAGAGACTTGCGGAACAGCTCCGAATCCCTCACTATCAGCACTCCATCAAATACCGCTGTATTGATTGTGACCTTGCCGTCACGATGCTTGTAGCGCTCGATGCTTCGATGGGTAACAGTGATGATTCGATTCCCATCGCTGTCTGTTGCAATTTCGAAGCCATGCTTCTCGCAGCGGTCCATCAGCCAGGTCAGCTGCTGCTCGACTGTCACATGGCCTTGGATGGTGCCGACCACTTTGTCGTTGGGCCTTCTTCCCTGATTCTGCATGACCTTTCTCGCAGGGTTTGCCTTGAGACGGAACTGCCATACCTGTCCTGCAGCAAGGGAATCAAGCACAGGAGAGTAGTCCTTCGTCTCCCAGCCTGTCGTAGAAGGCCAGCCAGCCTGTTCGACTATATGCGTAAAGTCTGGCTTAGAGGGACTCACGACATAGAGCCATACACCATCCTTCGCGTTCTTCGTAGAATCGATTCTCCAAAGAATGCGACCTGAGTCATCGCTGCGAAGCGCATTCGGCGGGAAAGCCTGTTCGATGGCGGCGTGCATCTTGTATGGCGAATTCACAAGCTGTACGGCCTGCATGCGAGCGATATTCAGCGGCATACGTGAGATATACACGTTGGCACCTCCTCTCAGAAGAAGCTCATTGGATCATGGCTGCCGTGAAACTCAATAGGCTGCTTGTCTGTTCCATCCTTGCGGGGAGCAGTTTCGCCCTCGAGGCCGGATATCTCTATCCGGCAGCGCCATGTCTTCCTGTTTGCATACTTGCGGCCACTGCCGCTAAAGGTAATCGGAATATCGGCCTGACTGATTCCTTCCTCATCAGCCTTGGCATCGCATACTGCTTCCAGCTCCCGTGTACGCGAGTGCTTTTTCCTGTAAGCCTGAGATGCAAGCCACGGAGCTTTCCCAAGAGCATCTCTCACGCCTTCATATTCCTCATGGAGGCCAAGCGACACCGGGCCATCAGGAGGACAAGAGCGCCTGCCAAGGTAAAGCGGCCAGCAGGGATGCTTCAATGCCGCATCGATATCCTTGAGCAGTTCGTCATCTCCGCCCAGTGCAGCCAGAAACTTCGCATCGGACAGATAATATCTGTACGAAAGCGGCATGCTTTTTCCTGCATCGCCGAGCGTCTTCTCGGTCTGAAAGTCAACAATCAGGTTTCCAGGCTGATCGGCACGAACTCCGAATTCGAGTGCAGCCAAGTCCTCGACGCTGTCTTCCCTTGACCGTCCAAGCGCAGCAGCCATCAATCCGATGACTCCGCTCTTTGTCGGTTCATTGCGCGTCGTCCTGCGCACAAAGCGCGAAGAATCGCCCCATGACTGCATTGGCCCAGAAAGTCTGAGCAGCAATACCGTCATTATGCTTCACCACCAGCCAGCACGTTCTTTACGCTAGCTTCGACCTGATCCAGCATCTCAGGGAACGAACAACCAGCCCCGAAGTCCTGGAGCGCCTCCGTTCCTCCATCCACGGCAGTCCACCATGCTGCAGCAGGAGCGTCTCCGTATGCACCAGAAATCTGCACGAGCGTCTTCGCAAGCTTATCCTCTGCCTGCCTAGAGATTGAAGTTCCTTCCTTGGCGCTGACCGGCTCTTCGAAGGCTGCAACACCATTTACTGGCTGGTCCTTGCGCAGCGCAACGAGAACAGCGCTTGGAAGCGTCCTGTTCGCGAACGTATTCTGCTTGCCTGTCGGCATAGCGGTCACAAACGCATCCAGGAACGCCTTCGTTGCTGCAGAGGTAGCATCTGCACCACCAAGCTGCTGCTCAAGAGTGTCAAGATTCACCGTTGCGTAGCGGTAGAGCGTAGAGGAATTGAAGCCAATGGTATCCAGCATTGCAGCGCCTGCATTGTCTTCTGCTGCAATATCATCGACAGCAGTGAAGTAATCGAACTCCTGCGAAATCTTGTCCACCGATATGGCGTGGGCAACCTGCGCGCTAGCATCGGTGTTCAGGTCAGGCGCATCGGCAAGCATCCTGCCGAAGAGCGCGATGTCCAGCGCCTGCACTCCGTGGAAAGCGCTCGACACCTGCTTCTTCAGTTCCTTGCTCGGCTTCGTAAGATCATATCCGCTATCATGCGCCTTGATGGCAATAGCTGCGAGCTTGCTAATCTCCGAACGGGCGATGAAGATCAGATACTGCGTGACTGAGGTGCCCTGATCCTGGCCCTTGCGCTTTGACTCCTCAACCTTCACCCCTGTGATCTTGAGGACATCAGTAGCCATCGACTCTGCAAGATCGGCAAGTTCCGGACGCTGCTTCACGATCTCATCCGCAATCAGCGCGACCGCATGCTTCGACCTGACCCCAAGCTGGGAGCCATCCACGTGCTTGGAGAACTCTTCGCGGATGGCATGCTTCCATGCCTGGCTGGAAACACGAGACCGCAGATAGCCACCGTAGATTGCCGTCTTCGGCGTACCGGTATCGTCGCGATTGATGTCACAGGGCGGTACATTCTGGATTGCATAGATATCAACAAACATGGTTGCCTCCCGCTATTCTTCTTTGTCATTCTTTGTGCTCGTCGAAGATCCGACGCGATAATAATCTCTCGCCCATGCCTCGAAGACTTCCTGCCGCATATCTTCGAACTGGAGCTTGAGCAAATCGCCGGCCAACCTGCCGAAATCAAGCTGAATCTGGCTATCTGCCGCATGCATGAGCTGTATCAGAGCCCGAATTCCATTCTCGAGAGAATTGAAGTCTGTTGCTGATTCCAGCACAGCCATACGTCTCCTGACGCCGGGAGCGCCTTTGTCATCTCCCGATGCAATGCGTCCGCATGCCGAACCGAAAGTACCCTCGTTTCCCTTGGAGCCAATCAGAGCAACAGGATATTTCTTCGATTGCTGGAGCATTGCATAGTATCTGAGAGATGCACGTATGCTGAGCAGCTCCTTGTGCTCGACTGCTGGTCCGTATCCCAAATCAGGCAAATCCTCGAAGAGTTCCTCTCCTACGACAATCCAGGGTGCTCCTCCCTGCTGGTCGGTCTTGCGGAGACGCGCCAGGCTCGCACGCGCCGAAGAGGAGCCTGCCAGATAGGCTGACTGCAAGCCTCCGACTTTGCGATTGACGCATATGCCAAGTGTCTTTGCACATGTTGATATGAACATGACATCACGCCCCTTTCGCATCCGAAACAGCCGCGTTGGCATTCGTGCCTTCCGCAGCGACGTTCGGTTTTCCCAGGATCTTGTTTAGGCTGCCGTGAAGGATGGCAACAGCCCGTCCGGCAGTCATGCCCTCATGCTCGTCAAAGAACGAACGCTGGGAGGACTGCACGTAGCCATTCGCGATGCTCAGCAGCTTGAAATGAACTTCCTGCTTCCAGGATTCGCTGAAGTCATAGGCTTCTTCCTGGTTGCTCGGAAAGTGCGCAAGCCGGCTGCGGCATATCGAATCAAGCTCGCTGTATGCAAGCTCTCGAACCTTCTCGCGCTCAGCTCGCGCAACATCTTTTGCTGCCTTATCGCCCGCTGCACGCTGTAGATTGGAAACGAAGTTTACCAGTGCACCTACAGACTGATCGACTAGGTCCACCACCTCTACAGCTCTCTTGCATGAAGCGGCATCATGAGACAGCAGGGATGAGCTCATATCGAACACATCGTCTATGGCATCCGAGAAGACGCTGCTTTGAGTGCCATATGTCATCCCCTGTGCATGTATTGCGAGCACCGGCAGATCATGGTCATCTATTGCATGCACCGAACGCAGCAGCTCTGCCCACCTGACAACGCCAGGCCGCAAATCATCTCCTTCAGCAGAGACAATCGAACTAAGACCTCTCCAAATGGATCTCGAAGAATCATGCACTTGCGGCATGCGAGGAGGAACGGGAAGGCCAAGACGCTTCTGCTGTGCCTCGCTCCTTCTCCAGGCTGTCATAGGTTCAGCGGCATCTGCATTCAGAACGCTTGGAATATCGCCGTAGCAGCTGATGACGCCGGTGACGCGTTTTCCGTCTGCTGAGGGGATGAGACGCATCCTTCGCGACTGCCAGGTATACGCCTGAGCAGGACCGCAGGGCTCGCCCGGCTTTGCGTCTTTGAGATCGAAGCTATGTGAATCGAGCTCCCACGCAGGAATATCCTTTTCATCCCCTACGATTGGAGTGGACTTCCGGTTGGAATCATAGAGCACCCAATTGAGCATCAGCGTCTCAAAGAGCGAATGTCCCTCAAGGAAGATGCCGCCTTCTGCCCCCAGCATTCCAGTTCCAACAGAGCCTTTCGGAGCATAGACCTTTCCTGACTTCACATGAGTGTTGCCAACAACAGCAGGCTTGATTCCTGCTGTCGCATATGACTGCTGGAAGATCAGCCACCTCGCAGCTTCTGCGAAACTCAGACTTTCGAGCGTGCCCTTATCCCTCATGGAAAACAGGTACTTGTCATCCTTGGGAACATCTGCAACCAGCTCTCCGACCCCGTCCGAATCCTTGCCTGAGTAGACAAGACCGGGAGTCTGATAGAACGGATGCTGGCTGTCAAAGAGATCGAACCTGTCCTTGAAAAAGTCGAGGTACTGGCAGATGGGCTCCATATCAAAATGTCCAGCTTGCCAAATCTCTCCCCAAGTCTTCAGAAGACTTTTTTCATCGTCTCCTTCCGGCAAAGGATAGGCACGGTAAAGAACTGCCAGCATCATTCTGTATATAGGCAGGACTTGTTCTGGGATGTCGCCTGACAGCTCTTTGATAGAATCTGCTTCCTCGAAAGCCGTTTTGAGCGAGATTTCTCCCAAGCTTCCATCCAGATACACCGCTGGCATCCATGCGTCCATGCAAAGATCGAACGATGGCTCTTGCTTCTGGTCTGTCATACTTCCTCCTCTCTTTCAGACCGTTTAACTCATCAACCCCGCCGATGCGGGGAACACTTGCGACCCTTCACATAACACGGGTCATCCCCAGCATCTCAAGGGAACAAGTCCATATCCGCCTCCCCTCATCAGAAGTTATCGCTTTGCTAGCTATAAATATAAACTCAACTGTTATGTGAATGTAGTTCTATCCGCGAACGGTAGCCAAACCGCTATGAAGGGAATACTCCAAGACCTTGCCATTGAGCTCAGTCTGATACTCGCTATTCTCCCCCTGATGCATGACAAGAAGAAGCTGTCCGGCGAGCCATGGAGACTGCTGCCAGCATGATACGTATGGCCACGATTTGTCTTCTAGCTCATGGATAACGTTGTCGATGTCCTTGAGCGGGCAGATAGAAAGAGGCAGTCTTACGGCGCACTGCAGCAAGAGCGATGCCGCTGCACGTTCCGGCTCGCAGTCACAGGGAAGCTGCGCTCCCTTTGGCACATCCTTGCTGCCAACCCAGGGCATGAGGGCGATGCCGCCATCCTCTGTCTCTCTAACCAGCAGCACTTCGACAGTTTCCTGCGTATCGCGGACAGCACGTTGGCCTTTGTCGGAGTCTCTTGGATCTTCTTCCAGCACCTGCTGAGATTCGGCAAGCTCGATCAGGCTGCCATCGTTTTTTGCAACTTTAGCAACATCATGCAGCAGGTATGTCTGCGCCCTTTCCGTCTTTCCCTCGTTCTTTTTCGATCTTTCTTTGCAGGCTTTCTCATACCTCGCCATCCATGCATCTGGGATGAGCGCCTTCACTGCATCGGAGTATGCAGTCCTGACCAGCCGCGGTATGTCATGTGGCAAAGAAATTTCCGTGTCTGCCCTTTCATCTGCCATCCCCAGCATCGCAACGCTTTCAAGCAGCGTCGCCTGGTCATATACGTTTGCTACCCCCAATGCGAATTTCGGACCATCCTCGCTCCATTCGGAAATGCCCCTGATGAGGCACCGTGCCCGTCTCAGCGGCTCTGGGCGACTGCATTCTGCAGCTCCTCTTGCATGCCTGTGCGTTCTGCCCAAGCGCTGCAGCAACAGGTCAATTGGTGCAATATCGCTTATGAGCACATCGAAATCGATATCGAGCGACTGTTCGAGAACCTGTGTCCCGACAACGACAAGAAGGGCAGGTCTCATGCCATTCTCGACAGTTGCCTCGGGACCCAGCTTATCCCTCAGGCTCTTCTCTCTTGCAAAACGATCTATATCCATGAACCGGGAATGATCCAGTACAACTGCATCCTGTCCGAAGCATCCAGAAAGCACCCGCTCTGCCGCCTGTGCGCGACCTACCGTATCGCAGATGATGCCCACGCAGCCTCCATCCTTGAGGAGCTGCTTCAATGTCTCTGCAAGAGTCTCGATATCGTCTCCGATAAACTCGGCACTGACGGTGACACTGCGTCCAGATGCTGGAACTTCAGTCCACTTCTCTTTTAGCCCCTCCGTATAGGTCAGAAGCGGATATGCGCCGAGTGCAGGTTCATCCGCAGCGGCTGATTCATCAGAAACAGCAGAGGCCAATTTCTTCCTGAGATATGGAGGCAACGGTTTTGCGGACTTGTTATCTGCAGGCCCATCAGCTGCCCCTCTGCCAGAAAGATATGATCTGACCATGCTCTCTTGCTGGCCAATAGGCAATGTGGCTGAGAGCAGTATTGCTGGCACGTGCCAGAATCCTAGCCACTCCAGAAGCCGTTCGAGATACTGGCGCATATAGAGGTCGTAAGCATGACACTCGTCGATGATGACGACCTTGTTCGTTATGGCAAGCTGGCGAAGGGACAGATGCCTCATGCAGAGAGCTCCCATGAGTACCTGGTCGACCGTGCAGACCACAAAGTTTGAAAGCATGCCACGCTTGCGTCCCAGCATCCATTCAGAGATTGTCACACCATCCGCTTTGCCATCATCGTCTGTATGGACCTTGCGGGACGCTCTCCAAGATTCTCTGATGATGCCCTGAAATTGCTCGTTCAGCCGCGATTTGCCATGTGCCAGATAGATGCTTTTCTCATCCCCTCCTTCTGCTTGAGGAAGACGGTCAAGCCATTCATTGACACGACTAAACATTGCATCGGTCGTTGCCATGGTCGGCAGAGCCACGCAGACGCCGCCCATGCCGCAGCGATATGCCATAAGCTCTGCAGCAGCAAGAGCTGCCTCCGTCTTTCCCTCTCCCATAGGAGCTTCGATGATGAGGAGTCCGGGATCTTTCGTCTCCCAAGCAATCTTTGCAGCAGCGACCTGCACAGGCCGTGCATGCGCCCCTGCAGGAAGATTGAATCTCGATGCGAAGTATTCTTCGAACGGCTGCACGACAGGAGGCTCTTCATTCCATGACGGAAGTATCGATGCGTTCTGCCAGGCTCTATCAACTCTTCCCTTCAGCTTTTCATCGCCAATCGAGTCATAGACAGAGCAGGTAGGGAAAAGGTCCTGGTTGCTTGCCAGCCAGTCTGCCATGATGAGGAAACCGTCTACCAGGCTCTCTGTAGCCACAGTCAGATGGTGATGGGCGATTCTCCGGAGATGCGCTTCATCGATACCTGCCATGCTCAGGGCATGATCGATGAGCTCGTTCTGGACTTCCTTCCAATTGCCGGCGCTTTCTGTCCATCCAAGCTCCACCAGCTTGCCTTCTCCATCGCTGATGCGGGAAAGGCTGGGGAAGTTGCCATGATGAGCACCGATGATGCTTGCGATGGCGTCTATCTGTCTCTTGCAGTGCCAGGAATCCTGCTGCTCTTCTTCGCCGAAGACCTTGGATTCGAGGTAATCGGCAAGGATAATCTCGCCGGCTATAGGGTGTGTCGGATCTTTCTCATTTCGTAAGGTCTCTCGAACATGCAGGCCAGCCTCTTCCGGCATGCTCCGCAGATCGGTTTTCGCCTCGAAGATCGGAGTTGCCTTTCCGACATCATGAGCCCCGCAGATGAAGATGACGAAAGCCCTCGCAAGCTGCTCGTCTCCATCAAATGCCCCAGCAATGACTTTGCGTGTCGATTTCGGGAGCCATTGATCCCAAAGCTTGCCTGCAATGCCAGAAGCATCGCTCAGATGGACAGAAAGTGGGAGCCAGGTCGGATCGCCCTCTTCATTGGGCTCGCCTGTCTTGCCCCAGAGGGAACGTGCCTGTTTGGAGAGCACATGCTGTACCTTTGCTTCTTCCGACATCCTCATCACCCGCTGCAGTAGGCATATCGATAGGAGTCCCGCTTTCATACAGCACTCTAAACCATGAGCCAGACAGAAATAGGTATTCGCGCTGTCGGGAATCTAACAGGAAGAGCCTCCCAGCATGGGAGGCTCTGACCAAACGCTTTATATGCAGTTGAGCATGAGGTACGAGCTACCAGCCGCGCCTTCTGGAAGCACGATTGCCGCCACGGCCCATGCCGGGCATGCCGCCCATTCCAGGCATGCCGCCCATGCCCTGTGCCTGCCTCATCATCTGCTGGAGCTGACGATTGGAGATCTTGCCGTTCTTGGAAGCCTGCTGAGACATCTGGCGCATCTTGCCCATCATCTTGTTCATCTCGCTCCACTGCTTGAGGAGCTGGTTCACTTCCTGGACCGTCCTGCCGGAACCGGCAGCAATGCGCTTTCTCCTCTGGCCATTGATGGTCTTGGGCCTTGCCCTCTCCTCTTTTGTCATCGACCGTATCATGGCCTCGATGCGCTTGAGCTGCTTCTCGTCCTCGATGTCTCCAGCCTGCTTGAGCATGCGCTCGCCGCCAGGCAGGGATGCGATGATCTTCTTGACGCCGCCCATCTTGCGGATCTGCTGCATCTGGGTCAGCATGTCGTCCATGGTAAAGCCCTCGCGCAGCATCCTCTCGGCATCTGCAATGGACTGCTCGTCTGCCGTCTTCTGGGCCTGCTCGATGATGCCCACGACATCGCCCATGCCGAGGATCCTCTTTGCCATGCGGTCAGGATGGAAGACCTCGAGGGAATCCGGCTTCTCGCCCATGGACACGAACTTGATGGGCTTGCCGGTCACGGCACGCACCGAGAGGGCGCCGCCGCCACGGGCGTCGCCGTCGAGCTTCGACATGATGACGCCGTCGAAGTCGACGCGCTCGGCGAAGGTCGAGACGACGTTCACGATGTCCTGGCCGGTCATGGCATCGACGACCATGAGGATCTGGTCGGGCTTGACCGCGTCCTTGATGTCGACAGCCTCCTGCATCATCTCTTCGTCGATCTGGAGACGCCCTGCCGTATCGACGATCACGATGTCGTTCATGCCGTCGACAGCAGCCTTGATGGACTCCTTCGCGACCTTGACAGCGTCCTTGCCGTCACCACGGTAGACAGGGACGCCGATCTCCTTGCCCAAGGTCTCGAGCTGGTCTGCTGCAGCAGGGCGGTGGGTGTCGCAGGCAGCGAGCAGGGGCTTGTGGCCCTGGCCCTTCAAGAGGTAGGCAAGCTTCGACGCTGCCGTCGTCTTGCCGGAGCCCTGGAGGCCGACGAGCATGATGACATTGGGCGTCCTGTTCTGTGCAAGCGTGAGCTTCGACTCGGAGGTGCCGAGGAGCTCGGTCAGCTGGTCGAGGACGATCCTCACGACGTTCTGGGACGGCGTGAGCGAATCCAGGACCTCGGCCGAGAGGCACTTCTCCTTGCAGGAGGCAACGAAGTCCTTCACGACGCGGTAGTTGACATCCGCCTCGAGCAGGGCCATGCGGATCTCGCGCATGGCGACATTGATGTCGTCCTCGGTCAGGCGGCCCTTGCCGCGCAGCTTGTCGAGGGTGTCCTGCAGGCGGTCAGAAAGGCTGTTGAACATCTATCGATTCCCTTCGTTCTCTCCCACAAGCGCACGGCAGAACGACAGGGCATCGAAGGACTGGAAATCCTCCGCTCCCTCGCCGACGCCGATGCGGTAGATGGGCAGGTTCAGCTGATGAGAGATGGCGACAGCGATGCCGCCCTTTGCCGTGCCGTCGAGCTTCGTGACGATGAGGCCGTCCACATCGAGGGCATCGTTGAATTCCTTGGCCTGGAGAAGGCCATTCTGGCCCGTCGTGGCATCGATCACGAGGACGACCGAGACAGGATAGGAGCTCCGCTTCCTTGTGACATTCACGATCTTGGCAAGCTCGCGCATGAGCTCAGGGCTCGTATGGAGACGTCCTGCGGTATCGATGAGAACAAGCTGGGCGCCCTGCTTCTCTGCCGTATCGACGACGTCGTAGCAGACAGACGCCGGGTCTGCTCCCCTCTCGCGTGTGATGACCGGCACGTCGACCCTTGTGCCCCAGACCTCAAGCTGCTCGATGGCAGCAGCACGGAACGTATCGGCGCCGCCGATGAGGACGCTCTTTCCATGCCTGTGGGCATCTCCCGCAAGCTTGCCCACAGTCGTGGTCTTGCCGGCACCGTTGATGCCGACGAAGAGGACGACGGACGGAAGATCGGTGAAGGGGTCGCGCTCCACAGGAGCAAACTCCTGGGCAAGGCGCTTGGCGAGGGCTTCCCTCAGCTGAGGCGCTGTCTTCAGGTTCTTGCGTGCCGCTTCCTCGCGCAGGTCATCGGTGACCTTCATGGCGACCTCTGCTCCCATGTCGCCCATGACAAGGGTGTCTTCGAGGTTCTCCCAGAACTCCTCGTCGACCTCGCCGCCCATGTAGAAGAGCTCGTTCATGGCCTCGCGCGAGCGGGAGAGGCCATGCTTCAGCCTGTCAAAAAGTCCCATCTTAGGCATCGACCACCTTTCCTGTAGCATGATCCAGCCGCTGCGACACGACATGGCTCACACCATCCGCCTGCATGGATACACCATACAGGACATCTGCCTGTTCCATCGTACGCCGCTGGTGGGAAATGACGATGAGCTGCGTCGATTCCTTCAGGATATCTATTGCCATCAGCAGCTTCCCGAGATTCGATTCGTCGAGTGCCGCCTCCACCTCGTCGAAGACATAGAAGGGGACGGTACGGGTCTTGTAGACCGCAAAGAGGAGGGCAAGGGCCGTCAGCGACTTCTCGCCGCCGCTCATGAGCGTCATCTTCGCAATCCTCTTGCCCACAGGCTGCGCCACGACCTCGATGCCGGTCTCGGAGAGATGGTCCGGGTCTGTCATCTCGATGTGGGCATGGCCTCCGGGGAAAAGCATGGCAAAGATGTCCTGGAAGTTCGTGTTCACCTGGTCGAAGACCGCAAGGAAGCGGTTCTTCATCTTCCGCTCTATGGCAGCCGTGATCTTCGCAAGCGAGGCCCGTGCGCTCTCGAGGTCCTCCACCTGCTCGTGGATATAGTCTGCGCGCTCCTTGAGCTGCGTGTACTCATCCATGGCGACCTCGTTCACGGGGCCGATCTTGGCAAGCTGCGCTTTGAGTGAGTCACGCTCCTCCTCGAGCGCTCCCCTGTCCTCAGGCTCCGGGAGATTGAGCGCTTCCTCGAGCACGGCGCCTGTCTGTGCAATCGCATTGATCGCGTTCTCGACCTGCACCTCGAGCTTGCCGCCTTCGACCTTGAGGTCCTGCGACGTGGTCTTTGCGCGTTCGAGCGCAGCGGAGGCCTCATCGACTGCTGCCTTCGCTTCGTGGATCGTCTTCTTGAGGTCTTCCGAGTCTGCCTCGGCGAGGCTTGCCTGATCGGAGAGACGACGTCCCCACTCGTCTGCCGCCTCGATGAGGGTACGGTAGCGCTGATGGAGCGGGTCCACGCGATCGCGCAGCACATCGAGCGCCTCTGCCGCCTTCTTTGTGGCATCGATGCGCTCTGTGAGCGTCTTGTCCCTCTTCTCGAGCTCGTTCGTCCTTGTCTCGAGATGACGTAGACGCTCCGTGACCGTCGCGAGCCTGAGCTTCGCGTCGGAGAGCTTGCGCTCGAGATCGGACTCTTCACGCGATGCCTCGCTGCGCTTGCTCGAGAGGTCGTCGAGCTCCTCTGTGAGCTTCTTCACGCGGGCAGCTGCCTCGTCTGCCTTGCCGTGATGGAGCTCCACCTCGGAGCGTGCCTTCTCGACCTTCGATTTCGCCTCTTCGCGGCGCTTCTCGACGCCTGCCTTCTCGGACGCTGCCTGGCGTGCCTGCTGCTCGAGGCGTCCTATCTCAGAGGTCACGGAGCTGAGCTCGGCACGGGTCTGAGCAAGCTCGCCCTTTGCCTTGGCCTCGCTGTCGCGGGCACCGGACAGCGCCTTCTCGAGCGAGCGCTCCTTGGTCTCTGCCTCTTTCTGTGCCGCTTCGAGCGCTCCCATGCCGTCCTCGAGGGCACGGATGCGGCGCTTGCGCTCAAGGGCGCCCTGCTCGACGCCACGGCCGGAGCCGACGACGCAGCGTCCGTCCGGAAGCACCGTGACGCCGTCCTTCGTGACGAAGGTATAGGCAGGCCACTGCTCATGGGCCTCTATTGCCGCACGCGCAGTGTCGACGATGCGCACATCGCCGAGAAGAGCGGAGAGCAGCTTCTCTGCACCCTTCTGCGCATGGACAGAATCGATCAGGGCCGTCCCTGCCACGCCGTCTGTTGAAGGGAGCTCTGTGGCTGCTGCCTTCTTCGAGACGATCGTCGCCGTTCCCTTGGCACCGCGGATCCCGAGGGCGGACGACGCTACCGTTGCAGCATCCTCAGCATCCTCCACGACAAGGGCTGCCATATCGTCGCCCAGAAGGCGCTCCACGAGGTCGTCGAGCTCAGGCGGCACGTCGAGCGCATCGCCCAGGCGGCAGACAATCCTCTCCTTCACATCGCCGCGCCTGGCAAGAGCGCCTGCGAGCGGGCTTGCACTTTCCTGCGAAGCATCGACCGAGCGAAGCGCCGAAAGCGAGGCTTCGGCCTGCGAGAGCTTGCGGCGTGCATCCTCGAGGGTACGCCGTGCATCTGCTGCCTCGTCCTGGCTCTTTCGGATCGTCTCGTGGGCCGCATCTGCACGTTCCTGCGCAGCGGTCCTCGCCTCTTCAAGCTCGGCCTTGCGTCCGCGCCTCTCTGCAAGCGTCTCTTCGCAGACAGAGAGCGTCTCTTCGAGGCTTGAGATCCTGCTTGCATACATCTGGTCCTCGACCTCAGCATTCGAGATCTGGTCCTTGAGACGCGCATAGGCGACGGTCTCCTGGTCGGATTCCCGCTGCGCTGCACGCTGCTCGCCCACAAGCTTCGACTGGCGGTTACCAAGCTCGCGGCGCCTGTTGGCTGCGTTCTGCACTTCAGGCGTGAGCTCACGTACCTGACGCTTGAGCTCGTTTGTCTGCACCTGGGCATCAGAGAGATCTCCCTGCATCTCCGAGAGCTCGCGTGCGGCATCTGCCTTCTGCTTCTCCATGGACGAGAGGCTCGACCTCATCTCGGAGAGGCGGGAGACCATGTTCTTGCCCTTCTCCTCCAGGATGCGGATGTCTGAGTCGAGATGGGACTGGATGTCCTGCATGTGGCGGCGCTGCTCGCCGAGGTCGCCTACGAAGAGGCCCTTCTCCTCGAGCAATGCCTGGAGATGGTCGAGCTCGTCGGTCTTCTTCTGGAGCTGGTACTTGCCGAGGTCGACGGCGGCATCAGCTTCCTTCTGGCGCTGCTGGAGCATTCCATGCTGTGCCTGGAGCTGGCGAAGATCGTCCACTGCCAAAATCTGCGTGACTTCGGAGAGACGGTCCTGGATCTCATGGCTCTTCTGTGCCTTCGTGACCTGACGCTCGAGCGGACGGAGCTGACGCGTGATCTCGCGCTGCACATCCTTGGCACGGGTCAGGCTCTGGTCCATGCTCTTGAGCTTGCGCTCGCTTCTCTCCTTGCGCCTCCTGTGCTTCGAGATGCCGGCTGCTTCCTCGATGAGCTCGCGGCGGTCTTCCGGCCTGCTTGCGAGGACCGAATCGAGCTTTCCCTGGGAGATGATTGAATGGGTGTCCTTGCCCAGACCCGAGTCATGGAGGATGTCCTGGATATCGAGAAGACGTGCCGGAGCTCCATTGATGAGATACTCGGACTCGCCCGACCTATACATGCGGCGGGTGATCCCCACCTCGTCGAAGTCGATCGGCAGCGTATGGTCCGAGTTGTCGAGCACGATCGTGACTTCTGCCATGCTCACGGGCTGCCTGGCCGAGGAGCCGGAGAAGATGACATCCTCCATAGCCTGGCCACGGAGCATCTTGGCAGACTGCTCTCCCAGAACCCACAGGATCGAGTCGGAGACATTCGACTTGCCGCTGCCATTCGGTCCCACCACGACATTCAGGCCTGGGTCGAATGTCATGCTGGTCTTGTCGGCAAATGATTTGAAGCCCTTGAGGGTCAGCGACTTGAGGTACACGGGTGGGAAAGCCTTTCGGATGCGGGAGGAAAAGGACTGCTACTGGATTGGCTTGCGGAAGTTCTCTTTGAGACGGCGCAGTGCATCTTCTGCTGCTGCTGTCTCGGACTCCTTCTTCGAGGAGCCGGATCCACGTCCGATGCGGTTGCCCTGCACAAGCACGACACTCGTAAAGGTCGGATTGTGTGCAGGCCCTTCCTCGCTCTCGAGCTTGTAGACCGGAGCGCACTTGAGGTCCTTCTGCGTGACCTCCTGGAGCCTGCTCTTCGGAGAGAGCGGGCGCTGTGCACGCTCTGCCACCATGTAGGGCGAAAGCGTATCGCGCACGAACGTGTGCGTCCGCTCATACCCTGCATCGAGGTAGAGGGCGCCGACGATGGACTCGTAGACGTTCTCGAGCGCCGAGTGCATGCCACGAGCACCCGTCCCCTTCTCAGACTCGCCGAAGATGATGAGAGAGCCGATGCCCAAAGCCTCGCCTACCTCGGAGAGCGTCGCTCCCGAGACAAGCGAGATCTTGAGGCGCGTGAGCTGTCCCTCGTCCATGTTCGGGAACTTCTCGAAGAGGTCGGTCGCAACCATCGCGCCGAGGATGGAGTCGCCAAGGAACTCGAGGCGCTCATACGAGGCCCAGATAGGCTCGTTCTCCACGGCCGATGGATGCGTGATGGCAGAGACGATGAGCTGACGGTTCTCGAAATGGTAGCCAAGCATCTTCTCTGCAGCAGCGACGTGCTCGTCTACGTATGCAGCTGAATTGTTCTCTTGCACCTACAGGACCTTCTCAATCGCGTCGACAGCATCCTTCACGGAGTCGATGCTCGCAAGCACCTCGTCGGGAAGCGTTGCGTCGAACTCTTCCTCGAAGGCCGTGACAAGCTCGAGACGGTCGAAGGAATCTGCACCGAGGTCCTCGAACGTCGTGGCTTCTGTGATCTTCGAAGCATCGGCGCCGTCGATCGTGTCGGCGACGATGTCCTTCACCTTTGCAAGAATCTCATCGCGGGTCATGAGCTCCGCCTTTCTCTTGTCTGGATATACGAGGCCTATTGTACCCGGTCATTCGTGAGGCTGCAGGATTGCTGGATCTCGAGCGGCAGACGGGCGCGCACGACCTCTGCGCAGGCAAGCGTGGCTGCCTTGACAGCTGCTGCATTCGAGGAGCCATGGCCCTTCACAACAGGAGCGCGAAGGCCCAGAAGGACCGCACCGCCATAGCGGTCACCGGAAAGCTCCGACGCCACAGCCTTGAGGGCGGGCTTCATGAGGAGGGCACCGATGGCTGTCTTCTTGGAAGAGCCCGCCTGCTCCTTGATCTGCGCGACGAGGAACTTGGCTGTGCCCTCGATGCTCTTGAGCGCCACATTGCCCGTGAAGCCATCCGTGACGATCACATCGAACGTGCCGTTCAGGATATCCGTGCCCTCGGCATTGCCGACAAAGCCGCAATTGCCCTCGGCAAGCGCCGCGTGATACGCGAGCGCCATCTCGGAGCCCTTCGTATCCTCGGAGCCATTCGAGAGGAGGCCCACCTTCGGATCGTCGGTGCCGAGCGCCACCTTTGCATAGGCACGTCCCATATGGGCGAACTGGACCATGACCTCAGGCTTCACATCGGCGTTCGCGCCAAGGTCGAGCATCACGGTCTTGTGGCCGCCGACGCCAGGACACGGCAAAGCGAGCGCCGGGCGCTTGATGCCCTTGATGCGGCCGATACCGAAGGTGGCAGCCGTAAGGACGGCGCCCGTGGAGCCGAAGGAGCAGAGTCCCTCTGCCTCGCCTGCATGCACGGCTGCAGATGCGCGCACGATGCTTGAATCCTTCTTGGTGCGGATGGCATTGGCAGGATGCTCGTCCATATGGATGACCTCGGTCGTCACCAGCGGACGTGCCCCTTCATGCTTCTCGCAGAACGGCGTGACATACTCGTCTGCTCCAGCCACAAGGACCGTCAGATCGGAATCAGCGGCGAGCGCCTGCGCTACGCCTTCGAGGACGACTTCGGGCCCCTTGTCTGAGCCCATCACATCGACACAGATGGCTGTCATGTCTGCTCCCATCTCTTGCCTGGCCCCATAAGGAAGGAGGCCGGCCCCAGAAGGGCCGGCCTCCCAGGCCACGTCTCTGTTGGATAGCGCGAACTACTCGGTGACGACGACCTCGCGGTCCTTGTAGTAGCCGCAGTTCGGGCACACGTGATGCGGAAGCTTAGGTGCACCGCACTGTGGGCAAATGGAACGAGCCGGAGCGGCGAGCTTGCTGTTGGCCGAACGACGAGTGTGCGTGGCGCCGCGACCCTTTTTCTGCTTAGGTACTGCCATCTTGACCTCTCTTTGACCTTCTGACGCCGGAGTGCATACCGGCGGTCTTGCCTCAGAAACACACAATAAGACACTATACCACGCACATGCTATCGATGCGCGCGAACAGCAATTCTACATCTTGGACCTATTCGGTGCTACTTGTCCAGATGGAGATCTTTCAGAACGGCGAACGGGTTCTGCGCAAGCTCTTCCTCTTCGCGCTTCTTCGCGCAGCCGCAGTCTCCCTCGTTCAGGTTGGCGCCGCACGTCGGGCAGAGGCCCTTGCAGTCAGGCTTGCAGAGCACGACGTAGGGCGTATCCATCAGAAGCGCGCCCATGAGGGCATCGGTGATATCGACCGTGGAATCGTCAGAGACGAGCGCATAGTCGACGCCTGCCTCTTCCCCATCCTCGTCCTCGCTCACCTGCTCGGCCGCATCGTCCGGAGCCTTGAAGAGATAGTACTCATCCACCTCTCCTGCAACATCGAACTCAGCAGGCTCGAGGCAGCGGTCGCAGGTTCCCACGACATGAGCCTTCAAGATGCCCGTGAGAAGTATGCCTTCGCCGGCATTCGTCAGCACGACATCGTAGTCGAAGCCGCCCGGCAGCTCGAAGTCATGGTCGCCCAGGCTATAGCCGTCGATATCCACATGCCCGACCTGGGGCACGGAATCGCCGGGATTGGCCAGGCGCTCATCGAGCGCAATCGTGATATTGAAATCTCTGCTCATGCAATCACGCTACCAAGGCACATCGTTCGTGTTGTTGCGCGGGCCCGAGTTCTCGGAGAGCGTCTGGCGCGTGCGCGTCACCGTGCTCGTGAGCGACTTCAGGTTGTCCTCAAGATGTGCAAGCACCGTGTCGGCATACTCTTCCGCGTTGTAGCGGGTATCGCGCTCATACTGGGCAGCCTGGTCGCGGATGGAGTCAGCCTGCTGCTGGGCGATCCTCACGACCTCCTGGTCGCCTGCCAGGATCATGGCCTGCTGCTGGGCATCGGCGATGATGGAATCCGCCTGCTGCTGCGCACGCTGGATGGTCTCCTGCTGCTCCTTGACGATGCGGCGTGCCTCCTGGAACTCCGTCGGGAAGACACGGCGGATATCGTCGATGATCTCGTAGATGTCGTTCGCATCCACGATCTTGCGGCCGCCACCACCGGTAAGGGGAGTCTTCGCCTCGGTGACAAGCTGCTCAAGCTCATCGAGCAGGCTTTCGGTTTCCTCACCTGGCTGCATTCTCGGCTCCTTTCAGGGCACACAAGGGGCAACATGCCCCTTCTGGCATCACTTCATATTCCATACCAGAATACCGCTTCATGCGGCCTTCGTGCATCAGCGTGCCTGTGCAAAATGCTCTTTCAAGGCACAGGAGACGCTCGGCGGCACGAGCAGATTCACATCCGAACCAAATGAGGCAAGCTCGCGCACGATCGAAGACGACACATAGCCATATTCCGGACTCGACATGACAAATATACTTTCTATATCCGGAGCAAGGCGCGAATTCAAGCTTGCCTGCTGCAATTCATATTCAAAATCCGTAATCGCGCGCAGGCCCTTGACAACGCCGCCAGCCCCTACCTCATGGCAGAAGTCGACAAGCAGGCCCGTGAGCGGCTTCACATCGACGCCTTCTGTCACGTTGGCCTCTTCGAGCGCCTGCTTCACGAGGTCGACACGCTCCTGGAGCGTGAACATCGTGCCATTGCCGTGCTTGCCGCGGGAGAGTGCGACACCGACCGTGACCCTTGGGCAGATCTTGAGCGCGCGCGAGATCACGTCGATATGGCCATACGTCACCGGATCGAACGTGCCCGGCACGACGAGGTGCGTGATGGTGGATGATGCAGCCATTCATGACTCCTTTATCTTCCAGAGCTCCACGGCAGTGGAGCCATAGCGTTTGGACTTCAAGAGCTCTGCTCCTGCAAGCGGAAGCGCATCTCCCGTGGCAGAGCGCTCATAGAGCACAAGGCATCCTTCCTTGAGCATCCCCTGCTTCCTGGCTTGATCGACAAGGGCCGCCACCTCTTCTGACGGCATCTTGTAGGGAGGATCGAGGAAGACCGCATCGAAAGGAGCGCCCGGAAGAGAGCCCCGGGCAATCGCTGTGGCCGTGGCAGAGGAGATGACATGGGCCTGCTCGCGTCCTGCCCCGACAGCAGCAAGATTTCGCTTGATGCGGGCTGCTGCCTTCCTGTCCTGGTCGATGAAGGTCGCTTCCTCCATGCCGCGGGAGAGCATCTCGATCCCGAAGGCACCAGAGCCGCCGAAGGCATCGAGCACATGCCTGCCCGAGAGGTCGAGCCCGAAGGCGCTCTCCATCATGGAAGCCAGGGCTTCCCTCACCCTATCCGTCGTCGGGCGTGTGACAGAGCGTCCCTGAGGCGCTTCGAGGGGATGCCCCTTCCATATGCCGCCGACCACTCTCACGCCCGTTCTACCTCCTCGAAATAGGCACCGAAGCGTGCCCTCATCTCCTGTGCCAGAAGCACATGCTCAGGCTCTTCCAGTGCCGGGTCTTCCTCTGCCACATTGCGCGCATCCACGTAAGCATACTGCACAAGATCGGTATCCTCGGCCAGGTCTGCGACGCGAAGCGCCACGCCTCCCGACTGCCTATAGCCCAGAAGCTCGCCTTCATGCCTGAGCGAGAGGTCGAGCTCTGCAAGCTCGAAGCCATCCGAGCTCTTCTCGAGCGCAGAGAGGCGCTTTCTTGCAGGAGAGCCTTTCCTGGCTGCCGCAACGAGGAACACCTGCCCCGAGATCTTGCCTCTGCCGACACGGCCTCTCAGCTGATGGAGCGTGGCCAACCCAAAGCGGTCTGCATCGAAGACGATCATGACGGTGGCATTCGGGACGTCGACACCGACCTCGATGACGGTCGTCGAGACGAGCACATCGATCTCGCCTGCTGCAAAGCGCCCCATCACCTCATCCTTGTCCTGGGCAGACATGCGTCCATGGAGAAGGGCGACACGCATGCCGGGAAAGACATCGCGGGAAAGCCGCTCTGCCGTCACGGTTGCCGCATGGAGCTCCTTCGGCTTTGCCTTCATCGCATCGGGCACGTCGTCGAGCTCGTCTCCCGTGTCCTTCGCATCGACCAGCGGGCATACGACATAGGCCTGCTGCCCTTTTGCCACAGCCTCTCGTATGGCCCCATAGGCAAGATCGGCATTCTCAGGCGCGAGCACCTTTGTCGTTATCCCTGCACCCTTGACAGGGCGCTTCCTGATCCTCGAGACAGAGAGGTCGCCGTAGACAGAAAGCGCAAGCGTCCTCGGAATCGGCGTTGCTGTCATGGTCAGAAGGTCTGCACCTGCACCCTTGTTGCGAAGAAGCGCCCTCTGCCCCACGCCGAAGCGGTGCTGCTCGTCGATCACGGCAAGCGAGAGATGGGAGAAATTGACATCTTCGGAGAGTATCGCCGTCGTGCCGAAGACGGCCGTGATGGCTCCCGACTGGATGCCTTCCGTTGCTGTCCTGCGCTCAGCTTCGGGCGTGGCACCGGTTATGAGTGCCCACCTGATGCCTGCTTCATCGAGCACCGGCCCCATCTTCTCTGCATACTGGCGCGCCAGCACCGAGGTCGGTGCCATGACAGCAGCCTGGGTGCCAGTATCGGCGACAGCACCGATCGCCACGGCGGCAACCGCCGTCTTGCCGGTGCCGACATCTCCCAGAAGGAGACGGTTCATCAGGTGAGGAGAGGCCATGTCGGAGAAGATCTCGGATACGGCAGCATCCTGTTCATCGGTAAGGGCAAAGGGAAGCGCTGCGCGGACTGCTGCCGCACGAGGTCCGTCCACGATGTGCTGCACGGGAGCAAGCCCCTCGGACTCGAGCCGCGTGCGTGTCAGGAGCGCAAGCTGCAGGAGCAGGAGCTCGTCGTAGGCAAGCCTCCTTCTTCCGCGCTCTGCTGCTGCCATGCTATGCGGGAACTGGACCTGCCGTATGGCTCTGGCCTCGCTCATGAGCCCATGGAGCGCCACAAGGGAGGCTGGCATGAAGTCAGAGACATCGCCCAAGTCTGCCACGGCGGAGCTCTCGATACGCCTCATCCAGGCCTGCGTGATGCCTTCTCCCACGGCATGTACCGGAAGTATCCGGGCAGAAGCGCCTGCCTGGTCCTTTGGTCCCAGATTCTCGAAGAAGGGGCTCTTCATCTCCTTGAAGCCATAGCTGAAGGAGATCTTGCCCTGAAGGACAAGCACATCGCCCTCGTGGATCTGGTCTGCTATCCAGGGCTGTTTGAAGAACGACACGACAAGCACGCCTGTATCGTCGAGGACGGAGACCTCGACGATCTTCATGCGGGGACGTGGCTGCTTGACCTTCACCTTGTCAGCAACGCCTCTGACCGTCGCCTGCGTGCCGACATCGGCAAGGGCGATCGGTGTCACACAGGTGAGGTCGATATAGTGGCGGGGCAGGTCCAGGAAGAGGTCCTGGACGGTATGTATCCCGAGACGCTCGAGCGCCTCCTGGCGTGTGCCCGATACATAGCGGAGCCGTCCGATACCATCGGAGAGGGCACTCGTGCGCAGAAGGCGCTCCGATGCTGCTCCGATGCTCGGACGGCTCATGGAATCATTCGCTGCCAAGGACTACTCGATGGAGAACACCACCGGATAGAGCGGCTGCTCGCCACGGTGGGAATCGATCTCGAGGTCAGGCTGTGCCTCCTCGATGGCAGAGATGAGCTTCTCGAAGTCCTCGTCGGACATGTCCTTGCCGGCCAGAATCGTGAGGGTATCGCCCTCCTCGTCTTCCTGCATCTTGTTGATGAGGCGGACGCAGACATCCTGGACATCCTTGCCGACGACGACAATCTCGCCGCCCTCGATGCCCATAACGTCATTCGCATGGATCGGCGTGCCGTCAGCGGCTGCGGAGTCGCGCACGGCCGTTGTGACCTCGCCGTCGCGGATAGCGGCGATAGCATCGGTCATCTCTTCGGCGTTCTCTTCTGCAGAGAGGCCCGTGTCGACCGCGAACATCGCAGCGAAGGCCTGAAGGACGGTCTTCGTCGGGACAACCGTCACCTTGGCCGTATCGCAGGCATTGGCGGCAGCCTCTGCTGCCATGCGGATGTTGCCATTGTCCGGAAGGACGATAACGTTCTTCGCATTGACCTCTTCGATGGCAGCAAGGATGTCTGCCGTCGAGGGGTTCATCGTCTGTCCGCCAAAGACCACGACATCGACGCCGAGGGACTTCAGGATATCTGCCTCGCCGGAGCCAGCTGCGACTGCGACAAAGCCGAGCTCCTTGCGCTCAGGCTTGGCTGCTGCCTTCTTGTCAGCTGCAATCTTCTCCGTGCGCTCATGCGCCTCGAGGTCCATGTTGTGGATGTAGACCTTGAAGATCTGGCCAAGCTCGAGCATGTGGCCGAGGACCTGGTCAGGGCGGTTCGAATGGACATGAATCTTGTAGTCGGGGTTCGTGCCGACCAGAAGCTCGCAGTCGCCCATGGAGGAGAGGAACTTGAGCGTGCCTTCCTCGTCGAAGTCGGGGCTGTCTGCCTTGAAGAGGAACTCGGTGCAGTAGCGGTACTGCGAGCCCTCCCAGTCATCATTGAGCTCGATGTCCACGACATCCGAGACATGGGACTTCGCGTCATCCGTGCTCTCGACGGTCGTCTTGAAATCGGAGACCTGGCCTTCCTTGCCTTTGAGCGCATTCACGAAGCCCTCGATGAAGGTGGCAAGGCCGAAGGCGCCCGAGTCGACGACGCCGTTCTCCTTGAGCACTGGCAGAAGCTCCGGGGTGCGGGCAACGGACTCGTAGGCCTCGACGACGATCGCGTCGAGCGTCTCGTCCGGGCTCACGCGCTTGAGCTCGCAGGAGTCTGCCTTTGCAGAGACATCCTTGAGGACGGTCAGGATCGTGCCCTCGACCGGCTTGCGGACTGCCTTGAAGGCGACCTTCACGCCGCGGCGCAGGGCATGGGCGATATCGGACGTCGTCGCCGTCTCGCCCTTTGCATCGCAGAGGCCTTCAGCGATGCCACGCAGGATCTGGCTCGTGATGACGCCCGAGTTGCCACGGGCGCCCATGAGGGAACCATGGGTGATGGCCTTGGCAATCTCTTCCATCGAGGCATCCCTCGGGAGCGCCTCGACCTCCTTCACGACCGTGTTCAGCGTGAGGGACATGTTCGTGCCGGTATCTCCGTCAGGTACCGGGAACACATTCAGCTTGTTGATCTCCTCTGCCTTGTCTGCCAGCACCTTGGCGGCAACAGGGAAGCATGTGCGTACTGCGGTGGAAATCATTCTTGAACCCCTTGGTTCTCTTCTGCTCTTCCGATGGGCCAGGCTGCTTGTCAGTGGACGCGCATGCCTTCGACGTGGATGCGCACGTCCACATTGTCCAGCTCGGCAATCTGCTTGAGCAGGAACTTGACGCCGCTTGCAAGGTTCTGGGTGACCGAAGCGATATTCACGCCCTGCTCGACCACGACATGGAGATCGATAGCGACATGGCCATCTTCATGGGACACGCCGATGCCACGGCGCAGGCGTGCAGTCGGAAGGAGCCGGATGACCCCATCCTCTTTTCCGATCTCTGCCATTCCCACGATGCCATAGCACTCCATCGCGGCATAGCCGGCAAGGTCGGCGATGCAGTCGTTCGAAACCCTCAGGCCTCCTGGAACGGGCTTTGCCATATCTATCTCCTCTCACGTGCCCCGCGCGGGACACGGGCCAAAGACAAATCAAGCTGAGTATACTCCAAGCACGCAGAATCGCCCTCGATGCTTGGGTCTTGCCACACTCTCCATGGTATATGGTCTCCTTGTGAACCCCAAGAGCAACTCCGCCAATGTCAGGGCATCTTTTATGGACGAGCTGGCATTTTTCTGCTGGGGAGCTACAATACATCTCTGCAAGCAAACGAGTTGCCCCCATGGTCCGCCCTGCTCCGCTGCACCTCCGGGTTTCTCCATAAATGTCCCAAGAACTCGCGATGAAGCTTGCGGGCTTAATAGCCTGTGGTATATTTAGAAAGCTATGCCAATCCGGGCGCACCTGCGCCGCCCATGGGAGGTCAAAGAAATGTCTAAGGTCTGTGAGATCTGCGGTAAGCACGCTGTAGCTGGGCGTTCCATCAGCCACTCGCACCGTACCGTCAACCGTAAGTTCAAGCCGAACATCCAGCACGTCACCGTCGTCGTCGACGGCCGCAAGCAGAAGATGAATGTCTGCACTGGCTGCCTGAAGTCCGGCAAGGTTGCCCGTTCGTAGGCTGCGCACACACTGCATGCTTGAGAGGAGTCGAGGCCACGTGCCTCGGCTCCTTTTCTGTAGCGGCTCTGCCTGGTAATGGCAGGCGGAACGCAGTGCCTCCGCTCCCCTAATCCGTGTGTCCGAGCTCCTGAAGCAGGAACGCTGCGACCGTTCCCTCATGGCAGACAATCTCTGACACGTCTTCCGTGATCTGGTTCGAGACGCCACGGTCGTCGAGGATGCCAAGCGCCGAGTGGTCAGGGCACCAGAGCATGCCACGCTCGGTCACGACAGAGCGCGCTGCGAGAGAGAGTGCCGAGAACGTATGGCCCTTGGCCTCGGCCCCAAGCTTCCAGGACGTGCCTGCCACCAGCATGCGGCACACGAACCTGTCCTCATGAAGCACGAGCGAGCCACCGGTCTGCGAGATGGGCTCTGCAGATTCTGCCATGACACCGAAGACGCCGAGCGCATGGTCAGGCCGCCCTCCCGAGACACAGGTGCAGACAAGGTCGAGCGGCTCTTCGCGCTCTCCTGCTTCCTGCCGTGCAAGCTTCACCGCAAGGCCGAAGTCCGTGTCATCCTTCATCCAGGGATAGCGCTTCTCAGGCAGAGGCAGGCTCCGCATCGTCTCGAGCGCCCCCTTGCCGACAGAATCCTCGTCGCCGCAGAAGAGGTCGGGCGCAATGCCTGCTGCACAGAGCATCTCTGCGCCTTTATCTGCTGCAATCACATAGTCTGCTTCATGGGCAAGCTCTGCTACAAGCTCTGTGCTCGAGGGTTCGGGTGACCCTCCGACGATCAATGCCTTCACGCGTATCCTTCCCGCCATCCGTCCAGTCTTGGGCATTACGTGTCTTGGTGGCACAAATGCCAGCTATTGGGTACAGTTAATCCTGCTGGCTCGTGTGCAGGTACATCCTGCATCCTATATCTGAATACGACGGAGGCATACAGATGGCTCGCTATGATTATAAATGTCCGGCATGCGGCACTACGTTTGAGGTGGAGCATCCCATGTCCGCCCATCCGAAGGTAAGCTGCCCGAAGTGCGGCCATGAGGCACAGCAGGTCTTCGAGCCGTACGGCATAAACTTCAAAGGCTCAGGCTTCTACAACACCGACCAGAGAGACAAGAAGTAGTTCGATCCTGTCATAGATAAAGATGGAGCACGGCAGATGCCGTGCTTTTTCTTTGCCTCAATATGTTTATGCCTCCCGCTTCCATTGCTGGATGCGGGAGGCATATCTGTCTGATTCCTTGCTCTTTGCTACTTCCTCCTGAGGACGCAGCAGAAGTGCCCGTCGGGCCCTCCGAGCAGAGGGCTCGATCGGAAGAAGCCCTCGTCGGTGACAGGAAGCGCATCCTGCGCTTCAGGCCAGAGCACCAATGCCGGTGCCTTGCGCACATCCTCGACCGCAAAGCCCGCACCTGCTTCGCAGCTGAGGAAGCGCGAGACGATATCCTCGTCCTCTTCGCGGAGCACCGAGCAGGTCGCATAGACGAGCCTGCCGTGGGGCGCGACCTTGGCTGCCGCAGCCGCAAGAAGCGCGAGCTGGAGCTGCGGCAGCCCTTCTGCACCCTCCGCATCAACAGCTGAAGGCTCGAGCGACCAGGAGATCTCGGGATGGCGGCGGAGGGTACCGGTGCCTGAGCACGGTGCATCGACGAAGACCGTGTCGAATGTGCCGGACAGCTCCTGCGGGAGATTCCTTTCCTCGCCGAGTTTTGTCCCATCGAACGCGATACAGCTCGCGCGTCCATCCCAGCCACCCTTGGCAAGGCGTTCCTGGGCAAGCTTCGTCTTGAACTCCTCGGAATCGAGCGCGACGTAGCGCGCCTTGTCTGCCTTCACGCCCTCGCGTTCTGCCAGCATCTTCTGCGCCGAGAGCAGAAGGAGCGTCTTCGTGCCCCTTCCCTGTCCGATCTCGAGCATGCTCTCGCCTGGACGCGGCGCCGCGATGAGCGCAACCTCCTGGGCGGAAAGATCTGCCGGCACGGCCGAGACCGCACCGACAAGGCCCGAAGCGAAGAGCTTCTGCGGGTGCCTGAGCTCGAAAGCGCCTGGCAGGCCCCGTGCCTCCGGGGCAAGGCCTGCCTCCGTGAGCTTCCGCTCAAGCGCAGAGACATCGGTCACGCCGAAATTTGCGGCTACATAGACCGGTGCCGGCTCCGCAAGAGAGGAAAGCGCCAAGATGGCCTGAGGCATGCCAAGAGAGGAAGCGATCCTTTCGCAGAACCATACGGGCTGGCCTGTGGCACATGCCAGATCTTCTGCCTTTGCCGCCTCCGGTGCATCCGCAAGCTTTGTCTGCGCTTCATGGCAGGCCGGCACATCCTTATCGAGGATGCGGTGGAGGACCGCATTGGCAAGCCCTGCTGCCTTGGGGCTCTGGGAGCGCACAAGCTCGACACCCTGGCTCACGGCAACGGCAGCCGGCGTCTTCATGAACAGGAGCTCGAAGGCAGAAAGCGCCAGGGCATCTTTCACCTTGGGCTCGAGATGCCCTTTGCGGGAGAGATGCGAAGAGATGGCAGCATCGAGCGCACCTCTTGTCTGGACGCAGCCAAGCGCCAGCCTCGAAGCGAGCGCCCGGTCCTCAGGCGAGAGCTTCTCGAGCACAGCAGAGGTGCGCATGAGGTCGCGCAGGCGTGCAGAGCGCCTCCTCTGCTCAGAGACAAGCGAGAGCGCTGCTGCACGGGCACGAGAGAGCTTCGTCTTCCTTCCTGTCACGAGAGATGCTCCCAGGTGAGCTCATCTGCATGCTGGCCACGTGCCCAGGCAGAGGCCTCCATCTCGCGCTTGCCATCAGGCTTCACGGAGAGCGCTGCAAAGGCACCCTCGGCGCAGCCGAAGAGCACCTTGCCGCCGGCAAGCTCCACCTTGCCCTGAGCCACAGGAGCATCTGCCGACTCTGCCTTCATGATGCGCAGACCCTTGCCGGACACTGTGAGACGTGCCGGTGCTGCATCGCTCGAGGCCTGGACGCGGTGGAGGTTCTGGGCAGCAGAGTCTGCCGGATCGAGACGCATCTCTGCCTTCGTGACCTTCGGGGCGAACGTCACAAGGCTCTCGTCCTGCTTCGTCCACTGGGCAGTCCCCGCCTCGATCTCCTTGAGGGCAGGCACGAGCTCTCTCGCGCCAAGCTCGCCAAGGGCCTGCGTGAGCTCCATGTCGCCCATCGTGCCCACAGGCACGGATGCCTGGCGGCAATAGTCGCCTGCATCGAGGTCGTGCACGAGCTTCATGATCGAGATGCCGGCACGCTCATCTCCTGCCAGGATCGCACGCTGGATCGGGGCAGCGCCACGCCAGCGCGGCAAGAGCGATGCATGTACATTGATGCATCCGAGAGGTGCAAGCGTGAGCACTGCATCCGGCAGGATGCAGCCGAAGGCAGCGACGACGATGATGTCAGGGGAAAGGGACCTGAAGTGCTCAATGGTCTCTTCTGTCATCCGCTTGGCCTCAAGGACCGGGAGGCCGAGCTGTGCAGCCTCTGCCTTCACAGCAGAGGGCTCCAGCTTCTTGCCGCGCGAGCGTACAGCATCAGGCCTTGTCACGACCTCGACGACGTCGAACGCCTCATCGAGGGCCGCAAGCGATGGCACCGCGAAATCGGGGGTGCCCATGAAGATGATGCGCATGCCGATCACTCCGCCACATCGCCCGGACGGGCGCCATTGGCCAGTGCCTCGTTGTAGGCACGAAGGGCCTTGGCCTTCTTCATCGGCGAGAGATGGTCGACCATCGTGATGCCGTGGACATGGTCAATCTCATGCTGCAGGCACACGGCAAGAAGGTCTCCTTCTGCCTCGTACTGCATGAGCTCGCCGTCGAGGTTGTAGGCATGGACGATCACATGGGACGGACGCTCCACATCGACCGAGATGCCCGGGAAGGAGAGGCATCCTTCGCTGTAGCTCCTCATCGGGCCATCGGCCGTGATGACCTTGGGATTGAGAAGGACGTAGGGGTTCCTCTTCTTGCCGACATAGTCGACATCGATCACGACGATCTGCTTCATGACGCCGATCTGGGGACCGGCAAGGCCGCAGCCATCTGCAGCGTACATGTCGTCGAGCATGCGCTCGGCAAGCTTCTTCGTCTCAGGGCTCACGATCTCCTCTTCCGTGAGCGGTGCGCACTCCTCCTCGAGCCTTGGGTCGGGCGAGAGCACGATATCTTCAAGCAGCTCCTCTTGCTTCTTGCTAGCCATGATTCTCCTTATGGTCGGGAGCAGCAGCTGCTGCTCTGGCTTGTCTTTACAATCCTCTATAGTACCCAGCTCTCAGATGAGGTCGTAGGCATCGATATCGATAGCAAGGCTGACTCCATGCGGTTTCCGCAAGCTGGCAACGGCATCTGCGAGAAGCCTTCCGGCATCTGCCTCGACCGGCGACTTCACGAGCACATGGCGGCGGTAGCGGTCCTCGACCTTTGCCTTCACGCAGTCGGCGGGGCCGAGCACCTCCCAGCCCGATCGAGATCCGATCTTCTTCCTCACCGCTTCGGCGCACTCGATGCTGAGCTCGCGCACCTGGCGGGCATCCTTGCCCCAGAGCACGATGTTCGAGAGCCTTGAGAATGGCGGATAGTGGGCCTCGGAACGTGCCTCGAGCTCGCACTCGACAAAGGTCTCCTTGTCGTGGGTACGCACTGCCTCGATGGCAGGATGCGTTGCCCAGTAGGTCTGGATGATGACCTTTCCTGGATCCTCGCCTCTGCCAGCACGTCCTGCCACCTGCTCAAGGAGGTCGTAGGTGCGCTCGGCGGCACGGAAATCCGGCAGCTTCAGGGTCGTATCCGCATTGATGACAGCAGCGAGGGTGACCTCGGGGAAGTCCAGCCCCTTTGCAATCATCTGGGTTCCCACAAGCACGGCACATTCCGCATTGTCGAACTCCTCCAGGAGCGCCTCATGCGCTCCTTTGGCCTTCGTCGTGTCGGCATCCATCCGCACGACGGTGACATTGTCCGGAAGAAGCGCTTTGAGCTCGTCTTCGACACGCTGCGTCCCGACACCGAACTGTGCAAGATAGCGCGATCCGCAGTTCGGGCAGCGCGTTGTCGGGTCGGGATAGGCCTTGATGGGCCAGCTCCTGCCGCAGCTGTGGCACATGAGCGAATGCGTCCGCTCGTGGTAGGTAAGCGCCGTCGCGCAGTGCGGACACTCCGGCACACAGCCGCACTCGCGGCACATGAGGAAGTTCGCAAAGCCGCGGCGATTCAGAAGAAGGACTGCCTTCTGCTTCTTCTCTACGACCTGATCGAGCGCCTCCTGGAGAGGCTCAGAGAAGATCGACTTGTTTCCGTGCGAGAACTGGCTTGCCATATCGACGATCTGGACAGCCGGAAGCTCTGCTGTGCCCGGGCGCTCCGGCATCTCGACCCTTGTCCATTGGGCTCCGCGGAAGCTTCCTTCCCGGCAGCGCCACAGGCTCTCGAGCGAAGGTGTGGCAGAGCCCAGGACGAGCGCCGCTCCCCTTCTCTTTGCAAGCTCTGCGGCGACCTCGCGGGCATGGTAGCGCGGAGCCGAATCCTGCTTGTAGGAAGCCTCGTGCTCCTCGTCGATGATGAGAAGGCCCAGATCATGGACTGGGGCGAAGAGCGCTGAGCGGGCACCGACAACGACCTGTGCAATCCCTTTTCGGGCAAGGTCCCACTGGTCGTATCGCTCTCCCTGCGAGAGCCGCGAATGGAGGACTGCCACCTTGTCGCCGAAGCGGGAACGGAAGCGTCCCACGGTCTGTGCCGTGAGCGAGATCTCAGGCACAAGGACGATGGCAGAATGCCCCTCTGCGAGCGTCTTCTCGATGGCCTCGAGATAGACCTCGGTCTTGCCCGAACCTGTGACGCCGTCGATGAGGACAACATCTCCTGCACCTTTGGCCTGAGCTGCTGCGATGGCAGAAAGGGCTTTCTTCTGCCCTTCTGTCAGATGCTCGGGCCGCTTGGCCGAGGCAGAGGAGAGCGTCGTCTCCTCAAGCTCTCTGAGCTCCCGTTCCTGGAAGATGCGGACAACACCTTTTGAGGCAAGCGTGCGGATGGCAGAAGAGGCTCCCGGCAGGAGCGCCTCGAGCTCGGCGACACGGCAGGGACCTTCAGAGAGGGCTTTCAGGACCCCTTTCTGCTTCGAGGCATTGGCACGCGGCACGAAGAGGGCGGCATCCGGTGCAAGCTCTGCCCAGCGCACATCGCGCGGCCCTGCAGCATGCTGGACAAGCTCCCAATGGCCCGTCTGATCGTTCTTCCTGACGCGGACTGACTGTCCCGGTGCCAGGAACGGATGCACGGCATCGGCCAGGGTCGAGGCATAGCCCTCCTTGATCCAGCGGATGAGCCCCGCCGACACCTCATCGAAGGCAGAAGGCGCCAGCACCTGCTCGAACATCTTGAGCTTGCCGGCATCAAGGCCACGCGGCGGTTCTTCAGAGGCGCCCAGGATGTAGCCTATGGCCTTCCTGCCCGAGAACGGGACGAGGACAGTCATGCCGACAAGGCCCGATCTCACCGCATCGGGATCTTCTCCGAAGGAGGCCGCAACCTCAGGCGGCACGGCATAGCTGAAGCAGCCATCGAGTGCCCTTGTCGGGATATCGAGTGCCACATCAGCAAACCACATGGATATATCTGCCTTTCAAACGTCTCCGGCGCATCTCAGCCTCATTGTCTCATAGCAGGCAATCTTGCAGCACGCCGGAACATGGAGCCAGCACATTCTGCAAGGCTAGCTCTTCCCGCCGTCTGGCCCTTCCCGATGCGCAGCGATATCGTCGAGCATCATCTGCCGGAGCGCCTCGTCTGCATCCGGATTCTTTCCGGACGCTCGCGGCACGGGACGATGCGGCCTTTTGGCCTTGCCGATGATTGCAAGAACGATACCGATGATGATGGCAGCCACAAGCATATAGCCCACCCATGCAATCGCAAGGCTCATGGATATCTCCCTTTCAAGGCATCGTACCGTATAAGCTAGATGGCCCTTTTGTGCTCCATCTTATCTCAGCGAAGAGGGAGCCAGCGGATGCACTCCGCTTTCCTGACTTCTTTGCTCCGCAGACAATCAATGCACTTTGCCAGGAAGGTTCCCTTCCGACAGCTTTTTGGCCCTCATCAGCAAAGGTGTTTACCTGGAGTGCAGAGCGAACGGAATCGGCTTCATTGAGGCTGTCTGGAAGCACTCCCAAGATCTGCTGCCCTATCCCGTCAAGGAGATGAAAGCTATGGGTATATAGCTATTGTATAGTCATATTATATACATTATAGGGAAAGGGGACATAATGGCTGGTTCTACGATGGTTAACATCCGTATGGATGCCGAAACGAAGCGCGGCATGGAAGAAACCTGCCGGGAGCTTGGCATGAGCATGACGACAGCATTCGTGATCTATGCAAAGAAGGTTGCGCGGGAGCACCGCATACCCTTCGAAGTATCTGTAGACCCGTTCTATTCGGATGAGAACATGGCCCATCTCAGGGCCTCCATTGCATCGCTCGATGCTGGCCGCGGTCAGCCGCATGACCTGAAGGAGCCCGATGAAGCTGAATAAGGTCTGGGCACCAGAGGTTTGGGAAGACTACGTTGCCTCGGAAACGCAGGACAAGAAGACGCTGAAGCGCATCAATGCCCTTGTCAAGGACATTGAACGAAACGGATGTGCACAAGGGATCGGCAAGCCAGAGCAGCTGCGTGGTGATCTCTCTGGATGGTGGTCTCGCCGTATTGACAGCAAGAACCGGCTTGTATATCGAATCGTTGGCATAGACCTTGAAATCGCTCAATGTCAGTCACATTACGGCAATCGCTGAATAGCTGGAACAGCAAAAGGCACACGGCTGGATGCGCGTCATAAGAAAGGAGCCAGGGGATGCACTCCCCTGGCTCCTTCGCTCTGACAGATATCAGATGCTGCTATGCAAGCTCTGCGACAGCTGCCTTGAGCTCGTCTGTGCGGTTCGTTGCTTCCCACGTGAAGTCCGGGTCCTTGCGGCCGAAGTGGCCATAGGCTGCGGTCTTCTGGTAGATCGGACGACGGAGCTTGAGGTCGCGGATGATGGCGCCCGGACGAAGGTCGAAGACCTTCTCGACAGCGCGTGCGAGCACCTCATCGTCCACAGAGCCGGTACCGAAGGTATCGACCATGATGGAGAGCGGCTGGGGAACGCCGATAGCGTAGGCAAGCTGGATCTCGCACTTATGGGCAAGGCCCGCAGCGACGATGTTCTTGGCAACCCAGCGTGCAGCGTAGGCAGCAGAACGGTCGACCTTGGTGGGGTCCTTGCCAGAGAAGGCGCCGCCGCCGTGACGGCCCATGCCGCCGTAGGTGTCGACGATGATCTTGCGGCCGGTCAGGCCGGTGTCGCCCATCGGGCCTCCGACAACGAAGCGTCCGGTCGGATTCACATAGATCTTGGCGGATTGCCACTTGATGCCGACCTCGTCGAGGACCGGGCGAATCACGAACTCGATCATATCCTCGCGGACCTGGGCGAGCTTCACGTCAGCGGCATGCTGCGTGGAGACGACGATGGCCGTGACCTCGACCGGCTTGTCGTCCTCGTAGCGCACGGTCACCTGCGTCTTGCCATCCGGGCGCAGATACGTGAGGGAGCCGGCCTTCCTGACCTCGGCAAGCTTCTCTGCGAGACGCTGTGCAAGGTAGATCGGCATCGGCATGAGCACGTCGGTCTCGTCAGAGGCGTAGCCGAACATCATGCCCTGGTCGCCAGCACCGATCTTGTCGATCTCGTCCTGGTCATTGGCGCGTGCGAACGTGCCATCGACGCCCTGGGCGATATCGGGCGACTGGGAGTGGATGAGGTTCATGACACCGCAGGTCTCAGCATCAAAGCCATACTTGGCGCGCGTGTAGCCGATCTTGGCTACCGTGTCGCGGACGATCTTCTGCACGTCGACGTAGGCCTCGGTGCGAACCTCGCCCATGACGACGATGGTGCCGGTCGTCGTGAAGGTCTCGATGGCGCAGCGGACGTTGTCGACATTGGCAGCCTGGCCGTCGGAGTCGACGTAGCCCTGCTCCTGGAGCTTTGCCTCCTTCGCGAAGATGGCATCGACGATTGCATCGGAGATCTGGTCGCACATCTTGTCAGGATGGCCCTCGGTCACTGATTCCGAGGTGAAGAGGTAGTTCTTGTGAGACATAACCAACCTTCTCTGAACGTCTTCGCACAGGCGCTCATAAAAAACAGAGCCCCTGTACCTTACCCAGGGACTCTGTGCACAAGACACGTATGCCCCCGTCTTCCAGGCCTTTGAGCCTGCCGAGAATTGGCACCCTTCCCTTGCGGGCGGGTTGCCGGAGCGTCATAGGGCTCGGTCCCTCGGCTCTGTGCATCCTTTCGAATGCCTCTTGACGAGCTGGCACGTACGATATGCCACTTTCGCAGTGCTGTAAATAGTCAGAGCGGTCTTTTTTGAATGAAATTCAAAAAATTTCAGCAAAGATCCTGACAGGCGCTCTGGACCCCATGCTTGGTGCCGATGCCTTCGAGCACGATGCCCATGAGCTGGCTCGAGAGCTCAGATGTATCCATGAGATCCTCCTGGCCAAGATAGGAAGCGGCGGCGAACATGAACATGCCGATCAGGCTGTTCGCGACAAGCGATGTATTGACCTCGGGATCGACCGCCCCTTCCTTCTTGCCACGCTCGATCAGAGATTCGGTCAGCGCCGCAAGCTTGCCGTACCGATTGTCCAGGCCGTTGACAGAGTCATAGCCACGGTGCATGAACTCGCCCAAAAGCGCTCCGAAGCCTGCACGGTTGCCGGAGAGCGCAATTGCGAAGGACTCGCAGATGTCCTGCAGCGCATCGACGGCAGACGATTCATGCGAGCTGATGTCTTCAACAGCGGAGATGATGCCCTGACCGATCTCTTCGTTCACGATGGAGACGATCTGCGAGCGGTCCTTGAAGTAATAGTAGAGGGCGCCCTTCGACATGTTGCAGCGCGTGGCGACTTCGCTCATCTGGAAGTTCGTCGTGCCCTTCTCGTCGATGATCTCCTTGGCGGCATCGATGATGCGTTGGCGTGTCCTGGTGCTCTTGCGTGTCTTCATGCGCGAGCCTGCGGTCTTCAGCTGCTTCTTCTGTGACTGCAGCTTCTTCTGAATCGCTTCGTGGACCTCTATCGCTGCTGTAGCCGTAGCAGATACTGCATCATGCTTCGACTGTTCGCCTGCTTCTGCCATTCGTAAGGTCCTTTCTTCCCGCTTAGGCGGGCATGCAATTTGCGTAAAGTGTAGCACCATAGACAGATATTTTTGACCGTATTTCAAAAAGGGTGATAGGAACAGGCGCTTTTGTGCAATAGTGTAGCGTGTACATTTTTGAATCTTTCCTGCAAGTGAGGTACCGAAATCACTGGAGGCCCTCTTGAAGACCGTTTTCGCTATCTTCTTCCGTGATCTCAAACGGCTCATTCATAACCCTGCTGCCGTCATCGTGGCGCTCGGTGTCTGCGTGCTGCCTTCGCTCTATGCATGGTTCAACATCATCGCCAACTGGGATCCCTACAAGAACACGAGCGACATTGCAATCGCTATCGTCAATGAGGATGCCGGCGCCGACATCTCCGGCATGGGCTACATCGATGCAGGAGATATGGTCGTGGACGAGCTCAGCGAGAACACCCAGCTCGGCTGGAAGTTCGTCGATGAGGACACAGCGATGGACGGCGTGAAGTCCGGCACCTACTATGCTGCCATCGTCATCCCTTCAGACTTCACGAGCACGCTCGCAGGTGTCCTTGACGGAAAGACCGACAAGGCGCACATCCAGTACTACGCAAACGAGAAGGCCAATGCGGTCGCCCCGAAGGTGACCGATACCGGCGCCTCGACGATCGAGACCCAGATCGATGCGACCTTCGTCGAGACGGTCGGCAAGGTCGTCGGAGAGAAGATCGCTGATGCCGCAGGCAAAGCGAAGGATACGGTCGTCGACGGCTCCCATACCGTCGCGCAGGACGTCCGCGATGCGCAGGGGCTTCTTGACGGGCTCGACCAGGACCTGACAGATGCCCAGACGACGATCGGCACCTCGAAGGATGCGCTCGACTCTGCCGTCTCCATGCTCGCAGACGCCGACTCGGGAGCAGCCGATGCCGCCACGTCTCTGAGATCTGCGCTCGGCACCCTGACCAATACCCGCTCTCAGGCCCGCACCTTGAACCAGCAGCTCGGAAACTCGCTCTTGAATGGTGCCGGCACGATCTCTTCCCTCTCGACGAATGCGAATGTCTCCATCGCCGATGCCGCAGCCGGTATCGAGCGTGCGCAGGGCAAGGTCGACAACGCGCTCTCTGTCCTCGAGGATGCAAACACCCAGACGCAGTCCGTGCTGAACCGCGTGAAGTCCATCCGCGACAGGATTGCAGCGCTCTCGCTTCCTGACAGCGTGACCTCAGACATCAGGGACCAGGTCCTCGCAAAGCTCGATGCCCAAATCGACAAGCTCCAGACGCTCGTCGACGACCAGACCGCCCGCATCCAGAAGCTCCAGGACCTCTCCGACTCCATCAAGAACGACACGGTGATTGCAACGGACCTCTCCTCATCCGTGAACACCGCCATCCAGGATTCCGCGACAGGGCTCCAGAACCTCGACTCAGACCTTCAGTCCCAGACCATGCCGGCACTCGACTCTGCGCTCGACTCGTTCTCCGATGTCGGCAACCAGCTTGCCTCGACGCTCGACGCCGTGACGCCGATTGTCGACCAGACAACCGCCCAGCTCCAGCAGCTCGAGACGACGCTTGACCAGACGACCTCGGTCCTCGACAGCACGAAGGACTCTGTCGCCACGGCCAAGAGCGACCTCGGCGTCCTTGCGGGAGACATCGACACGATCGCCTCCGCCGATATCGTGGAGCAGCTCTCGAAGCTCATGGACATCGACCCGGAAAGCCTCGGCGACTATCTCGGCTCCCCTGTGAACATCGTAGACAAGTCCATCTACCCCGTCATGAACTACGGATCCGGCGTCACGCCGTTCTATACGAACCTCGCGCTCTGGGTCGGCGGCTTCGTCCTCGTTGCCATCTACAAGCTCGAGGTCGACCATGAGGGGATCGGTGACTTCAAGCCCTGGCAGGGCTACTTCGGCCGCTGGCTGCTTCTTAACCTTCTCGGCATCGTCCAGGCGCTCTGCTGCTGCATAGGAGACCTCTGCCTCGGCATCCAGTGCCTCTCGCCTGCTGCCTTCGTCTTCGCAGGCCTCGTCGAATCCTTCGTCTATGTCAGCATCATCTATGCGCTCTCGATCGCCTTCAAGCACATCGGCAAGGCAATAGGCGTCCTTCTCATCGTCGTGCAGATCCCGGGCTCTTCGGGCACCTACCCGATCCAGATGATGCCCGGCTTCTTCCAGGCCCTTAACCCCTGGCTTCCCTTCACGTATGGCATCAATGCGATGCGCGAAGCCATAGCCGGCTTCTACGACGGATACTTCGCCTACGACATCTTCATCCTTCTCCTCTATGTCATCCCCTCCCTTGTCATCGGCGTGGGGCTCAGACGCCACCTTCTCAACATCAACGCCCTCTTCGACCGCAAGCTTGCCGAGACCGACCTCATGGTCACGGAGCGCGATGGCCTGCCCGAAGTCCACTTCCGCCTCTCCACGATCATCAAGGCACTCGGCAACTCGAAGGAATACCGCAAGGTCTTCGGCGAGCGTGTCGCGAACTTCGAGCTCCGCTACCCAACCTATATCAAGCGCGGCTTCCTCGCGCTGCTCTGGGTGCCGCTCGTCCTCCTGGCCCTCATGTTCATCCTGCCCTTCCGCATGATCACGATCACCTGCTGGATCATCTCGCTCATCGTCGTGTGCACCTATCTCATCGTCGTCGAGTACCTGCACAGCCGCGTCTCTGAGAAGACCCGCATCGCGAACATGTCAAGCGAAGAGCTCTACCAGCTCCTCGACGACAACCTGAAGCAGGAGATGTTCACGTTCTCGCCGATCGAGAGCCTGAAGCTCTCCCGCAACATCGGCACGCATGGCCTCGATGTCCAACGCGGCGTCGCAGACGATACGGACAAGACGAGCATCCTCGAGCGCAGCCGCACGCTGATCATGCCGAGAGCGAAGCTCAGGAAGCTCGTGCATGAACGCGCAGAGGCAGCCAGGAAGGCAGATGCCGCCAAGAACACAGAAAGGCCAATCGAGGTCGAGCAGACCATCACCATGCACCTGCCCTCCTCGCACACGAAGGGAGATGATCGCCGTGCCTAGGTTCATGAAGGTCGCAGCCTATGATGCGCATAACGTGTTCAAGAACGTGATCTCCCTCGTCGTCTGTGTCGGCATGATTGTCATCCCCAGCTTCTATGCCTGGTTCAACATCTGGGGTTCGTGGGACCCCTACAAGAACACGGCCAACCTCAAGGTCGCCGTCGTGAACCTCGACGAAGGCTACACAAGCGATCTCATCCCCGTCGATGTGAATCTCGGCGAGCGCACGGAAAGCGAGCTCAAAGCCTCGAAGAGCATCGGCTACACGATTGTCGACTCAGAGGACGAGGCTGTCGAAGGCGTGAAGAGCGGCACCTACTATGCTGCTGTCGTCATCCCCGCCGACTTCTCAGAGCGCATGCTCACCTACTTCGCCGACAGCACAGACAAGCCGGAGGTCTACTTCTACCAGAACGAGAAGGCCAACGCTATTGCCGCCATCGTCACGGACAAGGCATCTGCTGCCGTGCAGAAGGACATCAACCAGTCATTTGCCAGCTCGCTCACAAGCGCAGCTGCAGGCGTCCTCGACCAGGTAGGAAACTACCTCAATTCGGACGATGTCCGGACGCTGGCAACGCAGCTCGATTCTGCCCTGGCACAGACGCAGAAGCGCCTGAGCGATACATCCGGAAACCTCCGCTCCTATGCTGCCATCTCAGGCTCAGCCTCCCAGCTTCTGGACCAGCTCGACTCCGATGGCTCGGGCACCCTCTCCTCGGCACTCGATGCTTCAGGCATGCTCCGCTCTGGCACAGACGGTGTCCAAAGCCTCTCCGATGCGCTCGACGGAGCGACGTCTTCCATCAACGACTCGTTCGCAAACTCCGCCTCCGACTTCGACAATGTGAAGAGCGCACTCGATAAGGCCTTCGATGCCGCAGCTGGGCACACGGACCAGCTTGTCGATGCCCTTACGCAGGCAAAGGGCACAGTCGATTCCCGTGTTGCAAAGCTACAGGACCTCTATGACTCGATGAATGGCACCGACGCGATCACGAAGGAATACCGCGACCAGTTCGAAATCGGCAGCTCCGAGTGGGAGATTGTGAACAGCTACACAGTCGAGATCGAGGGTCTGAACGCGAAGGTCAAGCAGGCTCTGGATGATGCCAAGCAGCTCGACGACGGGCTTGCGAAGGCTATCTCCGATATCCAGAACACCCAGTCTTCTGCCTCCGACGCAAGAACGACGCTCGACGGTCTTGTGGACCAGGCGAAGACGAGCATCACAAACATCTCCTCCGACTACGAGCAGGGTCTGCGCTCGTCGCTTTCGGACATGAACAGCTCGCTTCAGGATGCCGCCTCCAAGGCTGACGCAATGAAGACGCAGCTCGACAATGTGAGCTCCTCCCTCAAGGACACGGCAGCCACCGCCTCCAAGAGCATGGGCGATGTGCAGGGCTCGCTTCTCGATGCCGCAGACCAGCTCGACGGCGCAGCAGCCAAGCTCGGCGATATCCATACGCAGATCCAGGATGCCCTCGATTCGGGCGACCTCGACCAGCTGAGGACCATCCTTTCCGCCAACACCGAAGACCTCGCGAGCTTCATCTCGACACCGGTCTCCATGGACCGCACAGCCGTCTTCGCCGTTGCAAACAACGGCTCCGGCATGGCACCGTTCTATTCCACCCTGGCCATCTGGATTGGCGGCGTCGTGCTCTGCGCCCTTGTGAAGACAGCGCCTTCCGACCGGTTCCTGAAGAAAATCCATGCCCGTCCGACCGACTGCTACATCGGCCGCATCATCTTCTTCCTGATCATCGGCTTCTTCCAGTCGACCCTTGTCATTGCCGGCGACCTGTGGTTTTTGGGCGTGCAGTGCCAGCACCCCGTGCTCTTCTTCCTTACGGGCTGGCTCGAGTCCTTCATCTTCATCAACATCATCTACGCACTCACGGCCTCGTTCGGAGACGTCGGCAAGGCCATCGCCGTTGTCCTCATGGTCATCCAGGTTGCAGGTTCGGGTGGCACCTTCCCGAAGGAGATGCTCCCGGGCGTCTTCCAGAAGCTTTATCCGTTCCTGCCCTTCGTCCACGGTGAGGATGCGATGCGCGCCTGCATAGCCGGCATCTACCAGAACGACTACTGGTTCTGCATGCTGCGCCTTGCCTGCTTCATCATCCCTGCCCTCCTCCTGGGCCTCATCCTGAGGCGCCCGGTGATCCATCTCAACCACTGGCTCGAGGAGAAGCTCGAAAGCACGAAGTTGATGTAGACGCATCTCTAGCGTCTATACTGAATGCGCTAACCATGTACATATGGGCCCAATCGGGCCCCTGTCGAGAGGCAATTCTGTGGCAGATCAAGACCGTCCCGTCCGTGTGCGCTTCGCGCCCTCGCCCACCGGCAAGCTCCATGTCGGCGGCGCCCGCACCGCAATCTTCAACTGGGCATTCGCCCGTGCCAACCATGGCACGTTCATCCTGAGGATCGACGACACCGATCCGACCCGCTCCACCGAGGAGAACACCCAGATCATCCTCCGCGCCATGAAGTGGCTGGGGCTTGACTGGGACGAAGGTCCCGAGGTCGGCGGCGACTTCGGCCCCTACAAGCAGACCGACCGCATGGATCTCTACCGCAAGGCTGCAGAGGATCTCGTGAAGTCCGGCAACGCCTACTACTGCTTCTGCACGCCCGAGAAGCTCGCAGAGGACAAGCGCAAGGCACAGGAGCGCAAGGACCCCTTCCAGGGATACCAGCGCACCTGCAGGAACATCGACCCTGCAGAGGCACAGGCCAGGGTCGATGCCGGCGAGCCCCACACGATCCGCATCAAGGTGCCTCTTGACCGCGGAGACGTGGTCGTGCACGACGCCGTGCACGGAGATGTCGTGTTCGATGCGAAGGAGCTCGACGACTTCATCATCTTCCGCTCCGATGGCACGCCGACCTACAACTTCGCAACCGTCGTCGATGACTCCATGATGGGCATCACCCATGTCATCAGGGGCGACGACCATCTGTCGAACACGCCGCGCCAGATCATGGTCTACGAGGCCCTGGGAGCACCGGTTCCCACCTTCGCCCATATCTCGATGATCCTGGGTCCCGACGGCAAGAAGCTCTCCAAGCGCCATGGCGCAACGTCGGTCGAGGAGTACCGCGATGCGGGATACCTCTCCGATGCCTTCGTGAACTATCTGGCGCTTCTGGGCTGGTCTCCTGACGGCGAGACGACGATCGTGCCGAGGGACGTCCTTGCCAAGACGTTCTCGCTCGAGCATGTGAGCAAGAACCCCGCTACCTTCGACCCGAAGAAGCTCGACTCCATCAACCAGACGTACCTTATGGCAATGAGCGATGCGGAGTTCGCAGAGACCGTGCTTCTGCCGGAGCTTCAGAAGGCAGGCCTCGAGCCGGAGACGCCTCTTCACGACGAGGCCTGGTATAAGCTGCTTGCCTCGATCCTGAAGCCGCGCACGACCGTGACGCCTGATGTCGTGGAGAAGAGCCGCTTCCTCTATGAGGGAGAAGATCTTCCGCTCGACGAGAAGAGCGTCCAGAAGAACATCTCGAAGCCGGATACGAAGTCCTACCTCGAGGGTGCCCGTGCAGCCCTTGCCGCCCTCGACTCCTGGAAGGCCGATGATATCGACGCTGCGCTCGAGCCTCTGCCCGAGCAGCTCGGCACGAACAAGCGCAAGTTCTACGGAGCCCTCCGCGTCGCTGTCTGCGGCAACATGGTCTCCCCTCCGCTTGGAGAGTCCCTTGAGCTCATGGGCAAGGACATGGCACTTGCCCGCATCGACCGTGCACTTCCGCTCGCCCAGTAGAAAAAGTTTCGATACCAGATTCACGCCAGATAGCCTCCCATTTCCTCATCCGGAAATGGGAGGCTTTTTCATGCAGGGGCATCAGAGGACCAGACACTTCAATGCATCCAGCAAGGCAGGCCCTCTCCGGGAAGCTTCCGCTCCATCCTGGATTCTTTCCATCGGTTCCACCTGCGGCAGATACCAGCATCTCCAGCCCAATTCGCTGGCCATACTGGGGCGGACATCCGGACAGGGCATGCTAGCCGCATAGCCGCAGACCTCACTTGCTTTTCCGTTCTTTCAGCCAGCGCATGCAGACAATGATGATGAGGATATTTGCTACAAGCTGGACGATGCCGCTGATAACTCCGAACGACATGACTGTTGCTGCATAGATGTTCATGGCCTCTCCTCAAGATGTCTCATCTGTATAACAGATCTGCAGGTCACACTGCTACAAATACCAGGTATGGGATATAGAACGCTCGGTACTATGCTCAATCTGTATACCTGTATTTGGTTCGGTCCAAGCGAACGACATTATGCCATTGGCCGTGCCGAAGAACGATTTTGAGCTGCGTGAGCCACTTGCACCGAGCTGCGTCCAGCCTGCATAATTGATTGATGTACCTGAATGAAATGAGGTCACAGAGTTCAGGGAAATTGTTGAGCCATACTGTGCATCATATGTGCCATTCACCCGAAGCGTTAGCCCTGCCATACCTGGGCCAAAGTATTGGTTTTCAGTGTAATCGAAGTTCTGGGTAACAATCATCGGGGCACGACGAAGAACGGATGGCTCTGTGGGCACCGATAGGGATGTTGCAGACTCCATTTCAGCAAAGCTCCGCTCAGCTGCAGCCTTGCGAATCTCATTCAACGACTCCTCGAGCATATCCTGAGTGATGAGTGATGAATTATCATCATAGACGACTCTTGTCGTACCGCCATCCTTATCAAGCTCTTGCACTATTGCTGATATATATTCCTCATGAGAAACTATTTCGCCTTGAGGGCTCGCCAACGCTCGGACAGGACATACGCAGACTACAATGCCAAACCCAATCAGAAGAACTATCCAAAACAAATTCTTTTTCATGAAGACCATCCTCTATCGCGCTTCATGGAGTCGGACGATATGAACGGCGGCGCCATGTAGTGACGCCGCACGAGCTAAATGGCATCACGCGGCCTTCTTGTATTATGAAGCTCTGATTTCATAATGGTATCCATTCGTATTATGTATCTTGCTTTGAAGATATCTTTTCCGGAAGCTCTGGAAGCCGTCACAGATGACGGCAGACGGTATCTTCTATATATCTGAACGGCAGCGCAACACGCGCCCATAGCTTTCTGTAGCACAGCCGAAGTGCCTCCGGTGCGCCTGGTACCGGTTGCATAGAGGTCGCATTTTACGTCGAGGCCGTTGCGGAGGATCTGTTGAAAGTTACAACATATCCTCGAGGCGGGTACAGCTACAACAATCTTCACAAGCCTGTGCACCTAGTACAGAATCTTCCCATAAGAGGTCTTTGATAACGTCCGGGGCACCTTTCGCTAAGTCAAATCTAGAGGAAGACGGCGCAGGGCGGCCCCTAGCGGAGCCGCCTCTTCCACATCTGCATCGTTTCTGCACTACTAGCTGGCGCTATGCCGGATCTGCGCCCACACAACATGCCGAAGAACCTAACCCTTCCGCCCTGAGATACAGCCAAGAATATCTAGAGCAGACGCGATGACGAGAAAAAGGGTCATGGTCCAGAGACAATTCATACGACTCGGCTCATCGCCTAGATAAGCAAAGATGCCACCGACACATGCTGCGATAACCGCTGCCACTTGGAATAAATACTCTCTGTTAGACCTTGATTGACCTGAGAGGGGTCCAAAAGTATCCGGACCCTC